>Ga0208414_1000456_pt1 | contig 40562 bp, 37 predicted proteins | sample AntAceMetag02UKE_FD_184770 | JGI IMG/M metagenome (GOLD analysis project Ga0208414, IMG submission 184770) | Saline lake microbial communities from Ace Lake, Antarctica - Antarctic Ace Lake Metagenome 02UKE (SPAdes) (version 2) | ecosystem: Environmental > Aquatic > Non-marine Saline and... | reverse complement strand
CGCCGAATGCCCGGTACGCCTTGCCCGAGGGGTCGCCCTTTCCGAGCCGGCCCTTCGCTCGTTGCAGTCGTTGCTCGATCTGACGGAGCGACACCGTGCCGTAGGTGAGGTGCGGCGAGATGCGTGAGCAGGTGTCCCACGCCGTCAGAGGGCTCGACATACGGGTCTGATAGCCGTGGTGTCGTTCCCTCACGAACGACGCCCAAAGCTCGCTCGCTGCGGCAGTTCCGCCAGGCTGGATTTCCCTCGAATGTGTGGCCAAACCGAGTTCGGCTCCGGTTGGAATCGGACCGATGTCGATGCCGTCGACCGGTACCAGCCGGTCTGGTGCGCCGACAACAGGCGCCCCCATGCGCACCCGCCACACGGCACTCCAGTCGTCACGACTCGACAGCCGGCGAACAACGGCGTTGCTTGGAGCTTCGCCGAACTCGACACGATTCGTTCGGGCCCACGCCAACACCGCCCTGTCTCGCACGTACGTGAGCGCGTTGCCAGTCTCTTCGTGCGCAACGACCCGGCCCACATGATGCGCAAGACGGAGCTGCTCAAGTACCTCGACAGCTTCGCCAACTCGAACCACGAGTGGGGCTCCGATTGCTGCCAGATCATCGCGCAGCGGAACGAGACAGCTCCGCACGAAGTCCCAATGCGCTGGATGGGCATCGTCAGCCTTGCGTATCGATGGCTCTGCAATATAGAGCGGAATGATCGGCCCGCCGCTCTCAGCGGCAGCGAGGAGCGGCCGATGGTCGCCGATTCGGAGGTCTCGTTTGAACCAAACGACCGTCGCATCAGGTGTACCCATCAACGCGCACGGTAGGCCGCTTCCTCGCAACACGCTCAGTCGTTCTCCGAGAAGCCCCTGCGAATGAACTGTGCGTGTCGAAGTGTGTCACGACGCCATTCGGGTGCCAGGCTGACCTGGTGGAACACGACTTCGAATCGTTTGCTGCCCTCGTTCGTTCGCGGCGCACATCGCTGCTGATGGATCGCGAGCGGCCAGTCAGTGCCACAACCGTCGCCGAACTCTGTGCGCTGGCGGCCTGGGCCCCGAATCACAAGAAGACATGGCCGTGGAAGTTCGCTGAATTCACTGGTGCTGGGCGCGCACGGCTGGGCGAGACAATGGCTGCCGACATGGTCGACGCCGACTTCGGCGACAGCACGAAAAGAGAGAAGACCCGCACCAAATACCTGCGCGCTCCATCTGTTCTCGTCGTCGGCTGCGAACCACACCCCAACGAGATGCTGCACCAGGAGAACCGCGACGCCGTTGCGGCCGCAATTCAGAACACACTTCTCGGCGCAACAGCACTCGGCCTGGCCAGTTTCTGGTCGACTCCGGCGCTCAGTAGCCCACCGAAAGTCCTCGAACTGTGTGGCTTCGATCAGCAAGATCGTGTCATTGGCATGCTGTACCTCGGATGGCCTGTCGGCGAGTGCGCGGTGCCTGAACGGCCCGTGCTGTCGATCACTCGCGTGTCGAGCTGATTGAATCGTCGCCGTGCAACAGACACTCGTCACGCTCGACCTCGAAGGCGTCCTCATCCCTGAGGTTTGGATCGCCGTCGCCGAACGAACCGGCCTCGAAGCTCTGACGCGGACCACTCGTGACGAGCCCGACTACGACGTGTTGATGCGGTACCGCTTGGACATCCTCGAGCAGAACGGCCTGACGATGTCGCTGATCGAAGACGTCATCTCGGGCCTCGAACCACTGGAGGGAGCAAAGGCCTTCCTCGACGAACTGCGCACCCAGACACAGGTCATCATCTTGAGTGACACGTTCGAACAGTTCGCTCGCCCGTTCATGCGCCAGCTCGGTTGGCCCACGGTGTTCTGCCATCGGCTCGTCGTCGAAGACGATCGCATCACCGACTACGAGCTGCGCCAGCCCGACCAAAAGCGCAAGTCGGTCGAGGCCTTCCACGGCCTTAACTACAAAGTGATCGCAGCAGGCGACAGCTACAACGACACCAGCATGCTCAACGAGGCCGATGCCGGCTTTTTGTTCCACGCACCCGACAACGTCATCGCCGAGTTCCCGCAGTTCCCTGCAATCACAACCTTCGACGAACTCCTCGCGGCCATCACCGCCGAGCTATAGCGGTCACACTGTGTCAGGCACAGTGTGACCGCTTGTCGATAGATGGTTCGATGTTCGGACGTCCGGTCACACTGTGCCTGACACAGTGTGACCGTGCCTGACCGAAACTCGTCAGGGGGTGTACGTGCCGAAGACCTCGCGGAGGCTGTCGCTGATTTCACCGAGGGTGCAGTCGGCACGGAGCGCATCCTTGATGCTGTAGAGCACGTTGTCGGTGCCTTGCGCGGCGGCCTTCACCTTGGCAAGCGCCGACTCGACAGCCACATTGTCGCGGTTGGCCTTGTACGCCTTCAGGCGCTGGATCTGGCTCGGCTCGAGTGCTGGGTCGATCGGGAACACGACCGGCTCGGGCTCGTCGTCCATCGTGAACTTGTTGACACCCACAATCGTGCGGCTCGTGTCGTCGATCGACTTGGTGTACTCGTAGGCCGAGTTCTCGATCTCCTCCATCTGGAAACCCTGTTCGATCGCGGAGACCGCTCCGCCCTTTTCGTCAATGGTGGCGATGTACTCCCAGGCGAGCCTCTCGACCTCGTCGGTCAACGATTCCACGAGGTACGAGCCGGCCATCGGGTCTGGCGTGTCAACCACACCAGATTCGTAACCAATGACCTGCTGCGTGCGCAGCGCCATCCGTGCAGCGTCTTCAGTTGGCAGGCTCAGCGCCTCGTCGAAACCGTTGGTGTGCAGCGACTGGGTGCCGCCCATGACAGCAGCCATGGCCTGCAGCGTGACGCGCATAATGTTGTTCATCGGCTGCTGTGCGGTGAGCGTTGATCCGCCCGTTTGCGTGTGGAAACGCAGCATCGTCGACTTCGGGTCCTGAGCGTTGAACCGTTCGGTCATGATCGTGTGCCACATACGGCGGCTCGCCCGGAACTTGGCAATCTCTTCGAAGAAGTTGTTGTGCCCGTTCCAGAAGAAGCTGAGCCGTGGCGCGAAGTCGTCAACGTCGAGGCCAGCGTCGATTGCCGCTTGCACGTAGGCAATGGCGTTCGCCAGCGTGAATGCGATCTCTTGCACGGCCGTCGAGCCAGCTTCACGAATGTGGTAGCCAGAGATCGAGATCGTGTTCCAGCTCGGCACGTGCTCGGAGCAGTATTCGAAGATGTCGGTGATGATCCGCATCGACTGCCGCGGCGGGTAGATGTACGTGCCGCGGGCGATGTACTCCTTCAGGAGGTCGTTTTGGATCGTGCCGCTGATCTGCTGGGAAGACACACCGTTCTCTTCGGCAACCAACTCGTACATGAGCAGCAAGATCGCCGCGGTCGAGTTGATCGTCATCGACGTTGACACCTTGTCGAGCGGAAGGCCAGCGAGCAGGAGTCGCATGTCTTCCATCGAGTCAATTGCGACACCGACCTTGCCGACTTCGCCTTCAGCGCGACCGTGGTCAGAGTCGTAGCCCATCTGAGTGGGCAGGTCGAACGCACAGCTGAGGCCGGTCTGGCCAGCGTTCAAAAGGAACTTAAAGCGTTCGTTCGTGGCTTCGGCGTTGCCGAAACCCGAGTACTGGCGCATCGTCCAGAGGCGACCGGTGTACATCGAGGAGTACACGCCACGCGTGTACGGCGCCTCACCTGGCGCTCCGAGCTTCTCTGACGCATGCCATTCGGCGAGATCGTTCTCGTCGTACAGCTTCCTGATCGGGATGCCGGAGTCGGTCTGGGGAAGATCGGAAACGTCAGCCATGGCGGTGAGCGTATTGCCAGGCAGGCCCACCGACCCACTGCAGGACCAGGATGTCTACTCAGCTGGCTGCAACGATTGCGACTTCCATCTGCCACTCCGGTCGGGCCAACTCGGGCACCGTGACCAACGTCGATGCGGCCCGGTGCCCTCCAAGAAACACGTCTCGTGCGGCCATGACGGGCCCCAGCGGCTGCCCGGCGACAACATAGGTGGTGACCGACACGACGTCGTTCCGCGACATCTGGGCGTCGTCGAGCATTGCCGCGATGTTCTGCCACACCACTGTTGCCTGCTCCCCGACGCCAGCCGGTGTCGTTCCGTCGGGAGCGGTCGGCACGACGCCCGAGGTGTGGAGCCAACGCGTCGGACCTTCTGTGACTACCGCGTGGTGGTAGTTCGCAGCCGGAGGCGCAATCGAGGTGGGATTGATCGGGCGGTTCACACCATCAGCGTCGCACAGCAGCCTTATGCTCGCCACGATGGACGAGCGGCAGTCACCCGGGCCGATCTCGCGCTGGCTCAGCACAGCACAACCCGAAGCGCTCTTCGTCCTGTCCGCCGTCGCTCAGTACATCGGCGCGGCAATCGCCGTTTTGCTCTTCGATGAAGTCGAGCCGCAGACCGTGGCGTGGTTCCGAGTGATGGGCGCCGGTATCGCACTCCTCGCGATTTCACGCGGTTGGTGGCGCGGGTGGACGCGGCAGCAGTTGGTTGGCGTTGCACTGTTTGGCATCACGACAGCGCTGATGAACATCTTCTTCTACTTGGCCATCGACCGCATCGACCTGGGCAAGGGCGTCACCATCGAGTTCATTGGACCAATCCTCGTTGCAGCCTGCACGACACGTTCCGTACGCAACGGCGTCGCGCTCGCGTTCGCAATCGTCGGCGTCGTTGTGCTCGGCGGTGTGGAAGTCGACAACAACCTGTCAGGCCTCGTGTTCATCCTGATCGCTTCTGCGCTTTGGGCGCTCTACATCGTGTTCGGGGCTCGGGTCGCGCACGTCGATCGCGGCGTGGTCGGGCTCGGTCTCGGCCTTGTTATCGGCACCATCGCGACCGCCCCCATCGGCGCACCGTGGAGCGGACCGGTCTGGGTTTCCCCCCTTCTCCTCGGTCTGTGCCTCCTCGTCGGCATCTTCTCCAACGCCGTGGGCTACGGCATCGACCAGTTCACCTTGCGCCGCATTCCGATCCGTCGCTTCTCGCTCCTTCTCGCGTTGCTTCCGGTCACCGCATCACTCGTTGGTTGGATCGCCCTCGACCAACGACCTTCGATGATTGATGTCATCGGCATCGCGCTGGTCTTGGTCGGCGTCGCCGTGCAGGAACGCGACGAGATCGAACGTGTCGAGCGAGTTGTTCAGGCCGATCCTGCCTGACGCTCCCAGTCAGATGTCGGGTCAGATGTCCGGCCGGACGTGCCCGGTTCCGCTGACCCTCGGCTCGCTTGACACCGGAGCTACTGTTTGAACATGGCCAACACGATGGAAGACCAGCTCGCGGAAATCGAAAAAGAGGCGACCACGCCGAAGGAAGACTTCGCGGCCGAACGCCTCCATCGCAAGCAGCGCCTCGCCTGCGGTTTGCGGACAATGGGTCGCTTGCACCTCGCCGAGGGCGTGGCCGGACACGTGACCGTTCGTGACCCTGAGCATCTCGATCGTTTCTGGGTCAACCCGTTCGGCACCAACTTCAAGCTGATGACCGTCAGTGACCTGATCTGTGTCAATCACGAAGGTGAAGTGGTCGAAGGTAACGGCCCGCTCAATCAGGCAGCATTTGCTATCCACGGACAGATTCACCAGGCTCGCCCCGACGTGATCGCCGCTGCGCACTCGCACTCGATGTACGGCAAGACGTTTTCGACGCTCGGCAAGCCGCTGAAGATGATCACGCAGGACTCGACCATGTTTTACAACGATGTTGCCCTGTGCAATGACGGAAGCGGCGCCGTCGTGCTCAGCCAGGAGATCGGCAAGAAGATGGCCGATGCCCTCGGTGACAAGAAGGCCATGATCCACCAGAACCACGGCCTGATCACCACCGGCGGCTCGGTCGACGCCGCCGTCTGGTGGTTCATCGCACTCGAGCGCGCCTGCCAAAGTCAACTCGTCGCCGAGGCGGCCGGCACCCCCATCGAAATCCCGCAAGCCTTCTGCGAAGACGGCCTGAAGGCGCAGGGCAGCGACGCTGCCGGCTGGTTCCAATTCCAGCCGTTCTGGGACGAGCTCGTTGCTCGCGAACCCGAATTCCTCAACTGACCGAGATCGACCAGATCGCCCGATTGCGGCGTTGCGGGAACTCCTCATTGAGCAAGATGCTGGACGATCTCATGCCGAGTCATGCAGCGTTTGCCCGTTCTGCGACGTGCCGCTCATCCCGCAAGATCGGGCGGGAGGGGTCGGAAGAAGTGCCCGATCGCGCGTGGGCCGGCCACGGTGCAGCATCGCGAGATATGGCCGTTCCCTGACTTCATCTTCTCCCGCTGGGCGCGCTGACGAGCGGACCAAGTTGGTGGCATGCTCGCCCAATGCAAAATCACGTCATCAGTGCGGCGACGGCGATCATCGCGCTCGCAGTCTCTGGGTGCGGAAGTAGTACGACGACCGAATGCCTGTCTAGCGAAGTCGGCGAAGTGTGCGCAGTCAGCGCAAACGGGGCAATCACGTTCAACGGTCGTGGCCTTGAAGCTGGGTCGCAAGTGTCGATTTCAGCTGCCGAAGTTGAAGGTTCCAGCTCGATGTACGAAGTCGACCAAGATGGAATGTTGATGCCAGAAGACGGTGCGCTTGGCTTCATGTCGGGCTTTGCCGACGCTGATTTCAACTTCACGATTTCAGCTATCGACAAGGACGGCGAAGTCATCGACGGCAAAATCGTCATCTCCACCTGACAACGGAAATCGAGTGCGGGGCACCAGCGCCTCCCTCTGCGAGGGTCGACATATGGACACGCATACAAAGACGAACTGGGCCGCTCATAACGTTCGCCCCGGAACAGATAACCCCCGCTCGTGAACCGGCATTCTGATCACGGCCGACCGTCTTCTCACGAACCGAAAATTACCCGCGTAACAGCTTCTTCGAAGTACGGTCAGGGTCGCCCAAACGTTGCCTGACACGGCACGAGATCTTCGTCCAGATCGCCTCAGCCGGCGATGGTGGTGCGATGCAGGAGACGGTGATGACCGTCATAGCCCCCAGTGGCTCTGTGCAACACCGAGCGGTTATCCCACATCGTCAGCATGTCCTGTTGCCACACGTGGCGGTACTGAAACTCGTCGCGGGTCTGCCACACGTACAGCTCAGCGAGCAGCTCGCGTGCTGCGTCGTCGGCCATGCCATCGATGCCGATGATGTAACCGATGCAGCTGAAGATCCCGAGCCGTCCAGTTTCGGGATGTTCCCGGATGATCGGGTGCAGCTGGGTGGCCATTGCCTCATTGGACGGCCGGATGTCCATGCTCCGGTCCGTGGCCTGATCGTCAGACCCGTACGTCCCGTCGGGTGCGTAACCGCCACGGGCCGAGTGCACCGCCATCTTCCCGGCGAGCCGAGCCCGAAGATCATCCGGCATTGCGTCAAGTGCAGCATGCTGGTTCACGTACAGCGTGTCGCCACCCATCGGAGGAATCTGCACTCCAAATAGACACGTCCCAGAGGGCGGTGTGGCCTGGAAGCTCCAGTCGCTGTGCCAATTCTCAGCAAACAGCGGTGCCGTTTCGTCGGCACGACGTTCGACTGCGATGACGTGGTCACGCCCAGCGATCGGCGCAATGAATGGATCATCACCGAAACCGCCGAAAGCAAGCGTGAACCGTTCGAGATCATCGTCGCTCATCGGTTGCTCTGGAAAAGCGAGGACGTGATGCTCCAGCCATGCAGCTCGAATTTCGGCAACCGTTTGAGTGCCAAGCGGTGCGGTGAGGTCGACCCCGGTCACCGTTGCTCCGCACGCTTGTCCGGACTCGACCACGTTGATACCCATGACCCAAACGTAGTGCCATCGCATGCAACTCACCGCGGTCAACTCACCGCGATCAACCGACCGCGATCAGCCGACCGCGATCAACCGACCGCGATCAGCTGAGGCCCGGTGCGCACAGCCCGTCGAGTTCCCTGATCTGAATGCGATCACGGTTTTCGTAGGTCACTTCGTTCTCGGGGTCGGGCTTCAGGTTGAAGACGCGGAACTCCATATCGCTCGTGTCGACCGTCAGGATGCGCCCGATCAGCGGCTCGCCGAGGTCGAGGATGACCTTGATGGTTTCGAGCGCCTGGATCGAGCCGATGATGCCCGGCAGCACGCCGAGTACGCCTGCTTCGGCACACGAGGGTGCGAGTTCGGCCGGAGGAGGCTCGGGGACCATGTCGCGATACGTCGGGCCTTTGGTCGGGTGGAACACGCTGACCATGCCTTCGAAGCGGAAGATCGAGCCGTGCACGACCGGGATACCGAGCTTGACGCTGGCATCGTTCAACAGGTATCGGCTCGGGAAGTTGTCAGCACCGTCGACGACAATGTCGTAACCCTCGAGAATGTCCATGATGTTCGACGCATCGAGCCGCGTGTCGTACGTGACGACGTTGACGTCGGGGTTGAGCATCGTGAGCGTCTTCTTGGCGGAATCGACTTTGCGGTCGCCGATCCGATCGATGTTGTGCAAAATCTGACGCTGCAGGTTCGACGCGTCGACGTCGTCCATGTCAACAATACCGATCGTGCCGACGCCGGCGGCTGCGAGGTACATCGCTGCAGGTGAGCCGAGGCCGCCCGCACCGAGCATCAAGACCTTTGCATCGAGCAACTTGACCTGACCGGCAGTGCCGACTTCAGGCAGCAACAGGTGGCGCTTGTAGCGGTTGTTCTGCTCGGGTGTGAGCGACACCGGCGCCTTCCACTCGCGGCCCTCGTCTTTCCAGCGGCCATAGCCACCCTCCATCGAGAGCACGTTCGTGTAGCCGAGTTCGGCGAGCGTCTTGGCGGCAAAGGCCGACCGAACACCTCCGGCGCAGTAGGCCACGATCGGCGATTCCTTGTCGATGATGCGACCCTCGATTTGCGCTTCGAGGTGACCACGCGGGATGTGGATGGCACCGAGCAGGGCGCCTTCCTCGTACTCGTCGGGCTCACGGACATCAAGGACGATCGCGCCAGCCGCGATCGCTGTCGCAGCGCCCTCGGTATCAACTTCGGTGATCTCAGACTTTGCAGCCGAGAGAAGGTCGCGGAACGTTGCCATGGCGAAAAGCCTACCAATCAGGTCGGGTATCGAGTGGGGGGCCTGATGTAACCAACTCTGGGCTGTCGCCATTCCCCGCTGCCACCGGTCAGCCGGACGTGTCCGAAACGCGCCGATTATCGGGTTCGCCGCTCGTTAGCGTGCCGCTGTGAGTAACGCCCCCACTACCTCTCAGAAAATGTTCACGGCGACCGCTGCTTCGAACGATGGCCAGTTCACCCCGCAGGACTGGGCGCTCTTCGTCTCGGTTGCTGCAATCTGGGGATCGTCGTTCGTCTTCATCGACATCGGCCTCGATGCGCTTCCGCCGGGCCTGATCACGCTATTGCGCGTCGGTTCGGGCGCGGCGGCACTGTGGGCACTCCCCCGGTCGATCACGACGCGGGTTGGCCGCGCGGTCACCGACATGCAGATCGAGCCCGACGACCGGGCCAAGCTGCTCCTGCTCTCGGTCATTTGGGTCGCCATCCCATTCACGCTCTTTCCGATCGCGGAGCAGCACATCAACTCGTCGGTCACCGGACTCCTGAACGGCGCAACACCGATCTTCGCGGCCACTGTTGCCGCCGTGCTGCTTCGACAACGTGCACACGGACCGCTACTGCTCGGTCTTGTCGTGGGTTTCGCCGGCATCGCATTGATCAGCGCCCCGTCGGTCAGCGACGGGTCGAACGCCGCTTCCGGGGTCTGCATGGTGCTCGGCGCAACGGTCTGTTACGGCTTCGCCATCAACCTTGCTGCGCCGCTCCAACGCAAGTATGGCTCGCTGCCCCTGATGGCGCGCATGCTCGCGCTCGCAACGCTGTGGACAACCCCCTACGGCCTCTGGAACATTCGAAGCGCCGAGTGGGAGGTCGGCCCACTCATCGCCGTGCTCCTACTCGGCGTGTTCGGGACGGGCATAGCGTTCGCCATTATGGGCACGCTCGTTGGACGTGTTGGTTCGACTCGGGCCTCCTTCATCACCTACCTCATTCCGGTGGTCTCACTCGCCCTCGGCACGGCTTTTCGCGGTGACACGGTTGCTCCCATTGCTGTTGTGGGCATCGGGCTCGTCATCAGCGGCGCATTCCTCGCCAGCCGCGCAAAGGCCTGAGTCAGCGAACCAGGGCTGGCAGAATTTCGCCGATCTGGCCGATGAGGAGATGGTCGCCGTAGCGGTCCATTCCGGTTTCGTCCCCGTTGACGATGATCACCGTTGCGCCGTTCGCCTTGGCTCTCGGAACGCAGTTGGCGGCCGGGAACACGCTGAGTGTCGAACCGACAGCAAGCAGCACATCGGACTCTTCGCTCATCTGTAATGCACGGTCGATCACTTCGGGCACAAGTGCCTGACCGAAGCTGATGGTGTCGCTCTTCAAGATGCCACCGCACGCCAGGCACGACGGATCGACCTCGCCAGCGCGTACTCGTTCGAGGCTCTGCTCCATTGGCCGCTGATCCTTGCATTCCCAACAGCGCGTAAACCACACCGTGCCATGCACCTCGATCACCTTGGCCGGATCGTTACCGGCCTTCTGATGCAGACCGTCGATGTTCTGCGTGATGAGGCCGTGCAGCTGACCCCGCTGCTCGATCTCAAGGATTGCAGCATGGCCACGGTTCGGCTGAGCCGTCCAGGCCGGGGTCGTCAGTCGGCTCTGCCAGGCGGCCTGTCGCACCTCCGGCTCGTTGAGATAATTGTGGAGTTTCGATGCCTTTTCGGCTGACGGGTTTTTCGTCCACAGGCCGTTCGGGCCGCGGAAGTCAGGTATCCCTGAGTCGGTCGAGATGCCCGCACCAGTCAACACGACCACACGCGACGCCTTCGCGAGCACCTCACGGGCAGCGGCATGGCCGACAGGAAGGCTGGGCACGGAAGCAACGTCGTCGAACACACCGAGATACTTACCCATCAAAATACTGTGATCCACTCGATCTGCGTCTCCACCGCCGAGAACCGCGAAGAACCGCGAAGAACGGCGGAGCAAGAACCTTGGCTCCCGCTTCGGTGGCGCGCCGCTAGCGTGGGCGACCGTGTCTGATCAGGTGTTGACCGAAGCAAAACGTCGCCGAACGTTTGCCATCATCAGCCACCCTGACGCGGGCAAGACCACGCTCACCGAGAAGTTTCTTCTGTATGCAGGCGCGATCACCTCGGGCGGCGCGGTCAAAGCTCACGAGGGTCGCCGCTCAGCCACGTCCGACTGGATGGACATGGAGCAAAAGCGTGGTATCTCGATCACGTCGACGGCCCTGAACTTCCCGTACCGGCAGCATGAATTCAACCTGCTCGACACTCCGGGCCACCGCGACTTCTCCGAAGACACGTATCGTGTGCTGTCAGCAGTTGACGCCGTCGTGATGGTGCTCGACTCGGCAAAGGGCATCGAGCCCCAGACACTCAAGCTGTTCGAAGTCTGTCGCACTCAGAAGCTCCCGGTCATCACGTTCCTGAACAAGCTCGACCGGCCCGGCCTCGAACCGCTCGAACTCCTCGACATGATCGAAACCCAAATCGGCCTCCGACCGACTCCAGCCACATGGCCGGTTGGCTCGTTCGGTGACCTGCGCGGCGTGATCGATCGTCGGACCGACGTGTTCACCCGGTTCACCCGCACCGCTCGCGGTTCCAAAATTGCCCCCGAAGAAGAAGTCGACGCCGAGCGCGCCGCAGCCGAAGAGGGCAAAGAGTGGGACAAGGCCGCCGAAGAGAGCAGCCTGCTCGACGCGATTGGGGCGAACGTCGACCTCCCGTCGTTCCTCGCCGGTGAGTCGACTCCGGTATTCGCCGGTTCTGCGCTGACAAACTTCGGTGTCCGCCACCTGCTCGACGCAATCGTCGACCTGGCACCAGCCCCGCTGCCACGTCTCGACATCAACGACGAGCCTCGCGGACTCGATACTGCCGTGTCGGCGTTCGTGTTCAAGGTCCAGGCCAACATGGACAAAAACCACCGCGACCGAATCGCCTTTGCACGTATCTGTTCGGGCAAGTTCGACCGCGGCATGGTCATGACCTGCGAACGCACCGGTAGGCCATTCGCCACGAAGTACGCCTCCACGGTATTCGGTGCTGAGCGCACGACCGTTGACGAAGCATTCCCCGGCGACGTCGTTGGGCTTGTGAACGCAACCGGCCTCAACATCGGCGACTCGCTGTTTGACGAAACTGGCCCAAAGGTCAAGTTCCCGCCGATCCCGTCGTTCGCACCTGAAGTGTTCGCCACGGCACGGCCGGTCGACACCGCCAAGTCGAAGCAGTTCCGCAAGGGCCTCGCGCAGCTCAACGAAGAGGGCGTCGTTCAGGTCCTGAAAGACCCAGACTGGGGCGATGCCTCACCTGTTCTGGCCGCAGTCGGACAGCTCCAGTTCGATGTGTTCGCCAACCGACTCGAGTTCGAGTTCAACGCCCCGATCGAAATCTCGCCGGCGCCGTACCAGGCGATTCGCGTGACCGACAAGGAGTCGGCCGAGGTGCTCCGCCAGAAGCCCGGCGTCCGCATCCTCGCTCGTTTCAGCGGCGACCTGGTCGCCTTGTTCGAGAACAAGTACGCCCTGCAGCGCATCGAGCAGAACGAACCCGAGCTCAGGCTCGACCCCATCGTCGCCACCTGATTCTCAGGCCGGGCCGGCGGGTGGCCGCGGGCCGGTACGTCCGGCCCGACTCATCAGCGGGGGCGATCGCGAACCAGTTCGACGAAGGTCGAGCCGGTATCGAGCAGAATCGCCTCGTTGTTCGCATCGATAAGCGCGAACGGTTCATACGCACTATTCCGGGCCCATGTCGCAGGGATGCGGATTCCATCGCGATGCACCGTTGCCGGGCCGCGGCCGATCGTCACCGGGTTTGGCGATCGTGCGTCGACCGGAGAGACAGCGTGGAAGACAAACATCTCGACCACGTTGTCGACACCGATCTGGTTGCCCGACGCCGCGAGGTGCCGATTGCCATTTTGGGACCGGAGGTATTTCTGGGAATCCGCGTCCCACGCCCAGTCGACGGACACACCGTCCATGGGCACGTTGAACGCCGGGCTGGGAACCGCACCAAGGTCGGCGGGTACGGTCCACGATGCGTCGATCCCCCACAGCTGGCGGGCCGGGCCAGCCGTCGGGGCATTCTCGATGGCGCACGTGGGGTTCAGTTGCAGATTGTGCGGGGCGGAGCGGCTCGAGTCGCGGTTGTAACAGGGGTTCTTCTGTGCGCTGAAGTTGACAAGGACCCCTGATCGATCCGCCGATTCGATCCAGTTCGTCACGCCTCTGTTGCCACCGGACCAGGCCAGGATCGGCCGGTTCATCGAGGCCAGGACGTCGAGATCACCGGTGCGCGCCGAGCGAATGGGCCCAACCCGGTCGGGTAGTTGCGTCTGGAACAGCGCCACAAATCGCGTCACCCCTTCGACGTTTTCTTCAAAAATAACGTCGGCCTGGTCAAGACCCCACTGAGGCCGGGCGCGAGCGTAGTTGTCGACCTTGGCTGCCACGATCGGCCGATTGGCGATGTCTTGACCAACGGATTCGCCCGTCAGCGCAGCGAGGCCGACGAGCGCAGGGCGCGGTTCATAGGGCTCCCAGATCGGCACGGCGTTCTCGAGGATCGTTGTAGGGACAGGGACCGTCGTGGTGGTGGTGGTGGTGGTCGTTGTTGTCGGGCGCACCGTCGTTGCCGGGCGCGTCGATGTCGTGGTGCTGGTCGATGTCGTCGACGCGGCCGGAGGGGTCGGCGGCGTGTTCGTGGCGGTCGATGTCGAAGGCACCGAGATCGACAGCGTCTCGCCGCCTCGACCGCTGAAACCCACCAATGCCCCGACGACGAGCGCTCCCAACAGGACAACTGCGCCTCCGACAACGAAGCGTCGTCGGCCGAAGTTCGGAATTTGATCGTCGGTCATCGATGCAGAAGGTAGCCCTCTGTCAGGGTTCTGCACGGTCGGCATTCACATTCACCCAGCAACGTTCTTTGACGGCCTACACGAACCGACCAGTAGCCTTGTTTACCAGGAACCAGAGCTACCGCCGCCACCACCGCCACCGACTCCCCCGCCACCGCTCCCCGACGACGATGAGGGTTTCGTGTGGGTCGAACTGAACGAACCGGGGAGCGAATACAGCAGCAGCGGACCGTTCAGTGCAAGGTCCGGCTCCGGGATGTTGCTCGACTTCACGGCATCAGTCCACGCTTCGGCGGCCCCCAACGCCACTGCCCAGGCGCTGTACTCGCGCAGTACACCATTGTCCCAAGCCCACTCGACGTGACGGCCCTCGCTTGCGGCAAGAAAGCGACGAAACGATTCGGTGCGCAGCGTGAGCGCCGACCCGGTGGCCGAGCGAGACGGCAGCATCGACCGATAGATCCAGAATGCGATCAGCCCGACGAGTAACGCTGTGAAGACGAGTGCAGCGATCGGGTTTCCCACAGCCCCGACCAGCCCGAGCCCGGCGATCCGTAGCGACGACCCGCTGACGAGCACGATGAACACGAACGGAATGAATATTCGCCCAAGCCCCTTCAGGCCCATCCCTTGGCCCGGCGCTCCGTTGCTCCACCAGCCAGAGTCGGCAATAAAGCGACGCTGCTCGGCCTGCACCGCACGCCACGCCGACGAGAAAGCTGAGTCATAGGAACCGAGTTCGACGGTCGACCCCGATGCGAAGAGCGTTGCCAGATGACCCTGATCCACGGCGCTCAATCGCGCGGTGCTCGGCCCTTGTCGTAACACGTCGTCACCGTCGCGCTTTTCGATCACGATGGCGTCCCGGGCGATCATCTCGGAGAACCAGGCTGCGACCGAGTCGTCGTCAATCTGTTCGGACAGCAGGACACGCGCCTGCCACGGCTCGACCCCGCGCGGCGGCACGAACTCGATCGTCGCAAGGTCGGCCAAGCGGGAGTCGGGGACGCGATACGTCGGCACGTCAACAAACTGGTCGACCATCTGGGGCATCGGCAGATCGCCGTATGCCGCCTCAGCAGCACCGCCTCCACCACGGACCTCGTTGCTCCCGGCCCGACGGGCCGCCACGAAGACACCGCCGACGACCGCGGTCGACAGCGCCACTGCAAGGAGGCCGAGCGGCCGAATACCCATTGGGTTCCGGTCAGCAACAGCGGGGACACCCGCGAATGCTGTCGGCACCGCCGACTCGATCGTCCCGCCGACAGTGATGCCCTCGCCTGGTCGGAGGTCGTTGATGACTGCGACGTACGAGCCGTCCGGCTGCTCCTCAAATTCGCAGCCACCGAAGTCACCGAACAACCCCGTGTTGCAACGGAGTTCGCTCAGTTCAAATCCGCTCAGAACGATCTCGAAACGGTCGGTCACGAACGTCTCGCTATTTCCGATCACGTCGACGGCAAGCACTCCGTCGGACACTTGCGCCGCTGGCAACGTGTACGCCAACTCATACCGGTGCTGGCCGGTGAAGACGATGTTGGGATCGCCGATCCGGATACGTGTGTCGGAACCGTAAGAAGATGCGTTGACCTCGTCATTGGCGTCAGGAGAGAACGCTGTCACGTCGGCCGGGACGCCGAAGTCATTCGGGACAATCCGCTCGTAGCCGCGCTTTTCGATGAGCCCAAAGTCGATGTCGACAACCTCACGAATGCGGATCCCGTCACCGCCACTCGGTCCAATCGTCACCTGCTTCGCGTCGAAGTGTTCCGGCCGCAGGAGGCCTTGGTCGCCGCTGCCGATCACACCGAACGCTGTCAGCGCCGACACACCAGCAACAGCCAATCCAACAGTGATGTGACGGCCAACTCCGGGGGTTCGCAACATCAGAGCATTCTGACCTGTCTCACCCGGCAGCACTGGCATTCCCCTTTGACGGCCGAGCCGCCCACTGTCGCGATGCCGACTTCTTCCGCTCTTCTCATCTGTCGCCATCGTGCGGAGGTCCTCGTGTCAATTCACTCCAGTACCCCTTCGGCTCCACCGTTTCGCCCGTCTCCCCCGTCTCGCCCGCCTCCCCCGCCTCCCCCGCCTCCCCCGCCTCCCCCGTCTCGCCCGTCTTCACCGTCTCGCCCGTCGGTTGTCGGCCATGCTCAAACGCTCGACAACGTCGATCCCACCGGAGGTGACGTACTCGACGCTCTGCCGCGCATCACGATTCGACCGTGGATCGATCCCGTCGTCGACGATCGCGGCCACGACCCGCGGTCGCGATACGTCGAAATCTTTTGGCTCGGCGTGCTCGGTCCGACAGCAACGTGGTTGCTCCGCAGGTTGGCGTCAGGTCTCGAAGTCGAGCCCGACGGCTACGAGTTGGATCTCGAGGTCACGGCGGCCTCGATGGGGCTCAAATTTTCCCCTGGCAGGTCAAGCCCGTTCAGTCGGGCGTTGCAGCGCTGCGTGATGTTTGGGATGGCACACCCGCTTCCGGGCGGCGGGCTCGCGGTACGCCGGCGCATCCCACCGGTCAGCTATCGACACCTGCGACGCATGCCGGAGCAGCTCCAGCTCGACCACGCCACCTGGCAGCCGAGCAAGGGAAGTAGCACAAGCAGCGGGGGAAGCAGCAAAGGGACCAGCGACGCCTTTGCCCGAGCCCACCAACTCGCCATGACGATGCTCGACGTCGGTGACGACCGCAACGTGATCGAGCATCAACTCCGGGCGCTCGGAGTGGTCTCGACTGTGGCCGCACAGGTCGCCGACAACGTCGCCCAACTCGACTGATGCAATCAGCCGACACACAGTTGCGTTTGGGGTCAGGCCCCTTTCGCAACTATTCGGGGGCGGTGAAGTTGCAGGCCAGGTCGATGAGCAACCGAGTCCCGAAGCCGCTGGCACCCTTGGCGTACAGGCCGCCGTCGCTCTGCTTCTCCATCGGGCCGGCGATGTCGAGGTGGGCGTACGGCACGTCGCCGGTGAACTCGCTGAGGAAGATCGACGCCGTGATGGTGCCGGCGTAGGGGCCGCCGATGTTGCGCATGTCGGCAACGACCGAGTCGAGCAGCTTGCGGTACTCGGCGGTGGCCATCGGGAGCTGCCACACCGCTTCGTCAACGGTTTCGGCACAGGCCTTGACCTGCTCGACGAACGGCTGGTTCGTGCCGAGCACACAAGCGATCTCGGTGCCCAGCGCGGCGAGTGCCGAACCGGTCAGGGTGGCGATGTCGATGATGCCGTCAGGAGCTTCTTCGGCGGCGAGGGACAGGCCGTCGGCGAGCACGAGGCGGCCTTCGGCATCAGTGTTGTGGATCTCGACGGTCTTGCCGTTGCGCATAGTCAGCACGTCACCGAGCTTGAGAGCGCTTCCGGACGGCATGTTGTCGGTACACATCAACCACGCCGTGACCTTGGTTTTGCACTTCATTGCCTTGAGGACAGACATTGCCGACAGGACAGCGGCTGCGCCTGACATGTCCATCTTCATGGCGACGTGGCTCGGGTTGCTCGGCTTCAAGCTGATGCCGCCTGAGTCATACATGACACCCTTGCCGACCATCGCCAGGTGGGCCACCTTGGTGTGCTTCGGGACATTTTTGGGTGAGTAGCTGAGTTTGACCATCCGAGGCGGCTCGGTCGACCCGGCGTTCACACCGATCATGCCGCCACAGCCCATTGCCACCAGTTGGTCTTTGTTGAACACTTCGACTTCAAGGCCGGCGTCGCCTGCGAGGGCAACCGCCATGGCAGCGATGTCTTTTGCGTTGAGGTACGACGGTGGCGTGTTCGCCAGCTCACGGGCGTACGACGCTGCGACGCCGACGATCACACCGCGCTCGACGCCTTGCTGGACAGCCTTGACTCGCTTGTCGCCAGCGACGACGGTCGCCGACACAAGCTTCGAGCCGATCGATTGGTCACCCTTCAGGCCGACGTAACGGTACGAGCCCAGCAGCACACCCTCGGCCACGGCCTGACCGGCCTCTTTCGCATCGAGGTGACCGAGGTCGGCCAGGTTGATGGCGATCTCGGCGTGCTGGGCGGCGGCACGGGCGAAGTCAGCAGCGGCCCGGCGTACAGCAGTGATGTTGATGGAGTCCGGATCGCCGATACCGATTGCGTAGGCAACTCCGTCGGCATTCGGCACGGCGAGTGACTGCCCAACTTTTCCCTCGAACTTGTTTGCTTCGAGCGCAGCCCGGTTGAGTCCGAGTTGGCGAGCAACTGCGCCCTTGGTGGCAACGGCATACGCCACTGCGGTTGCTGACTTGGGTGCCGACTTGGCGACCGAGACGTTGACGTTGGCGACAGTTGCACTGGCATCGTTCATGGCCGCCATTCTGCCTGCAACGCCAAAGCAACGTTGCATTCATCAGACTTTCGGCAGGTCCGTGACATTTCAGTGCTACGGCCGCTACTGATTGCTCGGGTGACTTTGGTCACCTGAGCAACCGACATGCAACCACAACGCTGGCACCGAAGCCAGCAAACCAGGAGGAGAACTTATGATTCGTAGGGGGAATGCGCTCAAGCGCACCGCAGGTGTCGTCATGGCACTCGGCCTCGTAGCCACCGCTTGCTCATCGAGCAGCGACGGCGAAGCAGAAAGCACCACTGGCGACAGTGTTGTTACCGAAGAAACCACAGCCGACACCGCCGCCGCCGACGACGCCGCCGCCGCAGCCGACGATGTCGAAGTAACACAGAGTGCCGGTGGCCGACTGGCCGCCGTCCAAGCAGCCGGCGTGCTCGAATGTGGCGGCAACGACACACTTCCGGGCTTTGGCATCATCGATGCCGAAGGCTCCTTCAGTGGGTTCGACATCGACTTCTGCAAGGTCATCGCAGCAGCCGTACTCGGCGACTCTGAAGCCGTCAATGTGACCCCGCTGGTCGCAGCGCAGCGTTTCCCAACGCTGCAGTCCGGCGAGATCGACGTGCTCATCCGCAACACGACCTGGACGGCGTCTCGTGACGGCGCCGAGCAGGCCAACTTCTTGCAGACCACGTTCTTCGACGGCCAGGGCTTCATGGTCCGTGCCGACAGTGGCATTGCCAGCATCGCCGATGCGTCGAACACCACCATCTGCGTGCTCACCGGCACAACGACCCTGCTCAACATGAACGCCGTGCTCGGCGACCGGGGCATCCCGTTCACCGCTCTCGAGTTCGAATCCAACGACGAACTGCAGCCAGCCTTCGTGGCCGAGCAGTGCGAAGTGTGGACCTCGGACGCGTCACAGCTGGCAGCATTCGCCGCCAACCTCGACATCGAAACCTCCATCCTTCCCGACATCATCTCCAAGGAGCCGCTCGGCCCCGTGGTTGCTGATGGCGACACGGAATGGGCGCAGGCAGTGAACTGGGCCGTCATGGCGACGATCCAGGCAGAAGAGTTCGGCATCACGTCCGAAAACATCGGTTCGTTCGCCGACAGCGAAGACTCCGGCATCCGCCGGTTCCTCGGTCTGCCGATCGACGATGGCGACGGCAACGAAGTCATTGCCGAAGTCGGATTGGGCCTGCCCACCGACTTTGCGAGCAACATCATCAGCCAGGTCGGCAACTACGGCGAGATCTTCGAGCGCAACCTTGCGCCGTTGAGCCTCAGCCGCGGCCCGAACGCTCTGTGGACGGACGGTGGCCTCATGTACGTGCCGCCGTTCCGCTGATCGGAAGAGTCACATCCTGAACTGACGTCGGGGTGGTCGCAATCGTGCGGCCACCCCGACGGGTTTCAATTTCATGCTCGAACGCATCCTTCGCCTCGCCATCATTCTCGGCATCCTTGCCGCGCTGTACATCGCGTATTGGAAAGTCCGCAGCTCCTCTCGCAGCGACGCCGACGAACCGCCCCCGTGGCGCGATAGTCGCGTCCTCGTTCTCGCAGCCCAGGTCGCTGCCCTCGGCCTCATCTGGTCTGCTGGCGACTACCTGTGGGCCAACTTCCGGGCTCGAACTTCCGACATCGGCCTCGAGCTCGACTTCGGGTTCCTCGATCAGCCAAGCGGCATCTCCATTGCCGACAACCCGCTGAACTCGAACGCGGCAATTCGGGAGGCGTTGATCCAGGGCGTCAAGAACACGTTCTTGATCATCATCGTCGGCATCCCGCTCGCGGTCATCCTCGGCACGCTGATCGGCATCGCTCGGCTGTCCACCAACTGGCTGCTGTCGAAAATCGCCACCGTCTACGTGGAGTTCTTCCGCAACATTCCCGTCTTGTTGGTCATTGTCCTCACGTGGACGATCTTCCTCAACGCTTTCCCCCCGGTGCGCATTTCGTGGCTCCCGTTCGGGGAGACATTCATCTTCAATAACCTTCGATTCGGATTCCCGTCGATCGTCGGCGGTAACAATTTTGGCGCCTTCCAGGTCATCGTGCTCCTCGGCCTTCTCGCTGCAGTCGCCGTGTGGATCTGGCGTAGCCGTTTGTTCGATCGCACCGGCACCCCGCACCACCGCGTGCTCTACGGGCTCGGCACCTTGGTCGCCATTTCGGTGGTCGGCTTCGTTGCTCTCGGTGGTCCGTTCGATATCACGACCCCAGAGATCATCGACCGGGTGTACGTCGGCGGCATCACGATGATCATGCCCTACGCGGCGGTGATGATCGGCCTCGTGTTGTACACCGCATCGCACGTCGCTGAAATCGTCCGCGGCAGTATTCTCTCCGTCGACAAGGGCCAAGTTGAGGCTGGCAACGCACTCGCACTGAACAGCTTCCAGCGATACCGATTCGTCATCCTGCCGCAGGCTTTCCGGGTTGCGTTCCCGCCGCTGATCAATCAGTTCCTCAACTACACGAAGAACTCATCGCTGGCCTTCGCCGTTGGATTCGCTGAGATCACCGGCGTCATTCAGAACCTGTTCGGACAATCTCGCCCGGCGCCGCAACTGCTCCTCATCTTGATGGTCGTGTACCTCGTGTTCTCCCTGGTGCTCTCGGCCATCGGCAACCTCATCAACCGACGACTGCAGATTGTGGGGCGCTGACATGACTGATACGGCCAAAGCCAAAGAATCGGCGAACCTCGCTCCACTGCACTCAGATACGACTCCAGCCAAGTGGGTCAAAAACAACCTGTTCAACAACATCATGAACTCGGTCATCACGGTCGTACTCGGTGTTGTTGTCGTCTTCCTGGTCGTCCAGAGCTTCGGATGGATTGCTGGCGAGGAATGGGAAATCGTCCGCGTCAACTTGCGCAACTTCATGGTCGGGCAGTTTCCCAGCGATGAACTCTGGCGCCTGTGGACCTCGGCATTCCTGCTGATCGGCACGTTCGGCATCGGCACAGCCGCCATGGCCCACAACGCATACGACGATGCCAACGAAAAAGGCCTCGTTGCCGAACGCCCGTCCCTGCTCAACCTGCTTGCTCGCTTCTGGCCGGTGCTGGCGTTTGTTGCGTTGATGGTGTCGTTCTCAGAGACGTTGCCTCCCGTCGTCGGCGTCATTGCCGGTGTTGGTGCCATCGTTGCGTCGCGCCTTGTCGGTTGGGCGCTTCCCGCATCGATTCGCTCGCTGGCAGTCCCGATGATGGCGATCGGCACCATCGTCGCCATGGCAGTCCTCGCCGGAACCGGTGGCCTCATCGCAATGAGTGCGGGCGTTGTCGCGTTGGTGATCGCAGCAAGCGGACTGTCGCGACGATTCGAAGGGTCCGATCCCAAGTCGATGGCGATCCGCACCGGCGGCCCGATCATCATCGGCGCCGTCACGCTGGTCATCGTCAACGCCATCGGATTCGACGGCTTCGGATGGGAAGATTGGGGCGGCCTCCACCTCACGCTGTTCGCCACGGTGGTCGGTATTGCTTCGGGCATGCCAATCGGCATCCTGCTCGCCATCGGCCGCCGGTCCGAACTTCCGGTGATCAAGGGCTTCTGCGTCGTGTTCATCGAGTTCGTCCGCGGCGTGCCGCTGATCTCGTTGCTGCTCTTCTCCAGCTTCATCCTGCCGTTGCTGTTCCCGCCGTCAGTGGAGACACCCGAGACACTCACCCGGGCAATGATCGTGATCGCCCTGTTCAGTGCGGCCTACATCGCCGAGATCATCCGCGGTGGCCTCCAGGCTGTACCCAAGGGCCAGACCGAGGCGGCACAAGCGTCAGGAATGTCTGCGGCCAAGATCCAGCGGCTGATCGTGATGCCGCAAGCGCTGCGGGCCGTCATCCCGGCAATGGTCGGGCAGTTCATCTCACTGTTCAAGGACACGTCGCTCATCGCGACGATCGGCGTCGCCGAGTTCTTCCAGTTTGCAGCCATTGCCAACTCCCAGCCCAACTTCCTCGGTAAGAGCCTGCAACTCGTGACGTACTCAATTATCGCGGTTGGCTACTGGTCGTTCGCGTACACCATGTCCAAAGAAAGCCGCCGCCTCGAAGCGCAACTCGGGGTCGGCGTCCGATGAAAACCACTCTCAAAAGGAACCCGGTACAGCGATGAGCAACACTCCAACTGGCACCGTCAACGCCGACGCCACCCAGATCCTGGGCTCTGGCCGGGCGATCATCGAGATGAAGAACGTCGACAAACTGTTCGGTAGTTTCCAGGCACTCACCAACATCAACATGAATGTCGGCGAGAAGGAAGTAGTCGTCGTCATCGGCCCGTCCGGCTCCGGCAAGAGCACGATGATCCGCTGTATCAACCGGCTCGAAAAGCACGACCGCGGCGAGATCATCGTCGATGGCATCACGCTGTCGAACGACGTCCGCAATATCCAAGAGATTCGCCGCGAGACCGGCATGGTCTTTCAGAGCTTCAACCTGTTCCCGCACCTCACCGTGCTCGACAACATCACCCTCGCACCCCGCCAGGTCCGCAACATCCCCAAGGGTGAAGCCGAGAAAACCGCGATGGAACTGCTCGAACGAGTGAAGATCCCCGAGCAAGCTCGCAAGTTCCCGGGCCAGTTGTCCGGCGGTCAGCAGCAGCGTGTTGCCATCGCCCGGTCGCTGGCAATGAACCCCAAGGTCATCCTGTTCGACGAGCCCACCTCGGCACTCGACCCAGAGATGATTAAAGAAGTGCTCGACACGATGAAGTCCTTGGCGAACGAGGGCATGACAATGATCTGCGTCACCCACGAGATGGGCTTCGCTCGCGAAGTTGCTGACCGCGTCGTCTTCATGGCCGATGGTCAGATCGTTGAAGTCGGCACACCGGAGCACTTCTTCGACAACCCGCAGGAAGAGCGCACCAAGCTCTTCCTCTCGCAGATCCTCTGACCGGACGCCGCCTGGCGCGGCGTTCTCGGGACGGTGGGCAGCGGTTTCCGCTCGGAATCATCCCGAGTTTCACGCGCTCCGGCGGAGCGGCAACGGAGGGTAGTCAGTTGGGTTGGGTGGAGGCCCAGGCGTTGGCCAGGCGGGCGTACCGACCGTCGAGGGCCAACAGTTCGTCATGTGTGCCAAGCTCGGCGAGCTTGCCGGCGTCGATGACAGCAATGCGGTCGGCACGCCGGATCGTGCTCAGGCGGTGGGCCACCACGATCGTAGTACGACTCCCCATCAGCGATTCGAGTGCATGTTCGACAATCGCCTCGGTGCCCGGATCAAGGTTGCTCGTTGCCTCATCTAACACGAGGACTGCAGGGTCAACGAGGGCCGCGCGGGCGAGCGACACCAGTTGCCGCTCCCCTGCCGACAGGCGCGAGCCACGCTCACGTACCTCGGTGTGGATGCCCTCTTCGAACTGCTCGAACCGATCGAGTGCGCCAATGGCCTTGAGTGCAGACCGCACGTCGTCATCAGAAGCGTCGGCCCGGGCGACTCGAACGTTGTCGGCAATCGTGCCTCCGAACAGGAACCCCTCCTGGGGGACAACGACGACGCGTTGGCGCAGCGACTCGATCGTGGCGTCACGGAGGTCGACACCGCCCAAGGTGATCGTGCCTTCGGTTGGATCGTAGAGCCGGGCCATCAGCTTGGCGAGCGTCGATTTTCCCGATCCGGTCGCGCCGACTACGGCCAACCGTTCGCCGTTCGCAACGGTGATCGAGACATCGTCGAGCACCATTGAGTCGGTCTGCGGGTATCGAAAGCCGACGGCCGACACGACAACCGCACCAGACGCCGGGAGTACAAGTTCACCATCGAGCACGTCGGGCGTGGTGTCGAGGATGCCGAACAGCTTGTCGAGCGCGGCCGTTGACGACTGCACCGTGTTGTAGAGCTGGCTGAGCTGTTGGACCGGCTCGAAAAGCTGCGCCAACAGCAAGAGCACTGCGATTGCCGTTCCGACCGTCACATCGCCCCGGTTGACGAGCCAGCCGCCGATGCCGATCGCCAGCGCTGATGCTATGACGCCGCTCGCTTCGACCAGCCCGAAGAACCAGGTGGACACGCGGAGGCTGTACAGGTGTGAACGGAACAAGCCACGGTTCGACTCTTCGAAGCGGCGTGTCTGCTCGGGCTCACGGGCGTACGCCTGGATGACTCGGACGCCGGTGATCCCTTCCTGCAAGGTCGAGAGGTTTGAGCCGACGTTGTCACGGACATCGAGATAGGCGGCGTTGGAGTCACGCTGGAATTTGCGCGACGCAATGACGATCACCGGCATCACGAGGAGCGCCACGATGGTGAGCTGCCACGACAGGATGAGCAGCAGGATGAACGAGAAAGTGAGCAGGAGTGCCGCCGACACGAATTGGAGAAGGCCCCACTGCACCAACTCGGCCATCGACTCGATGTCGGCGGTCATTCGGGCAACGAGGACACCCGACTTATTGCGGTCAAAGAATGCAAGCGACTGCTTCTGGATGTGGCCGAACACTCTGATGCGCAGGAGTCGGAGGAAGCCCTCGCCGGCCCGGTTGATGAAGATGTATTGCTGGCGGGACGATACGTAGGCAATCGACACCACGATGATGTAGGCAATGACAGCGGTCCGCAGCGTTGCGCTATCGGCAGGTTTGATGCCGTCGTCGATGCCGTAACGAACGATGACCGGGCCCATGAGCAGGCCGAGTGTCGTGATGGCGGTGAACCCGATTGCCGCCAAGACCGTTCGTTTGAACGGCGCTGCCATCTGTGCCGCGCGACGCATGACCTGCTTGGCTGCGTCCGCGTCGAGGCGGTCCTCTTCCTCGATTGCATTCATGCCCCACATCAGCTGCTGCCTGATCCGCTGGTCTTGGCTGGCGTGACGGTCTCGACGGCCGCAGCCCGGTCGGCATCACTCATTGCAGCAAGCACTTCCCGGTAGCGCGCATCGGTGGCAAGCAGATGGTCGTGGGTGCCTGTTGCGATGACTCGACCTTCGTCAAGGAGCGCGACGGTGTCGGCCAGCGCAATGGTGCCCGGGCGGTGCGCAATGACGATGGTGGTGCGCCCGTCCATCACCGTCGACATCGCCGACCGGATCTCGTGTTCCATCGACGGGTCGACCGCCGAAGTTGCATCGTCGAGGACGAGGATGCGGGGGTCGGCGAGGATCGCACGGGCGATGGCGATGCGTTGACGCTGGCCGCCGGAGAGCGAATAGCCACGCTCGCCGAGCTGTGTTTCGTAGGCATTGGGGAGCCCCATGATGAAGTCGTGTGCACCGGCGAGCCGCGCGGCGCGTTCGATCGCGTCGCGGCTCGCGTCCGGGTCGGCGAAAGCGATGTTCGCGGCGACCGAATCGTGGAAGAGCAGCGTGTCCTCGAACACCACGCCGACGGCGCGACGCAATTCGTGCAGCGCAAGGTCGCCAATCGGCACACCGTCAATCGTGATCGATCCGGCATCGGCGTCATAGAAGCGAATCAGTAAACGGGCCACGGTCGACTTACCCGATCCGGTTCGACCGACCAGCGCGATCGACTGGCCGGCGGCAAGTTCAAGGTTGAAGTTCTGCAGGACGCGAAGGTCGTCGTCGTAGCCAAAATCGACTCCGTCGAACCGCACTGCGCCGATTGCAGAGTTGTTGTGTGCCGAGTTGTTGGGTGCGGTCGGCAGCGCGGTCGGCAGCGCAGGATCGGTGATCAGCGGAACCGTGTCGAGTACCTCGTTGATGCGTTCGATCGCGGCACCGGCACGTTGGCCCCAGGCAATCGTCATGCCCAGCATTCGGAGCGGAGCCACAAGCAGGGCCACATAGATGTTGAACGAAACGAGTTCGCCCAGGGTGAGGGTGCCGTCGATGACCTGCAGGCCGCCGACACCGAGCACACCGATCAGACCGATTTGAGGCAGGAGTTCAATCGCAGGGAGATACTTGGCACGGATTTTGGCGGCGTCGATTGATACCCGCCGGATGTCGTCAGCTTCAACTTCAAGCTTGGCCGATTGCACCGATTCGGCGCCGAACCCTTTGATGACTCGGACGCCACTCACTGTCTCTTCGACGACCGTTGCCAATTCGGCTTGCTCTTGCTGCACAGCTTGCACAGCCGGGTGGATCGACGACGAGAACCGGCGACCGGCGAAGTTGACAAGAGGTAACGGCGCGAGCGCGACAACGGTCAGCAGCGGGTTGGTCAGCGCCAGAATGACGGTGACCGAGATGATCATGGCAAAGTTCGACAGTGTGATTGGGATCATCACGACGAATGCCTGGATCTGTTGCAGGTCGCTCGACGAGCGACTCATCAGCTGGCCCGTCTGTGACCGATCGTGGTAGCCGATGTGGAGCCTCAGGATGTGGCCGAACAGTTGCTCGCGCAGCTTGGTTTCAGTCCAGCGCGCTTCGCGAAAAGCGTAATAGCGACGGAACGCCGTGAAGATCCCCGATGCGATACCCGCCGCCGCGACGAGACCAGCCCACAACCACACCCGGTCGTCGGCTTCGATACCTCGGTCGATGCCGATCCCGACCAGCCGTGGGACGGCGACCTTGCCGCACATCCACAGCAGCCCGATGAGCGTGGCGATCGTCAGGTTTCGACGCTGCGTTGCGAGCGTCGCGCGGAGCAATGCCCAGCGTGAGCGCGTTGTCGTGTCGGTCAAGGAGTTCGTGTCGGTCAAGGACTTCGTGTCGGTCAAGGACTTCAAGGACTTCGTGTCGGTCATCGAACGACTCAGGAGAGCAGCTCGGTGACCCGACCCTTCGGCCTACCGATGATTGCGCGCGTCTTCGTGACCACGATGGGCCGCTGGAGCAGTTGCTTGTGCTTGACGAGAATGGCAACGATCTGGTCGTCGGTCGCCACGTCGTCATCGGTGAGTTCGAGCTGCTTGAACTTGCTGTCACGACGCACCATGGCGGTGGCTGGGTCTTCGAGCTTGGCAATGATGCCCCACAGCTCGTCGGCATCTGGCGGGTTGTGGATGTAGTTGACAGTCTCGAAGTCGACACCGAGTTCTTCTGCAATGCGCACGGCACTGACCGAAGAGTTTCAATGTTGGTTGTGGTAAATCCGAACGTCAGCCATGTCGTTGACGTTACGTCCTGGGTCCGCGCGGCTCCCTATTGGCTGTTGCGCGCGCTGTTCACCGCGGCGTCGTCGATGGTGACTTCGTGCAGCTCACCGGTGGTGACGTCATACACGAACCCCCGGACATAGGTGTCGTCGATGAACGGGGTGACCTTCAGCCGTTGCATCGATTGGCGCACGTCGGCATATGGGTCGGTGAACGACTCGACGGCCCACCAGGGCTTGATGCCGAGCTCAGCTTCAAGCTGATTGCGGAAGCCGTCATCGGTGACCTTCTGGAGACCACAGTCGGTGTGGTGCACGAGGAGGATCTCTCTGGTGCCGAGTGCTCGCTGGCTGAGGCACAGCGAGCGGATCACGTCGTCGGAAACGATGCCGCCGGCGTTGCGAATGATGTGAGCCTCACCGTTCTCCAGCCCAAGCAACTTGAATGTGTCCATCCGCGAGTCCATGCAGGCAACAACAGCCATCTTGCGCAGTGGCGCCACCTGCAGGTCGTGGTCGGAGAACTCGGCAGCAAACTCTGCGTTGCGTTCGACCAGTTCATCGGCGGTGGGAACGAAGTCGCTCATAACCGCCAAGATATCCGGTTGGGTCGCGACGATTTCATCCAGGTTGTGGACTTCTCACGAATTGGCAGCTCCGAAACGGCTGTGACACACCATCTCTAGTGTGACAATTACCGACTCCCCTCCTGTCACCGCACCCAGTCTCAGGAGACCCACATGTCGTACCCACCTTGCAAGCGTCCACTCCCCTCCGCCCGACTCGATCCCGTCGACTCCTTCTCGGAGGCGCTCTGGCTCATGCTGTCGACGATCGACACCAAACCGATCGAAGAAACCGTGCTGTTCGTCCTCGACGACACTCGATGCGGCGTCGGCGTCACACACGTCGAATCGCGCGAGCCTGACGATGTCGTGGCGGCCGTCGACTGGGTCGCAGCAACTGCAGCCGGCACTGTGGAAGCTGCTGGCCTGATCGTCGGATCAGTTCGCCCTGGTGGCGGTGCCGAACTCGGCGATCATGCTCGATGGCAACAGATCGCTGAACTCTGCGACGAGGCCGGGCTCGAACTGCTCGAGTGGATCGTGTTGGGCAGCAGCGGCGTCACCTGCCCACGTGAGGTCTCTGGCGCCCCGCCGAGGTGGCGCCGCTGACCGTCAGTTCGTTGCGATGTGCGCTCGGCGCTCCGCCGACGACAAACGAAGTCCGGCGCCGCGGAGTCGTCGCACGAGCTCGCGGCTCTCCACCACGAGCGCACCGGCTTCGATCATCTGCTGTCGATACGACTGCGGGATGTCGTAGTGGTCACCTTGGAAACCGCGTCGCGGCACGCCAACGAGGTCAGCGAAGTCGTGCAGCTCGCCATACGACACGTCGCTGACCAAATGGCACCACTTCTCGCCTCGGAACCACCAGCGCGCTTCGTCGATCAGGATGGTCACGGCCGACATGCTGCCAGACTGCACGGGTGACCACACACGATGACGCCAACCGCGACACTGCAACTGACGCGGCTGACCGGCCGCCGACACCCGTCGAGCTCGCCTGGGCCGAACACCTCGGCGCCGGAAGCGACCTCCTCGACCGGCTGGTGATCCGGTACCGCGAGCGGCAACGCCGCTACCACAAGATCGGCCACGTCGAAGCCGTGCTCGTCTCGATCGCTGCCCTCACCGAACACGAACAGGTCAACGACCTCGGTGCAATCATCGCCGCGGTGCTCTACCACGATGCTGTCTATGAACCCCAGCATCCGGCCAACGAGCGGGCGAGCGCCCGGCTCGCGCGTCGCGACCTCATCGCACTCGGTTGGGCTGATGATCGTGCCGACGCTGTCGCTGCGATGATCGAAGGCACCAAGACCCACCTCGACCCGGCGAGCAGCGACGCGGCCGTGATGAACGACGCCGACCTTGCGATCCTTGGTGCCGACGAGACCGAATATGCCCGGTACACCAAAGCGGTTCGGGACGAGTACACCCATCTCGATGATCGCGAGTGGAACGACGGCCGAGCCGCCGTGATGCAGGCCTTCCTCGACCGGGAGTCGATCTACGCCACTGCCACGGGCCGTGAGCTGTGGGAAGCCTCGGCCAGGGCGAACATCAGCATGGAGATTGCGTCGATTCGTAGCTGACGTAGCCGGGCGACACCTCGCTCGACGTCGCCGCTGGTTCATGCGGGATTCCGGCCTCGATCGTTTCCGCATCACTGCCCTCGAGCATCCAGTAGACAACGATGGCCACAGTGCCAGCGAGCCCCATGACAACCATCGCCTGACGTCGGCCGATCGCTTCAGCGAGTAAGCCCAATGGAAGTGCAGCAATGCCGAAGCCAGCGAAACTGAGCTGGAGCAGTGATTGCACACGACCCTGGTGGGAAGGCTCGGCGAGGTTGAGTGCAATGGCGTTCGACAGGGTCTGGTAGCCGCTGGTCCCACCGCCGATGACCACGACGATCACCACGGCCATCCAAAAATCAGGAGCGACCGCAAGCGCGACCACGCCGGTCGCAAAGATGGTGCCGGTGATGACCATGACACGCCAGCGACCTGGCTGATCGGCCCGGCTGGCGAGCCAGAATCCGACGGCGAGCGCGCCGATCGACGATGCCGAGCTGATCAGGCCAACCCAGCTGTCATTGTCGAGGTTGAACGTGTCTTTGACCAGTGCCGGGATAAACACCACATAGTTGAAGCCGAACATAATGACGAGAAATGAGCTGATCAGGAGCCGTCGGAGATGTTTGCGTTCCGAGACGTAGCGGACGCCATCCCACATCTCGACGAACGGGTTCGTCGGTCCACGACGGCTGACCGGCGGCACCTTCGGCAGACGCAGCACAGCGACGAACGAGAGGACAGAGAGCCCGCCAGCCACCATGTAGGCGCCCCCAATCCCAAAGATCGCAACACCAGCAAGCGCTCCGGCGAACGATGGAGCGATGACTCGCGTGCCGTTCATGCTCAACAGCGACAAGGTAATCGCGTTGCCCAGTTGCTCGCGTCCGACGAGTTCGGTGGTGAACGCCACTCGTGCCGGCCCGTAGAAGCCAAAAGCCGAACCCTGCAAGAACCCGGCGACGGCGAGCATCCAGAACTGTTCGACACCGGCGACGACCGCTGCGCCCATCCCGACAGCGGCGAGACTCAGCACGAGTTGACTCCAGAGCATGACCGTTCGCTTCGACAGCCGGTCGGCGGCGACGCCACCAAGTGGTGTGGCGATCAACATCGTGAACCCGAACACGAGGTAGATGAGGCCGATCGCTCCGTCGCGTCCAGTCAGGTCCCAAGCAAGGATGCCACGGAGCAGGAACTGCATCTGAACAGCCATGAACGAGAACGTTCCGGCCCACCAGAGGCGCCGATAATCGGGAATCTTGAGGGACGAAAACGCCGTACTCGTCCTGCTCCTCTTCCTTGCCATCTCAATGATCCTGCCTCATTCGAAGCAATCACAAGCACACGGAGTGCTGTGTCATGTGTCGGTGAATCGCTCGCTTGAGCTCACCAGGATCAGTCCTGTGGTCGACGCTGCGGCTTGACCCGAACGGGAATCGGTAGACGCCGTTCGTCGTCGCGACGTTCATCAGCAATCACGGCGCCAGCGGCAGCAACAACTGCTGCGACGGTGACGACAATTGTGATGAGCACCCCTGCACCGTACCCCATTGACTTCGAAATGTGATTCACTGCTGATATGACGGATTTGGAAACCATGCCGGTGCTCGACACCGATCTGCTCACCGACGAGCAGACCGAAACCGCCAAGCCGACCGTTGCACACATCGTCAAGGTCAAACGAGGCGAGAACGCCGCCGCAGTCGTGCTGGAAGCCCGCGTGATGGGTACCCCCGTCGTGGCCCTGTGCGGTTTCACCTGGGTGCCATCACGCGACCCGAAGCAGCTGCCCGTGTGTGAGGAGTGCAAAGCGATGTATGGGCTCTACAAGGACTTCAACGACGGTCTCAGCGATTCACCGAAAGACTGACGGTGACCGAACCGTCAGACACTGCTGACAAACCAGCGCTGCGCATCCGTCAGGCTGTTCGCGCCGTCATCTTGACCCCGTCGAACGACGTGTTGATGGTTCGGTTCGAGTTTCCGACTCGTCAGGTATGGGCACTGCCCGGTGGCGGCCTCGACCCAGGCGAAGACCATGTCACCGCACTGCGCCGAGAACTGATCGAGGAGACGGGGCTGCACGATCCCAAAATCGGCCCACACATCTGGACACGCGAGCACATCATTCCGTTCGTCGACGGCACCTACGACGGCCAGCGCGGCGAGATTTACCTCATCCGCACCGAGCAATTCGAGGCGGTTCCAGGAATCGGCTGGGAGCAGATGCGGGCCGAACGGGTCCACGAGATGAGGTGGTGGAGCTACGACGAGATCATGGCCGGCTCGGACATCGGCTTTGCTCCCGCAGCCTTGCCCGAGCTCCTCCGATCGCTCGTGAACGACGGCATCCCAGATTCCCCCATCGAAACCGAATCCTGAACACCGAATCCAGCAGACATCCAGCAGACAAGATCAAACGATCGCCAGGCCGGCGTCGCCCTCAGCGCTGATGGTGTGATGTGCGGATAATGCAGGTCTGCTGCGCAACCGCCAGGAGTTCGCCTGACTCGGCCCACATGCGCACGGTCCCGTGGCCGATCGAACGTTGGAACGAGTCCGGCACGACCTCGAGCAGCACCCACTCGGTTGCGACGTCGGTCCTGACCATCCGCAACGTGTTGTCGATGCTGGTGCCGCCGAGGGGTCGGCCGAGCGCCACGCACACACCCAGCGGCACGACGTCCGCGACGTAGGCCAACGTGGCAGCCGAGCCGATCGGCTCATGGCGAAGGCGACACCACATGGCGATGAGGCCGCGTTGCGGCGTGCGTGTCTCGTCGAAGACGATCGCGCCTGCAGCGACCCGGCGCTCCATGGCGTCGTAGAACGCCGGGGGTCGGTCGCCGCCGAGTTCAAACGGTTCGACCATCTCGCTGCACTCGTCGGGCGATGGCACGGACGGCATCGTGTGGAATTGCTCGACGTCGCCGTCCGGGCGGCTCGTGTGCGCGCAGATCGACGACAGCATGAGCGCACCTCCGACTTGCGCCGTGACCTGGACCTGCGATGTTGCCCGGCCTGCAACCGGGACGTCGACCTCGATGTCGACGGTTTGCCCGGTGGCGGCGTTGGCCAGGAACTGCGTCGTGATCCACATCAGTGGGCGACCCGTCACGCGTTCGGCAGCTTCGATCGACGCTGCGATGCCTGATCCGCCATAGAGAAAGTCAAACGGGGTGGTCAGCGCCGCCGCGGCCGGGAGGCGAAAGCTCGTTGGGGTGTCCCCCTGCTCGAGTCCTAACAGTTCAAACGGTGTGTTCACGGCCGAGACCGTGGCAGAAATCGCTGTGCCAAACCAACTCCGAGAGATGTCCCGTCATCAGCACCTGGCATGACGCGACGTATTTCTGTCAGGGTGGCGGAGTGAAGATCACTGACTGCACCACGTTCGTCATCGGGAACAAGCCCCCGCACTTCGGTGGCAAGTACTTCATCGTCGTCAAACTCACCACCGAAACGGGCGTGGTCGGCTACGGCGAGATCTATGTCGCCACTGTCGGCCCGAACACCGTGGCGACAATGGTCAACGACATCGCCGAGCGCTGGGTCATCGATGCCGACCCGAATCGAATCGAACTGCTCTGGCGGCAGATGTACTCAAGCGGTTACTCCCTGCGCCCCGATCCGACGCTCGTCGGCATCATGAGCGGCATCGAGATGGCCTGCTGGGACATCGTTGGCAAGGACGCCGGCAAGCCGATCAGCGACCTGCTCGGCGGACGTGTCCACGACACGCTGCGCACGTACACGTACCTGTACCCGAATGCCGAACGACCCGACGTCTACAGCGACCCGTCCCAAGCCGCCGAGCAGGCCGCCTTCGAAGTGAGCCGCGGGTTCGATGCGGTGAAGTTCGACCCGGCCGGGCCGTACACCGCATTCGACGGGCACATGCCGAGCCTCGATGACATGAGCCGATCGGTCGCGATCACCGGAGCGATTCGTGAGGCCGTCGGCGATCGAGCCGACCTGTTGTTCGGTACGCACGGCCAGTTCACCGCTGCCGGAGCGATCCGTCTGGCCCGCCAGCTCGAGCAGTTCGATCCGCTGTGGTTCGAAGAGCCGACCGTCGCCGACGCGCCCGAAGAGATGGCTCGCGTTGCTCGTCAGACAACCATTCCGGTGGCAACGGGCGAGCGACTCACCACGATTTCTGAGTTTGCTGCACTCGCTCGGCATCAGGCTGCAGCGATCTGGCAGCCCAATCTCGGGCGGTGCGGTGGCATCCTTGCGGCGAAGAAGATTGCTGCGATCGCCGAGGCGTCCGGCTGTCAGATCGCACCGCATCTCTATTCCGGTCCAATCCTCGGGGCGGCCAACATCCAGCTCGCGGTGACGCTCCCCAACCTCTTGATGATCGAAGGCATCCAAGACTGGACAGGCTTCCACGCCGAGCTGCTGACGACGCCGATCCAGTGGCAAGACGGCCGAGTGATCCCGTCACGCGAGCCCGGCCTCGGCACGGCCCTGAACGAAGCCGTCGCCCTGGCAAACCCGTACGTGCCGGACCCGGGTGACGCCACCGATCTGCACCTCGGCATGCACCCCAATCCAATCCGGTAGACACGCACCAGGATGTTCGCCTACTCGGCGGTGGCGAAGGTCGACCCGAGTGTGTGCACCACTGCGAGGTCGGTGAGTTCATCGGTGGCAATGACCGGGGCTCCACCAATCGTGATCGGCGAGACAGTTGCATCGATGGCCCGAACGGGGCCCTCTTCGAACTGCAACTCGCGACGAGCAGCGATATCGCTCGACTCGAGGATGTCGCCGACGAAGACGTACGAGAGGATAAAAGTTCTCGCTGTGGCCTCATCGTTCAGATCCGGCGCTCCGTCTTCGGCGAGGAAGGCAGCGATTGCATCGTTGTCCGGCGCAAGCAGGGTGATCCGCACGTCGTCGCGGCCGAGTTGCTCACGCAGGCCGGCACGAGCGATCAGATTGCGGAAGGTCGACAGGTCGATACGAGCGTCGACGGTTGTCAGTGCATTGGTCGCGGGGACTTCCGTGGTGATCGGGGCCACCGTCGTTGCAGGCGACTGCGTTGTTGCTGGCGGCTGCGTTGTTGCCGGGGGCTGCGTGGTCGCCGGGACCGTCGTCGATACCAGCGTCGTTTCGGGGACAACCGTGGTCGTAGATTCGAGTGCCGTCTCTGGAGCAAGTGTGGTCGCTGGCTCGATGTTCAGTGCACCGGCAACGATTTCACAGCGAACACGATCACCCGGCAGGAAGTCGTGACCGGGGAAGCGATATGACACGCCACGAGCTGCAGTCACCGGCGCTGTTTCGATCTCGGCAGCGATCGAGATGTTCGACGTCGTCTCGCCACCACCAAGTGCGTTCGGACGGTTCAAGGTGCACGCAGAGCTGACGGCAGCGAGCGTCTCGTTGGGTCGCAGTTCTTCCTGCAGCACGACGTCTGATCGCCACTCCGACGACGGATCGATTCGTTCGAGCGGCGCCCATTGGAACACCACCTCGCCGTTGCCGTCAGTGACCGCTGTGGCGGCAGCCGGTGCAACGGCGTTGGCGGGTGCCAGCCAGATGAACGCGGCGGGCGCGTCGGCAGGGCCAGTGATCTCAGCGATAATCGACGCTGGAATCGGGTTGGAGTTGGGCGAGATGCGCTGGAGAGTGAGCGTGATCGCCGCAGCGTTGTCGGTGATGACGGTCTCGCCACTGTCGTCGCTCCGAGTCGCGAAAAAGACGATTGCTCCAATCACCAGAAACAGAACCAGGATGATCGAGACAACCGCAGCGGCACTCGGGGTACTGCGTTCGGGCGGTAGGGCGTAGTCGGTGAAGTCGGCGTGCAGAGCTCCGGTTGTGGGATCGAGTTCGGGATCAGGCAGACGCGGATCGGACATTGTCAGACGGTAGCCAACGGGGTGCTCATCAAAACTGTCAATCGACCAACTCTTAGCGGAAGTCGCGGCTCTGTGTCTTGCCTGCCATCGGCAACGGATCGAGCCGTTCGGCCACGATGTTGATCACACCTTCGGCCCGCTCGAGCCGGCCGCGGATCACCATTGCGGGGGCCTCGCGAGCCACCTTGCGGAACCGATGCCAACATCCTTTCGACACCACCACGTTGATCAACCCGGTCTCGTCTTCGAGGTTGAGGAAGGTCACCCCCTGCGCAGTTTGCGGTCGCTGGCGATGCGTCACCACTCCGGCAACATGAACCACTGAGCCGGGTTCTGCATTCCACAACTGCACCGACGTCAGCACACCAATCGCATCCAGTTCCTTGCGAACAAACTGTGTGGGGTGCCCATCAGGCGACACGCCGGTGGCCCACAGATCTGCAACAGCTTCTTCCACCGGAGTCATCCCTGGCAACCGAGGCGCAACATCACCGGTGATGATGCCTTTCAGTCGACCAGGTCGCGACTGGACCGTGGCGCCGACCGTCCATATCGCTTCGCGGCGGTTGAGCGCAAAACACTCGGTGAACACCCCGGCGGTGGCCAGCGCTTCAAGCTGGGAAAGTTGCAGGTCAGGAACACGGCGCACGAGGTCTTCGGTGTCGGTAAACAAGCCGCCCGCTGCGCGCACCGTTTCGATCTGTTTGGCCAGTTTGCTGCCGATGCCGCGCACCGAACCGAGGCCAAGCCTGACTGCCACACCGCCCGCCGACGCCATCTCCGACGCCACCTCCGACGCCACCTCCGACGCTCCCGCTGATGCCCCTGCTGGCTCACCGTCGACATTCGGCGGGCAGGGTTCCAAGGTGGCGCCCGCCAGCGACGCATTGAGGTCGGGGGTGTGGACCACCACACCGTGTCGGCGGGCATCGCGAACCAGTGTGTGTGGCGACCAGAACCCCATTGGCTGGGCGTTCAGGAGCGCCGCACAGAACGCTGCTGGCTCGTGGTACTTGATCCACGACGAGGCGTAGACGAGATACGCAAAGCTGACCGAGTGTGACTCGGGAAACCCGTAGTTCGCGAATGCCTTCATCTTGAGATACAGCTCGTCGGCGATGTCGCCGACGATGCCGTTGGTTTCCATCCCGGCGTAGAGCCGCTGCTTGAGCTGCTCCATCCGTCGAGCCGATCGTTTCGACCCCATGGCCTGTCGCAGCTCGTCGGACTCGGCCGGGGTGAAGCCGGCGACGTCGATCGCCATCTGCATCAGCTGTTCTTGGAAGAGCGGAATTCCGAGAGTCTTGCCGAGCGAGTTTTCGAGCAGCGGATGGAGATACGTCACCTGCTCCTGGCCGTTGCGACGCCGGATGTACGGGTGCACCGAACCGCCTTGGATTGGGCCTGGCCGGATGAGCGCTACCTCAACCACAAGGTCGTAGAACCGGCGCGGTTTGAGACGCGGCAAGGTTGCCATCTGGGCACGCGACTCGATCTGGAATACCCCGACCGTGTCGGCGCGGCACAACATTGCGTACACGTCGTCGTCTTGCGGGATGGTCGCGATGTCGATCTCGTAGCCCCGGTGTTCACGGACCAGGTCAACGGCGTAGTGCAGCGCTGAGAGCATGCCGAGGCCGAGCAGATCGAACTTCACGAGGCCCGTAGCTGCACAGTCGTCTTTGTCCCACTGCAGCACCGACCGCTTGTCCATCCGGCCCCACTCGACCGGGCATACCTCGATGACCGGCCGGTCGGCAATCACCATGCCGCCCGAGTGGATACCGAGGTGGCGCGGCGCGTCTTCGACTTCGAGCGCCAATTCAAGCACCGTCTTCGGAATGATCGCGCGCTGCTCTTGTTCCTGCTGCTCCATCGTCACCGCGACTCCTCCCCAGCCGTCGACCTGTTTCGACCAGGCGTCTTGCTGGCCGGGTTCGTAGCCGAGCGCTTTGGCCATGTCGCGCACCGCCGAACGCGCCCGGTAGGTGATCACGTTGGCAACCTGTGCGGTGTGATGTCGTCCGTAGCGTTCATACACATACTGGATGACTTCCTCGCGGCGGTCGGACTCGATGTCGATGTCAATGTCGGGTGGACCATCCCGCTCGGGCGACAGGAAACGTTCGAACAGCAGGCCGAGCGACACGGCATCGGCGGCCGTGACTCCGATGGCATAGCAGACCGCCGAGTTCGCTGCGCTCCCGCGCCCCTGGCAGTAGATGTCGGAACGACGGCAGAATTCCACGAGATCCCACACGACAAGGAAGTAGCCGGCGAAGTCGAGCTGTTCAATCAGCGCCAGCTCGCGGTCGATGGTCTGCCAGGCCCTGGATCGCAGCGACAGATCTTCAGATTGGGTCGGCCGAGCCCCGTAGCGCTTCATGCCACCTGCTTCGGTGACCTGGCGGAGGTATTGCATCTCGGTGAGCGGCTGATCACCAGCACCAGCGGGGCATGGGAACGGTGGGAGTTTCGGCGCCACGAGTGCGAGGTCGAATGACGCTGCCCGGCCCACAGCGGCTGCCCGCTCAACCGCGCCCGGATATCGAGCGAAGCGAGCCTGCTGCTCGGTACCGGATCGCAAATGTGCTCCCGCTGAGCCCGGCAGCCACGCGTCGACATCGGCCAGGCTACGCCGTGACCTGACCGCGGCAAGTGCAGTGGCCAGCTTGCGTTGCGCGGGTGTCGCATAGTGAACGTTGTTGGTCGCCACGCAACCGACCCCCGTCTGCTGGGCCAGTTCGTACAGCGCATCGTTGCGTGCCGAGTCGAGTGGATCGCCGTGATCCCACAGTTCGACCAGCACACGGTCCTGTCCGAATCCTTCGATCAACTGATCGAGTTCGCGCCGCGCCGCCTCGGGCTGACCGCTGGCCAGGGCTGCGGGCACTCCACCCTTACGGCAGCCGGTGAGGACCCAGACGTGGCCGCCCAACATCTCAGCCAGATCGGCAAAAGCGAACTGCGGTGCACCTTTCTCGCCGGCCAGGTGACCAAGGCTTAACGCCCGCGAGAGCTTGCCGTATCCCTCGACCCCATCGGCCAGCACCAAAAGATGCGTTCCTGGCGGGTCCGGCGCATGCGCATCAGGAACACGACCTGTTGCTACCTGGCGGTCGGTGTCCGGTTCGCTGCGCGCCACTCCTAAGCCGGCAAGCAAGCCGTCGGTCAGGGTGATCTCGGCGCCGAACACCGTAGGTAGACCGACTGCCTTGGCTGCCTCGGCGAACCGCACCACACCGTAGAACCCGTTGTGGTCGGTGATTGCCAGCGCTGTGAGCCCGAGCCGAGCTGCCTCGATGGCGAGTTCTTCTGGATGAGAAGCGCCGTCGAGAAACGAGAAGTTCGAATGACAGTGCAGCTCTGCGTACGGGACGACATCAGCATCTGATGCAGGTCTCTGCAACCCATCAGGTGTTTTGAATGGCTGCCGTTTGCGGCTCCATGCCGGGCTGTCGCCACCGGCATTCCACGATGGACTTCCCGGCGCGCGACCATCTCGGTTGATCGGCTCCGTACTGTGTTGCTGCTGCCCTGATGATGGCGGCTGACCCGACAGGGTTGCTTCGAGTTCGCTCCATGGCCAGGACGGGTTGTTGAACCCCATCCCCCCTATTATCGAACACCTGTTCTATTCTTGCAAGTCGAATCTGGATGCAAATCTGGCTTGGAGGTACCGCAAGATCCCTTCAAGACCCGGATCAGCGCGTTCAACTGCTGCATCCCACTCGAACCAGTCGATCTCTTGGCTCTCATCCGCTGGCGGTGCGGGGTCCGCAGCGCCACCATCAATCAAGTAACGCACGTCGAGATGAGTATGCCCTCGACCACCGGCGTGCACATCAACATGCACGAGAGGCGGCACACCCTCAGCGTCGAGCGAGTCAAGGAAGGCAACATCGAGCCCAGTTTCTTCACGAGCCTCACGCAGCGCAGCGGCCCATGGCGTCTCCCCCGGGTCGATGTGTCCCCCTGGCTGCAGCCAGAAGCCGAGCCGCTTGTGCTTCAGCAAGATCACGCCGCGCGGACCGACCACCAACGCTGAACCGGTGACGTGAATCGGATCGGATTCCTGCGACAGTGGGTCCCTGAGCTGGTCGAATGCCTCGACGAACCGTTCAATCGACACCTGTTCGCGTTCATTGACTGCGACACGCTCAACCACATCGGACCGCAATCGAGCAAGCACATCGAGCGACATACACCTCATTGTTGGCCGTCTGGCGGACCGTTCCAAGTCACATTGATGCAATTTTGTCAAAAAATTCTTGAGTTCCAGACAATTCGAGCCGATACCTCAATGAAAGCCGGAACGAACGAATCAACCGCTCCATGGCTCGAACAGAACACCGCATCCCAACCCGGTCGGCGGACCACTCCTGGCGGAAGAAATAATTATGGACCAAGAAATCAATCCCGCACCTCGCATCTTGATTGCGGTGTCCGATTCCAACCTGCGTCGGTTCGCCGTTGCTGGTCTGCGCTCCTCGGGCTTCTGCGTCAGCGCCCCGACCGATGCCGAAGCAGCCATGCTGCTTGCTCAGTCGTTCTCCCCCGATGTGCTGATCGTCGACTCGCGCCTCGTCACCCCCGAGGGCCGACCGCTGTTCGAACAGCTCCGCAACTCAACCGAGCAATACCTGGTGTGCATCGCAGGCGAAGGTGAGCATCGCGTGCGCTCCGTCATGCTGCAGGCCGGTGCAGACGACGCCATTTCCACCCCTCTGCATGTCGATGAACTCGCTGCCCGCTGCAACGCGATGCTCCGCCGCCCGCGTCAACTGCAGCAGCGTGTCGAGAGTGTCAGCGCCGCATCGCTTGTCGTCGGCCCGCTCACCATTGACCTTGGGCGCCGCGAAGTCCGTGTTGATGACGAAGAAGCACAGACCACTCGCATCGAGTTCTCGCTGCTCGAGCAGCTCTGCCGTCGCCCCACTGAAGTGTGCACACGTGAGGAACTGCTTGATGCTGTCTGGGGACCGCGTTGGGTCGGTGACAGCCACGTCGTGGATGTGCACCTGTCCAACCTGCGCCGCAAGCTCGACCAGGCAGCACCCAACACCAAGGTGATCCACACCGTCCGCGGTGTCGGCTTCCGCCTTGCCAACGACATCACCGACGCCATCGGGATCCCCCTCGCCCTCGCCGTCGGCGTCGGCGTCGGCGTCGGCTGATCTTAATCTCGATCTCAACATCTGCCTGGTCACTCAGTCGTAGAGAGCACTGATCCACCAGCGTCGGTGTTCGGCAATCACCAGGTAGCTG
>Ga0208414_1000455_pt1 | contig 40579 bp, 46 predicted proteins | sample AntAceMetag02UKE_FD_184770 | JGI IMG/M metagenome (GOLD analysis project Ga0208414, IMG submission 184770) | Saline lake microbial communities from Ace Lake, Antarctica - Antarctic Ace Lake Metagenome 02UKE (SPAdes) (version 2) | ecosystem: Environmental > Aquatic > Non-marine Saline and... | reverse complement strand
ATGTTACTCTCAGGTACCCCTTTAACTTTATCTGAAACGGCAAGTGTATTTGGAGAAATGATGACGTTTAGAAATTTATTGGAGCATTCAACTAAATCAGAAAGAAAATATTTATTAGCATCTAAAATTGAAGACATGATTAATACTGTTATAAGACAAATTTCTTTTTTTGAATTTGAAAAAATTCTCCATAACGAGCGAAAAAAAGGAGAGTTGCCTACTGAGAGAATTTGTGAAATTTGGATGGAAACCCAATCTAAAAGTCTTGGACCAAATATTGATTTAAGTGGTGACTATAAATATTTCTGGACTTATATTCCTCATTTTATTCACACACCTTTTTATGTTTACGCATATGCCTTTGGTGATTGCTTAGTAAATATTTTAATTCAATTATTTGATGAAGATCATCCTGATTTTAAAAAGTTGTATTTAGATCTTTTAAAAAGTGGAGGCTCTAAACATTATAGTGAAGTACTGGCACCCTTTAATATAGATTTAAAAGATAAAAATTCTTGGGATAAAGGCTTAAGCCTCATAACAGGTTTAATTGATGAGTTTGAGAATTCTCTATAAATGAAAGAAGATAATAATTTATTTTCTAGAGTTAAAAGATATTCCCAAGTAACAACTTCTGTCAGCTCTCTTGCTTCAAGATTTGCAGGAAAAAAATATCTAAATCTTTCTCTAGACGATAAAAAGTTTGCAGCTCAAATTACTCAGATTTTAGGAAATTTGAAAGGTCCTCTTATGAAGGTCGCTCAACTAAGTTCCACAATCCCAGATTTACTTCCGCCGGAATATGCTAAAAAATTATCTGAATTACAATCCAATGCGCCTCCTATGCCTTGGGTGTTTGTGAAAAGAAGAATGAAATCTGAGTTGGGAGAAAATTGGGATAAACATTTTAAAAAGTTTGAACAAGAGGCAAGTTATGCTGCATCATTAGGCCAAGTACATAAAGCAATATTAAAAACTAATCAAAATGTTGCTTGTAAATTACAGTATCCGGACATGAGTTCAGCAGTAGAAGCTGATTTGAGCCAGCTTAAGTTTATTTTTAAAATTTACTCTAGTTACAACAAGTCTATTCAAATTAAAGAAATATATAAAGAAATCGCTGAAAGACTTAAAGAGGAGTTGGATTATCGTCTTGAATATAGGCATTTAAAAATTTTTAAATATATTCACTCACAAAACTCTTTTGTAAAGATCCCAGAAGTTTATGAAAAAATTTCAACTGATAGACTATTAGTCATGGAGTATTTAAAAGGTAAAAAATTAATAGATTATAAAAAAGCACCTCAAAAAATAAGAAATGAACTTGCAAAAAAACTATTTATTACCTGGTATTTTCCTTTCTATAAATATGGAATTATTCATGGAGATCCTCATTTAGGAAATTATTCAGTTGATGAAAAAAATAACATTAATTTATTCGATTACGGTTGTGTGAGAGTTTTTCCTCCTAAATTTGTAAAGGGTGTAATTGATTTATATTTTGCTCTTAAAAATAAAGATCAAAGAAAAATAAAAGCAGCTTATGTGGCTTGGGGTTTCGATAATATCGATGATCAACTAATGAATACATTAAATAAATGGGCTTTATTTCTTTATGATCCAATACTCCATAATGGAATTAGAAAAATTCAAGAGTCAGATAGTGGTATCTATGGAGCTAAAATAGCAGGAGAGGTTCACCAAGAATTAAAAAAATACGGAGGTGTTAAACCCCCAAGAGAATTTGTTTTTATGGATAGGGCAGCGGTAGGGCTAGGCTCTATATTCATTCACTTAAAAGCAGAGGTTAATTGGTATAAATTATTTCATGATCTTATAAAGGATTTTGACTTAAAAAAAATAACTGAAAATCAGAAAAAAGCCCTAAAAAATTAATTTTTTCAATTATTTAATAACTGAATCAAATTAATCAATAATTTATTAATAACTAAATTAGTCATCTATCACTTGCATTAATTAGTATAAATCATAAATTCTAATACTGTTTTTAATTAACATGTAAGTAAGGAAAATAAATATGATAATCGGTGCACTTAAAGAAAAAAATAAATTTGAAAATCGTGTAGCGATTAGCCCTGAAGAAACAAGAAATTATGTTAAATCAGGTCATCAAGTTTTAATTGAAAAATCAGCTGGCTTATCTTCTGGTTTTTTAGATTCATCTTATAAAGAAGCGGGTGCTTCAATTACTTCTTCCAAAGAAATTTTAAATAAATCTCAAATTCTAGTTAAAATTCAACTACCTTTAAGTGATGAGGTGAAAGAAATGCAACCAAATTCTATTCTCGTATCTCAAGTAAATGTAAATACTAACCAAGAAATAATAAAATCACTCAATACAAAAAAAATATCTGTTTTTGCTTTAGAGAGAATTCCTAGAATAACTAGAGCTCAGAATATGGATATTTTGTCATCTCAGGCTAACTTAGCAGGATATCATGCTGTAATTGATGCGGCTTCAGAATTTAATAGAGTTTTACCTATGTTTATGACTGCTGCTGGAAAAATTAATCCGGCTAATGTATTAGTTGTTGGTGCAGGAGTAGCGGGACTACAGGCGATAGCTACCGCTAAAAGATTAGGTGCTATTGTTTATGCTACAGACGTGAGAATAGCTTCTAAAGAACAAGTTGAAAGTTTAGGCGGAAAATTTGTCATGGTTGAAGATAAAGAGTCTCAAGATTCTGAAACTAGTGGTGGATACGCAAAAGAAATGAGTGCTGAGTATCAAAAAAAACAAGAAGCCCTATTGGCTGAAACTTTAAAGAAAATAGATATTGTAATATGCACTGCTCAAATTCCAGGAAGAAAAGCACCTCTAATAATTAAAAAGTATATGTTAGAAAATATGAATGCGGGATCAGTTATAGTAGATCTTGCGGTTGAAAGCGGTGGAAATTGTGAATTCAGTCAAGTTGGAAAAATCATTAACAAAAATGGGGTTAAGATAGTAGGCCATGCTAACGTACCAGGAAGAGTAGCGAATAACGCATCTTCCTTGTTTTCTAAAAATATATCTAACTTTCTTTCATTAATGGATTTTGAAAGTAAAAAATCTTTATACGATAAAAATGATGAAATTATTAAGGCGACTCTGGTTTGTGCCAGTGGAAAAATATTAATAAATAACTAAGGGGGAAATATGTCAGAATTATCTAATCAATTAGAAAAGTTATCTTATCAAGCTCAAGAACTATCAAATCAAGCGAATAATTTAGCTTCCACTTTAATGGAAAGTCCGAATAGTCATGGAGATTTTTTGGTATTTGGTTTTACAGTTTTAATTTTAGCATGCTTTGTTGGTTATTATGTAGTTTGGTCAGTAACTCCAGCATTACATAGTCCTTTAATGGGAGTTACTAATGCTATTTCTTCAGTCATTATTGTTGGAGCTTTATTGGCTGCAGGACCTATAGACTCTTCTTTATCTAAAATATTTGGATTAATTGCGGTCACACTAGCTGCAGTGAATATATTTGGTGGCTTTGTCGTTACTAATAGAATGTTATCAATGTTTAAGAAGAAACAATAATTAATATGTCTAATATATCTTCAGTACTTTATTTAGTTTCAGCAGTTTTATTTATTCTATCTCTAAGAGGATTAAGTCATCCAACCACAGCTAGAAGAGGAAATTTTTATGGCATGCTTGGAATGGCAATCGCTATTGGTACCACTGTAGCTTCCCCTGGTGTTTTAAGTTATAAGGAAATTACTATAGCCTTTGTGATAGGTGGTTTAATAGGAAGTACAATAGCTTTAAAAATTCAAATGACGGCTCTTCCTCAGTTAGTGGCAGCATTTCATAGTCTAGTCGGTTTAGCTGCGGTTTTTGTTGCCGGTTCAGCATTCTATAATCCTGGAGCATTTGATATTGGTTCTATAGGCGCAATTCCTACTGGAAGTTTAGTAGAGATGGCTCTAGGTACCGCAATAGGTGCAATTACTTTTACCGGTTCAATTATTGCATTTGGAAAATTACAAGGAATTGTCACTGGAAATCCTTTGGTTTTTAAGGGGCAACATTTTCTTAATTTTCTTTTAGGTCTTACTATTATTGGTTTAATTATTAAATTTTGTTTAGTTCAATCACCTGAATACTTTTGGTTAATTGTTTTAGCTTCTTTTGCTATTGGATTTCTTTTAATTTTACCAATTGGAGGAGCTGATATGCCGGTTATCGTATCAATGCTAAATTCATACTCTGGATGGGCTGCTGCTGGTATTGGTTTCACACTTTCAAATAATTTATTAATTATTACAGGCGCTTTAGTCGGATCTTCCGGAGCTATTCTTAGTTACATTATGTGCAAAGGTATGAATAGATCATTTTTCAATGTTCTTCTTGGAGGTTTTGGCGGAGAGCAAGCCGTAGCTAGTTCTGGAGAAAAAGATGATCGTCAACCAAAACAAGGAAATGCCGCTGACGCAGCATTCATGATGAAAAATTGTTCTAGTGTGATTATAGTTCCTGGATATGGAATGGCTGTTGCACAAGCCCAACATGCTTTAAGAGAAATGGGTGATATATTAAAGAAAGAAGGAGTGGAAGTTAGATACGCCATTCATCCTGTTGCTGGAAGAATGCCAGGACATATGAATGTTTTATTAGCTGAAGCCAATGTCCCTTATGACGAAGTCTTGGAATTAGATGAAATTAATAGAGATTTCTCAAGTACAGATGTTGCTTTTGTAATTGGGGCTAACGACGTAACAAATCCTGCTGCTAAAACTGATAAAACAAGCGCCATATACGGAATGCCTATCTTAGATGTTGAAAATGCTGGCCAGGTATTTTTTGTTAAAAGAGGTATGGCTAGTGGTTATGCTGGAGTTCAAAACGAATTATTCTTTAGAGACAATACTTTAATGCTTTTTGGTGATGCTAAGAAGGTGTGTGAAGCTGTTATAAAAGGTTTAGAAAATTAAGATTAATCGTATTTCTTTTTTCTCATTAGTTTCTTAAATCTTTTTTCAGATTCTTTACGTTCGAGTAGTTTTCTTTCAGATGGTTTTAGGTAGTTTTTTCTAAGTTTAAGCTCTTTAAAAATACCTTCTCTTAATAACTTTTTCTTAAGGACACGAATTGCCGCTTCAATATTGTTATCTCTTACTTGAACTTCTATAGACAATCTAATAACCTCATAAGGGCGTATTTATACATAAAACATGATGTCAAAGCAAGAAAAAATAGTTAATCAATTTATTAAAGATGTTCCTAAGTTTGGATGGTCTAGAGACACCCTACTTGGATCTGCTAAAAAATTGAAGGTCTCCACTTCTAATTTAGCTAAAGAATTTCCTGGTTTTGAGACAGATATCATTAAATTTATTATTTCTCAAAATAATAAGAAAGTAGAAAAACTTTATAAATCTTTTAACCATGATCGTTTAAGAATGAGAGATAGAATTAAAACCATATTAGAACTTAAGTTTGAAACAAATCAGCATCTCAAGGATTCTCTTCCTGAAATGCTCAAAAATCTTCTTAGACCTGGAAATATATTAAGCTCATTAAAATTATTAAATCAAAATAGTGATTTTATTTGGAAACTTGCTGGAGATAACTCAAATGATTTTAGTTATTATTCAAAAAGAGGATTATTATCAATTGTTTATTTATCTACTTTAATTTATTGGCTCAATGATAGTTCAGATAAGATGATTGGCACTAAGTCGTTTATAAGTAGAGCTGTAGATAATGTTGTAGATGGAATGTCTAAACTAAAACAATTATCTATTTTAAAAACATTAGCACAAAACTTTTTAGATAAAAAAACTCGGTCTGCGGGTTAAGATCAAGGTCTAGCTGTAATTCCGCCATCAATAATTAATTCAGTCCCTGTAGTATAAATACTTTCATCACTTAATAGAAACATTATTCCTGAAGCAATTCCATCTGGTTGAATAATTTTCTTAATCGGCATAAAATTTTTCATATTCGTTTTTGCTTTAGGATTTTTTTTCCATCTATCTTGCATGGAAGTTTCAATAGCTCCTGGTAAAATAGTATTAGATCGAATATTAAAAGATCCATACTGAATAGCTAAAGATTTTGAAAATCTAATCATTGCAGCTTTTGAGGCTCCATATGCATCTTGAGGTTTGTCATCTCCGGATAAAGCATCTATGGAAGAGATATGCACCATTGAGCCAAATTTATTTTTCTTCATTTTGGGCATAATAATTTTTACTAAATAAGCCATTGTTTTTAGATTTATCTCAAAAACTTTATCCCAAACATTTAAATCCATCTCTTCTGCAGACTTATCTTTATCAAACCATAATACTCCTGTTGTATTCACCAAGTAATCAATGCTTTTATATTTCTGATAAAAAGAATTAATGATTTTTTCTGTTTCTTCAAATTGCGTCAGATCAACTTTTTCATAATGAAAAAATTTATTTTTAAGTATTTTATTTGGCGGTTCTTTAATATCTAATGCTAAAACATGAATTTTTTCTTCAATTAATTTTAGTGCTGTGGATAATCCGACTCCGCCCGAACCACCTGTAACTATTGCTGATTTACCTTTAAAGTTAAGTTTCATTTGAATTTTAAAATACATAATTTAGTAACGAATTCAATCAACTTGTAATTTGTACTTTAGTTAATTATTTTTCTGATATAGATTTTCTTACGGAGAATAATAAATATTATGAATATGCAAAAAACAATTACACCAATTAATAATAGTTTGTATTTAGAAAGACCTTATTTGGAAAATTCTGAAATTGATAAAACTATTGATACATCAGTCAGGGCTTTTAAGGAATGGCGTCAAACAACCGTTCAAGAAAGAATTCAAGTAGTTAATAAGTTTATAGATAATTTAATAAATTTAGGGGAAGAAGTTAAAAAAGAAATTTGTTGGCAAATTGGTAGACCTATTTCTCAATGCGGAAGTGAACTTAGGGGTTTTGAAGAGCGTTCAAGATATATGGTAGAAATAGCAGAGGAGTGTCTATCTGATATTGTTGTAAAAAAAAATAACGAATTTGATAATTATATATTTAAGGCCCCACTAGGTGTTATTTTTATTATGGCTCCATGGAATTATCCTGTTATGACTGCTACCAACACTATTGTCCCAGCTTTATTATCTGGTAATAGCGTAATTTTAAAACATTCATCTCAAACTCCTATGTGTGCTGAGTTAATTGCTAAAGCATTAATTGGTACAGGAATTCCTGAGGGTTTATTTCAATATATTCATACTGACCATAGTTCATGTGAAAAAATTATTTCTGATTCAAGAATTGCTCATGTGGTTTTTACGGGATCTGTTAATGGAGGAAAAGAAATAAAGAAATATATAGGACAACGATTTATAAATGTTGGTTTAGAGCTAGGCGGTAAAGACCCAGCTTATGTTAGATCTGATTGTGATTTAAATCATGCTATAGAGAATCTTATAGATGGTGCTTTTTTTAATTCAGGACAATCATGCTGTGGTATTGAAAGAATTTATGTTGATAAATCTATTTTTAAAGATTTTGTAGATGGAGCAAAAAGCTTAACAGAAAAATATATTTTAGGAGATCCTTCAGATTCTAATACAAACCTAGGTCCAGTGGTTAGAATGTCAGCTGCGAATTTTATTCGATCTCAAATGGAAGAAGCTTTTGCTCAAGGCGCAAATAAAATTGTAGATGAAAGTAAATTTGAAATTGCTTCATTAGATAATTGTTATGTAGCTCCTCAAATTCTTGTAAATGTGAATCATGAAATGCGCTTTATGACTGAGGAAACTTTTGGTCCAACAGTAGGTATTATGCCTGTAGAAAGTGAAAATGAAGCCATTAATCTGATGAATGATAGCCCTTATGGCCTTACAGCTTCTCTTTGGACTAAGGATTTTGAATTTGCAAAAAGTTTTGGTAAAAAAATTGATACAGGAACTTTCTTTATGAATAGATGTGATGCTCTGGATCCAGCTTTAGCTTGGACAGGTGTTAAAGATACTGGGGTAGGTTGTTCCTTATCAAAATTAGCTTTTGATCATTTAACAAGACCTCAAAGTTTTCATATGAGAAAAAATGTTTAATTTATTACTATGCCTAAAATAATTTCTTCTTATGTAAAATATATCGATGGTTTAACTTCTATAATAGGAAGAATAACCATGTACTTAGTATTTGTTTTAATGGGGATTCTTGTTCTATCTTTCGTAACAAGAAATATTATTAACTTTCCCTTGATGTGGATCATTGAAATGGCACAATTTACAATGACAGCCTATTATTTAATGGGTGGTGCATATTCTATGATGGAAGATCAGCATGTAAGAATGGATATAGTTTATGGAAACTTTTCAGATAAAAATAAAGCTAGAATGGATTTATTTACTAGTTTCTTTTTAATTTTTTACTTAGTGACACTTTTGATAGGATCTTATTCAAGCTTAATTTATACAATCAATACTAATCAAAAACTTTTTACTGCTTGGGCTCCCTATGTGTGGCCAATTAAAACTATTATGTTATTTGGAATTTTACTCATGCTTCTACAATCTTTCTCAATTTTTTTTAAAGATTTAGCTAAAGTGAAAGGAAAAAAAATCTAAACATGCTTGCTGAATATTTAAGTTACGAGGCGATTGCAATTCTAATGTTTTCAACAGTGTTTGTTATGTTAATTACAGGCCAAAGGGTTTTTGGTGCGATAGGTTTTGTTGCTGCCGCAGCAGCACTCCTTTTATATGGTAATGGTGCTATAGAAATGCCTTATACCGCTACCTGGAAGCTTTTTAAATGGTACCCAATGTTAACACTCCCTCTTTTTATTTATATGGGTTATATGATTTCTGAGTCGGGTATCGCTAGCGATCTTTATAAAATGTTTCATTATTATTTTGGAGGTGTTCAAGGTGGTTTAGCTATAGGCACAATGGGTATGATGGTTGCAATTTCTGCAATGAATGGATTGAGTGTTGCCGGAATGGCTGTAGGTGCAACCATAGCAATACCTGAAATGTTAAAACGAAATTATGATAAAAGAATGATTACGGGTGTAGTCCAAGCAGGAAGTTCTTTGGGTATTTTAATACCTCCAAGTGTTGTTTTGGTTTTATATGGAATGATTGCAAGACAGCCGGTAAGCAAACTTTGGTTGGCAGGAGTCGTACCTGGTTTAATGATGGCATCTCTTTTTATTCTGTACATCTATATTAGATGTAAACTTCAACCAGAGTTAGGTCCTGTACTTTCAAAGGAAGAAAGACAAATTTCATTTATTGAAAAATTAAAATTATTAAGAGCAGGTATTATTCCTTTTGTTATTTTTTTTGTGATGACGGGTTTATTTATAATGGGTATTGCAAGTTTAGTGGAATGTTCTGCTGTTGGTGCTTTAGCAGCAACCATTGCAGCTTTTGCCAAAGGTAGATTAAATAGAAAGACCATAGATGATGTTTTAAAAAAAACCTTAGGTGTATCATGTATGTTTATGTGGATCATACTAGCGGCTCTTTGTTTTGGTGCAGTCTTTGATGGTATAGGAGCTGTCAAAGCAATCGAAAACTTATTTATTGAAAGATGGAATTTGAGCCCCTGGGGAGTTTTGATAATGATGCAGCTATCATATATTTTAATGGGAATGTTTTTAGATGATACAGCAATGCTAGTGATTGTCGCTCCACTATATGTCCCGTTAATTATTTCTCTTGGTTTTAATCCTGTTTGGTATGGAGTTTTATATACAATCACTTGTCAGATCGCTTATATGACACCCCCGTTTGGATATAATTTATTTTTAATGAGAGCTATGGCGCCTAAAGAAATATCTTTGCTTGATATTTACAAATCAATTATTCCCTTTGTTTTTGTTATGCTTTTTGGATTAGTTCTTTTAATGATTTTTCCTCAGCTAGCTCTTTGGCTTCCTGAAAAAGTCTTAGGTTATTAAGCTTTTTAAAAAATAATTATTCACATTTTATCCATTTCTATAATATGCAATCTTTGCATATACTGTTATAATTTTATGGAATCATAGGAGGAATAATTATGGTTGATGAAAGTAAGATTAAAAAATCAAATAGAAGAGGTTTTCTAAAAAAAGCTGGTTTAGTTACGGCAGCAACAATTGGAGCTTCTGCTGTTAAGGCGCCTTACGTATATGCGGCTACTAATCCAATTAAATGGAGACTTCAAACATACTCGGGAGCACCTTTAGGAGCTCACGTTATACTTCCACAAATCGAAGCTTTTAATAAAGCTGCTCATGGTGAAATGGAAATTGAGCTTTATTATGCTGATCAATTAGTACCAACTGATGAATTATTTAGAGCAATGCAAGCAGGCACTATTGATGCTGTTCAAAGTGATGACGCTACTATGGGATCACCTGTAGATATTAGTCAATTCGGAGGTTACTTTCCTTTTGCTACTCGATACAGTCTAGATGTACCAGCTATGTTTAAGTATTATGGCTTAGATGAAGTTTGGGCAGAAGCTTATGGAGAAGTGGATAATGTTACTTGGTTAAGTACTAGTGCATGGGATCCTTGTCATATTTTTACCGTTAAGAAAAAAGTCACATCTCTAGCTGACTTAAAAGGTTTGCGTGTGTTTGGTGTTCCGACTGCAGGTGCTTTTATGCAGAGATATGGATTAATTCCAGTAACTGTGCCTTGGGATGATGTTGAAGTTGCTATGCAGACTGGCGAGTTAGATGGAGTTGCTTGGTGTGGATTTACAGAAGCATACGAAGTGGGCTGGGCTGATATTTGTAATTACGCATTAACAAATGCTGTAACAGGTTCTTGGTTTGGTTCATATTTCGCTAACACAAATAGCTGGAATAAATTATCTCCAAAACTTCAAGAGCTTTTCAAAATGTCAATTGATCAATCTCATTACTATAGACAAGTATGGTATTGGGGCGGTGAGGCTAAGCTTCGTGTAGAAGGTAAGAAAATGGAATTAACTAGCTTACCTGCTAACGAATGGGCGCAAGTCGTAGAAGACGCTAAAGGTTTCTGGGATGAAAGAGCTGCAGTTAGTCCACGTTCTGCAAAAGTTGTAGATGCTTTCAAAAAGTACTCAGACGTAATGGACAAAGCGGGATACCCTTACAGATAAACAATTAAATAAATCACTCCAGTATATATTGCTGGAGTGATAATTTTCTATTATAAGGTTCATATGACTATCACATTCAAAGAATTAAAAAAACAAATTGAAAAAAAGCAAATTGATACTGTATTAGTCGCTCTTTCCGATATGCAGGGAAGATTAACTGGTAAGAGAGTAACAGGGAAAGCGTTTCTAGATTACGTTCATAAAGAAACTCATTTTTGTAATTATTTGTATGCGGTTGATATGGAAATGTATACGGTTCCAGGTTTTAAATCTTCTTCTTGGGAGACAGGTTACGGGGATATGACTGTTAAGACAGATCCTAATACTATTAAAGTATTACCTTGGTTGGAAAAAACAGCTCTTATTTTAGGCGACTGCTTTGAAGGTGATGGAAAAACACCCGTTCAACACTCCACCAGACATATTTTAAAAGAAGCTATCAATAAGGCCAACTCAATGGGATACCAGCCGATGATCGGATCGGAGTTAGAGTTTTATTTATTTAATCAAACTTATGATGAAATTCATCATGGTCATTATAAAAATTTTAAAGAGTCATCTTGGTATATTGAAGATTATATGATCTTCCAAACAACCAAAGACGAACCTTATATGAGAGATTTAAGAAATGGTTTGCTTGATGCTGGCGTTTATGTTGAATGTTCTAAAGGGGAGGCTTCTCCAGGACAGCAAGAAATTAATGTTGTTTATACGGATGCTTTAAGTATGGCTGATAGCCATATATTAATAAAAAATGCTGCAAAAGAGATAGCTTTTAAGCACAATAAGGCAGTAAGTTTTATGGCTCAATATAGCAACAAAGCATGTGGTTCCTCTTCTCATATTCATAACTCTTTAATGGACATGAAAACAAAAAAAAATGTCTTCGCTGATCCTAAAGATAAAAGAGGAATATCTAAAATATTCAAAAGTTATATTGCTGGTCAAATTGAATTTTTAAGTGATATCTCAATTTTTTTAGCACCTAATATCAATTCCTACAAAAGGTTCCAAGAGGGCTCTTTTGCTCCCACTAAAGCTGCATGGGGAGTTGATAATCGAACAGCTGGTTTTAGATTAGCTGGACATGGAAATTCTATCAGAATTGAATGTAGAGTTCCTGGTGCTGATGTTAATCCTTATCTCTCTTTTGCTGCTTTAATTCAAGCGGGTTTATATGGCATTGAAAATAAATTAACACTAGAAGAGCCTGTCTCAGGAAATTTATATTCTAATAAAAAATTAAAAGAAGTTCCTAAAACATTAAGAGAAGGAATAGAGTTGGCAAAAAACTCCAAACTTCTTCCTAAAATATTTTCTAAAGAAGTTCTAGATCATTACATTCATGCAGCAGAGTGGGAACAGTCAGAATACGATAAATCTGTTAATGATTGGGATCATAGAAGATATTTCGAAAGAGCTTAACAGGATAAAAAAGGAGATACTGATGCAAAATATGAATTGGAATTACCCAACAGCAATTTGGTTTGGACTAGATAGGTCAAAAGAAATTCAATTAGCCTGTGATAATCTAGGTATGAAAAATCCCTTAATTGTTACGGACCCAGGACTTCTACAAACTAATATTATAGAAAGCATTAATAACTCTCTTAAAATTAAAACAAATATTTTTTCAGATGTTCAAGGTAATCCTACAGGAACTAATGTGGAGGAGGGTGTTAAGATATTTAACAAAAATAACCATGATGGCGTGATAGCAATCGGAGGCGGTTCAGGAATGGATGTGGGTAAAGGTATTGCTTTTTTAGCGGAACAAACAAGACCGCTTTGGGATTTTGAAGATGTGGAAGATTGGTGGACAAGAGCTGATAGTTCTAAAATTAAACCTATTATCGCTATACCAACTACTGCTGGAACTGGGTCAGAAGTGGGTCGAGCGTCAGTTTTTTTAAACGAAGAAACACATAAGAAAAAAATTATTTTTCATCCTAAAATGTTACCCCAAATTTCTATTCTAGACCCTAATCTAACTTTAAATTTACCCCAGTCTATTACGGCAGGAACAGGTATGGACGCTTTAGCTCATTGTTTAGAAGCTTATTCATCTCCTTTTTATCACCCAATGGCCGAAGGGACAGCTTTAGAGGGTCTTAGATTAGTGAAGGAAAATTTGTTAGAGGTATTTCATAATGGTTCTAATGTTGAGGCAAGAGCTAATATGTTAGTGGCTTCTATGATGGGCGCTGCTGCTTTTCAAAAGGGTTTAGGCGCTATTCACTCCATTACTCATCCTGTGAATTCTATCTATCATACACATCACGGCACAACGAATGGAGTTGTGATGCCGTTCGTTCTCCATTTTAATAAATCAAAGATTGAAGATAAAATTATTCGATTATCTAACTTTCTCGATATTCCTGGAGGATTTGATGGAATATTAGATTGGATTATCTCTCTGAAGAAAGAAATGAATATTCCTCTTACTTTAAAAGACATGGGAGTGAAGGAAGGTGATGAAATTAAATTAGCACCACTGGCTCAAGAAGATCCAAGTACGGGAGGAAATCCTGTAGAGATGACAGAGGAAAAATTTAAAATATTAATTAAAGATTGTATCGCAGGAACTTATTCTTAGATAGTTTTTGAAATTTTTATAAAATCACTGTGTGCTTTTTTTGAAAGAGAAGCAACGACATTACCTCCTGATTTAAGACTTAACTGATTACCTTTCCAGTCGGTAATAGTTCCGCCCGATTCTTCTATTAAATTAACTAAAGGAAGGAAGTCGAAAGGTTTTAAATCGCATTCCGCAACCATCGGTATCTTACCCTCTGCAAGTAAGCCGTACTGAACACAATCACCACCAAAAACATAATACCGAATAATTTTACCAATTTTATTATAAATTTTATTTTCAGGTAATTCTTTAAATGCAGACATTCCTGAATGACTAATGACCATTTCCTTAAGACTTAAAAAAGATTTATTTTTTTTAATTTTCTTATTATTGAGATACGCACCTTTTCCTTTGATGCCCTTCCAGTTTTTTTTCATTAATGGACTATTGATAATGCCAAATATAGGTGCACCATAATGAAGAAGGGTTATTAATGTTCCGAAAGCATGATTTCCATGAATAAAATTTTTAGTTCCATCGATAGGATCAATAACCCAAATAAACTCATTATCTATTTTTGAATTTTTAAATTCTTCACCATAAATACCATGAGTTGGATATTTCTTTTTAATTTCTTTTCTAAAATTACTTTCAATTAATTTATCAATTTTCGTCACGGGTGAGCTATCTTTTTTATATTGCACCGAAATTGATAGCTTGTGTTGTTTTAATATAATTTTTTCAGATTTCTTAATTAGTTTTTCTGCAAAGCTTATATAAGAATTAAGAGTTTTTTGTTCAATTGACATCTTTAATGTACCTTAGAGAGAATTTTACTAAATATTAATTCAAAATTCTCTACTTGCTGAGCTCCATTAATAACTAATTGTTGATTTACTATAAAAGTAGGGACGCTATTAATTCCCATTCTTCTAGCTTCTAACTCCTCATTAGCTAAGGGCTCTATATTATTCTTATCAGTTAAATATTGTTTAAATTCATCTTCATTAATTTGATGATTTTTTGCAATATCAAGAAGAATAGTGGGGTCACCTATATCCATCCCTTTGAGAAAATATGACTGAAATAAATCTTCAATAACATCATTTTGTAAATTCTTTTGATAAGCTAGAGCTAAAAGTCTATGAGAATTGAATGAATTAGGAGTTACTTGAATTTTGTCAAATTGAAAATCGATATTTTCTTTTAATCCTTCGTTATGAATGTTTTCATAGACCGTATTGGCCCCATCTTCACTTCCAAACTTGGATACTAAATATTCTTTTCTATCCATCCCATCAGCTTGCATATTTGGATTAAGCTGAAATGGTCTCCATGTAATTTTAAATTCTTCATGAGAAAACTTAGATATAGCTTTATCTAATCTTTTTTTACCAATATAGCACCAAGGACAAACGGTGTCTGAAAAAACATCAATTTTAATCATTTAGCTAAACTTATATTCTATTATTAAAAATTAACAAAAGTTATTTGTTTTGTTATGATATTTTTAACAAAAGGAGATTCTTATGATTGAAAACTTTAATGGGATTTTTTATTTAGCGATATTTTTACTAATATTAGTGATGAATATTTTTTATGCATATCAATGCTTATTTAACACTAAGAACTTCATGGATAAATACGCTATAGATGTGACTTCTGCTTTCTTTGCTCGATTTGCAGGTAGCTTTGTAGCTGGAACAGTTCTAATGCAATTCTATATTCTTTATAGGGGCACCGAAGGAACTTGGGCTTTTTTTAATTTTCTTTTTATAACTTTGTTACTGATAGCTTGTGCTGCTTTTTACACAACTGAGATTGACAAATTGGGAAGAACTGAAAAAACCAGTAAAGAAGGATATCTATCAACAGGCGCTTTAGCTATCATGACTGGCGTTCTTTGTTTCGGATTAGCTGATAAAATCTATATGTAAATTATATTAAGGACGACTCAAGTTGTCCTTAAATAAATAAATATTAATTTTATCAAATAAAACTAATATTTACTTAATGTCACTAGCATATGCTAAAGAAAGAGAAGATTTAGCGGCAGCTTTTCAATGGACTGCGAGACTGAATATGCACGAAGCAGTGGCCAACCATTTTAGTTTTAGTGTTGAGGGGGGTAATAAGTTCCTTATAAATCCAAATCAAAAACATTTTAGTCAAATCAAATCATCTGACATTTTAATTTTAGACATAGGCGAAAAAGAACCTTTTAAATTAAAAAATGCGCCAGATCCAACTGCCTGGGGCTTACATAGTTCGCTTCACAAGCATGTTCCTCATGCAAAGTGTGTAATGCACGTTCATCCAATTTATTCTACTGTTTTAGCCTCTCTTAAAGATAGTTACTTAAAACCAATTGATCAGAATACTGCGATATTTTTTAATAGGATGATAGTTGACGATAATTTCGGAGGTCTAGCTTTCCAAGATGAAGGAATAAGGTGTGCTAAGTATTTCAGTAATCCAAAAATAAAAACTATGATCATGGGAAACCACGGTTTATTAATTCTAGGTGATGATATAGCAGACGCATTTAATAGAATGTATTATTTTGAAAGAGCTGCTGAGACTTACATTAAAGCACTGCAAACGAAAATGCCTTTAAGGGTTCTGTCTGATGCTATTGCTGAAAAAACAGCATTAGAGATGGAAGATTATCCTGGACAATCCCAATCTCATTTTAATGAAATAACAAATATTTTATTAAAAGAGGGAAGTGATTTTAAAAAATAATGAATACTATTCAATGGCATTGGAATTCTATTGAAGTATTAATGAATTTAGATGTGAGTATAATTATTTTTGGAATTATATTAAAAAAGAAATAATATAATTATATTATTTTTTTGACTATACCTTTGTAACTCAGTGATAGTGCACATCATTGGCGACACTTTAGTTCTGTAAACCAATGATCTAATTTTTTGATGAATAAGTAATTAGTAGTATAAAAATGGAGATCATAATGAAAAAAATATTAATAACATTATCCTTAGTGCTTTTTACCAGTTCAGTCTATGCAGGTTCATGTCCTAATATGGCGAAAAGTTTAGATGATATGATTGCAGAAGCCCAAATATTAAGAGATCAAGGTATGGCAGCTCACGACGCTGGTGACCATGCAAGATCAGAAGAGCTATTGGATCAAGCTATGGAACTTTTTAAAAGCTAATAAAAAATCAAAAATATTTTAAAGCAGGTATAGAATTTTTATCTGCTTTAAATACTAATTTAATTATATACTTACAAATATATCTTATGCCTTCGTAGCTCAGTGATAGAGCACGTCATTGGTAATTGTGTTCTAGTGTGGAAAAACATGGAAGGAACAAGAAAAATCAGGAAAAACTAAGAACTATTTTGACAAAGTTGGAAAATCAACTGGTATAAAATGGTATAAAATGAGTGGGTATTTATTCTAGATACTCACTTCTAAAATCATTTAAATTATTGAATATATGAAAAAACTCTTAATCCGTATAAAATGGTATAAAATTTTTCTTTAAATTTGTAAGTTTAATAAAACTATTATTTTACAATAGCTTTTTGGTGCCTCCGAGAAGAATCAAACTTCCGACCCCGTCATTACCAATGACGTGCTCTATCACTGAGCTACGAAGGCATAGTCAAAAACAATATAATTATATGGGTTTTTATCAACTTACAATTTTAAAGAAAAATTTTATACCATTTTATACCAGTTGATTTGTCAACTTTGTCAAAATAGTTCTTAGTTTTCTGATTTTTCTTATTCCTTACATGCTTTTCCAAAGGAGAACATAATTAGTAATAACGGGGTCGGAAGTTTGATTCTTCTCGGAGGCACCAAAATATTCTAACTAAATTTTAATATTTCCTAAAAGTTCCTTAACAACTCTTACGCCACTACGGTCAGCGCCATGAACAGTTCCGTATGCTCCTGCTGTAGCTTCTCCTGCAAAAAAAATTTTATTACCTACGGATTCTTTTAAAACTTTTCTTAATTTTGCTTTTCCAGGAATTGCACTTGACCAAGCGCCAATGGTGTAGGGATTATCAATCCAATCTGAAACATGGGCCTTAATAAAGTAATCATCAAAGGAAGAACCGTACGCAGAACGAAGATAATTGAGAATAAAGTCTATTGAAGCTTTATCCCCTTCTTTTGCCATATCTTTTGCAAATCGACCCTTAAGACTAAAAAAAGATATATTTGAATCACAAACTTTAAGTGTGCCATTTGAGCTCTTTGAATATAACTCTTTGTTTACATAATTATTTTCAACTTTTTTATACCAATATGTATCTTTAGCTATTCCATAATTTCTATAAAAACTTTCTTTCAACTGCAAGGTCACCCTGTGATAAGGAGTCATACCAATCCCATCAAAGGCTTCATATTTTTTCTTTGGTAAATCAGGTGTGAATTTAATTTTTTCGGCTTTTAAAACTCCGGTAGAAACAGTCAAAATACAAGCTTTAGCAGTAATCGTTCCATTATTTGTCTCAACTTTTATATTTTTACCATTCCATTTAATTTCATTTACTACAGTATTTAATTTCACTGGAATATCTTTTCTGTAGTGCGCAAGAAGGGTGCCATAACCTTGACTGCAAAACCCATCTCCTTCACCAAGATCATTCCAATTTAATCGACCATCATAAACTGATTGATTGTCAAAATCTCTCGATTTAAGAATTTTTTGGACAGAACCAAACCATTCATTTTTTTTTAAGTTCTCTGGAATTAAGTCAATTAGAGGAATATCTTTTTTAGCATTATGAGTAATAATCTTTATTTCATTATATAAGTCCCAAAGGGGTTTGTCTTCTGGCCATTTTAAATCTTTTTTTCCATCATAGACGCGATAATTTTCATCTTTATCTTTATAGATATCAAATATGCCTTCATATTTTTTTCCATATTTAGCTAATTGATTATGAGAATAGCCATGAAGCCAGTGTGCTCCAATATCATAAGGAACTCCAAAAATAGAATTATTAGTATAGCATCTTCCACCAATACGATTCATTGCTTCTATACAAATAACTGATTTTCCTTTTTTTATTAATTCAGCCGTAGCTGATAATCCGGCAGAACCAGCACCTATAACGATAACATCAGGATTAGATTGCGTTTGAGATATTATTGGAAATGCTGATAGTACAACTCCATAAGCGGAAGTCTTTAAAAATTTTCTTCTTCCAATTTTTTTTTGCTTGAATTTCATAAAACTATCATACTCTTAAAATTTTATGTTCTGAATGATTTTAGCTAAGCAAAAGTGTCGGTAAATTAAAGCTTATACTTGCAAACCTTTGCTCAGCATTACCCAAAAGTGCTAGTTTTTGTACCGTTTTGCACATAATGGTGTCAAAGTACGATATTGGTAATGACGGGGTCGGAAGTTTGATTCTTCTCGGAGGCACCAACAAATTCAATACATCTAGTATGTTTTAAATGATCTAATTTAGTACCAGAGAGTAAAAAGATTGTTAAAAAAGGAAATAAAAATGACAAAAATTAGATTAAACACTATTCAAGAATCCAAGTCACAAATTCAGAACTATAAGTATTCTCATTTTAATTCTTTGAGAATTATCTTTGCTGGATCCATTAAGGCTAAGAGTCAAAGCAAAAGAATTGCTTAATATAGATATCTTAGGAGAGATTTCGACATATAAAACGCTCTCATACAAAAGAAATCTCTTCTTAAAATATTTTCGGGCAACTAAAATTGCATATCAAATTTATCTAAAGTAGCGCATTAAGGAATATTATGAATTTTTTACCATCAAGATCTTATTCTTGTGATCACCTTAAAAACTTTATAGATAATCACTTAAAAAATTATACTTATAAAAGAAATTATGATTATGGAGTTAATAATAGAGATAACGTATCGTGTCTGTCTCCTTATATAAGTCACGGAGTAATTCAGGAAAAAGAGATCCTGAAAAATTGTTTAAAGAAATATCCTTATGAAGTTATAGAAAAATTTATTCAAGAAGTTTTATGGAGAAACTACTGGAAAGGTTGGCTGGAGTTAAGACCTTCATTATGGCAAGATCATTTAAAAGATTTACAAGAACTTGAAAGCTATAAATTAGATAATAGTTATTTAGAAGCTGTTTCAGGCAATACAAAAATTGAATGTTTTAATGATTGGGTAATTGAATTAAAAAAAAATCATTATCTTCATAATCATACAAGAATGTGGTTTGCAAGCATTTGGATATTTACCCTAAAGTTACCATGGCAACTTGGAGCTGAATTTTTTATGAAGTATTTATTCGACGGTGATCCAGCATCTAATACTCTTGGATGGAGATGGGTAGCAGGAATACAAACTATAGGTAAGCATTATTTAGCCAGTAGTTCTAATATCAATAAATATACAAATAATAAGTATCTTACTATTCAACTAAATAATGATGCTGATGCTATTATTAGCAATAAGACATACACAGCTGACAAATTAAATATTAAAAATCCTGAACTAGGTAATATAGAAGAAGTTATTGTATTTGATAATTATCTATCAATTGAACAAGGGGACTCAGCTAATTTAAAAAAAGTTTATTTAGTTGAAAATAATAACACTAACAGGTCAATAAAATTAGATGAAAATGTTATAAAATTTAAGAATAGTCTACTCAAAGATCAAGTTGAAAGACTAAAAAATAATAATATTAATTTCGAAATTGTTAAAATTCATGACTTGGAATTATTAAAAGATATTAAGTATGCTTATTATCCAAATATTGGAGAAAACTTAGACTTTATTGCAAGTAATAACCTTAAAAATTTTAAGTTTATTTATAGAGATATAGATTTACTAGCGTGGCCATTTTGCGAAAAAGGATTTTTTAATTTTAAAAAAAATATCCCTATGATTTTAAAAAACATTTAATGGAAATTTTAACATTAGAAATTAGTAATTCTTCTTGGAGCCACCACATTCAATTAAAATTTTTTTCATGACCGCGTCACCATTAAATAAAATCCTAGTATTATTAAACCTATGGAAAAGGTAAAGCAGATTTGAAAAGCTTTATTAATAAAAGGAAACTCTTTTTTTTGAACATACCTTTTTCTAGTTATATACAGCAGAGCTGTCAAAATGGATAAAAACCAAAAAAAATTAACTACTAATTCTGCGCTCAATTAATTTTCCCCCAAAACAAACTAGAGGCTAACAATAATAGGATTAAGAGATTTTTCATATTTTTATTTTATAAAATAATCATAACCCTGATAACTAAGCGCTATACAAATAATAATTAAAGCCCAAACACTTAGATTACTCAGCATTAGTTTTAAAGATGAATTGGTATCTAAAAATTTTGGACCAATTAAAATCATCAAACAAATTAAATAAATTAAAGGCATTATAATTTCTAAATCCATTTATTTGAAATTATATTTACTTTTTCTAAAGTCCCAAGGAAATATAAAATCCATGGACCACATTCCAATTTTATTTTTTATCGCAAATTTTTCATCCTCAACAAATTTTTTGGAGTATTGCGTATAAGCAAAGGCAAAACCTTCTCTCACTAAATAACTAGAAAGGCTTTCTCCATTAACAAAACATTCGGCAAGTAGTCTTCCGTATCGATCCTTACCTTCCATGATGCATACAGGAATGGTCATTCCTATTTTTTTTTCTAATAAATTTTTAGCCATTAATCCACATGCAATAATCAATTCATTCTTCTTGCACATCTGCTTTATTTCAGGTGTATCAATACCCGAGAAACGAATTTTATCTCCATTTAAATGAATCGTATCCCCATCAATTATTCTTAAATTATTTTCAGCAAAAACTAATAGGGGAAATAATATTATTATTAAAAGCATTCTCATTGTGATATTTAGATATATAGTAATTAAAAAAAATATATGAATAAAGATCAAACTAAAAATACTGAAAAGGATAAAGAGAAAAACGCCAAACTAGCTAAAAAACTTAAAGAAAACATAGCTAAACGAAAGAAACTCAAAAAAATTTAATATGCAAGAATTAGTCATTAAAGGTCCTGGTAAAATTAATGGAACGATTGAAATTTCAGGTTCAAAGAACGCCTCTTTACCAATTTTAATTTCTACAGTTTTATCAAAAGGTAGTTGTGTTATCGGTAATGTTCCTAACTTGAGAGATACAAAGTTTCTAATATCTATTCTGAGTAATCTTGGGTGTAAAGTTAATTTTAAAAATAATGTCGTAGCTATTCATAATTCCACTATTTCTAAAAAAGTTGCTGATTACGATTATGTAAGACAAATGAGAGCCTCTATTGTTTTATTGGGTCCTATTATTGCAAGATATCCTTCCTTTAAAATAGCTCTTCCTGGAGGTTGCGCAATAGGCACGAGATCAATAGATCTTCACCTAGATGCTTTAAAAAAGATGGGTGTCCAAATCAAAATACTTAATGGTTATGTCGTTGCTTCTAGAAAAATTAAAAGACTTAATGCTATCAATCATCGTTTCTCTAAAATTAGTGTAGGAGCTACTCAAAATATCATTATGGCTGCAACTTTAGCTAACGGTATTAGCATTTTAAAAAATTGTGCGATTGAGCCCGAAGTTATGGATCTAATTTCCTTTCTTATGAAATGTGGATCTAAAATAACGGTCAATCAAAGAACTATTAAAATTATTGGAAGTGAGAATTTAAACTTATCAAATCATGAAATTATACCTGATCGTATCGAGGCTGGTTCTTATATATTAGCCGCAATGGCAACTAAAGGAAAAATCACAATTAAAAATTTTCTTATAGAGCACCTAGAAGAGCCTATTAAGATTTTTAAAAAAATGGGATTAAAAATTAAAAAAATCGATACAAACGAATATCTTTTTTCTTGTAATGCTATCAAACCAATAAACTTAATTCAGACTAAAGAATATCCGGGGTTTCCAACGGATTTACAGGCTCAATTAATTACTATTTTTTTAAAAAATGGCAATAAATCTAAAATTAAAGAAAATATTTTTGAAAATCGCTTTATTCATGTTCCTGAATTAAAGAGATTTGGTGCTGATATAACCCTTAACAGTAACACTGTAATTGTTAATAAAGTTAATGAATTAAATGGAGCTGAAGTGATGGCTACTGATTTAAGAGGTAGTTTTTCTTTAATAATTGCTGCTTTATTGTCAAAAGGAGAAACTACTATCAGTAGAATTTATCATTTAGACAGAGGTTATGAAGATTTTGATTTAAAATTAAAACAATGTGGCGTAAACATTAAGAGAAAAAAATAATGAACAATCAAGAATTAATTATCGCATGTCCTAAAGGTAGGTTGGAATCTAAAATAGTAACCTTACTAAAAACCAAAGGTTTAGAGTTTGAAAAAGATTTCTTTAACGACCAATCAAGAAAACTTACTTTTTCTTCTAATTTTAAAAATATTAAAGTTATTAAATTAAAACCAGCCGACATTCGCTCATATACTATGCTCGGAGCTGCTGATATTGGTTTTGTTGGTTACGATGATATTTTAGAAAATAGTGATCAAAATATCGTTTTATTATCAAAAACTAATATTGGTAAATGTCGTATATCTATCGCTTCTGATAAGAAAAAAATAGATTTTAGTCAAAAGAAAATTTTTAAAGTTGCTACTAAATTTCAAAATATTGCTGAGAATTATTTCCAACAACAAAATATTCAAATAGAAGTAATTAAATTAAATGGATCCATAGAACTAGCTGTTAAATATGGAGTGGCTGATTTTATAGTGGATTTAGTTCAGTCAGGACAAACATTAAAAGAAAATCAACTTTATGAAAATATCATTATTAATAATAATATCTCAACAGTAGCTATTAGCAGTTATTACGCTTACGACCTTAAAAAAGAACTTATTAAAAAATTAATTATATAAATCATTTTATGAGAGAAACCAGTTTTAATAATCTAAAATCTATTTTACAAAAAAGTACTATTTCTCAGGCTAATCAAGAAGTGAGAAAAACTGTCTCAACAATTATTGAAGATGTAAGGAAAAATGGAGACAAAGCTTTATTAAAATATGTTAATAAGTTTGAAAATAAAAAAGCAACTTTATCTAGTCTTATTATTAAGCCTAAGGTCTTAAAGGAAGCGTATAATTCTATTACTAAAAATCAAAGGGAGGCACTTAATCTAGCTTATGACAGAATTAATTTTTATCACAGTCACCAAATAAAAAAAAATCATAAATTTAAAGACAGGCTCGATACAACTTTTTCTATCCAATGGAACCCTATAGAGAATATTGGTCTTTATATACCTGGAGGTTTAGCTTCTTATCCTTCCACTGTTTTGATGACAGCTATTCCTGCAAAAATTGCAGGTGTAAAAAATATTATGATGAGTGTTCCTTCCGCAGAAGGCAAAGTTTCTAAATTAACATTAGCGGCAGCTTACCTTTGTAAGGTTAACAGAGTTTATAATATGGGAGGAGCCCAGGCTATCGCTGCTTTTGCTTTCGGCACTAAAACTATTCAAAAAGCCTTTAAGGTTTTTGGTCCTGGTAATCAATTTGTAGCGGAAGCAAAAAAACAATTATTTGGTACGATTGGTATTGATCTACCTGCAGGACCTTCTGAGATATTGGTATTAGCTGATAAGTATTCAAAACCTGATCTAATTGCTTTAGACATATTAGCGCAAGCGGAACACGACCCCCATGCTAAAACATACTTAGTTTCAACTTCTAAAACTCTAATCCAAGAAGTTATTCAAAAGATTAAAGAAACACAAAAAATCCATAAGTTTAAAAATGCTACTGAATCTCTTAAGAATTTTTCATATGCAATTTTAGCTAAAAATTCTTTTGAAATGTTTGAAATAAGTAACTTTATTGCTCCTGAACATCTCCACGTACATATGAGGGATTCTAGCCAAATAGAACAGAATATAGTAAATGCCGGGTCTGTTTTTATCGGTGAGCAAAATGCTGTAGCTTTAGGGGATTATTCTATTGGAACAAATCATGTTCTTCCTACAGATCAATCTGCTAGGTATTCTTCAGGATTAGGCGTTGATGATTTTGTCAAAAAAACCGTTTTTGTTAAGGTTGGTAAAAAAACTTTTTCGAAAATAGCTAACAAGACAATTGAGCTAGCCAAAAGTGAAGGACTAGATGCCCATGCTTTATCTATTGAAATAAGAGCAAGCAAGTCATAAGATATAAAAAATGTCAAAAGAAGATGCAATAGAATTTCAAGGTGTAGTTTCGGATTTACTTCCAAATGCAATGTTTAAAGTAAAACTCGATAATGATCATGAGGTAATAGCTCATACATCTGGAAAAATGAGAAAAAACAGAATAAGAGTTTTGGCTGGAGATCGTGTGACAGTTGAAATGACACCATATGATTTAACTAAAGGTAGAATTACCTTCAGGTCAAAAAACTAATGAAATATTTTTTAAATAAAGGAGCAATACAGTGGCAACTAAACTTATTATTACAAATTATAAAAACTTTAAATGCGGAGTTAAACTCAATAATGGAGAGCTTGTTAATATCCGTTTCCAAACTAATGAAGATGTCCAAATCGGAGATATTTATAAAGTAAAGATTTCAGAAATTTTACCAAACGATAGTGGTGCATTTGTATCTTATGGTGTTGAAGGTAAAAAAGGTTTCTTTAAAAGAATTAATCTTCCTAGTGGAGAAAAAGTTCATGAAGGACAGTCTCTTCTTTTACAGGTAAGAAGTATTGGATCTAAAGACAAAGTCCATCTTTTTACCAATAATATCATTTTAACTGGAAAGTTTATCAATCTTCTTCCTTATGGAGATGAAATTATCTTAAGTAGAAGAACAAGAAAAAACTTAGATTCAAGTGAACAAGATGCAATTATGGATTCTTTAAGTGAATCTGAAGTTGGCCTAATTGCTAGACATAATTTAACTCCAGATACTTTAGAAATAGCTAAATCTGAATTAAAAAACATTTATGATCATTGGAACGAAATTGAACTCAATGCTAAGGAAGTCCAAACTGAAGGTCTAGTGTTTCAAAATAATTTTTTTGATCAAAATTTTGTTTGTGATTACTGTGATAAAAATACAGATCAAATTATTTTTAGTGAAAATGATAGGTTCGAAGGAGTTAAATCTTGGGATGAAAAACTAGATAGTAGTTTTGCTCAATTTTGTCAGGAAATATCAAAAGAAAAAATTGAAGAAGAGTTTAATTTAACTGAAAAAATTGATTATCTTATTAATTCTAAATACTCTCTTCCAAGTGGTGGTAATATTATGATCGGTAAAACTGATGCCTTAACTGCTATTGACGTCAATACAGGTGCTGCTAAAAGATTTGACACCAATAGAGAATCTATTCATTTAATAGCAAAGTTAATTAAACTTAAAAATATTTCAGGTAAAGTCGTTATTGATCCAGTAGCAAGCGATCAAAATACATTAAAAAAACTCGTTGGAATGCTTAAGAATGAATTTCGCGATGATTTAAGTATTACTAATGTATATGGTTATACAAGAGGTGGTTTGCTTGAACTAAGTAGGTCCAGAAATGACCGCTGTATTGATGAATTAGACCTTACTTCTGAATAATAAAAATTAAATGGTGGCCTCTGTTGGAATCGAACCAACGACACAAGGATTTTCAATCCTTTGCTCTACCGACTGAGCTAAGAGGCCACTAGGTGATTATTTCTAATATATTAATGAATAAGTTGCTACAAATATTTTTATTAATTAAAACTGCTTTATTATTGATCTTTTTTTAAATTTTCTAAGTTAATTTCTTCTGAAAATTGATCATTCAAAACTTCTAATTTCTTACCAATTATTAATTCTATTTCTCTTTGAAAGATAGATTCACCATCATGACTATAATGCACCAACTCCCAACCAAAGGAACCAAGATCGTTTAATTCATTTTCAGATAATTCATAAGATAATTGATGTTTTTTATATTCAAATTTCTTCATTATTTTATTATAGACTTTTAAGTGAACGAGAAAACCTATGGTTAAAAAAAATTGTGAATAATTATTTTATTTAGACAGGCATTTGCATTCAAAAGTTAAATATATAATATTTTAATATAAAAATTTTATGGAGACAAGATGACAAATTTTAAAAAAGTTCAAGAATTTATGGAAACTTTTGGCCAGGAGGTTAAGTTAAAGCCTTCTTTGAGTTCTGAAAAAATTAATAAATTGAGACTGGACCTTATTAAGGAAGAGTTAGATGAATTAAAAAAAGCCATCAATAATAATGATTTATTGGAAGTGGCAGATGCTCTAACTGACATACTTTATGTTACTTACGGTGCAGGGCATGCTTTTGGAATTGATCTAGATTCCTGTTTTCAGGAAGTTCAAAATTCTAATATGAGTAAATTAGGAGAAGGCGGAAAACCAATTTATAATGATGCCGGTAAAGTTATGAAGGGGCCAAATTACTTTAAACCCGATTTAAGTAAATTTATAAAATAATTTTTTTATTACAGTATGAATATTACCAATGATCAAAGTTGCTCCTGGATTAATGATCTTTCACCAAGACTAAACATTAACTCTCTTAACGGAAATCAAAATTGTGATTGGTTAATTATAGGTGCAGGCTATACGGGATTATCTGCAGCTAGAAAATTAGCAAAATTACACCCTGATCAAAAAATAATTTTAGTTGATTCTCAGTTAGCAGGAGAAGGTGCTAGCGGCAGGAATTCAGGTTACTTAGTTGATACAACGCTTAATGATGGTTTCTCATCTAATAAAGATTTAAATAACTATAAAAAAAAATCTGATATTTATCAATTAGGAATTGAATCGGTTAAAAAATTTATTGAAGAGTATCAAGTTGATTGCGACTGGAATGAAGCGGGTAAATATTTCGCCTCATCAAAAATAGCAGATAAAAAAACCTTAAATAATTTTGCAGACACCTTATCTAAATTAGGTTTTGAATTTAAAATTTTGGATCAATATGAATTAAAAAAAAACTAGGCACAAATTTTTATCAAATAGCTCTTTATACTCCAGGTGGAATTTTGCTCCATCCAGGTAAATTAGTCAGAGCAATGATTGAAGCTCTCCCTTCCAATATTAAATTATATGAAAATTCAAAATTATTAAAATGGGTAAAAAATAAAGATTCTATTTCTTGTGATTTTAAGAATGGAAAAATAAACTCAAAAAAAATTATTTTCTGCACTAATGCTTTTTTAAGATCATTAAATATAAAAAAAAATTATAATTTTCCAATTACTCTAACAGCTAGCATGACAAGACAATTGACTGAAAAAGAATTTAATTCTATAGGATCACCAAAAGAGTGGGAGGTATTACCAGTTAGGCATTTAGGTGCAACAGTAAGAACGACTAGAGATAGAAGAATTTTAATAAGAAATACTGCTGAAGTTCATAGTCCTTTTGGAATGAAAGTCTCAGATTTAAAAAAAAGGGTAGGTATACATCAGCTAGGTATTAAAAAAAGATTTCCCCAATTGTCTGATAATTTAATTGATTCAAGTTGGTCAGGTGTAGTTTCAAGAACAAGAAATGGTTCTCAAATTTTTGAAAAAATAGATTCCAATATTTTTGTTGCTGGTTGTTATAATGGTTCCGGCATAGGTGTCGGTACTTTATTCGGTGAACAAATAGCTATAAAAGCAAGTAATGAAAATACAACAGAAATTCAAGTTATCGAAACAAGAAATAAACCTACTTTTTTGCCTCCTCAGCCATTTTTAGATATAGGAGTAAAGAGTAGATTAATTTACGAAAGATTGAGGGCAATTTCTGAAATTTAAAATTATTTTAATAAATAATTAACTATCCATTCTATTGTTTTATGGTTACAAATATTAAAAATATATGATTTTTCTTTTCATTTAAAAAATAATAAACTCATAAGGACATAATTTGAAAAATACTACAATTGCAACTTTTGCAAAATCTTTAGGCAATGATTATCTTCCGAAAGAAGGAGCATCTTTTTCATTATTTAGAATAGAAATATTATCAGGATTAACTGTTGCTCTTGCCTTAGTTCCTGAAGCTATTGCTTTTGCTTTTGTGGCAGGAGTGGCTCCTTTGTCAGGACTTTATGCTGCATTCTTAGTCGGATTAATTACAGCTTTAATTGGAGGACGTCCCGGAATGATATCGGGCGCTACAGGCGCTTTAGCTGTTGTGATGGTATCTTTAGTTGTTGATCACGGTGCACAATATTTATTCGCAACGGTGGTCCTTATGGGAGTTATTCAAATATTTGCTGGGGCATTTAAATTAGGAAAATTTATCAGAATGGTACCTCAGCCAGTTATGCTTGGTTTTGTCAACGGGCTAGCAATTGTTATAGGTATTTCTCAATTAAGCCAATTTAAAACAATTAACTCTTCAGGTGAGTCTGTTTGGATGTCAGGTAATACTTTATTAATATCATATTGCATAGTTGTATTAACAATGCTGGTGATTTGGATCTTACCAAAATTTTCAAAAATAATCCCTTCAACTCTCGTTGCAATTTTATTAACTACTGGTCTGGTTATAGGTTTTGATATTCCAATTCCCAGAGTAGGAGATTTAGCAAGTGTAGCGGGGGGGCTACCTTCTTTTTCAATTCCTATGGTGCCTTTAAGCTTAGAAACTTTTCTCATTATATTACCTTATGCCTTAATATTATCAGCTATAGGTCTTATAGAAAGTTTACTTACTTTAAATCTAGTTGGGGAAATTACTAATAAACGGGGTGGTGCAAGTCAAGAATGTTTAGCTCAAGGTGTTGCAAATACGGTAACAGGTTTTTTTGGAGGAATGGGTGGTTGTGCAATGATAGGACAATCTATGATTAATGTTAAATCTGGAGGTCGAACACGAATAGCGGGAGTTGCAGCCGCTCTTTTTCTTTTAATTTTTATTTTATACACTTCTTCATTAATAGAGTTAATTCCTATAGCTGCATTAGTGGGAGTCATGTTTATGGTTGTAATAGGAACTTTTGCTTGGAATTCATTAAAATTATTATTTGTTGTTCCAAAATCCGATGCTCTTGTGATTATTCTAGTAACAGTCGTAACTGTTCTTGAGGATTTAGCTATTGCTGTAATTGTTGGAGTGATTGTCTCCGCATTAGTGTTTGCATGGAAATCAGCTTCTAGAATCTCAGCCATAGAAAGACCTTCAGAAACCGAAAGTGGTGCTAAGGTTTATGAAATAGTAGGCCCGCTATTTTTTAGTTCTACAAATAGTTTTCTTGAAATCTTTAAAACCTCTCAAGATCCAGATGTAGTAATCATAGATTTTGCTAGATCAAAAGTTATTGACCAGTCAGCATTAAAAGCAATTGAAGATATTGCAGATAGATATTCTAATTTAGGAAAAAAAGTAAAACTCAGACATTTAACGCGTGACTGTCACCGTTTACTAACAAGAACAGGACAGTTGATGGTTGATAGTGATGATGATCCTGATTACGGAATAGCAGTTGATTATGACGTTAAACTTGGAATATTCGGCAAATAATCATTAAAAATAGAATCTAATCTAGCTGTTTTCATTAAATTGACTAAATGCATCGTATGTATTAATATTTTTTTCATATGTTATTTTTATTAGATAATCATCAGCATTTTCTTTACAGGAATGAAACCTCAAATTTATTTAAAAGCGGGAGATGTGATGGAACTTGGCATTGAAGATCTAGGCGAACAAAAAAAAAGACAATTTCTGCTTAATGTTTGAAAGCATTAATGACTGTCATAATGTTAAAGATTTTAGAAATTTAGCTAAAAAAAGACTACCAGGACCTATCTTTGATTATATTGATGGAGCAGCAGATGATGAAGTTACTTACCGTCGAAACACTGAAGCTTATGATCAGTGTGATTTAGTCCCTAATGTTTTAACTGGTGTAAAAGATATCGATATGTCGACAACTGTCATGGGACAAAAATTAGATATGCCTCTTTATTTTGCTCCGACGGCACTCCAAAGATTATTTCATCACGAAGGCGAGATTGCGGTTGGAAAGGCTGCTGAAAAATTTGGTACAATGTTTGGAATTTCTTCTCTAGGCACAGCAAGTATCGAAGAAATTTCTGAGTTAATTTCAACACCAAAACTTTTTCAATTATATGTTCATAAAGATCAAGTTTTAAACAAAGACTTAGTGGATAGATGTAAAGCGTCTAATTTTGAAGCCATGGCAGTTACAGTAGACACCGCTGTTGGTGGTAATAGAGAGCGAGATCTTTATTCTGGATTCACAATTCCAATGAAATTAACATTGAGTAGTTTGATTAGTTTTGGCCTTCATCCTCATTGGGCTTTTAATTATTTGACTCATTCAAAATGGGAATTAAGTAATCTAAAAAATCATATTTCTGAGGGTACCAATGTGATGACTAATATAAGTGATTATTTTACTAAAATGACTGACCAGTCATTAGATTGGAAAGCGGTAGAAGAAATTAATAAAAATTGGGGAAAAGAATTTGCTATAAAAGGTATTATGTCTGTCGAAGACGCTAAAAAAGCAGTCGACATAGGAGCAACCGCTATAATGGTTTCTAATCATGGGGGAAGACAGTTAGATGGTGCCAGATCCCCATTTGATCAACTAGCTGAAATTGTCGATGCAGTTGGTGATAAAATTGATGTTATCTGTGAAGGTGGTATTCGTCGAGGTACTCACGTTTTAAAAGCATTATCGTTAGGCGCTAAAGCTTGCTCTGGAGGAAGAATGTATTTGTATGCTCTTGCAGCAGGAGGTCAAAAAGGCGTGGAGAGAATTATGGGTAATTTACGTAATGAGATCGAAAGAGATATGAAATTAATGGGCGTTAAAAATATTGATCAACTTACAAGAAATAATCTAAAATTTAGATAAGTTACATACCCACTGATGTTTTTTAAAAGATTATTTTCAAGAAGTAACTTAGAGCTTAAAATTGATGATGGAGGCAGAGCTAATGCCGGCTACAAAGGGATGGCGGGTGATTGTGTGGTCCGTTCCATTGCTATTGCATCTAATCTATCTTACAAAAAAGTTTATGAAGATTTATACCAGGCCAATGAAATTTTTAGAACTACCTCCAAAACAAAACTAGCTAGAAGATTAAAGCAAAAAAATGATAGTCCTAGAACAGGAACTCATAGAGTTGTTCTCAAAAAATACCTTCTACAATTAGGTTGGAAATGGACTCCTACAATGTTTATAGGTCAGGGTTGTAAGGTGCATTTAAAAAAAGATGAATTACCTAACGGCACACTTATCGTATCTTGCTCAAAACATATAACAGTCGTGAAAGATGGAGTTCTTCACGATACCTATGATTGTTCAAGGAATGGAACTAGGTGTGTTTATGGGTATTGGACACAGTCCGTCTAATTCAAATAAATTAATATTTATGAATTTAGTCCGGTACTTGCAATATTAAAAATCATATCTTCATAACTCAAATCTAAATTAATCTGACATGATCTATAAAAGTACCCTTTTCTTAATCCTGGCATAAGATTAGCTTCAATAAAATGGGGGGTACCATATTGATCCATTTTAATATCTATTCTTCCTAAAGATTTACCACCTAGCGCCCTAAAAGAATCTTTTGCGATTTTAGAAAGTTTATTAAAAATTTTGATATCACTTACAGGTATTACTTTTTCTTCATCGTTTTTTTTGACATCAAAATCAAGAATACAATGACCGTTTAAATTTTTTTTCACAATAATTTCAATGGGCATAGCATTTAAACTTCCATCAGCACTATTCTCAAAGATACCAACACTATATTCTTTGCCGGATAAATAAGTTTCTACTAATGAAGGAGAATTTTGTTTTAGATGAATGTCTAAAACTTTTGCTTCAAAACTTATAAAATCATTCACAATAGATTTTGCATCTATACCTCTACTATCTCCACCAGTTACTGGTTTGACAAAAAGAGGAAACTTGATTGGTAGTAACGATACATCTGAATGTTCGCCTGGAGTAGTTATGAAAAAATCTGCTGTTTTCACTTTAGATTTTTTCATAATTCTTTTTGCTTTATTTTTATCTGATTCATTATCTAACGCAGACTTACTCGAGGCAATATACTTAATGCCAAGAAGTTCCAAATAATCATTTAGCCATATAGTTTTATTGTAAAAATCGAAATATTTAACACCGGAGAAAACTAAATCTGGATTTCTCAAAGCTAGTTTTTCTAAATCTTTTTCAGTATTAATTTCTGTAATTAAAACATTTTGATATCGTTTCAATAAAATATGTAAAATTATTTTTTCATCTAAAATAATCCCAACATTTTTTTGATTTTCTGTAACATCAAGTAACTTAGGGACGGTTATTATTTCAATTTTCTTATTAATTTTAATTGGGAGGATATCATTTGTTTTTAAATTTAAATTAATAGGCAGAGTTGAATTTTTTTTTTCTAATATATTTTTTATAATCATAATTATTTATCTCTCATATGTAAAAAATGGATCCGTAATTCTTATTTAAATGCGCTTTTTTCTTTAAAGCACCTAACAATGTAAAGGTAATTAGATTATTGTTTTGGTCTATCTAAAGAATTACAACTATCACCTATTTTTATAAATAGATATAACTATATAAATAATCATAATTAAATGAATGTTTTAGTCGTTTAAAACTTCTGGATTATTGAAATAATTAAGATTAGATTTAAATTTGATGAGGAAATGAGTTGGTCCGATTTTCCTCATCTTTAAAATAATCGATTATTATAATAATATTATTGAATGAAAAAGTTTTTACTTATTTTAATTTTTATTAGTATTAATAATAATAGTTTTTCCTCTCAAGAAATTACGAACGCTTTACAAGAAGGAAATAAATTAATTTTCATTAGGCATGCTTATGCCCCTGGAACTGGTGATCCAAATAATTTTATTTTGCAAGATTGTTCAAGTCAAAGAAATTTAAATGAAGAGGGAATGAACCAATCCATAAAAATTGGATTATTTTTTGAAAATAATAATATTCAAATTGACAAAGTTTTGTCAAGTGAATGGTGTAGATGTAAAGATACAGCACAAATTGCCTTTAAAAAATTTGAAACTTTTGATGCTCTTAATTCATTTTACGATAATAGATTTAGTTCTAATAAATCAAAACAAATCAGAGCTTTAAAAGAATTTATTCGAAATTGGAATAGTGATAAAAATTTAGTTTTAGTTACTCACTTTGTTGTTATTCAAGAAATGTTAAACTTAGGAGTCTCTTCTGGAGAAATAGTAATAACTGATAAAGATTTAAATATAATAAAAACTGTTAAAAGTAATTAAATTGTCTTTATCTAATATATAACATTAATTATTTCCATCTTGTTTATATTTTTTTTCAAGTTTTCTAACAAAGAAAGAAACTATTAAGATTAAGATTAAATATTCTAGTATTAGAAAAGTATAAATTTCTAATGGTCTGTAAGTTGTAACAACCAATTCATTAGCTTTTCTTGTAAGATCAGCAATTCCAATAATAGATACCAAAGAAGACATTTTTAAAACATAAACAAATTGATTACCAAGAGCGGGTAAAATATTTTTAATTGCTTGTGGAAGAATTATTAGTCTTAATATTTTATAGAAAGTTAAACCTAGTGAACTTCCGGCCTCCCACTGAGATTTTTTAATTGAATTAATTCCTGCTCTAAAGATTTCAGCCTGGAAAGCACTTTCACTTATTGCTAAAGCGATAATACCTGAAACAAATGGACTAAAACTTACTCCTGTCATTATAGGTAAGCCGTAATAAATCCAAAGAATTAAAACTAATAGTGGAACAGCTCTTACAATTTCTACATACCCAATATTTATATAAGTGAAAAATTTATTTTTAAATAAGGAAGGTATTGCAACCAAAAATCCCAAAAACATAGATATGACGATTGAAATTACTGAAATATATATGGTTAAACTCATCCCACTTAAAAGAAATTTTAAGTTTGTTAAGCCCGTAACTTTACCTGGAGAGAGTATATACCAAGCCCATTCATATTCAGAGCTACATGATGCCAGTATTAAGGGTAATAATAAAATTAGTTTCTTCAATAATTAAATTATACCCTTAATTATCTTTATTGGAATTTTATAAGCTTTTAAGATTATATTTTTTTAGAAGTGAATCAAAGAAGCCTGAAGTTTTTTTAATTTCTATCCAATGATTAATATAATTTAACCAAACCTGATCACTTTGATCAACCATCATAGCTAAAACTGCAGGATCTTTATTTCCATCTTGTACTATTGCTAATTGAGGATATTTAATAACTAACTTATTAGCTTCTGTAGAACTTGTAATATGTCCATCTGCTCTTCCCGCTAAGACTTCTTGAAAATCTCTAGCCGGAGCTTCAATAGACTTTAATTTAGATTTAGGAAAAAATTCTTTAGCTTTTGCCTCTTGGGATGTTCCTAGAGTTGTAGCTATAGTCACATTCTCACTGTTTAAAGAATCCCAGGTAGGAAATTTTTTAAGATTTTTTTTAAGAACTAAGGGAACAGTTCCATATTCATGATATGATGATGTAAACCCTGCAACTAAAGCTCTTTTAGCCGTCTTTGTTACACTCGTTGAAATATCGTATCTATTTGAAGTAATCCCAGAAACTATAGTTTTCCATTCAGTAGGAACAAAAGTTACTTTTACTCCCATATCTTTAGCAAACTCGTTCATTACATCTATATCAAATCCTTTGTACTTATTTGTAGCCGGATCTTTCATAGACATTGGATCCCAGTCACCTGTGGTGCCAACTTTTAATTCACCAGATGATAAAATCAGATTAAGTCTCGTCTCTGAGTTAGCTGAGAATGGTAAAAATGATAGTAAAATTATAATAAATATTTTTTTCATATTTTTATTACGATAATAAAGATATATAGATCATGATATTACTAAATAAACCTAATGATTAGGTTATTTGAAAATAATACTTAAAAAATAATTTAAAAAAAAATAATTGTCTAAGTCAATAAATTTAACAAAAGATCCAATTTGGTCATTACTTAAAAATGTGACTATTCCAGCTAGTGTTGGTTCATTATTTCAAACATTTTATAATTTAGTTGATGCCTGGTTTGCCGGTAGAATTTCTCCTGAAGCTATTGGAGCAATCGCTAAGTCATTTCCTATATACTTTGTAATGATCGCTGTTGGATTTGGAATTGGCACCGCAACAAATTCATGTATTGGAAATTTATTAGGTGAAAAGAAAATTAATAAAGCTTCATTGTTTATTGCTCAATCTGTAATTTTTGCAATGATTACATCTGTTATAGTAACTTTATTTGGGTTAAACGCTTCCAGTTTTCTCTTAGGCGTTATGGGGTCAGATGCTATTGGTATAGCTCTAACAAGAGAATATTTAGATATAATTTTTTACGGTACATTTATTGTTATGATCCAAATCTCTTTAAATGGAGCTTTGAACGCTCAAGGAGATACTAAGAGTTATAGAAATGTTTTAATTTTTAGTTTCTTTTTAAACATCTTTTTAAATCCTTTATTTATTTGGGGATACGAAATTGTTCCAGCTTTTGGTATTGGTGGACTAGCTATAGCAACAGTGATTTCACAATCGATAGGAACTATTTATTTAGCTTATAAAATTAATTCTTGTAAATTAAAAAAATACCTATCAGTTAAAAGCTTTATTCCTAAATTCATGTTATTAAAAGAATTATTCTCTCAGGCACTGCCCATCATGTTTAGCATGCTATTTATCGGTCTAGGTATTTTTATTATTTTATATTTTATTGGTCAATTTGGTGATCTCGCAACATCTGGTTATGGGGCAGCTCTAAGAATAGAGCAAGTATTATTGTTACCTGTTATTGGGCTAAACACTGCAGTACTCTCTATAGGTGGACAAAATTTTGGAGCTAAAAATTATGACCGTATAAGAGAATTATATATTAAAGCTTTGTTATTTGGATCGTCTTTTATGGTTTTAGCAGGTGTTATATTATTTTTTGGTGCAGAATTTTTTGTATCTCAATTCACAGATAATCAAGAAGCTATATGGCATGGCGCCATATATTTAAAGATAGCCGCATTAATTGGGCCTGTTTATCCTGTATTCTTTATTACCACAGCATTATTTCAGGCTGTTAAAAAACCTATCTACAGTCTTTATTTAAGTATCATAAGGTTATCAGCTTTACCTTTTTTATCTCTTTGGTATGTGATTAATATTCGAGGAGGAGATTACTCTGATATATTTTATACCATCTTGGCAACCAATTGGTTTATAGGTATTGCAGTCATTATATTTATTGGATATTTTTTAAATAATGTTTTTAAGCAAAAGAAAACTTATTTTAGTTATTAATATTTCCACATTATTATTTTTTCCTATTAATCATGACCTGAGATCCCAAGATACCAATAATAGATGAAACCATTAAAAAATTGGGATAATAAAACATGGTTATCTTCGACAGCCTACATAAATTCATTTAATAATTTTTTACTCAAAAAGAAAAAGCTTAATAAAAATTCACAAATTTTAGATATCGGCTGTGGCCGGGGTAAAATTTTTGGTTCATTATCTAGAAAACTTAAACTGATTAATAAACCAATCGGTATCGACCCTGTTACTCATAAGGATATTGACAGATCTATAGATTTTAAAAGTCAGGATGTTTTTAAATTTTTTAAATTAAATCAGAACAAGTTTGATTTGATCATGATTAAACAAACACTCCACTTAATTGATAAAGGTAAAAGAACCAAATTAATAAAAATTTGTAAAAAAAACTTAAAGAAAAATGGGGTGTTAATTATATTTTCACTGATTACTGAAAATAATGAAATCCCTTGTTTTAAACTAATGAAGCAAAAGCTTAATAGGAGTCTAGAAAAAGATTCAAAAATGCTAACAACTACTAGTAAATTATTATTAAATTATGAAATTAATATATTTAAATTTAAAGTCTCAATGACAAAAAATAAATATATTCAAATGTTAAAACAAAGATACATATCCTGCCTCGTAAATCTTAATAAAGATCAAATAAGCAAAGGTATTGATGAAATAAAAAGATTATCTAATAAAAAAATAACTTTTATAGATAAGTTAATATCTATTAAATATATTCAGAAAAGTTAAATTCTTAGGTGCGGTCTGTTACTCGGTAACCTAGATAGTGCTTCTATAATCGCTATTTTGCAACAAAGTTGAAATACTAGAGGATATAAAATTACTTAAAATTCCGCCGCTAGTCAGCAAAAGATATCAGTGCTAGTATCTATATTAATGAAAAAACTTTTAGGGATTCTGGTTCTGAGTTTGTTGATGAGCGGGAATTCTAATGCAGGTGTTAATGAACCCGGATCTGGTCCTATTGCTTCTATTAATGATGTGAAAAGTGAGTATTCGAAAAATCTTGCACAAGTAAAAAAAAAAAATAAACATTTAATTCAATATCTTTCTACTAATAATTATGGTGGTTGGGCAAGTTGGACACTTTACGTTAAAAAAATTGACGAAAAGTCTCATAAGAAAGCCTACAAAAAATGTTTGAAGAATGCAGTTAAATCCACTCAAGAAGATTGTTTTATATTTGCTATTGACGATAAAATCGTTTGGAACCTTGACGGACCTGCAAAACCTAAAGAGTCAGAATCGGCTGAATCAAAAGTAGAGCAAGAAAAGCAAGCACAATTAGATAAAAGACCAGGAAGATTTTTTGAAGATCAACCTGATGTAAGTGAAGATTATCAAATTCATTTTATCTATTTATTAACATTAGACGGCAAAGATAGTGAACTAGATATTAGTGGCTGGATTGAAAAAAGGGTAAATAAAGTAAATGACAAATTTTTAAAAATGTCTGCAAAAAATAAAAAATCAAATGGTATAGGACAGCAGTTTAAATTAGATATGACTAAAGAAGGAAAGCTGGATGTAACCTTTGTGAGAATGGATATTTCAAAAAAACAATTAGATATACCTGATTACCCTAACAATATTATTTATCCCTATCTTAGACAAAAGGGGTTTGATAATCCTAAAAAAGTTTATGCAACATTTGCAGGTTTTAAAACAAAACATGGAAATAATGATGGTGGCGAAGGTCATGTGCCCATGATGGTAATTTATACACCAGCAGTTAAAACTTATGGACAACAAGACATGGATTTAGTTATTCTTCATGAATTGTTTCACACACAAGCTGCTGCTTATGGGTGTGGTAAAAGAACTTATAAAGGTTCACACGTAAAAGGTTCTGATATTCTTGGAGATAACCTTACATCATCAATCGATAGTCGAAATAATACTTACTATAGACATGATATTGATGGATGTCCTGATTTAGCTAAGAGCGTTTTTGTTACACCTACAGCAAAAGATTCATGGGATCCTTACGATGTTTTTTGTAGAAAAAAGAGAGGTAATTTAACTCACCCAGATCTTTATAAAGGATTTGATAGATGCAAAGGTGGGGCAAAATAAATGAAAAAACTTTTAGGGATCCAAAACCTAAATTTCAATAAAATTTCGCCAACAGTCCGCCAAAAAATAATCTAAACGTCAATCAGCATTATAAACAAATAGAAGTAGTAAAGTATGTAGAGGCGTTCTGTTCTCTAACGCATCTTCTATAAGTCGCAGTATACAATGATTTTATAATAGTGTCTGCAAATAGTGTCTGCACTGATTTGTTGTTTTTGGGATATTTGCAACTTCTGTTCGCAAAAGTATACAAATAGGTCTGAATAAATGTTAAAATTAATACGTGATAAAAATTATTTTTTCATTCTTACTTGTATTTTCTTTTAATTCCTTTGCTTTAGATATTAGTTCTCCAGCATTTAATGATGGTGATAATATTCCAAAAAAATATGGATGTAAGTATAATGGAGGTAATAATATATCTATCCCATTAGAGTTTTCAGATATTCCTGACGATGCAAAATCTCTTGCACTAATTATTGATGACCCTGATGCAATGAGTGTTGCTGGTAAAATATGGGTACATTGGATTTTAGTAGATATACCAACTGAAACTAAACAACTGACAGAAGTCAAAGATGGAAAATTAGGTATCGGTCAAACTGGAAGAAATAGTAATGGTAGTAAAAATTATGGTGGACCTTGCCCACCCAACGGAGTTCATGTTTATAATATAAAAGTTTATGCCTTAAACGTTGAAATAAAAAAAAGTTTAGGCGAAATGACACAAAAAAAATTCGAAAAAAAATATAAGAATGAAATTATTAGTTCATCTATGATTTCAGGAAAATATAAATAATCTTAGAGGGGCGTTCTGTTCTCTAACGCATCTTCTATAAGTCGCAGTATATAACAACTTTATAAAAGTGTCTGCAAATAGTGTCTGCACTAATTTGTTGTTTTTGGGATATTTGCGTCTTTAAAGAGTGTGCAACTATACAAATAAGAATTAATTTTTAGTAAGAGATTCCTTATACTTTTTATCCAACATAAGTCTTATATCTCTTTTTATACTTTTCAAAATTACAGGGTTAAGCATTTCAATTTCTTCAAGTGCCTTCAATGCATTTTTGTGAGTCAGTCTTGATAGTTCATTAAAAACTAATTCTTTTCTACCCTCCGAAGACATCTCACCCGAAATAACATTTGATATTACAGCATTATAATATTCTGAAGAATTATAAGCACACGATGTAAGGAGTATTATTACAATAAGAATTATATAATTTTTAATGTTTATCATTGTCTCTTTAAGAGAGTTGTTTTGTTACCTAACGCATCTTCTATAAGTCGCAGTGTACAATGATTTTCTGCGTCTGTGCACTCTGTTTTCTTATTGTTGTAAATTATTAAAGATTAGGCAATAATATTATTATTGAGTAAAATTAAAAGGAAAAATTATGGTAAAGTGCAAAATTATTACAAAAAATAAAA
>Ga0208414_1000445_pt1 | contig 41433 bp, 38 predicted proteins | sample AntAceMetag02UKE_FD_184770 | JGI IMG/M metagenome (GOLD analysis project Ga0208414, IMG submission 184770) | Saline lake microbial communities from Ace Lake, Antarctica - Antarctic Ace Lake Metagenome 02UKE (SPAdes) (version 2) | ecosystem: Environmental > Aquatic > Non-marine Saline and... | reverse complement strand
GTCGGATCCGCTGCCCGCGGTTACCCGGTTGCTGCCGGCACCGGCGTCGATGCGGTTGTCGCCGGCACCCGCCGATATGGTGTCGTTGCCGGAACCGGCGCTGACGGTGTCCGAGCCGGACCCGGTGGTGACGGCGTTGTTGCCGTCGCCGGCGTTGACCTGGTTGCGGCCATTGCCGGCCGTCACGATGTCGTCGCCAGCACCCGAGGTGACGCGGTTGTCGCCGTCGCCGGCCAGAATGGTGTCACGACCCGAGCCGGTGGTGATGGTGTCGGCGTCGCGGCCGGTGACCACCCGGTTGGTGCCGTCGCCGGCGTTCACCTGGTTGCGGCCGTCGCCGACCTCGATGGTGTCGTTGCCGGCGCCACCGTCGATCGTGTCGTTGCCGGACCCGGCCGATATGACGTCGTCGCCGGCGCCAGACGTGACGCGGTTGTCGCCGTCGCCGACCAGAATGGTGTCACGACCCGAGCCGGTGGTGACGGTGTCGGCGTCACGACCCGTGACCACGCGCTGCGGCGTCGAGCCGCCCTGAGAAGGCGGCGCCGGCTGCACCGTGGGCGAAGCTGGAGGCGCGGGTTGGGGCGCAGGTGCAGGCGCGGGCCCGGCTTGTGGAGGCGACGTGCCCTCAGCGGGGTCGGCAGGGGCTGTATCGGTGTCCGGGGTATCGGCACCGTCCTGGCCTATGACGGTGTCGCTGCCGGGGGTGTCGGAGACGGGATGGTCATCGGCTTCGGCGACCGGCGGCACGTCGGCCAGATCATCGGCCGGGTCCGGATCGCTATCCGCAGGTTCCGAAACCGCGGCCGGTGGTGCCGGCGAGGTGTCGCCGGGGTCTTGAGGCGGCGGAACCGTTCCTGGCGTTTCGTCGGCCACGGCATCGGTCGGGGACGAGCCGGTCGGCGGAGGCGTGGACGTCGGTGTCGTCGGCGGGGAAACCGACGGGGTCGCCGTGGTTTGCGACGCTTCCGAAGCCGGCGCGGCGGTTGTCGTCCGAACCGTGGGCGTGACGGTGGGCGTCGGCACTGGGTTGGCGGCGGCGCCAGCAGCGGGCTCGCCCCGGGAGGGCGCGTCGGCCGGCGGGGAGGACGGTGACGCTGGGCTTGCCGGTGCGACATCGCGCACCCGGGCCGCGACAGCACCGCTCAAGCCTTCCGACGGCGAGTTGTCCACCGCTGGCGTCGATGACGCGCCCGACGAGCCATCGGTACCAGCAGCCTCGGAGACGGGTTCCGGCCTGGACTCAGCGGAGCGCGGAACCGATCCTTCGCCAGGGTTCGAGGCGGTGTCCGCGGATCCGGGGTTCGCTGCAGCCGCTGCCGGGGCCTCCGGATTGGACGGAGCGCTCGAACCGTTCCCCGGCGATTGTCCCGCGAGTTGTCCCGGTCCCTGGTCCCCGCCAGTGGTCGTAGCGGGTCCAGGGGTGTTGGTGGTCTCACCCCCCGCGATCCGACCGGAGTCATTGCCGTCTTGACTGCCGCGATCGTCCGATCGGCCGTTCTGCGACCGCTCGCCGCTGCTGTTCCGGTCCTCCGACGCGCGGTCTTCGTCCTCGTCGCGCGAGGCGTCAACCGTGGCTTCGCCGCTGTCCCGGCCCTCGTTCTGTCGGACTTCGAGCCCGCCATCGCTGCGTCCGCGCGCGGCGGTCTGTCCGCGCGTCGCGGCGTCCGGATCGCGGCTCGAGCCGAGATGCACGTTGACGTCGGGAGGCCCCTCGCGATCACCTTCATTGCGCGCGTCGGATGGACGCTCGTCCCGACCGCGCTCACGGCCGCCGGAGCTGCGATTTTCGTTCGACGAATCAACGCCGTCGTCACTATTGGTCATTCTGACCATCCCCATCCCGTCCCAGGCCCATGGGGGATTACATATAATATAAATAAATTTGCAAGTAATTGCGTTCGGGCGTCTCGCGGGCTGGCTTCACAATGCAGCGAGACGTCAGCTGCCCACTGATTCCTTGCGGGCATCCTTCAGGTAGCTGAGGCCGATGATCAGCGACTGGGCCAGGCTCATCGACCCCGCGAGCGGCCGAAACCGGTGGATGTCGGCATCGTCGACGCAGAAATAGACGGTTCCGTGCTTGGCGAGCGGGCTGGTCGGGACGTCGGTGATGGTGAGCGTCGGAATGTTTCGGATATGGGCATCCCGCACCACGTCGACGACGGCCGTGGTGTACTCGGCGAAGGCGACCGCGATCAGCAGGTCGGAGGGCCTGAGCGTCGCCGCCTGTTGCGGGACCATGCCGCCCACGAAGTCGAGCAGGTGTGCCCGGTGCTCCAGACGCGCCAGGCCATAGGCGATGTAGGCGGCGATCGGAAAGGCGCGCCGTTGGCCGATGACGTAGATGTGCTCGGCGCCGGCCATCATCTGGATCGCGCGCGTCAGCGCGGCGGGATCGACGGTTTCCTTGAGGCGCTCCAGGCACAGCATCGACGCGTCCGTGAATTCCCGCAGGATCGCCATCGGGTCGGTCTCGGCGGTCGCCTCGAGGCGGTCGCGATGTCGGTAGATCTGCTCGCGATACGCCGGGGCTCCTTCGATCAGTCTCAGCTTGAAGACCTTCTGCATCTCCGAGAACCCGGAATACCCGAACTCCTTGGCGAACCGGATCAGGGTGGAGGGCTGCACCTCGGCCGTCTGGGCCAGGCTGGTGACGGTCTGCAGGGCGAAGCTGTTGGGATCCTCCAACGCCAGCCGGGCGAGCCGCTGCAGATGCGGGCTCAGCGCTTCGTACCTCTCCTGCACCTGGTGTCGGAGGCTGTCGAAGGACGCCGGCGCCGCCGCGTCTGAGGCCATTGGTTCACTCCTCGGCAGGAACCGGCCGCGTATAGCGGTTCCGCTTTCCCCTCGGCAACACCGATCGAAAATATCTTCGTCGATCAGGCGCACAATGAAAATTTCACATTGACTCATAATGTGAATTTTCTTTCTAATTCAAATCATCGAATATTCCTTCGATCAAGCGGCGTGTCGCCGGCAGCGGAGAGGGGACAAGGAATGGCCGATCACTATGGCCCGGCCGCGTTCGGGCGCGGCACCTTCCACGTGCAGCACGCCCGCGATGCGGAGTGGAAGCCCGGCTTCCGCGGCTTCTTCGACTACCGGGATCTCGGCATGGCGGAGAAGACCGGCGGAAAGCTGCGAGCGCACGTCCACCGCCCGAACGGCCCCTGCGAAAGCAGCGGCGACCTGCACTTCCACCGGCTGGATTTCCAGATGGTCTACGTCCTCAAGGGGTGGGCCCGGGTCTGGTTCGAGGGGATCGGTGAGGTCCGCATGGAGGAAGGCTCCTGCATGTATCAGGAGCCCGAGATCGCCCACCGGGTGATCGAGTATTCCGACGACTACACGGCGCTGGAACTGCTCGTGCCGGCCGACGCCGAGACGGTGTCGGCTGAACCCTGAGCCCGGCGCTGCCGGGCTTGCCTCGCCCCTCGCGGGCGCCATCGCCGGCCCGCAAACGGACCGGCCAACGATACGGCGGCGCGAACGTCCGCCGATGGGGAGGTTGCCATGTCCAAGATCATCACCACGCGGCGCAGCTTTCTGCAGACCTCGCTGCTCGCCGGGACCGCCGGGGGGGCGGCCCTGTTCGGGCCGTGGAAGCACAACCGGGTCTACGCGGCCAGTTCCGACAAGCCGATCCGCATCGGACTGACCCATGACGCCAGCGGGCAGTTCGCCAACTCCGGGCAGGCCGAACGCCGCGGCACCGAGATGGCCATCGCCGAGTTCAACGAGGCGGGCGGCGTGCTTGGCCGGAAGATCGAGACGGTCTGGATGGACACCGAGACCAACCCGCAGACCGGCACCCGGGTGGCGGAGCGGATGATCAACCGCGAGAACGTCCACTTCCTGGTCGGCGCCATCCAGTCCGGGGTCGCCAACGCCATCGGCCAGGTGGCCCAGAAGTACGGCTGCGTGTACTTCAACACCAACTCGAGTTCGCCGTCGGAATCCGGCAAGGATTGCCACCGCGTGAAGTTCGTGTGGGACGGCAACGGCGAGAACTTCTCGAAGGCGTCGGCCAGCAACGCCGTCCAGACCTTCGGCAAGCGCTGGTTCCTGATCTACAACGACTACGTCTGGGGGCAGACCACCAACGAGGCAACCAAGAAGGTGGCGATCGCCAACGGTGCCGAGATCGCCGAGGAGGTGGCGATCCCGGTCGGCACGCGCGACTGGGCGAGCGTGCTGCTTCGCATCCAGCAGGCAAAGCCCGACGTGGTCGCGGCCGCCGTCGGCGGTGACGACTTCAAGGTCATGCGCCAGCAGGTGCGCGACATGAAGCTCGACCGCAAGCCCGCCTGGATGAACAACCAGCAGGACTGGCCAGACATCTACGGCCTCGGCCACGACGCCGTCTTCGGGGTCTTCGGCACCACATGGTACCACTATCTCGACGTGCCGGGCGCGGCCGACTTCGTGAAACGCTACCAGGAGCGCTATCCGACCACCCGGATCAACGTTCCGGGCAACGTCACCTACAACGGCTACGTCGCGGTGCGCGAGCTGCTGCGGGCGGTGCAGGAGGTCGGCTCCACCGACAACCTCAAGATCATCAAGGCGCTCGAGGGTCGCGTCATGAAGGCGGACGATCGAATGCAGCACCACGACGCGGTGATCGACGCCGGCTCGCATCAGGTCCAGCAGACGATCTATCTGGCCCAGGGCAATCCCAAGCCGCGGGATGAGTCCGACTATTTCGAGATCATCAGCAGCGCCGACCCGGAGTCGATCCGCTCCGACGCGACCCGGGACTGCAAGCTCGAGACCTACGAGGCGACCCCGTCCTACGACCAGGGCTGACGGCTTCCTCACGGCCCCGGGACCCGCTGCGCGTCGCGCCCGGCGGGTCCCCGCCTTCCTCGAGACGGAATCGGCGCCCGGCCTCCGGGTGCCCGGAGGTCAGCCGCGCATGCTCCTGCACCTGCTTCCCCACATCCTGAACGGGCTGGCGCTCGGCCTGCTGTTCGCCCTGCTGGCGCTCGGTTTCATGCTGATCATCGGCGTCATGGAGGTGATCAACCTGGCCCATGGCTCGCTGTTCGCACTCGGGGCCTACGTGGCCCTGGCTGTCATGGCACCCGATGGCGGTCTGCCGTTCGCCTTCCTGGAGCCCTACTACGCGCTGCCGGCGGGCGCCCGCTATGCCATTGCGCTGGTAGTCGGACCGCTGGTGGTGGGGGTGGTCGGAATGGGTCTCGAGATCTGCCTGCGGCGGACCTACGGCACCGACCCGCTGTACGGCCTGCTGCTGACCTTCGGCGCCGCGCTGGTGCTGGAGGAGGTGATCCGCTCGATCTGGGGCAGCAGCGAGTATTTCCTGCCGATACCGCGCGAGATCTCCGGCGGCTTCATCGCCGGCGACCTGATCTATTCCACCTACCGGATCTACGCCGCGGTGTTCGCGGCGGCGATGATCGGCGTGCTGTGGGTATTCCTCAACAAGACGCCTTACGGGGCGGTGATCAAGGCCGGCGCCCACGACAGCGAGATGGTGCGGGCGCTCGGCTACAACCTGACGCGGCTCCGGTTGCTGGTGTTCGGGTTCGGGGCGGCGCTCGCCGGCGTCGCCGGAATCATCATGGCGCCGATCTGGGGCATCCGTCCGGTGGTCGGTGTCGACGCGGTCATCCCGGCGTTCGTGATCATCGTGCTCGGTGGGGTCGGCAGCTTCTGGGGCGCGGTCAGCGCCGGCATCATGGTCGGCCTGGTGGTGGCGCTCACCGCGGCGTTCTTCACCGACTGGTCGCTGCTGTCGATGTACCTGCTGCTTCTGCTGGTGGTGACGTTCCGGGCGCGCGGCCTCGCCGGCAAGTCCAGCGTGCTGGAGGCCTGAGCGGATGGAGAGCGACACCAAGCAGACCACCGCCTGGCTGACGGCGCCGATCCTGCTGTCCTACGCGGTGTTCGGGACGCTGCCGTTCTGGATCGAAGCCGTCGGCCTGTACCATTACCTCGGTGCCGAGATCCTGATCTGGGTGATCTTCGCGCTCGGCTACAACCTGCTGCTCGGGTACACGGGGTTGCCGTCGTTCGGGCACGGCGCGTTCCTCGGCATCGGCGCCTACGCCTTCGGCCTGGCGCAGTTCGAGGTCTGGCCGAATTTGTGGTTCTGCCTGGCGGCGGCGGTCGTGGTGACCGGAGCGTTCGGCGCGGCCACCGCGTTGTTCCTGTCGCACCGGCGCGGCATCTACTTCGCGTTGATGACGATCGCCTTCGGGCAGATCTACTTCTTCATCGCCAGCAAATGGACCGACGTCACCCACGGCGAGGACGGGCTGCTCAACATCGCCCGACTGCCGGTCCCGCTCGGGCCGGTGGAGCTGCCGACCGCCGGCAACATCGAGTTCTACTACCTGTGCTTCGCGGTCTACGCCGCGCTGGTGGTGGTGCTCTGGCGGCTGACCAACTCGCCCTACGGGCGGGTTCTCCGGGCGATCAAGCAGAACGAGACCCGGGTGGCGTTCGTCGGCTACCCGGTCACCTTCTACAAGTGGTCGGTCTTCACGCTCTCCTGCGCGGTCGCGGGCCTGGCCGGGGGCCTGTTCGCGATGGCCCAGGAGGGCGCCTACATCAACGTCATGAGCCTGCAGTGGTCGGGGATCATCGTCCTGATGGTGCTCATCGGCGGCGGGTTCGTAAGCTTCTGGGGGCCGGTGCTGGGGGTCGTCCTCTACTTCGTCGCGCGTGACGTGCTGGGTGCCTACACCGAGACGTGGCTGTTGTGGTTCGGCCTCATGTTCATGGCCCTGGTGATGTTCAAGCCGCAGGGCTTGGCCGGGATCTGGCAGGAACTCGTGCGCCGGACGGCGGCGCGGCGGCGCCGGCCGGCGCGGGCCACAGAGGCGGAGGGCTGACCCATGGCGCTGTTCGAGGCTCGCGGCCTGCACAAGCGCTTCGGTGCCCAGGTGGTGCTGGAGGAGATCAACCTCGCCTTCGAGGCCGGGCAGTTGTCCGGCATCATGGGCCCGAACGGGGCCGGCAAGACGACTTGCTTCAACGTCCTGACCGGGCGGTACAAGCCCGACCGGGGCAGCGTCAGGTTCGACGGCGCCGACATCACCGGCATGGCGCCGCACCGGATCGTGGCGCGCGGCATCTCGCGCTCGTTCCAGATCATGAACCTGTTCGACGAGTACAGCGCCCTCGACAACGTCGTGATCGCTTTGCCGCAGGTGCGGGCCCGCGGCTTCTCCGTCACGCACGCCCTCGACGCCGACACCGACGCCCGCGACCGGGCCGAGGCGGTGCTCGACCGGGTCGGCCTGAAGGGGCGCGAGCGGGTCAACGTCCGCAGCCTGTCCTACGGCGAGCGCCGGGCCCTGGAGATCGGCGTGGCGCTCGCCACCGAGCCCCGGCTGCTGTTCGTCGACGAGCCGACCGCCGGTCTCGGCACCGGCGCCACCGCGCGTCTGGCCGAGTTGATAAAGGAGCTCAAGCGGCACACCACCATCGTCATGATCGAGCACGACATGCGCTTCCTGTTCAGTCTGGCCGACCGGATATCGGTGATCCATTGGGGCCAGGTCATCGCCGAGGGCACGCCGGCGGAGCTGCGCGAGAACCCCTGGGTGCGGCGCTCGAACCTCGGAGGGCTCGCGTGATGCTCGAGGTGCGCGGGATCGAGACGTTCTACGGCGAGAGCCAAGTGCTGTTCGGAGCCTCGCTCGAGGTTACCGCCGGCGAGGTGGTCGCGCTGCTGGGCGCCAACGGCGTCGGCAAGACCACGACGATCCGCTCGGTGCTCGGGTTGACGCCGGCGCGATCCGGCAGCATCCATTTCGACGGTGTCGACATCACCCGGCGGCCGACCCACGAGATCGCGCGGATGGGTGTCGGCTGGGTGCCGGACGACCGGCGGATCTTCCCGACCTTGACGGTGTCCCAGAATCTGGCGATCGCGCGCCGCGCCACCCGCTTCCGGTCCTGGCGGCTGGACGAGATGTTCGCGATCTTCTCGGCCCTCGAGCACCTGATGCAGCGCGACAGCGAGAACCTGTCGGGCGGCGAGATGCAGATGGTCGCGATCTCCCGGGCGCTGCTCGGCTCGCCGGGGCTGGTGCTGTTCGACGAGCCGTCGCAGGGACTGGCGCCGAAGATCGTTCAGGACGTGATGGCCACCATCCGACGGCTGCGCGACGAGGGGCTCGCCGTGCTGGTGGTCGAGCAGAACGCGGTCAGCGCGCTCGAGGTCGCGGACCGCGTCTACGTCATGGATCGCGGTCGAATGGTTCACTCGGGAACAGCGAGCGCGATGCTGGGCGACGCGGCGCTTCGCCAACGCTTGCTGGGGCTGTGACGATGAACGAGCCGATCCTTCGCGTCGACGGCCTGCGCAAGTCCTACTACCGAGGCCTCATCGGCCGTTCCGAGACCTTCCGGCTGGAGGCCAATTTCACCGTCGAGGCGCCGGCGATAGTCGGCGTGATGGGGCCGAACGGGTCCGGCAAGACCACCCTGTTCGAGCTTATCACCGGCTCCAACTCGCCCAGCGCCGGGCGGGTGCTGTGCCGGGGCCGCGACATCCACCGGGTCCGCCACGACGAACGCGACCGGCTGGCGATCCACTATCACCAATCCTATCAGGTCCGGCATTTCCGCCGGACCCGCCCGGCGTTCATGATGGACCGGGCGGGCAGCGACTACCCGATCGTCCATCTGTTCGACGAACCGCAGTTCAACACCCAGGACGGCTACATCGGCTTCATGCTCGACTTCTTCCGGCGTCTGCGGAGCGAAGGCCGCCTGGTGTTTCTCTGCCTGCACCCGAACGAGCGCTTCCACCTCGAGATCCTGCGCGAGATCTGCGAGCGCTTCGTGTTCGTGCAGCGCGGGCGGTTGGCCCACGCCGCGAGCTTCGAGGATCTGACCGCGCTCCCGCCGGTGCGCGACTACCTCGGGACGTTGCTGCGATGATCGCGCCGGAGCAGGGGCAGCGCGACGGGCGCACCCCGGTGGTCGACCTCGCGCGGTTGCGCGACCAGTTCGAACTCCGTGGCAAGACCGCCCTGGTGGCCGGCGGCTACGGCGCGCTCGGCGAGGCGATCTGCTGGGCGCTGGCGATCCGCGGCGCCGCGGTCACCGTCGCCGGCCCCCGCGCCGAGAAGGCCGAGGCGCTGGCGGGCGCGATCCGGGGTGAAGGGCTGCTGGCCGGTGCCGTCGCCCTCGACGCGCGCGACCCGGCGGCGATCCGCCGTGTCGTCGACGGGGTCGCGGCGAGCGGCGGCGGCCTCGACATCCTGGTGAACTGCGTCGGCATTCAGCGCGAGCAGTCGATCCTCGAGGTCACGCCCGAGACCTTCGACCTGATGTACGAGACCAACCTGCGGGCGGCCATGTTTCTCGGGCAGGCGGCGGCGCGCCATCAGATTGCCGCTGGACGCGGCGGACGGCAGATCCACCTGCTTTCCGTCCGGTCGCAACTGGGTCTTCGCGGACGCGGCTATTCAGCGTATTGCGCCACCAAGGGCGGCCTCGTCATGCTGGTCCGCCAGCACGCCGTCGAACTGGCGCCCCATGGGATCACCGTGAACGGTGTCGCCCCGACCTTCATCCGCTCCGACCGCATCGCGCCGCACATGGATCGCCCGGCGTTCCGCGACTTCGTTCTGGAACGCAACCCGCTCGGCCGGATCGGCGACCCGATCGAGGTTGCCGGACCGGTCGTGGCCCTGGCCGCCGACGCCGGCTCCTACATCACGGGGCAGGTCGTCTACATCGACGGCGGCGTGACCGCCTGCCAGTGAGGCGGCCGGTCTCGACTACGCCGGGCCGGTGGCGCCCGGGTGGGAGTCGAGCGGCCCGTCATCGGCCGCGAACCATCGGTTCAGACGGCCGGTCTGTTCCTGCAGCGTCCTGGCGTTGACACCGGCCTCCTCCGGGACCGGGACCGTCAGGTCGAGCACCCCGTCCGGCCCGTCGGAACCGTGGCGAATCGGCCACATCACCTGCTCGAGCACGGCGTACCCGCGCTCGGCCGCGGTTCCGTTGAAACGCAGGGCCGCGGTCTGGGCGCACAGCGGCACCCGTCGGTTGACCACGGTGTGCAGCCGGTCGCGCTTGATCCGCGCCAGCTTGGGCGGCCACGCCGCCAGGGTCCTGGCCTGTCAGGTCGCGGCCGAGCATCTCGGGCAGGTGCGAGCCGAACAGTCGATACCTGTAGTCGCCGACCGCAGCGTCCCAGCGGATGATCGTGATGTTGCCGAGCCACGCCACCAGTTCCTCCGGCCCGAACCGGCCGCGATCGAGCACGGCGCCGGACCCGGCCAGCGACGTTGCCCAACGCGCGAACTCGCGCGCCGCCGGCGCCAGCAAGCGGTCCTGGAAGCTCTCCAGACAGGGCGCACTGTCGACGTCTGTTGCTCGCGCCATCATCGCCTCCGAGAGGAGGGGGAGTGTCGGTTGGCGGACCGGCCTCGTCCAGGCTGTTCTGATGCGCCGGGCGCTGCCTATGCGCAGGCCATCGCCGCCGCTTCCGGCGACCGCTCTCGCGGCCGCTTCGGAAGTATCGGCGATATCAGGGATTTAAATGGTGGGCGCGGCTGGGATTGAACCAGCGACCCCTACGGTGTGAACGTAGTGCTCTCCCGCTGAGCTACGCGCCCGCCCAGGGAGACCGGTTTCTACGGTCGGGTGGCGGCCTTGTCAACGCTCGATCCGGCGCTCGATTCCCCATCCAGACCGAGCAGGCCGAGCAGGGCGTCGAGTCGGTCGATGCGGGCGTCGGTGTCGATTTCCTGGAGCGGCGTGCGGGCGTAGCCGTAGCTGACCAGCACCGAGCCGGTGCCGGCGGCGCGGGCGACGGCGCAGTCGTGCTCGTTGTCGCCGACCATCACCGCCCGGGCCGGATCGGCTCCCAGCAGCTCGAGCGTTCCGAGCAGGTGCCCGGCATCCGGCTTGCGGACGGCGAAGCGGTCGCCGCCGGCCGCCGCGTCGATGTACTCGGCGAGGCCGAGGGCGCGCAGGACCGAGCCGGTCGCGGTCTGCGGTTTGTTGGTGCAGACGCCGACGCGCAGGCCGGCCGTCCGCAGTCGGCGGAGGGTCTCGACCACGCCCGGGTACACCGTGGTCGCGGCGGTGGCGTCGGCCTCGTAGAGGGCGATGAACCGGGCGGTCAGCGGGTCCAGCGCGTCGGCCGGGGCGGCGGCGCCGGTGGCTTCGACAGCCCGGCGCACCAGCACGCGGGCGCCGTCGCCGATGAAGCGCCGGACCTCGGTCATGGCGAGGGCGCGGCGTCCCTCCTCGGCCAGCAGGCGGTTGATCGCCCGCCCGAGGTCGGCGGCGCTGTCGATCAGGGTGCCGTCGAGGTCGAACACGACGGTGTCCACCGGGCGACCGGCGAATCGGGCGGGCGAGGGCATGGATCAGGGCTCCGGGGCGAGGCGGTGTGCGGGGAGAGTGTCGCCGACCCGCAGCTCGCCCGGCAAGCCGCGCGCCGTCACCGGCCGTATCAATTCGTGACTTCGTTCCGACTCAATGGCATGGCATCGTCCGGTGACCGTTGAAACCGTCAGGAGAGCGCCGCGATGACCGATCGCCTCGCCGCCGTCGTGCTGGCCGCGGGCATGGGGACGCGCATGAAGTCGGAGCGGCCGAAGGTGCTGCACCCGGTCGCCGGCAAGCCGATGATCGACTGGGCGCTGGACGCCGCCGTGGCGGTCGGCGCCGACCCGGTGGTGGTGGTGACGGCCCCCGGCCAGCAGGCGGTGCGGGACGCGGTTGCCGGCCGCGCCGCGACCGCGATCCAGGAGCAGGCGCTCGGCACCGGTGACGCCGTGAAGCCGGCGCGCGACGCGCTGGCGGCCATCGCGGCCGCGGGCGGAACGGTGTTGGTACTGTACGGCGACACCCCGATGATCACGCCGGCCACGCTCGCCCGGATGGTCGAGGCGCGTGCCGCGCACGAACGCCCGGCCGTGGTGGTGCTGGGGTTCGAGCCGGCCGATCCGGCGCTCTACGGGCGGCTGGTGCTGGGCGCCGACCACGGCCTCGACCGGATCGTGGAGGCGCGCGACGCCGGTCCGGTCGAGCGCGAGATCGGGCTGTGCAACGGCGGCGTCATGGCGATCGACGCGGCCGAACTGTTTCCCATGCTCGACGCAATCGGCAACGCCAACGCCAAGGGCGAATTCTACCTGACCGACATCGTCGGGATCGCCCGCGCCCGCGACCGGCGCTGCGCGGTCGTGACCTGCGAGCCGATCGAGCCGATGGGGGTCGATTCCCGCGCCGGCCTGGCGGCGGCGGAGGCCGCCATGCAGGCCAGGCTGCGCGCCGCCGCGATGGCGGAAGGGGCGACCCTGGTGGCGCCCGAGACGGTGTTCCTCAGCCACGACACCCGGCTCGGCCGCGACGTGACGGTGCACCCGCATGTGGTGTTCGGGCTCGGGGTCACGGTGGCGGACGGCGCCGAGATCCGCAGCTTCAGCCATCTCGAGGGCGCTCGTGTCGCCACCGGCGCGATCGTCGGACCCTACGCCCGCCTGCGCCCGGGGGCCGACATCGGCGAGGGCGCGCATATCGGCAACTTCGTCGAGATCAAGAACGCGACCGTCGAGGCCGGCGCCAAGGCCAACCACCTGAGCTACGTCGGCGACGCCCGGATCGGTGCCGGCGCCAACATCGGGGCCGGCACCATCACCTGCAACTACGACGGCTTCGCCAAGCACCACACCGACATCGGCGCCGGCGCCTTCATCGGCTCCAACACCGCGCTGGTGGCGCCGGTGCGGGTCGGCGACGGCGCCATCGTCGGCGCCGGCTCGACGGTTACCCGCGACGTGGCGGCCGACGCGATGACGGTGGTCCGCGGCGAGGAACGCACCATTGCGGGCGGCGCGGCGCGGTTCCGGTCGCGCCGGAGCAAGCCGGCCGGGCCCGGAACAGGGAAAAGCTGAAGCATGTGCGGAATCGTCGGAGCCCTTACCGACCGGCCGGTCGCCCCGCTGATGCTCGACGCGCTCAGGCGCCTCGAGTACCGCGGCTACGATTCCGCCGGCCTCGCCACCCTCGCCGACGGCGCGCTGCACCGCCGTCGGGCCGCCGGCAAGCTGGCCGAGTTGGAGGCGGTGCTGGCCGCCGAGCCGCTGCCGGGAACCTCGGGGATCGGCCACACCCGCTGGGCGACCCACGGGCCGCCGACGGTGGCGAACGCCCACCCGCACGTCGCCGGCCGGGTGGCGGTCGTGCACAACGGCATCATCGAGAACCACGCCGCCCTGAAGGCGGAGTTGAAGGCCGAGGGGGTGACGTTCACCAGCGACACCGACACCGAGGTGGTCGCGCATCTGCTGGACCGGGCGATCCGCAATGGCCAGACGCCGCAGGAGGCGATGGCGGCGCTGATGCCGCTTCTGGCCGGCGCCTTCGCGTTCGTCGTGCTGGTCGCCGGCGAGGAGGACCTGCTGCTGGCGGCGCGCCGGGCGTCACCGCTCGCCATCGGTCTCGGCGACGGCGAGGCGTTCGTCGGATCCGACGCCGTGGCGCTGGCGCCGCTGACCCGCCGCATCGTGTACCTCGAGGACGGCGACTGGGCGGTGCTGCGGCGCGGCGGCGTGCAGGTGTTCCGCGACGCCGGCGTGCCGGTGGAGCGGCCCGAGCGGATCTCGACCGTCACCTCGGCGATGGTCGGCAAGGGCAACTACCGGCACTTCATGGAGAAGGAGATCCACGAGCAGCCGGAGGCGATCGCCCACACCCTGCACGCCGTGCTCGATCCCGGCACCGGCCGCGCCACCATCCCGCCGCCGCTGGACGCGCCGAGCATCCCGAAGATCACCATCGTCGCCGCCGGAACCAGCTACTACGCCGGGCTGACGGCGCGCTACTGGTTCGAATCGCTGGCCGGCATCGCCACCGAGGTCGAACTGGCGAGCGAGTTCCGCGACCGCGACGCGGTGCTGCCGGCGGGCGGCGTGGCGATCGCCATCTCGCAGTCGGGCGAGAGCCTGGACACCCTGATGGCGCTGCGCCGGGCCAAGGCGCTCGGCCAGAAGGTGCTGGCCCTGGTCAACGTGCCGGAAAGCACCATCGCGCGGGAATCCGACGGCGTCCTGCTGACCCGCGCCGGGCCGGAGTTCGGGGTCGCCTCGACCAAGGCGACGACCGCCCAGCTGACGGCGCTGTGCGCGCTCGCCATCGCCCTCGGCCGGGCCCACGGCCGGCTGTCCGAGGAGCGCGCGACGGCGCTGCGCGAGGCCCTGGTCGGGCTGCCGGGGCGGGTCGGCGAGGTGCTCCAGCACCAAGCCCACTTCATGCGGATCGCCCACGACCTGGCGCGCGCCCGCGACGTGCTCTATCTCGGCCGCGGCCTGTCCTACCCGATCGCGCTGGAGGGCGCGCTCAAGCTCAAGGAGATCACCTACATCCACGCCGAGGGCTACGCCGCCGGCGAGATGAAGCACGGGCCGATCGCGCTGATCGACGAGACCATGCCGGTGGTGATCCTGGCGCCGACCGACGGCTGGTTCGAGAAGACCGCCTCCAACGTCTCGGAGGTGCGGGCCCGCGGCGGCAAGGTCATCCTGCTGACCGACGCCGCCGGCGCCGCCCGGCTCGGCGAACCCGGCGACCACGTGATCGTGCTGCCGACCGTCGACCCGATGGTGGCGCCGATCCTGTACGCCGTGCCGGTGCAGCTGCTGGCCTACTACGCGGCGGTCGAGAAGGGGACCGACGCCGACCAGCCGCGCAACCTGGCGAAGAGCGTGACGGTCGAGTGAGCGAGGGACAGGCGAGCGATCGCCACGACGACTCGGCGGCGCTGTTCGAACGCTACCGGACGCCCGCGCCCCCCGACGCCACCGACGGCGATCGCGCGCTGGCCGAGACCGCCGAGCGGGGTCGGGTCGCGGTCGAGGCCGGCGTCGAGGTCGCGACCTACCTCTGGCGGCCGGACGCGGCGTCGACCCGGCCTCCGGTCCTGCTGGTGCATGGCTGGTCGTCGCGCGCCACCCATCTTGCCGCGATCGTCCGGGCGCTGACGAGGGCCGGCCGCGGCTGTTTGGCTTTCGACGCTCCCGCCCACGGCGACAGTCCGGGCACGGTCACCAGCATGCCGCAGGTGATCCGCTGCCTGCGCGCCGTGGTTGCCGCTCACGGCCCGGTCGACGCGGTGGTCGGCCATTCCTTCGGCGGCATGGCGGCCGGACTGGCGTTCGCCCAGCGCCCGGAACCGGGGCCACCGCTCGCCGCCGGCGCGCTCGCGCTGATCGCCGCGCCCTCCAGCATCGACAGCATGACCCGCCGGTTCCTGGCGACGGCGGGTCTGCCGCTGGACCGCGCCGCCGACCTGCACCGGGTGCTGAAGGACGGTCACGGCTACGACGCCGGCGATTTCGACCTGGTGCGGGTGGCCGACCGGCTGCCGCCGCGGCTGCTGATCTGCCACGACGCCGACGACCCGGAGGTCCCGTTCGCCGACGCCCAGCGGCTGGCGGCGGCGCGGCCCGACGCCGAGCTGCTGCACACCGAGCGCCTCGGTCACCTGCGGATCCTGTTTGCCCGGCCGGTGCTGGCGGCGCTGACTCGCCTGGCCCGTTCCTGACGCGAAACGGTGTGATGGTCGATCACGGTCCGTCGAGGCCGATGGACGCAGCGCCACCGGCGTCCCATCTGCGGTGTGCCGGCGCCGTGCCGGCGTACCAAGGAGGAAGCCGTGCGGATCGTCATCGCAGCCCTGTTGGGCGCCGTCGCCCTGACCCTGTCCCAGCCGTCCGCCGCCTCGCGGCTCGACGAATCCGAAGCCGCCGTGGCGGCGGTGATCGACCGTCTCGGCGTCGACCGGGCGCGGATCAAGTCGGTGTTCCTGGCGGCCGACAACCATCCCCAGGATGGCCCGGTCCCGAGCTACACGGGCTGGGTGGTGTTCACCGACTGCCGCGGCAATCTGGTCGTGGACCTGACGTCGACGGCGGCGGTTCGGACGCTCTACACCACGGGCGAGTGCCAGGTTGCCGGCGTCGACCACCACTGATCATGGCGTCGCCCGGGTGGCGGGAACATCGCCCGGCCCAACGGTGTTGCCCGCTGAACCGTCGGTGCGAACGGTCCGAGCGACCTTTCAAAAGGCGGGACGGCTCCTATAGTACCGCCAACCGACACAGCCAAACGATCCGGAGGAAACCATGGACCTCGTCAGCCGCCTGAAGGACCCGAGCCTGTTCCGACAGCAGGGCTATGTCGACGGCGCCTGGGTCGATGCCGACGGCGGCGGCACCGTGGCGGTCGACGACCCGGCGACCGGCAGGACCATCGGCACCGTGCCCGACATGGGGGCGGCCGAGACCCGGCGCGCGATCGAGGCGGCCAACCGCGCCTGGCCGGAGTGGCGCGCCAAGACCGGCAAGGAGCGTTCGGCGATCCTGCGCAGGTGGTTCGACCTGATGATGGCGAACCAGGATGACCTCGGCGCCATCATGACCGCCGAGCAGGGCAAGCCGCTGGCCGAGGCCAAGGGCGAGATCGCCTATGGCGCCTCGTTCGTCGAGTGGTTCGCCGAGGAGGCCAAGCGGGTCTACGGCGACATCATCCCGCACCACGCGCCCGGCAAGCGGATCCTGGTGCTCAAGCAGCCGGTCGGCGTCGTCGGCTCGATCACGCCGTGGAACTTCCCGAACGCCATGATCACCCGCAAATGCGCGCCGGCGCTGGCGGTCGGCTGCCCGGTGGTGATCAAGCCGGCGAAGATGACGCCGTACTCGGCGCTGGCGCTGGCCGAGCTGGCCGAGCGCGCCGGCTTCCCGAAGGGCGTGTTCAACGTGGTGATCGGCAAGAGCGCCAGCGCCATCGGCACTGAACTCGCCACCAACCCGATCGTTCGCAAGATCGGCTTCACCGGCTCGACCCCGATCGGCAAGCAACTGATGGCGCAGGCCGCCGGCACCGTGAAGAAGATCAGCCTGGAGCTCGGCGGCAACGCCCCGATGATCATCTTCGACGACGCCGACATCGACGCCGCCGTCCAGGGCACCATAGCCTCGAAGTTCCGCAACGCCGGCCAGACCTGCGTGTGCGCCAACCGCATCTTCGTGCAGGACGGCGTCTACGACCGGTTCTCCGAGGCGCTGTCGGCGGCGGTCGCGGCGATGAAGCAGGGCGGTGGCTTCGAGGAGGGGGTGGTGGTCGGCCCGCTGATCGAGGGCTCGGCCGTGGATAAGGTCGAGGAGCACGTCCAGGACGCCATCGCCAAGGGTGCGAAGGTCGCCTACGGCGGCCAGCGCATGACCGACATGGGCGCCAACTTCTACAAGCCGACCGTGCTGACCGGCGCCAACCCGGACATGAAGATCTTCCGGGAGGAGACCTTCGGCCCGGTGGCACCGCTGTTCCGCTTCAAGGACGAGGCCGAGGTCATCGGCTACGCCAACGACACCGAGTACGGGCTGGCGTCGTATTTCTACGCCCGCGATCTCGGCCGGGTCTGGCGGGTCGCCGAGGCGCTGGAATACGGCATGGTCGGCGTCAACGAGGGCGTGATCTCGACCGAGGTGGCGCCGTTCGGCGGCATGAAGGAGTCCGGCCTCGGCCGCGAGGGCTCGAAATACGGCGCCGACGAGTTCGTCGAGATCAAGTACATCCTGATGGGCGGCATCGGGGCGCCGTAAGGCGGCTTGCCTTCTCCGGCAGGATCGCGGAGCTGCGGAGAGCGTGCTCCGTGATCTGCCGCCGCCAGTGAGGACCCTTAGGGACGCGACGTCGCCGACCGGTACTGCTCCACCGTGATCTCGCCGGCGAGGAACCGCTGCTGCAGTTCCCGACGGTCGACGGCGGACAGATCTGCGGCGTCGCCGGAGGGCCCTGGCGCGGACGGAGCGTCGGCACGGTCGGCGGGCGCCGCGAGCTTCGGCGTAGGGGTGCCGCGGGCGCGGGCAGTTTCCTCCCCGACCACCGTCCCGGCAGACAGCCACTCGACCCGGTCGCGTGACATCGACGGGGCGACGAAGACCGGTCCCCGCGCCAGGACGGAGGGCTGTGCCGTCCGCATCGGCCAGGCCGCCAGGCCGAGGCGTGTCTGCGCCGCGCGCGCCGCCGCCAGGTCGACCGCGTTTTCGACGAACGGGCTGACGATCGTGCGAATCCCTCTCCCCCCGGCGGTTCCCGGCTCGATCCGCTCGTCGAAGTAGCGCGTGGCGCCGAACAGGAACTCGCCCAGATAGACGATCTCGCCGGCCCTGACGGAGAACCGCGGCGCCTCGGCCCGCAGCGTCCCGTCGGAGTTTAGAAAGTTCAACGGCGACGGGGCGCGCGGGCCGAACCGTGCCTCCTCGGCGGCCCGTTCGCTTGCGGCGGCGGTCCCGAGAACAGCGTAGGCCAGCAACCCTGTCGGACCCATCGCCACTGCCTGCGCGCCCGCTGCGCGATGGTCGTAGTCCAGGAACATGCCGCCCACTTGCTGCGCCGCCATTCGGACAACCGCATACTCGCCCGGCAGCACGGAGTAGGCCCCGAATGGCGCGGACCGGTCGTGCATGGCGCCGAACTGGTCGAAGGTGATGGAATTCGCTGTTCCGGCGGAACTGGTCGCGGGTTCGGGCCGGCCGGAGTGGTCCAGCCGGCGGATGTCGATTGCCCAATAGACCGGCGGGACCTCCTGGCTCGACGCTGTGCCGAACAGGACGACTCCGTTGCCCGGACCGGCCGCTGGCCCGCCGCCGTTCGGGTTGAGTTCGTTGCCGGGGGGCGCGGCGCATCCGGCGAGTGCCAGTCCGAGGGCCAGCAACATCAACAGTGGACGCATTCGATCCCCCTCCGCCCGCCCCTTGGCCAGTCCCCGCAGCTACCCTCCGCAACTATCGCGGCGGCGGCCGCCGGGCGCCAGTCTCCAGCACGGGGCGCCAGCATGGGCCGTGCCGCCGGACGGCGACTCCTGCCGCTCCGGCACGAGACCGTGAACCTCGTGCCGGTTTCGCCTAGAGTGCGCGGCGACCATCTTCGGATCGACCGGCAACCTCACCACGAGGCCTCTCCATGGCACGCTACGACTTCGACCTGATCACCATCGGCGCCGGTTCCGGCGGGGTGCGCGCCTCGCGGCTGGCGGGCCGTTTCGGCGCCAAGGTGGCGGTGGTCGAGGAACTGCGGGTCGGCGGCACCTGCGTGCTGCGCGGCTGCGTGCCGAAGAAGCTGCTGGTGTACGGCTCGCACCTGCGCGCGGAGATCGCCGACATGGCCGGCTATGGCTGGTCGGTCGAGGGCGTCGAACACGACTGGGGGTCGATGATCGCCGCCAAGGACCAGGAGCTCGACCGGCTGCACGGCATCTACATGAACCTGCTCAAAGGCGCCGGCAACACGGTGCTGGACGGCCGCGGCGTGGTGGTCGACCCGCACACCGTCGAGGTCGAGGGCAAGCGCTACACCGCCGAGCGCATCCTGCTCGCCACCGGCGGCTGGCCGACCCTGCCGGAGGTTCCGGGGATCGAGCACGCCATCACCTCCAACGAGGCGCTCGACCTGCCGGAGCGCCCGAAGCGGGTGGTGATCGTCGGCAGCGGCTTCATCGCCGTCGAGTTCGCCGGCATCTTCCACGGCTTCGGCACCGAGACCCACCTCGTGTACCGCGCCGGCAAGGTGCTGCGCGGCTTCGACGAGGACATCCGCACGGCGCTGACCACCGAGCTCGGCAAGAAGGGCATGGACCTGCGCCCCGAAACCCTGCCGACTCGGATCGAGAAGACCGACAACTGCTACCTGGTGACGTTGAGCGACGGCGAGATGCTGGAGGTCGACGCGGTGATGTACGCCACTGGCCGGGCACCGAACACCCGGGGCATCGGCCTCGCCGAGGCCGGGGTCGAGCTGACCGCCAACGGGGCGGTCAAGGTCGACGAGTGGTCACGCTCGACGGTGCCCTCGATCTGGGCGATCGGCGACGTCACCGACCGCATCCAGCTGACCCCGGTGGCGCTGGCCGAGGGCCAGGCCTTCGCCGAGACCGAGTTCAACGGCAACCCGATCCGCCCGGACCACGACGACGTGCCGAGCGCGGTGTTCAGCCAGCCGCCGATCGGCACCGTCGGCCTCTCCGAGGCCAAGGCGCGCGAGAAGTACGGTGAGCTGGACGTCTACGTCTCCGGCTTCCGGCCGATGAAGTACACGCTGACCCACAACACCGAGCGCGGCTTCATGAAGCTGATCGTCGACCGCGCCAGCCAGCGCGTCGTCGGCGCCCACATGCTGGGTATTGACGCCCCGGAGATCATCCAGGGCATCGCCATCGCGGTCCGCATGGGGGCCACCAAGCGCGACTTCGATCGCACCATCGGCATCCACCCGACCGCCGCCGAGGAGTTCGTCACCATGCGCGACAAGCGCCCGGAGCCCGGCCCGGGCGAGGCGGCGTGACGCGGTTGGAGCCGGGTCCTTCGGGACGTCGGAACGGAGGGTTGCGCGAGCGTTCAAACCTGCAATCGATTGTTGACACCGCCTCGACGTCCCATCTGTAGCTCAAGCCACGCTGCGTCCCGCGCGGCTGGCGTTCGAGGTGGTGGCGATGGAGACGGATCAACCGACACTCGAGCAGCCGTGGATGATCGCGATCGGCGCGTCGGGCCATGACGGCATCCGCGACATCAAGGATCTGCTGGGTCGGTTCGATCGAACCCTGCCGGCCGTGACGCTGCTGGTTCTCCACCGGTCGTTCGACCACGCCAGCGGCCTGTGCGACATCCTCGCCGCCGCTTCCGATCTCGAAGTGATCGTCGTCGATGGGGCGGAGCGGCTGCGTACCGGATGCTGCTACATCGGCGAGCCGGCGCGTCACCTGAGGCTCCTGGCACACGGCTGCGGCGAGACCGTCGCCGACCACAGGAAGCAGTACCGAAATCGCACGGTCGACCTGCTCTTCAAGTCGGTGGCAAGGCACGCGGCCACGCGCGCCATCGCGGTGGTGCTGTCCGGCGCGCTCGACGACGGCGCGCGCGGCCTCGAGGCGATCCATCACGCCGGTGGGATGACCATGGTGGTCACGCCGAAGGGCGAGCCGGGAATGCCCGCCAACGCCATCACGTACGACGGTCCGGTCGATTGCATCGGGTCGACCGACGAGATCGCCGAGGCCATTCTTCGGATCGTGGCGCGCCACCGATAGCCTTGCCGCCTATCCGGCGGCGGCCACCCCGACGCGGTCGGGGAAGTTGGTGTCGAGCCGCATGCTGAGGTAGTCGCTGTAGCGGATCGGCTCGTACCGGCCGGGCTGGAGCGAGGCGAACCGCGGGATCGTCTCGATCACGCTGTCGAGGCAGGGATCGAAGAACATGGCGATCGAGTAGCGGTCCAGGCGGTCCGACTTGTTGATCACCCGGTGCGGCGTCGAGTTGAAGCGGTCGTTGGTCCAGCGCGCCAGGATGTCGCCGATGTTCAGGATGAAGCTGTCGGGGAGGTAGGGCGCGTCGATCCAGCTGCCGTCGACGCGCTGGATCTGCAGGCCGCCGACCCGGTCCTGGGCGAGGATCGTCAGGAACCCGTAGTCGGTGTGCGGGTGGATGCCGTACAGGTCCTCCGGCCGGGACGCCGAGGCCGGCGGGTAGTGGATCAGCCGCAGCCCCGTCGACGGCGGCGCGAAGTGCCGGGCGAAGTAGTCCGGATCCTCGCCGACCGCCACCGAGAACGCCGGCATCAGGTCGAGTCCGAGCCGGCGCATCGCCGTGTCGTAGCGGCGCACGACGTCGACGAACCCGGGGTCGTCGGGCCACTGGTTCGGGCCCTGCAGCGGCTGGCGCTCGTAGGTCGGGTCGTCGGCGGCGACCTCGTGGCGCAGGAAGAACGATTCCAGCTGGTTGGGGTGGCGCGCCGCCTCGAACCGGGCCGACGACTTCAGGATCGACGACGCCATCGCCTGGTAGCCGCGGTGCCAGCGGTTCTGCTTGATCGCCAGCTTCTCGGCCTCCGGCCGGGCGTGGAACCGGCGGTTCGCCTCGAAGCCTTCCTCGATCAGCCCGGGGCTGACGCCGTGGCCGGTGAGGTAGAAGAACCCGGTGCCGGTGCAGGCCCCCATGATCTCGCCGGCGACCCGCTCGCGGCCCGCTGACTCCGGGGCCGCCATCAGGTCGGCGATATCGATGACCGGGATTTCCATGGCTTTCTCCTGCCGGTTGTGGCGCCCGGGTCGGGCGTCGCCTACGCCTTCACCTCGACCTCGATGAAGACGATGTCGTGGTCGTCGTCGTTGATGACGTTGTGCTCGACGCCGACCGGCCGCGAATAGGCCTGGCCGGCCACCATCTCGGCCGGGATGTCGCCGTTGGCGGTGGCGATCTTCAGGCGCCCGCCCTGGATCGGCACGACGACGTAGGACATCTCGTGGCGGTGCCAGCCGGTGGCCGCACCCTTTGGGATGCGCCACTCGGTCACCCGGACGCGCTCGTCGTCGGCCTGCACGGTCGGGATGGCGGGCAGGTAGTCGTCGGCCATGGGGTTCTCCGGGGTGGGCGTCGGGCGGGAAAGACAACGATGCCCCGGCGCCGCCGATCGCGCAACGCGCCGCTGGCATCCGGGCGCGCAACGCGCCGCCGGCATCCGGGGCCGAATCGGCTGGCCGAGCCGCGGAGCGGCTGGTAGAACCGGCGCAACCGATGAGAACCGCCCCAGGGGAGGGTGCGACGATGCGCGAATGGAGTCCGGCGAGCTGGCGCTCGAAGCCGATCCAGCAACAGCCGGAATACCCGGACCAGCAGCGGCTCCAGCAGGTCGAGCAGACGCTGCGGGGCTATCCGACGCTGGTGTTCGCGGGCGAGGCGCAGCGCCTGCGCCGCGCCCTCGGCGACGTGGCCGGTGGCAAGGCCTTCCTGCTGCAGGGCGGCGACTGCGCCGAGAGCTTCGCCGAGTTCTCGGCCAACAACATCCGCGACTCGTTCCGGGTGTTCCTGCAGATGGCGGTGGTGCTCACCTTTGGCGCCGCCTGCCCGATCGTGAAGGTCGGCCGGGTGGCCGGGCAGTTCGCCAAGCCGCGCTCGTCGGATTTCGAGGTGATCGACGGGGTCTCGCTGCCGAGCTACCGCGGCGACATGGTGAACGCCATGGAGTTCACCGAGGAGGCGCGCGCCCCCGATCCCGACCGGCTGCTGCGGGTCTACAACCAGTCGGCGGCGACGCTGAACCTGCTGCGCGCCTTTGCCCAGGGCGGCTTCGCCAACCTCGAGGAAATCCACCGCTGGACCCTGTCGTCGCTGTCCGACGCGCCGCAGAACGACCGCTTCGAGCAGATCGCCGCCCGCATCGACGAGTGCCTGGCCTTCATGCGGGCCTGCGGCCTGACGCCGGACAACATCCAGCAGCTGCGCGAGACCGACTTCTACACCAGCCACGAGGCGCTGCTGCTCGGCTACGAGGAGGCGCTGACCCGCAAGGACACGATCACCGACGACAAGGGCTGGTACAACACCGCCGCCCACATGGTCTGGATCGGCGACCGCACCCGCCAGCTCGACGGCGCCCATGTCGAGTATTGCCGCGGCATCCACAACCCGGTCGGCGTGAAGTGCGGGCCGAGCCTGGATCCCGACGAGCTGATCCGGCTGATCGACGCGCTGAACCCGTCCAACGACCCCGGAAGGCTGACGCTGATCGCGCGGTTCGGTTCCGACAAGGTCAAGGAGGGGCTGCCGCGCCTGATCCGGGCGGTCGAGCGCGAGGGCCGCAAGGTGGTGTGGTCGTGCGACCCGATGCACGGCAACACCGTCAAGTCGTCGAACGGCTACAAGACAAGGCCGTTCGACCGGATCCTGGGCGAGGTCAGGTCGTTCTTCGAGGTCCACGAGGACGAGGGCACCTACGCCGGCGGTGTGCATTTCGAGATGACCGGCCAGGACGTCACCGAGTGTATCGGCGGCGCCACCCGGATCACCGAGCACGCGCTCGCCGACCGCTACCACACGCACTGCGACCCGCGGCTGAACGCCTCGCAGTCGCTGGAGCTGGCGTTCCTGATCGCCGAGATGCTGCGGCGCCGCCGGTTCGGCACCGCCACTCCCCTGAAGGCCGCATCCTGAAGGCCGCCTCCTGAGGGCGGCGCGCGGCCGGCGTTGCCGGTCGCGCACGGCACCCGCGACGAGCCACCGTTGTCGGGTCGCCGGGCGGCGCGCTATCGTGGCGCGTCGAATGGCCGGAGCCGGTGATGAGTGCGATCGAGCGCGAGGATGTCGACCTGGCACCCGAAGAGGGTGATCCGGGCGACCGATGGATGTCGACGACCCGCCACCCCACCGGCGCGACCTTGCCCGGTTACGTCGACAAGTACTTCCTGCGGACCAAGGACTGCGTCGCCCGGTTCGGCGACAAGCGGGTCACCTACGCGATCTTCATGCGCCGGCCGGTCACTTGCGCGCCGCGGCTGGCGCTCGACTGGATCAACGCCATGGCGGCCGAGCGCGGCGTCGCCTTCGACGTCGAGCTGACCCACAAGGAGGGCGCCTGGGTCGGCGCCGGCGAGCCGATCCTGTACGTCAGCGGCTCGCTGTTCCACCTGGTCGACCTGGAGACCCAGTACCTGCAGAAGCTGGGCGCCGCCTGCGTCGCCGCCTACAACGCCTACACCATGTGCGTCGAGCTGCCGAACACCGCCTTCCTGGCGATGGACGCCCGCCACTGCGCCGGCACCGAGATGGCCGAGATCATGGCCTACGGCGCCAGCGTCGGCTCCGAGAAGGCCAAGAAGAAGGTCGGCGCCAAGGGCTTCGTCGGCAACGCCTCGGACGCCACCGCGCGCTATTTCGGGCAGCCGCGCGGCTACGGCACCATGCCGCACGCGCTGATCGGCTACGCCGGCTCGACGGTGCGGGCCGCCGAGATGTTCCACGACACCCACCCCTCGGAGGACCTCACCGTCCTGGTCGACTATTTCGGGCTGGAGATCGCCGACTCGCTGGCGGTCTGCCGGCGGTTCCCGGAGCTGGCGGCGGCCGGGCGGCTGGCGGTCCGGCTCGACACCCACGGCGGGCGCTACATCGAGGGGCTGGACATGGGCGAGTCCTACAAGGTGCTCGACCGCAATGCCCCCGAGGCGATCCGCGGCTACCGCTCGGAGGCCGAGCTGAAGTCGCTGATCGGCACCGGGGTGTCGGCGGCGGCGATCTGGCACACCCGCGAGCAGCTCGACCAAGCCGGGTTCCCGGCGGTGCGGATCGTCGCCTCCTCCGGCTTCGGTCCCGAGAAGTGCCGGGTGATGGCGCTCGCCAGGGCGCCGGTTGACGTCATCGGCACCGGTTCCTACCTGCCGGAGCGGTGGAGCGAGACCTACGCGACCGCCGACGTCATCGACTATGAAGGTGAGGCGCGGGTGAAGGTCGGACGGGAGTTCCTGTTGCGCGGCGAAGAGCGATGACCAGCGACACGGTGTTGATCGTCGTCCACCAGGCGCACTCGACCCCGGGCCGGGTGGGCGAGCTTCTGGAGGCGCGGGGCTACACCCTCGATCGGCGCTGCCCGTGCGTCGAGCACCCGGAGCTGCCGGATCCGCGCGGCTACGCCGCCGTGGTGGTGTTCGGCGGCCCGATGAGCGCCAACGACTGCCACTGCCTGGCCGGCATCCGCCACGAGATCGACTACGCCAAGCGGGTGCTCGACGACGGCGTGCCGTATCTCGGCATCTGCCTCGGCGGCCAGATCCTGGCGCGGGCGCTCGGCGGCACGGTGGCGCCGCACTCCGAGCAGCATGTCGAGATCGGCTACACCCGGGTCGAGCCGGTGGCCGACGCCGAACCGCTGTTCGAGCATTCCCGGTTCTTCTTCCAGTGGCACCGCGAGGGCTTCGACGTCCCGCCCGGCGCCACCCTGCTGGCGACCGGCACCGGCTCGTTCCCGAACCAGGCCTTCCAGGCCGGCGACCGCGCCTACGGCCTGCAGTTCCACCCCGAGATCACGCTGGCGATGATCCACCGCTGGAACCTCGGCGGCGGCCATCGGCTCGGCCAGCCGGGGGCGCAGCCGAAGCGCGCCCACGTCAAGGGGCACGAGCTGTTCAACGCCGGCATCGACCGCTGGACCAACGCGCTGTTCGACCGGATGGGCCTGGAGGGAGTTCCGCTGGAACGCGCCGAGGCGGCGGAGTAGCGCCGCCTCAGGCGGTCCGCGCCGCGCGCCGCGCCGGCAGGCGGAATGCCGCCCTTGTGCCGTCGCCGATCCGGCTTTCGATCCTGAACTCGGCGCCGATCGCGTCGGTCAGCGAGCGCACGATGGCGAGGCCGAGGCCGACGCCGTCGCGCGGCCGGTCGCCCGACCCATGGGCCTGCACGAACGGCTTGGTGACCTCGGCGATCATCGAGGCCGGGATGCCGCAGCCGTCGTCGCGGACCGTCACCCACAGCCCGTCGGCGCCGTCGGCGTCGATGGCGACCTCGATCAAGCCGCCGCGGTCGGTGAACTTCGAGGCGTTGGTCAGCAGGTTCACCAGGATCTGCTTGACCGCCCGGCGGTCGCTGCTGATCACCGGCGCCTCAAGCGCGCAGGTCTTGCTCAGCGCCACCCCGCGCGCCTCGCAGCGCGGCGCCACCAGCACCATCGCCTCGTCGACCAGATCGGCGACGTTCATCGTCTCCTCGACCATCTCGAGGCGGCCGGCCTCGATGCGGGCGAGGTCCAGCAGGTCGTCGATCAGCTCCAGCAGGTGGGCGGCGCTGGCGCGGATGTCGCGGATGTACTCGGCGTAGCGCGGGTGGCCGACGGCGCCGAACACCTCGGCCTGGATGATCTCGCTGAAGCCCATGATGGCGTTCAGCGGGGTGCGCAGGTCATGGCTCATGTTGGCGAGGAAGCGCGACTTCGCCTGGTTGGCGGACTGCGCCTCCAGCATGGCGTCCTGCAGGCGCTGGACGTAGTCGTGCTCGCGGGACACGTCCGAGCCGGCGCCGCGGTAGCCGAGGAAGGTGCCGGAATCGTCGAAGATCGGCCGGCCACGCAGCGACACCTGGCGGTGGCCGGACGGCGTCAGCATCCGCAGCCGGCGGGAGTGGATCGGCCGGCGCAGGAGGATGTCCTCTTCCAGCGCCTGGAATCCGGGGTCGTTGCAGTCGTACTGCGGCATTTCCCGCCGGGTGCGTCCGACCACGTCCTCGATCGGCACGCCGGTGGACTGGGCGAACCGGTCGGACACGAAGATGATGCGGCCCTCGGAGTCGCTCTCCCAGATCCAGTCCGACGCGATGTCGATGATGTCGCGGAACCGGCGCTCGCTCTCGGCGAGTGCGGCGTTGCTCTCGACCGTGCGGGTGGCGTCGGTCAGCAATCCCGACCACAGCAGCGTGCCGTCGCGCAGGCGCCGCGTCGAGGCCTGGGCGCGCAGCCAACGGCTCGCGCCGTCGAGGGTCCGCACCGGCACCTCGGCGTTCCAGTCGTCCTGCCGCTCGGCCGACTCGCAGAGGCTCTCGGACAGCCTGTCGATCTCGACCTCCGGCATCAGCGCCGCCAGCGCGTCCTCCCAGCCGCCGGTGAAGGTGTCCGGGCCGAAGCCGGTCAGCTCGCGGATGCGCTCGCTCACATAGGTGCAGGTGACCCGGCCGCCGGGGTTCTGCCGCAGTTCGAAGATCGCGCCGGGGATGGTCTTGGCGAGCGCCGCCAGCGTCGCCTCGGCGGTGTGCTCGCGGGTGACGTCCTGGTACAGCGTCACCATGCCGCCGTCGGGGGTGCGGATGTCCTGGTAGCGGAACACCTGGTTATCGCCGGACAGGAACTCGCCGGTCGCCGGCCGGGTGCTGCGCTCGCGCAGCCGCTGGTCGACCGCCGACAGCACCGTCGGCTGGTCGCGGTACAGCCGGCGCGCCCGGTCGTAGAACTGGCTGTAGTGCGGCTTGTCGTCGAACGGCCCGTACGGCGCGAACAGCTCGCGGAAGCGCGGGTTGCTGAAGATCAACCGGTCGTCGTGGTCCCACACCGACACGCCGACCCGGGTGCGGTCGAGCGCGAACGACAGCTGCGCCCACACCTCGACTGCCCCGGCCGACGCGTCACCGCTCAGCGGGGCGCCGGTCGGCGGGGCACCGGGCGGCGGCGGCGTCAACGTCAGGGCACTCACGTCATGGTTCGGGCGACCAGTATGGCGCGCGATAGGTTAACGAACCATCAAGGGGCGGTCGTGGCAACGTCTGTCGGCGTCCGCCAACCGTCCTGCCGGCTCCCGGCCCCGTCAGTTCCCGGCCCCGTCAGTTCCCGGCCAGGTACTCGATGGCGGCGTCGACGCCGCCGGCGCCGTGCGGCACACCCTGGCGCTTGAGCTGCATCTCGACGGTGGCGAGGCAGCCCAGCAGCATCGGCTCGTTCAGGTCGCCGAGGTGGCCGATCCGGAACACCTTGCCGCTCAGCCGCGACAGCCCGCCGCCGATCGCCACGTTGGTCTCGGCCAGCAGCTTGCCGCGAAACGCGTTGGCGTCGAAGCCCGACGGCATCGCCACCGCCGTCACCGAGTTCGACAGCGCGCGCTCGTCCTTGCCGAACAGCGTCGGCCCGTTGCCGCGCCCCCAGGCCCGGACCGCCCGGCGGGTCGCCTCGGCGAGGCGGGCGTGGCGCGCGAACACCGCGTCCAGGCCTTCCTCGAGCAGCATCCGCAGGCCCTCGCGCATGGCGAAGAACAGGTGGCTCGGCGCGGTGCCGGCGAACCGCAGGCGGCCGTCGTCGCCGGCCTTCATCTCGTTCCAGTCGTAGTATTTGCGCGGCAGCCGGGCGGTCTTCGTCGCCTCCAGCGCCCGCGCGCTGACCGCCGAGATGCCGAGGCCGACCGGCAGCATCAGGCCCTTCTGCGAGCCGGCGACCGCGACGTCGACGCCCCACTCGTCCATCCGGAAATCCATCGAGGCGAGCGACGAGATGGTGTCGACGATCAGCAGCGCCGGGTGGCCACTGGCCCGGATCGCGGCACCGACGCCGGCGACGTCGTGGGTCAGGCCGGTCGAGGTCTCGTTGTGGACCAGCGCCACCGCCCGGATGGCGCCGGCGGTGTCGGCGCGCAGCCGCGCCTCGACCCGGCCGGGGTCGATCGCCTGGTCCCAGGGGTTCTCCAGCACCTCGACCTTGAGGCCGAAGGCCCGGCACATCTCGGACCAGGATTCCGAGAACCGCCCGGTCTCGCACATCAGCACGGTGTCGCCGGGCGAGCAGATGTTGGTCATCGCCGCCTCCCACGAGCCGTGGCCGGAGGAGGCGTAGATCATCACCTCGCCCTCGGTCTTCATGACCTTCTGCAGGTTGTCGCGGCACTCGACCTGGATGTCGAAGAACTCCGGCGTCATGAAGTCCAGCGCGGGGCGGTGCATCGCCTGCAGGATGCGGTCCGGGATGTTGGTCGGCCCGGGGATGTTCAGGAACTGGCGGCCGGCGAGACGCGACATGACCTCACTCCACCCCTTCGACGAGCATCGAGCGGCTGACCGCGGCGCGGTGCCGGATGGCGAGCGGCCCGGCGTAGTCGGCCGAGTGGTACCACGCCTCGGCCTGCTCAACGCTGGCGAACCGCAGGATCACGACCCGCCCGAGCGGCGGCTCGCCCTCCAGGGTCTCGACCTTGCCGCCGCGCGCGAGGTACTCGCCGCCGTATTTGGCGATGGTGGCCGGCACCTGCGCCCGGTACTCCTCGTAGGCGGCGGCGTCCTTCACGTCGACCTGGGCGACGACATAGGCGTAGGGCATCGGATCCTCCCTGGCGGGGCCGGCCGAGGTCCGCGCCCCGGCGTCGAGGGGGCATCCTGGCGGATAACCGGCGCCGGGTGGGATGAAAAAGTCTCATCCGGGCATGAGGTTGATTGCGGGTGAGGAGCGGAGCGGGTGAGTCAGCAGTCGATGCAGATAGCTCGTAGCGCCCGGGCCGGCTGCAGAGGATGGGGAAGCGACCGCTTCCCGAAGCTACCTGAATCATAACCTCAGTTCAAAGCCTTAGGCGGCGCGCGGGAACCGACCGTAACCGAGATGCCATAGACACGCGCCTCCATTACGGTGGCCTCCATTACGGTGACAGTGCATATATCAAATGCACTGTCGACGTTTCTGGCTGCACCGTATCTGGCGCTGCAGGCGCTGCAGGCGCTGCAGGCGCTGTACGTGATGCCGGACAGGGGCGGCGGCTAAAGTGAGCCGGTCCATTTCCCCGCCACCTCCACCGGCAATTCCGGGTCCAGCCCCGCCTTCAGATATCCCCGCCTGAAATCCCGGATGTGCCGTGCCATCTCCACCCGCGCGGTATCGGCGTCACGCGCCCGGACCGCGTCGAGGATGGTGCGGTGCGGGTCGAGCAGGCGGGCGCCGGCGGTCTCGACGTTTTCGAAGACGCGGCGGAACGCCGGGTAGAACAGCCCGCCGACTGCCTGGCGCAGCAGCGGCACCGCCTTGTTGCCGCCGGCCCGGGCCAGCAGGTCGTGGAATTCGACGTCGAGGCGGGCGAGTGCCGCGCTGTCGCCCAGCGCGCGCCCGGTCTCGGCGAGGTTGCGCTCCAGCCGGGCGAGGTCGGCGGCGCCGGCGTTGGCGGCGGCGAGATCCGCCGACAGCGGCTCGATCTCCATCATCACCACCCACAACTCGTGGAAGGTCACGTCGTGCAGCACCATGGCGCGGGTGATCTGGGCCGAGACCGCGTCGGGCGAGGGGCGGGTGACCACCAGCCGCTTCTGCGGGCGGCGCTGCACCAGGCCGGCTTCCTCCAGCAGGCGCACGCCCTCGCGCACGGTCGAGCGGTTGACGCCGAACTGCTCGGCGAGGTCGGCCTCGGTCGGCAGCTGGCTGCCCGGCGGCAGGCGGCGCTGCAGCACCTCCTCGACCAGCGCCTCGGCGACCACCCGGTAGGCCGGCGGTCGCTTCAGGCGGGCGAAGCGGGCGGTGGCGGGTGTGGCGGGGCCGCCGGGCGGTGCCGTGTCGGGCGGTGCCGTGTCGGCCGGGTCCGTCGTCATGAACTAACCCCGAACTCGCGGTCGCGCAGCACCCGGCGCCGGACCTTGCCGGTCGGGGTCTTCGGCAGCTCGGCCACGAACTCGATGCGGCGCGGGTATTTGTACGGCGCGGTCTGCTGCTTGGCGAAGGCCTGCAGCGCCTCGACCAGCTCGGGCGAGGCGGCGTGGCCGGGGTTCAGGATCACGAACGCCTTCACCACCTCGCCGCGCTGCGGGTCGGGGCTGGCGGCGACCGCGCATTCCAGCACCGCCGGGTGGCGCAGCAGCACCGCCTCGACCTCGCTCGGCCCGATCCGATAGCCGGCCGAGTTGACGACGTCGTCGGTGCGGCCCTGGTGGAAGAAATAGCCGTCGGCGTCGACCCGCACCAGGTCGCCGGTGCGGTGGTATTCCACGCCGTCCGCGGTGACGCGGGCGGCCTCGGTGCGCGTGGGGTCGCGCCAGTAGCCCAGCATCATCTGCGGGTTAGGCAGGCGGATGGCGAGCTCGCCGGTGCGCCCGGCGGCGTCCTCGTGGACGCTGCCGTCGGCCTCGAGCACGGCGGCGACGGAGCCGGGCAGGGCGCGGCCCATCGAGCCGGGGCGGACCGGGAAGCTGCGGCCGTTGACCACCACCATCAGGATCTCGGTCTGGCCGTAGCCGTCCAGCACCGGGATGCCGGCCCGGTCGCGCCAGGCTTCCACGGTACCGGGGTCGACCGACTCGCCGGCCGAGGTGACCAGGCGCAGGGCCGACAGGTCGTGGCCGGCGAGGCCGTGGCCGACCAGGGCGCGCAGCTCGGTCGCCGCCGCGCAGAACACCGTGACCCGGTGGCGCGCCAGCAGAAGCAGCCGCTCGGCCGGGTCGAAGCGGCCGTCGAAGAACACCACCGCCGTGCCCCGGCTCCACGGCCCGAACAGGATGGCGGTGCCGGCCTTGCTCCAGCCGGTGTCGGCGGTGCACCAGGTGACGTCGTCGGGGCGGAAGCCCTGCCAGTGCTCGGCGCACACCCGCCACGACCAGAGCGCGCGCGAGGCGTGGGTGACGCCCTTCGGGCTGCCGGTCGACCCGGAGGTGTAGTAGATGATCGCCGGGTCCTCGGCGGCGGTCCGCACCGCCTCGAAGGCCGGCGAGGCGGCGGCCATCGCCCGGGCGTAGCCGGTCCAGCCGCTGCCAGATTGCGCGTCGCTTCCGCTCTCGCCGACCGCGAGGCGGCAGGGCAGGTCGGGGAAAGCGTCGAACTTGCCGGTGTTGGCGGCGGTGGTGATCGCCCCCCGCGCCTCGGCGTTGCGGACCCGGTACTCGACGTCGCCGGCGGTCAGCATCTCGATGCACGGGATAGGGATCACCCCGGCCTTCAGGCAGCCGACCATGGCGACCTGCCATTGCGGGACGCGCGGCAGCATGACGATGAAGCGGTCGCCGCGCCGGATGCCGGCGGCGGCCAGCGCGTTGGCGAAGCGGTTCGAGAGCTCGGACATGTCGCGGAAGCTGTAGCGCTCCTCGGCACCCGCGCCGTCGCACCAGATCAGCGCCATCCGGCCGGGGTCGGCGGCCCAGCGGTCGACCACGTCGGCGCCGAAGTTGAAGAACTCCGGCACCTCCCAGCGGAACGACCGGTGGAGGCCCTCGTAGTCGCTCTCGTTCGCCATCGTTTGCCTCCGCGCCTCAGATTCAAGCCCCTGAAAACGCCAACAGTGCGGTCGCAGGCCGCCCCGGCGGCAGCGCCCCCTCTCTTGCAGTGTCCTGTGCCCGTCGTCCCGTGGGTTCCGGCTCGGCCGCGCCGGGGCGGCGCGCCCGTCCGGAATGACGACGGGGGTGGGGTGGGCCCTCGGGTCGCCCCACTCGAAGGCCCGGTTGGCGTGCGGTCCCCTCTCTTGTCGTCATTCCGGACCGGGCCGCCGCAGGCGGGACGGAGCCGGAACCCACCCGACGCACCGCGCTTGCACCGGAACGACGACGGGGGTGGGGTGGGCCCTGCGGAGAGCCCAAATTGGCCAAAGTCGCGCTCACTTGCCGCGCCGCGAGGTCAGGCGTCGGGCGATCGACCAGCGGTGCACCTCGGACGGGCCGTCGTAGATCCGGAACGCCCGGATGTCGCGGAACGCGCGCTCGACCATGGTGTCGGCGGTCAGGCCGCGGCCGCCCAGCACCTGCACGCAACGGTCGACCACCCGGAACAGCGCCTCCGAGCACAGCACCTTGACCATGCTGGTCTCGTGGCGGCCGTGGTGACCCTGGTCGAGCAGCCAGGCGGCGTGGCGGATCGCCAGGCGCGACTGGGTCAGGTCGATCTCGTTGTCGGCCAGCATGAAGCCGACGCCCTCGTGCTCGGCGATCGGCTTGCCGAAGGCGTGGCGCTCGACCGAGTAGTCGAGCGCGATGTCCTGGCAGCGCTGGGCGACCCCGAGCCAGCGCATGCAGTGGGTCAGCCGGGCCGGGGCCAGGCGGACCTGGGCGTAGCGGAAGCCCTGGCCGGGCTCACCCAGGACGTTCTCGGCCGGCACCTCGATGCCGTCCAGCCGGACCTCCCAGTGGCCGCCGGTGAAGCTGCTGTCGATGGAATCGATCTGGCGCTCCAGCACCATGCCCGGCGTGTCCATGTCGACCAGGAACATGGTGGCGCCAGCCGAGGCATCGCCCTCGCGCAGATCGGCCATGACGATCGCGAAGCCGGCGCCGTCGGCCCCGGTGATCAGCCACTTGCGGCCCTCCAGCACGAAGTGGTTGCCGCGCCGCCGCGCCGTGGTGCTGAGCGCCGACGGGTCGGAGCCGGCGCCGGGGCTCGGCTCGGTCATCTGGAAGCAGGAGCGGGTCTCGGCGGCGGCCAGCGGCTTCAGCCAGCGATGCTTCTGCTCCTCCGAGGCGACCACCTCCAGCAGGTGCATGTTGCCCTCGTCGGGGGCGGCGCAGTGGATGGCGATCGGCCCCAGCATGGAGTAGCCGGCGGCCTCGAAGGCGACCGCCCGCTCCTGGTGGGTGAGGCCCATGCCGCCCCATTCCGGGTCGACATGCGGCGCCAGCAGGCCGGCGTCGCGGGCCAGCGCGTTCAGCTCGCGGCGCAGCTCGTCCGACGGCCCGTGCGAGCCGTAGCGCGGGTCGCGCTCGAACGGGATCACCTTCGAGCGCACGAACTCCCCGACCCGGGTCTGCAGGTCCTGCTCACGGTCGGTCAGGTTGAAATCGGCCACGGTCTCGTCCCTTCAGAAATATCGGTCGTTCATCACGTCGCGGGCGAATTCGAGCAGCCCGACCGACAGCGGCCCGAAGCCGACGAAGCGCGGGTCGTCCACATGCCCGGTGACGTGGCGATGATGAAGCTGGCGGAACACCACCGCCAGCTTGAACTGGGCGAGGGTGCGGTGGAACTTGAAGCGCGACACGTCGCGCCCGGTGCGCTCGGCGTACTCCCGCACCACGCGCTCGCGACTCCAGAACCCGGGTCCGGCGGTCGGCATCTGGCCGAGGTCGCGCATCGCCGGCGGGTCGCCCGCCTCGGTCCAGTAGCTGACCAGGGTGGCGAGGTCGATCAGCGGGTCGCCGCGCGATCCCATGTCCCAGTCGATCAGCGCCAGCGGGCGCGCCAGATCCGGCGTCAGGATGATGTTGTCGAGCTTGTAGTCGTTGTGGATGATCGCCGGCGCCTGGTCGGGCACCAGCCGGTCGGCCAGCCAGGCGTGGATTTCCGCCACCAGCGGCCGCTCGGGCTCGCCGAACACCGCGTCGGCGCGCCGCCGCCAGCCGTGGGCGGTGCGTTCCAGGAAACCCTCCGGCCGGCCGAAGTCGCCGAGGCCGACCGCCGCCGGATCGACCGCGTGCAGCCCGGCCAGCACCTCCAGGATGATCCGGCACAGCCGGTCGCCGGTTGCCGGGGCGCCGGTTGCCGGATCGCCTTGCAGCGCTGCCGGCAGGGTGTCGCGCACCACCACGCCCTCGCGGTACTCGATCAGCTGGAACGGCGCGCCGATGACGGCCGGGTCCTTGCACAGCAGCAGCGAGCGCGGCGCCAGCGGGAACGCCCGCCACAGCCGGCTGAGGATGCGGTGCTCGCGCGCCATGTCGTTGCCGCCGATCGGGATGTCGCCGAACGGCGGCCGGCGCAGCACGGCGTCGTGGCCGTCGACCTGCACCCGGAAGTTCAGGTTGCCGAAGCCGCCGGCGAAACGCGCCGGCGCCGAATCGCGCGCCAGCTCCATGCCGTGCGCCAGCAGGTAACGGCCGAGCGCCGGCCAGTCGATGCTGGTCGTGTCGGTCGTCGCCGCCTCGCTCGCCTCTGGTGCCGGGTGGTGGGGCATGGGGCCGGGACCGTTCCGATCGCGTAGCGTTGCCGTATCATCCGACAATGCCACACCCGGCCCCGGCGCTGTCAATCGGCCGGCCGCTCGATCAGTGGTGGCCCTTGCCGCCGGCGGCGATCGCCTCGACCACGAAGGTCACGGCGACGCTGCCGGCGGTCTCGAAGGTCAGCGTCGCGTCGAAGCGCTCGCCCTCCTTCAACGGCTGCCGCAGGTCCATGAACATCAGGTGCAGGCCGCCCGGCTGCAGGGCGAGTTCGCCGCCGGCCGGCACCGCCAGGCCGTCGGTGATCTCGCGCATGGTCATGACGCCGCCGGCCATCGACATCTCGTGGATCTCGGTGCGGCCGGCGATCTCGGCGCTGACCGAGACCAGGCGGTCGGCGGTGGCGCCGCGGTTGGCGACGGTCAGGTAGCCGCCGGCGATCCGGGCCAGGCCGGGAGAGGCGCGGGTCCAGGGGTGGTCGATCCGCAGGCCGCCGACCTCATACTCGTGGGCGACGACGGCGGCGGGCGCGGCCAGCAGCAGGGCCGACGCGACGATCGCGGCGGCGCACGCTTCCGCGAGCCGCGGAAGGCGGGAGAACAGGGTCATCTGGGGGATTCCTCGCGTTGACCGTCCCGGGCGCGCGCGGCGGCGGGGACGGTCGTGATCGACGGTTGACGCGCCGGGTCCCGCGCGGCGGGAACCCGGCCGGCTCAGACCGGGCGCGGCGGTGCCCTGGTGCTGCGCGGACTCTGCTCGAGGGTGGCCTTCAGCCGGTCGCCGGACCCGCGGGCCCGGAGGACAGTGTCGTCGACGGCTCGCTCCGGAACCGCCGCCGCCGATACGGAAGGCGGCGGCACCCCGGCCCCGCCGGCGACGCAGCCGAGCGTGCAGCAGCCATTCCCGTGCGGATCGGCTGGCAAATGCGAGGGGTCCGGAAGCTGCCGGATGCCGTCCGGCGTGCAGATGACGCCGGTGAACGCGTCGAGGCCATGCGGCGCGGCGTGCGCCGGCCGCCCGAGATCGACGATCAGCGCCTGCAGGACAAGCGCGCAGCCCGCGCCGAGCGCGACCCACGAACGCCATCCCCGCCGTCGACCACCCATCGCATCCGCTCCCAAGCGTCCGCAACGCGGAGCCACCGTGGAGCTACCACGCCGACCCAGCCCCGGCAACCGACAGCGGAGGAGGGGCGGACCGGTCACACGGTTGACAGTCCGGACCGGTCCGCGCCCGGCCACACCCCATCTCCCGCCGTCATCCCGGACCGGCCCGCCCCCGGCGGGACGGATCCGGGACCCACTCGTCGGCGGGATCTACGGCCGGCGGCGCGTCAGGTAGCGGCCGAACGCCGCCAGGGTCTCCTCGCTGACCCGGTGCTCGATGCCCTCGGCGTCGACGCGGGCGGTCTCGGCGCTGACCCCGAGCGCGCGCAGGAAGGTCTCGACGATCTGGTGGCGCCGGCGGCTTTCCTCGGCCAGGACCCGGCCGGCGTCGGTCAGGAACACCCCGCGGTAGGGGCGTTGCACGATCAGCCCGTCGTCGGCCAGCCGCTTCAGGGTCTTGGCGACCGTCGGCTGGGCCACGCCGAGGCGGGCGGCGATGTCGACCTGGCGGGCCTCGCCGCCGTCGTCGATCAGGTCGGCGATTAGCTCGACATAGTCCTCGACCAGTTCGGCTCGGCGCGCCTCGCGGGCCTGGCGGAAGCCCTCGCTGTGGTCGGCGGCGGTCATCAGGCCGGACGCCGGCGCCCGGCTGGTGTCATCGCTGGTCATGGTCGCGCTGCCCCCGGCGGCTCGGAACGGACGGGAAACTGTATACCCCGATCTATGAATCAATCCGACCGCTGAATTCCATCGTGGAACTTCCCGGCGGGGGGAATCATTGAGAGTGCAGGCCGAGCGCCACATATCAGGCCGCACTGTATAAACCAGCCTGTTGACCACTGTATAGCCAAGGCTATATTTACTGGAGGGACGGAACGGCAACCGGTAGTTCGGGCATGACGAAGTCGAGACGTTGGTTGGCGAAAGCGATGGCGGCCGTCGCGGCGCTGGCCGTGCTGGGCGCCAAGGCGCCGGCGGCGCGCGCTTCGGAACCGCTGGCGGTCGTGGCGACCACCGGCATGATCGCGGACGTCGTGCGCGGCATCGGCGGCGAGCGGGTGCGGGTCACCCAGCTGCTCGGCCAGGGCGTCGACCCGCACCTCTACAAGGCGGCGCGCTCGGACGTGGTGGCGATGCTGAACGCCGACCTGACCTTCTACAACGGCCTGCTGCTCGAAGGGAAAATGACCGACGCCTTCGTGCGGGTGGCATCCTCGGGGCGGCCGGTGTTCGCCGTCACCGAACTGATCGACGAGGCCGAGCTGCTGGAGCCGGAGGGCAGCCAGGGCCATTTCGACCCGCATGTCTGGATGGACCCGCTGGCCTGGACGAAGGCCGTGGCGGTGGTCCGCGACAAGCTGTCGGCGGTCGATGCCGGCTCGACCGCGGTCTACGCCGCCAACGCCGACCGGGTGCTGGCCGAATTCGACCGCCTCGACGCCTACGCCGAGCGGGTGCTGGCCAGCGTGCCGGCCGATCGCCGGGTGCTGGTGACCGCCCACGACGCCTTCGGCTATTTCGGAAAACGTTACGATTTCGAGGTGCTGGGCATCCAGGGACTCAGCACCGAGTCCGAGGCCGGGCTGAAGAAGATCGAGGAGATCGTCGAGATGCTGGTGCAGCGGCGCATCCCGGCGGTCTTCGTGGAATCGACCGTGCCGGACCGCAGCGTGCGGGCGCTGGTCGCCGGCGCCGCCGCGCAAGGCCATACGGTCGCGATCGGCGGCGAGTTGTTCTCCGACGCCATGGGCCGGCCGGGCACCTACGAGGGCACCTATGTCGGCATGATCGACCACAACGTCACCCTGATCGCCCGGGCGCTCGGCGGCGAGGCGCCGCCGGACGGCTTCAACGGCCAGCTGGCGTCGGCGCGATGAGCCCCGTCATCAACCTGCCCTTCGGCACTCCCGCCGCCGGCGCCGACGGGACGGCGGCCGCGCCGCCGCCGCTGTCGATCCACGGCCTGACCGTCGGCTACGGCCGCCAGCCGGTGCTGTGGGGCGTCGACTACCAGGTGCCGGCGGCCTCGCTGGTCGCCATCGTCGGGCCGAACGGCGCCGGCAAGTCGACCCTCATCAAGGCGGTGCTCGGCCTGCTGCCGCTGGCCTCCGGCTCGGTGCGGTTCTGGGGCGAGCCGCTGCGCGCCGAGCGCCGGCGCGTCGGCTACGTGCCGCAGCGCGGCAGCGTCGACTGGGATTTCCCGGTCTCGGTCGAGGAGGTCGTGACCATGGGCCGCTACGGCATGCTGGGCTGGCTGCGCCCGGTGGCGAGGCGGCACCGCCAGGCGGCGCTGGCCTGCCTGGAGCAGGTCGGGATGGCGGAGTTCGCCGGCCGCCAGATCAGCCAGCTGTCGGGCGGCCAGCAGCAGCGGGTGTTCCTAGCCCGCGCGCTCGCCCAGGAATCCGACCTGTACTTCATGGACGAGCCGTTCGCCGGCGTCGACGCCGCCACCGAGACCGCGCTGGTCGAGGTGATGCGGCGCCTGAAGGCGGAGGGTCGGACGGTGGTGGTGGTGCACCATGACCTGTCGACGGTGCCGGAGTACTTCGACGACGTGCTGCTGCTGAACGGCCGGGTGGTCGCCGCCGGGCCGGTGTCCGACGCCTTCACTAACGAGAACCTGCAGCGCGCCTATGGCGGCCGGCTGACGCTGCTCGACGACGTCGCGCAGGCGCTGTCCCGGCTGGACCGCAAAGGCGTGTCGTGACCAGCCTCGGCGGGTCGGGCATCACCTGGCCATCGGTGCCGGAGGTGGTCGCCGTGCTGCTGCTGCAGGGCGGCTACAACACCACCGTGGTGATGGTTGGCGTCACGCTGCTGGGAATCGCTGCCGGCACGGTCGGCACCTTCGCGGTCCTGCGCAAGCGCGCGATGATGAGCGACACCATGAGCCACGCCACCCTGCCGGGCATCGGGCTGGCGTTCCTGGCGGCGGTGGCGCTCGGCGCCGAGGGCCGCAGCCTGCCGGTGCTGCTGGGCGGCGCGGCGGTCGCCGGTGTCGTCGGGGTGGCGGTGGTGCACGGCATCGCGCGCCACACCCGCCTGCCCGAGGACGCCGCGATGGGCGCGGTGCTGAGCGTGTTCTTCGGGCTCGGCTTCGTGGTGCTGAGCTACATCCAGACCCTCGGCACCGGCGCCGAGGGTGGCATCTCCAAGTTCATCTACGGCCAGACCGCGGCGATGAGCGCGCGCGACGCCATCACCATCGCCGCCGTCGCGGTCGGGGTGGTGGTCGCGACGCTGCTGTTGTTCAAGGAGTTCCGGCTGGTCTGCTTCGATCCGGAGTTCGCCGAGGTGCAGGGCTGGCCGGTGTCGGCGATCGACCTGCTGATGATGGGGCTGGTGGTGGTGGTGACGGTGATCGGCCTGCAGGCGGTCGGGCTGATCCTGATCATCGCGCTGGTGATCATCCCGGCGGCGGCGGCGCGGTTCTGGACCGACCGGCTGTGGCTGATGACGGTGATCGCTGCCGGCTTCGGCGCCGTCAGCGGCTATGTCGGGGCGGCCCTGTCGGCGCTGATGGAGCGCTTCCCGGCCGGCGGCATCATCGTGCTGGTGGCCGGCGCGCTGTTCGTGATCAGCCTGTTCTTCGCCCCCGGCCGCGGCGTGCTCGCCGGCAGCGCCCGGCTGCTCCGGCTGCGCCTGGAGGTCGAGGCGCAGCATGTGCTGCGCGGCGTCTTCGAGCAGACCGAGGCGCGCGGCGCGCCGCTGACCACGCCGGTGTCGACCGACGCGCTGGCGTTCGCCGGCACCTGGTCGGCGCCATGGCGGACCGCGGTGCTGATGTTCCTGTGGGCGCGCGGCCTGATCGCCCGGCCGTCCACCCCGCTCACCCTGACCGACACCGGCGCCGCCGAGGCCTGGCGCCAGACCCGCAGCCACCGGCTGTGGGAAGCCTACTTCGCCCGCCACGTGGCGATCGCGCCGGGCCGGGTCAACCGGCTCGCCGACATGGCCGAGCACGTACTGGACCCGGGGATCGTGGCCCGCCTGGAGGAGCAATTGGCGCGCGACGGGCGGCTGCCGATGCCGGGCGGGCTGGCCCGGCCGGTGAGGGAGTGACGCCGTGAGCCTCCAGACCTTTCTGCAGCTCGACCTGCCGGCGCTGCTGGCGACGCTGTTCGCGACCATGGCATGCGCGCTGCTCGGCAACTTCCTGGTGTTGCGGCGCCAGAGCCTGATGGGCGACGCGGTGTCGCACGCCGTGCTGCCGGGCATCGTCGCCGGGTTCCTGATAGCCGATTCCCGCGCCACCTGGCCGATCTTCGTCGGCGCCACCGTGGCGGCGATCACCGCCGTGGTGCTGATCGACCTGGTGCGCCGCTTCGGGCGGGTCGAAGCCGGCACCGCCATGGGCGTGGTGTTCTCGATCATGTTCGCCGGCGGCGTGGTGCTGATGGAGCAGGCGGCGGCCAGCAACGTCGATCTCGACGCCGAATGCGTGCTGTACGGCCAGCTCGAGGACATCCTGTGGCTGGCGCCGACCGGGTTGGCCTCGCTGATCGACCCGGTGGCCTTGTCGCAGATGCCGCGCGAGGTGGTGACCCTGGCGGTGGCGCTGGCGGTGTCGGCGCTGGCGGTCGGGCTGTTCTGGAAGGAGCTGAAGATTACCTCCTTCGACCCGTCGCTGGCGACCACCCTCGGCTTCCCGGCGGGGGCGGTTAACCTCGGGCTGATGATCCTGGTCGGCATCGTCGCGGTGGCGGCGTTCGAGGCGGTCGGCTCGATCCTGGTGATCGCCATGTTCATCTGCCCGGCCGGTGCGGCGCGCATGCTGACCGACCGGCTGGCGACCCAGGTCCGGCTCAGCCTGCTGTTCGCGGCGGTGTCGTCGATCGGCGGCTACACGCTCGCCGCCTTCGGCCCGCTGTGGCTCGGCATGGAGCACTCGCTGGCCGCCAGCGGCATGATCGCGGTCGTCAGCGGCGTCGTGCTGGGGCTGGCGATCGTGTTCGGCCCCCGCCACGGCCTGCTGGCGCGCCGCCGCCCGGCGGTGGTGGTCGAGGGGTAGGGAGGACGCCGCGTCCTCCCCCAGGGCGGCACTCAGCGATCGCATCTTCCCCCTCACCGTCGTCATGTATGGACGGCCCCCGTTGGGCAAGTGCGAAAATGCAGCGTCGACGTTTGGTCTGGAGCGGTCATGTATTCGGCCTGTTTGTGCGGTCTCTACATGACCGCTGGCCCGCAAGGGTTTCGCG
>Ga0208414_1000444_pt1 | contig 41538 bp, 36 predicted proteins | sample AntAceMetag02UKE_FD_184770 | JGI IMG/M metagenome (GOLD analysis project Ga0208414, IMG submission 184770) | Saline lake microbial communities from Ace Lake, Antarctica - Antarctic Ace Lake Metagenome 02UKE (SPAdes) (version 2) | ecosystem: Environmental > Aquatic > Non-marine Saline and... | reverse complement strand
TTAAACCAGCTGAAATTCTCATTGAAGAGTCTTTAAGCAGCGCTCATCAACTTATTTCTCATCCCGCAAAACATAAATGTCCCAGCTGGGAGTTCGACACCCAAAACGCCATCAAAACTCTCACTGAACATTTCAACACCCGCGATCTATCTGCATTCGACTGCCTAGATGCCCCCGCTGCAATTGCCGCAGCCGGGTGTCTTATTCAATATGCGAAAGAAACCCAGCAATCGAGCTTGCCTCATATACAGACTTTGAAAGTCGAGCATTTAAGCGACAGCGTAATTTTGGATGCAGCAACTCGCCGCAATCTTGAAATCGATACCAACTTAACTGGTGGCAAATCCAACACCTTGCTATCGGTGTTAGACACCACCTCAACCGCGATGGGCGCGCGCTTGCTTTCTCGCTGGCTGAACCGGCCGCTTCGCAGCCACCAAGTCCTTAGCTCTCGCCAGCAGATCACCGCCGCACTAATCGAAAACTATCATTTCGAAGCCCTGATGGAACTGTTTACGAAGTTTGGCGACCTTGAGCGCATTTTGGCCCGCTTGGGCCTTCGTTCCACCAGGCCCAGAGACTTAGCTGTCCTTCGTAATTCGCTTTCCCTGCTACCAGACTTGCAGCGGCTATTGGCTAAAGTTAAAAACTCGCCACTGGAATGTTTAGCAAAGACTATTGGTGAATTTCCTGAGCAAACCAAATTATTACAGCTCGCAATAGAAGAAAATCCACCTGTGGTTATCCGAGAAGGCGGCGTCATCGCGCCTGGCTATGACGAGGAGCTTGATGAACTTAGAAACCTCAGCAGCAACGCCGGCCAGTTTTTAATCGACTTAGAAATCAAAGAAAAACAAAGAACTGGGATTAGCACACTAAAAGTCGGCTACAACCGTGTCCATGGCTACTATATAGAAGTCAGTAAAGGCCAGGCGTCCATTGAATTTCCGGCCGAGTACATTCGAAGGCAGACGCTAAAAAATGCTGAACGCTTTATCACGCCAGAGCTAAAAGAGTTTGAAGACAAAGTTCTCAGTGCGAAGGGGAAATCTCTGGCGCGAGAGAAACAACTCTATGAAGAGCTACTTGAGACCTTAGCGGCCCAATTAAGCCTTCTTCAACAAAGCGCTCAAGCAACCGCCGAGCTCGATGTGCTGCTATCGTTTGCTGAACGCGCCGTCAATCTAGATTACTGCTGCCCTACACTCAGCGATACAACAGGGATTTCTATTGATGGTGGCCGCCATCCTGTTGTGGAGCAAGTCTCTACTGACAGCTTTGTCGGCAATGATGTCGAACTCAATGACGAATCTCGCATGCTGATAATTACCGGCCCAAACATGGGCGGCAAATCAACTTATATGAGGCAAACAGCACTCATCGTTTTGCTTTCACTGTGTGGAAGTTACGTGCCAGCCAAGTCCGCTAAGTTGGGCCCTATAGATCGCATTTTTACCCGCATTGGATCTTCTGACGATTTGGCGGGCGGTCGCTCTACCTTTATGGTTGAAATGACTGAGACAGCCAATATCCTGCACAACGCCACCGCCGACAGCTTAGTATTAATGGATGAAATCGGCCGCGGCACCAGCACCTTTGATGGCCTCTCGCTGGCGTGGGCAGCAGCGGTCTTTATCGCACAAGAAATACGAGCATACACACTCTTCGCTACCCATTATTTTGAACTCACCAGCTTGCCAGAAAACCACAGCAGCATAAGAAATGTTCATCTCGATGCGATAGAGCATGGCAATGGCATTGTGTTTTTGCACGCTGTTAAATCAGGCCCAGCAAATCAAAGCTATGGTTTACAGGTGGCTCAACTGGCCGGGATTCCTCACGCTGTAATCGCTTCGGCAAGACGAAAATTAGAGCTCTTGGAAGCTGAATCGATAGCTTTCGAGACCACACCAAAAGGTCCACAGCAACCTTTTCAGAATGAAATGTTCAACTCCGAGCCACACCCTGCTGTAGAGTTTTTGGAGCGTCTGGATCCAGACGAAATAAGCGCCAAAGAAGCCCTATCCATACTTTATGAGTTAAAGAAGAAAACTCAGTCCTAATTGGAATTCGGATCAAAAAAGCTGCTAGAATACGTGCCCCTAAGAGGTGGTACTGAGGATAAACTGCATGACTTTCGTTGTTGGTGACAATTGTATTCTGTGTAAACACACAGACTGCGTAGAAGTATGTCCTGTGGACTGTTTTTACGAAGGCCCTAACTTTTTAGTTATTCACCCTGATGAGTGTATTGATTGCGCGCTGTGTGAGCCGGAATGCCCAGTTGACGCCATCTTTGCAGAAGACGAGCTTCCTGAAGATCAGCAAGACTTTCTTCAGATTAATGCTGATTTGGCGGAAAAATGGCCAAATATTACTGAGAAAAAAGATCCGATGCCGGGCTACGAAGAGTGGACCGATAAACCTGAGAAACTCAAACACTTAGAGCGCTAGCTCTACAGCCAACGCGGCCTTCATTAATGCTGGCCGCGTGAATAGAAGAGCTTTACCCCAACACATTTTCCACCGACAGTGCTTGGACTTCTATCAGTTGGCGCATTCTAGCTAACCCCTCAACTTGAATTTAGCGCGTCTTTTCCCGCGTCAATCCTATTTCTTGCCTACATCTTCCTAAGCCCCAATGCTGTGCCCTCCAACACGAAAGCGTCTGGTAAGGACCTTTTTATGCTTAGTTGAAAGCTCATCTAACCAATCCTCAATGCCCGCCAGCAGATCGCTTTCTTGCAACATCTCGCAGGGATCAGATTGGGAAGTGTCTGGCACCGTTTCCAAAATAGACGTTTCCAACTCCACTGTCATTTGCATATCTGCAGAAGAAATTCACTCATTTGGCGTTAACGTTTTTTTAACGCTGGCTACCGTACGATCAAGCAGATCTGCAATATTTAAGAAGATTTTGTTCTATTAAAAACCGGCTTGAAAGAAAAAGAGCAACGAGCCTAGCGCCGGTTAGGCAGCAACCCACTGGGGTCTACTGAATTGCCCTCTAATCGTATCTCGAAATGAAGCATGGCTACCCCTGCAGAATTCAGGCCCACCTCAGCAATTTTATCGCCAGCTGCAACCCTTGAACCCTCTCCAACTAGCATTGCGCTATTGTGAGCATAGGCACTCAGATACCGATCATTGTGACGAATTATAATGAGGTTGCCGCTGCCCTGAACGCCTCTACCTGAATAGACAACATCACCCGCACTAGCAGCCAAAACAGAATCTCCGAGTTGGCCAGCAATATCTAGGCCTTTGTTGCCGGCCTCACGGAAATTACGCAGAATTCCTCCTGTGTGGGGCCAAGCCCATGAGGGAGTGGAATTACTTGCTTGAATCGGCTGCCTTAAGACACCACCAGTGCGGGGCGAGCCTCCTTGGGATTGGGCGACCGAATTGTCACTCACGGCTGTTCCAACCGATGAGTTAATAGTCCTTTGTCGGCTACCGCCACTTATGTTCGTCACAACTAGGCTTAGTTGTTGTTCGACAAAAATTGTATAGGGCGCCCGCAATTTATTCGCCAATGCTAAAGACCTGAAGTCTAAATCATATTGGAATGCTATTGAATAGAGAGTCTCGCCTGCCCGCACCGTATGACTACTAGCGCCAGCAGTTCTGCGCACCGCTGGCGCTCGCCGTGTTGTACTAGGGGCTGAAGTTGGCGACGCTGCCACTGAGGAGGAAGACACTGAGCGCGATGTTTGCGGCCGGGAGGGGTTTGAGGAAGACATCGAGCTTGATGAAACACCCGCTGTGCTCGCCCTGCCGCGTTCAATCACTCGACCACCCGTTTCATTGCCGCTACTTTGAGCAATGATCGGAGCCCGGTTTACCTGTTGCTCGCCTTGGTCTCTAACTGGGGCTTGATATTTTCCACCACAGCTCACCAGTAAAACCAAAGCGGCTAAAAAGGCTAAGCCCAAGATACAACGTTTAAATTTCTTGATTAACAGCGACATCAATGATCCCCCGATTGGGACTCAAAACCCTTGTGTAATATCACGACGACTAAAAGGCCGGCAAACAGACTAGCCAATGCGGCCCAGAAATAAGGTTCATTTCCAGTTAACTCACTATAACTAAAGGGTGATAAGTTTTGGCTTGTTAGCGGCTGAAGTTCATCTGCACTACCGGTATAGGTAGCATTAAGTTTTTGCCAAGGCCACAGTGAATTGATCGACCCCAAAAGCATACCGCAGATAACGCTATACGCTAGAGCGTGATATTTTTTGAGCAACCACGCCAGTAAATGAGTAAAACTAAGCAGCCCGATAGTGCAGCCAGCGACAAAAACTAAAATAAAATCCAACTGAACGCTTGTAAGTGCAGACAGTATAAATTCATAAACACCCAGTATCAGTAAAATAAAGGCACCCGACAAACCAGGTAAAATCATCGCACAGATTGCGACCATGCCACTAAAAAAAATAGTAAGATAATTGATATCTGCCAGCTGTGGTGGAATCATTGAAACTGCAATTGCAACAAGTAAGCCTAGCAATGCTGCCAAACCATTTTCCCATGCTCGCCAATCCACCTCCGATTTTAAAAACCAGACTGAGGAAAATACTAGCCCTATAAAAAACGCCATTAACACTTCGAATCTATTTTCTAGCAAATAAAGAATTGAGTTCGCAGACACCAGCAATCCAGCAAAAACCCCAAGGGCCAAAGTGAATAGAAATTTACCGTTTATATGCAGCCAGCATTTACTGAATGAGCCATGAAAAAATAATGTTAGAGCCGTGATATCTATTTTACTGAGCGACCGAATTAGCTCCTCATAGATATTAGTAATCACCGCTATAGTGCCTCCTGATACGCCAGGGATGGAATCACCCACTCCCATTGCTATGCCTTTGAAAAACAATAGCAAGGACGGCAAAAAACGCTGCTTACTCTCTATTTTACCGTCAACACCCGGCATTGATTATCCTTTGCATGAAATCTTGAGCGCTCTTGGCTTGTTGGCAAAACTTACCTTTATAGAAATCTTGCCATACAACGCCGGATAAGTTTGCTCTTAGTGTTGAAGTTGACCCTGCAGTAGGGGAACAAAACGTACTACATCTAATACTTGATATGAAAACTCATTACCTTTGCGAGTCACCAAAGTAAGTTCTTGGTCATACTCACCACCCACCGGAATAACCAATCTTCCACCGTCGGCCAGCTGCTGGAGCAATTCTCGCGGAATACTCTGCGGGGCCGCTGTTGCTATGATAGCGTCATAAAGGCCGTGCTCTGCCCAGCCCTGCGTACCGTCATCGTGTTTGAATTCAATGTTTCGCAGACCAATCAGGCGTAAGTTTTTCCTCGCCTTTTCTTGCAGAGGCTTGATTCGCTCCACCGAAAAAACTGACTTGCTAAGCTGAGCAAGAACAGACGTCTGATAACCGCAGCCTGTTCCAATCTCTAAAACGCGGTTCATCGGTCCAGTGGTCAATATCGCCTCGGTCATTCGGGCAACCACATAGGGCTGAGAAATCGTCTGATTGAAACCAATAGGTAATGCCACGTCCTCATAAGCTCGGTGAGACAACGCTTCGTCTAAAAAGATATGACGGGGGGTTGATCGAATAACATCTAGTACTTCCATACTATTGATACCCTGATCCATCAACCTACCCAGCAAACGCTCACGTGTTCGCTGGGAGGTCATTCCTATGCCACTCAAATTTAATTTAGTATTCAAAACAACCCTTCTTTACAACAGGCTATGACCCTGATTTTCATGATATTGATATTGATTTTCATGTTCCTAACTTCAACCGTGCTATTTCACTTAAACAGCCGCTATTGCACAAACCTCGAGTGCTTTTTTAGACTAGCTGGTGAGACAAATTTCTCTCAACAAACTTGTAGCATAAGTTCCTCGCGGCAATTTAAATTCGATAAGCAAATCTGCAGTAGCGCAGCCTACCCAATTCCAGCGTAAATCCGCTGGCAAAAAACGCAACGAACGTCTTGCCGCTAAAACATCAAAATGGGCTAAGCCGGCAACCAAAAGTTCAAATTCTTTTAATACCACCTCTTCCATATCGGCAGCTTCGCCGCTGCTTGCATACCTGTCTTTAGAATCTTTCTTACCAGCAAGCGGGCCACTGATATGGATGTCAAACTCTTCAAGACGGCGCTGTAACACACTGTCCCAAACTTCTGGTGCCTGGGGTGTAAAAAACCGACTAGTCCCGTCCAAATTTAGGACGTCCCCAGCGACATAGCTATTCCAGGTGCCATTTTTTATTCGCTTAGAAAGCAATTGGTTAAATACATAGGACCTTGCAGCCGAAAACAACATGCCTCTTTTGGCCCTGCCCATTTGCCCGCGCAGCGCAGCAGTATCGGCCTCCGGCTTTAGCGCCTCCTCCATCAACACGCCTACTTGAGCCATGTTACTCATGTTGCGGCCAAACCGCTGAGACCCAAAGTAATTCGGCGCACCTGTAGATTTGATTGAGTTCAGGCGGTCTTCAAAATCTAATCGAGAGCCAACGCAGTTACGTAAGAGAATCTTGAAATGATTGGCTTTGTGGCTGCCTATTTTGAGTTTTCGAGTATTGCGCTGAGTTTGCAATACTTCTACAAAGTCATCCTCGACATTGCCGAGCTTTGCTTCAGCTTGGCTGCTAAGCGGCAGACTAAACCACTGAGTACATTCCCCACGCCGATCTTTCATTCCGGAGTAGCCAATGGTTTTAAGCTGTACCCCACAACGTTCAGCCAGTCTTCTCGCGACATCGGTGGTTGAGAGGTCGGTCTTCCTTAAATTTAGCCATAGATGATCACCCGCCCCAGCCAACTCAAAACCGAGCTCCTCATTGACTTGAAAATCGCTAAATTCTTGCTTTAAAATTGCTTCAAGTTTAGGCTCACCGCCAACAAAGCTTAAATCTCGCATAGCTTACATCCATCAATTGAACTGTCGCTAACGGCGTTTGCGAGGCAGCATAAGGCTCTGGTGATCAAGCTAAACCAACCCAATTAAAACAACGCAGTGGCAGGCAATGCCTTCCTCTCTCCCAACATAGCCCATGCGCTCAGTAGTGGTCGCTTTCAGGTTCACCCGATCGCGATCAAGACCGGTCAGTCGGCAAATGCTTTCCACCATACTAACGCGGCTAGGCGAAAGCTTAGGAACCTGCGCGACAGCAGTAATATCAATATTCACAATACCAAATCCACCGTCCTCCAATAGCTTCAACACAGATTTAAGAATCTCTTTACTATCGATACCGGCAAGCGTGGGGTCAGTGTCTGGGAAGTGCTCCCCAATATCACCCAAAGCGGCAGCGCCTAATAGCGCGTCACAGAGCGCATGCAAGACAACGTCTCCGTCGGAATGAGCGATAAGACTATAGGGTGAATCTAGTTGGTAGCCGCCCAGTATCAGCGGTTTCTTTGCATCGAATTCGGCGCTGAATTTGTGTACGTCAAAACCATGACCGATTCGAACATTGGTATTTATCATTGCGTAATTTCCTGTGACTTCAGGATCAACTCAGCCAAAGCCAAATCTGCCGGATGAGTGATTTTTATGTTATGACTACTCCCGGGCACGACTTTTACTGAATATCCAAAGTGCTCCATTGCGCTGGCCTCATCAGTTATTAGCAGGCCTTGAGCTAGTGCAGACTCCATCGCTTGAATTAGCTTTTTTAACGGGAACAGCTGCGGTGTTAATGCACTCCAAAGCCTTTCTCGCTCTACAGTCCATTCAATTTCATTCGCTTTATTAACTCGTTTGATGGTACTGCTAATGGGGGCTGCCAGTATGGCACCGTGACAATAATCAGCAGACTCAGTGACTTCTTTGATGAGCTGTTGAATGTCTGTCAGACTTGTACAGGGTCTGACAGCATCGTGCACCAAAACCCAATCATCAGGACCTGCATCAATACTTAGAAGGCCGTTCATTACCGACTGCCCGCGCTCGTCACCGCCGACAACGGTTACAATTTCCCTCGCAAAACAATCCGACTCTATTTTTTGCCAGTGCTCATCATCTGGATGGACAACCACTGTAATTTTTTCCAACTGGGGCAAGGATGATAATAATTTCAAAGAATGTTCAATGACGGTTAAGCCATTGAGCTGGAGATATTGTTTTGGGATGGTGGCACCCATCCGCCGACCTATACCAGCGGCTGGTAAGATAGCCCAAATTGTCATAGCGGTGTCTTCGGTTAAAAGCTGTGTCTTTGGTTAGATATCCGCGAGGAGATTACGGCGCCTAGGTTAGTCGATCAGCATGAAGAAAGTCTCACCTTCCGCAATCATCCCCAGCTCAGAGCGCGCCCTTTCTTCGACGGCTTCGAGGCCGTTTTTTAAGTCATAAACTTCAACTTCCAATAACCTATTGCGTTCTTCTAGCTGGCCATTCAACTGTCTCTGTTGTTCTAACTCACTGTCCAAGCTGTTCAGGACGCGCACGCTATCCTCCCCCAACCACAGCTGGTATTGGAGAATGATAAACATGAGCGCTAGTGTGCTAAGCAGTACTTTCATAGTGACTTAATGCATCTTTGTCGTGCCTTTATTTTACGAAGCGCGAAAACTCAAACAAACCGCGGTATACCGCATTTACCCCTAACTCTTCTTCAATGCGTAGCAGCCGATTGTACTTAGCCACCCTGTCTGAGCGGCATAATGACCCTGTCTTGATTTGTCCCGCTGCTGTAGCTACCGCCAAATCAGCTATTGTCGTATCTTCAGTCTCACCTGAGCGGTGAGAGATAACAGAACTGTATCCTGCATCTTTCGCCATATTAATAGCGGCAAGGGTTTCGCTGAGCGTGCCAATTTGATTGAATTTTATCAAAATTGAATTAGCTATCGATTCGTCAATGCCGCGCTTTAGTATCTTTGTGTTGGTAACAAACAAATCATCACCTACTAATTGAACTTTATCGCCTATTTGGGCAGATAATTTAGCCCAACCGTCCCAATCACTTTCATCCATGCCATCTTCAATAGATAGAATAGGGTATTGCTCAGATAGATTTTGTAGATAATCAGCAAATTCCGCTGAAGAATAGCTTTTTTTCTCGCCTCTGAGGTTATATCTGCCGTTCTCATAAAATTCGGAGGCAGCACAGTCCATCGCCAAGTGAATATCCTTGCCAACCTTGAGGCCAGTATTATCAATAGCGACTAATATTGCATCCAAAGCAGCAGCATTTGATGGCAGGTTCGGCGCAAAACCCCCTTCATCTCCGACAGCTGTACTCAAACCTTGCTGACTCAAAACCGACTTGAGCGCATGAAATACTTCCGCGCCATACCGTAAAGCCTCACTGAAATTAGGGGCGCCGGTTGGCTGAATCATAAATTCTTGAATATCGACATTATTGTCCGCATGCTCGCCACCGTTGATGATATTCATCATTGGCACCGGTAATGAAAATTGACCATCGCTGCCATTGAGCCTGGCAATGTGACTGTAAAGCGGTATCCCGGATTCATTGGCTGCCGCTTTGGCTGCCGCAAGTGAGACTGCTAGAATCGCATTAGCACCCAATTTTGACTTATTCTCGGTGCCGTCCAGATCGAGCATAATTTGATCTATGGACTTCTGATCCATCGCGTCCCGGCCGATTAAAGCATCCCGGATAGTGGTATTGATATTGTGAACGGCGCCCAAAACTCCCTTACCCAAATAACGCTCCGGGTCTTTGTCTCTTAACTCTAGTGCTTCGCGCGAACCAGTAGACGCACCGGATGGGGCACAGGCAGTGCCTATCAGCCCGCTTGCCAACACAACGTCGGCTTCAACCGTCGGGTTGCCTCGAGAATCTAAAACCTCACGAGCTTTCACATACTTTATTTCAGCCATTTCAATACCTTGAATAGTTTTTATAATGTAGATTATTTTCTTATTATGCCGTGTCGATCGGCTCGAATGACTTGATTAGCGAATCGAGGTCACGCATCTGAGTGAGAAAATCCGATAGGCTTGCCAAGCGCAGCGCGCAGGGACCATCACATAACGCACTATCTGGATCAGGGTGGGCTTCAATAAATAGCCCTGCTAATCCTTGGCTCAATCCTGCCATTGCCAGGGACGTCACATCAGCGCGTCGCCCTCCCGCACTCGCCGCTAGGCCACCCGGGCGCTGCAGAGCATGCGTGGCATCAAACATTAACGGATAGCCAAATTGCTTCAGCACCGAAAAGCCAAGCATGTCTACCACGAGATTGTTATAGCCAAAGGACGTTCCCCGCTCACAAAGAATGAGATTACTATTGCCGGCCTCCTCACACTTGTTAATTATATGGCGCATTTCTTCGGGAGCCAGAAACTGTGCCTTCTTGATATTAACAACCGCACCGGTCCGAGCAATCGCTTCGACCAAGTCCGTTTGTCTAGACAAAAATGCAGGCAGCTGAATTACATCAGCGACCTCACTGACAGCTTTAGCCTGCTCTGAGCTATGTATATCGGTAATAATAGGCACACCAAAGGTTTCTTTGATTTCCGAAAGCCACTGCAAGCCCTTATCCAAGCCAGGCCCGCGAAAGGACGTAAGCGAAGAGCGGTTGGCTTTGTCGAAAGAGGCTTTGAACACAAAAGGAATGCCCAAACGAGCCGTTACTTCTTTGAAGTTCTCCGCAACGGTCATCGCTAAGTCTCTAGATTCCAGAACATTCATGCCGCCGAAAAGCACGAACGGCAATTCATTCGCCAACGGGATATCAGCAATCATTAGTTGTTTAGATTTCATGATGATTTTAGGCCGTAATTTCCGAAGAAATCTGGCTTAGACTGTCCCCTGTGAGGTTGGGATGGCTGAACTATCTCCTGCACTGTGCTCGGAGCTGTTTGCCAATTTTTCGGCCGATCCTGGGCCGTTAAGCTCTTCGTGTTTGGCAATAGCCGCCCTTATGAAACCTGTGAACAATGGATGACCATCTCTCGGAGTTGAGGTAAATTCCGGGTGAAATTGACATCCTACAAACCAAGGGTGGTCAGGTACCTCAATCACTTCTACCAACATCCCATCACCGGAATTTCCAACCAATCTTAAACCTGCTGCCGCCAGAGGTTCTCTGTAATCGTTATTAAATTCGTATCGATGCCGATGACGCTCAGTTATTTCCTCCGACGAATAACATGCATAAGTCTTGGAATCCTTCTCTAATATGCAGGTCTGTGCGCCTAAGCGCATTGTGCCACCAAGATCAGAATCCTCGTTTCTAGTCTCTGTACTACCGGAGGGGGTAACCCACTCGCTAATTAAAGCGATGACAGGGTTCTCGCTTTTTTTATCAAACTCTGTGCTATGAGCGCCTTTCAGGCCAGCGACGTTTCGCGCATATTCGATAACAGCTACCTGTAAACCAAGACAAATGCCCAAATAAGGCACTTTATTTTCCCTGGCATATTTAACAGCGGCAATCTTGCCCTCAATGCCACGCTCACCAAAGCCACCGGGCACCAAAATCGCGTCATGGCCAGCAAGGGAATCGATACCGTTTGCCAAAATATCATTGGAGTCGATATAGCTTACCTTGATTTTTGTTCGAGTTTGAATGCCCGCATGAATAATAGCTTCGTTTAAGGACTTATAGGCGTCTAATAATTCGGTGTACTTACCCACCATCGCCAGGTTGATTTCCCGCTCAGGGTTTAAGTGGGAATCAACCACCCTGTCCCATTCGGAAAAATCTGCTTTTGGGCAGTCCAATTTAAATTTATGCACCACAATTTCGTCTAACCCGGCAGCGCCAAGCATAGCTGGAATTCGATAGATGGAATCTGTATCTGGTAGCGAAATAACCGCCGGCAATTCAACATTAGTGAACAATGCAATCTTACGCCGAGACGATTCATCAATTGCCTGCTCGGAGCGACAAACCAAAATATCTGGCTGTATTCCTATAGAGCGCAGCTCTTTTACCGAATGTTGAGTTGGCTTGGTTTTAGTCTCCCCAGCAGTGCTAATGTAAGGCACGAGGGTGAGGTGCAGAAATAAAGCGTGCGCAGGGCCTACCTCGACTCTTAGCTGCCTCACAGCCTCGAGGAAGGGCTGTGATTCGATATCACCAACTGTGCCGCCTATTTCCACAAGAGCCACATCGGCGTCCCCAGCCCCGACAATGATTCGTCTTTTAATTTCGTCGGTGATGTGAGGAATAACTTGGATTGTTGCGCCCAAGTAGTCACCGCGGCGTTCGCGTTTGAGAACTTCCTCGTAAACTTTACCGGTCGTGAAATTATTCTTCTGCTGCATGGTAATGCGGCTAAAGCGCTCATAGTGTCCGAGATCTAAATCAGTCTCAGCGCCATCTTCGGTCACATAAACTTCGCCATGCTGAAACGGGCTCATAGTGCCAGGATCTACATTGATGTAAGGATCTAGTTTAAGCATGGTGATTTTGAGGCCGCGAGCCTCAAGGATCGCGGCAAGTGAAGCAGCGGTTATGCCCTTGCCCAGCGAAGAAACTACACCGCCGGTAATAAATATAAAACGTGTCATTAGGGCCCCATCTTGTGTTTGCGAATCAGCTTTGCGCTGACACTTGCAGATGGACGACCATGGTACTGGAATGCCTCCATCAGCTCAATTGGATTTCTTGTTTAGGGGCCAATTAAAGTTCGGCCTCAGCCATTTCACAGTAACTCCCTGCTTAACAGCGGTATCTGCAGAGTAATTCTCTGCAACTCCAATTTCGGGGACAAAAACTAGTTGGTCCGCCACAAAGACAAGCGGCATGCGCATCCGCAGCCACGGCTGAATGTCCGCTTCCTGGAGAAGTTTTTTCAACGATTTGGTTGGCCGCCCCGGCAACTTTAATTCTTCTCCACCTTGGCGATAGCGAATTTGAACTTCAGCTATCCTCGCCCTATCGATACTCATTGCCGGTTTATTAACTAAAGGCACTAGACGCAGGCATCCATTGCCAGGTAATACACACTCTTCTTTATCGAGCTGCCAATGTAAAACCTGCTCTATCAATGCCTGTTTGGGAGGCAGTGCATAGAGATTGCCCGCATGCACTACAAGTCTGAAATCATTAGCTTCCAACAGTGTTCTAGTGTTTTTTTGAGTTGAAGCAAAAGCATCAACGACAGCATTGAGTTTGCCCCAGCCGATATCGTCTAAACCCAAACGAAGCAGCCAACAGCGAATAGTGTTTCTTAGCCTAGCTGGGGACAGCAATTGCAAAGCGCCAAGATTCAGCACCGAGGCCTCTTGCGTTGCCGCTGCAGTCATATCTAGCTCTGCCAATGCCTGCATTAATTCATCTGCCTCGCCCAGCAACTGACTGCTTTTAGCCCAAGAAGATCGATAATTAGGCCAGCGCATGGCCAGCAGCGGCAACACCTCATTGCGGCAAAAATTTCTATCAAACTGCGAGTCTTGATTACTTTCATCTTCTATCCAAGACAGCTGGGAGTTTTGAGCATAATCGAGTAGCCGCTGACGAGGCATCGCCAGCAAGGGCCGCAGCAGATAGCCCAGCCCAAGCGCTCGCCGAGGAGGAATAGCAGACAAACCTCTAACGCCAGCCCCGCGCATCAAGCGTAGCAACATCGTTTCATACTGATCATCAGCATGATGGGCGAGCAGCAAGGTCTCTCCGGCCGCAATGTTTTCTTCAAAAGCTTGATAGCGACAATTTCTCGCCGCATTTTCGAGCCCACCCTGATTGCCCGCTAATCCGGAGCGTACATCAACAGTTATTGAGGTCAGAGGCACTTCAAGATGAGCACAAAGAGATTCGCAGTGGCGCTGCCAATAATCAGCATTGTCACTTAGCTGATGATTGATATGTAACACCCGAATGGATAGAAATCTTTTCTGCAGCACTAGGCAGTGGAGCAAGACAACTGAGTCCATACCGCCACTTAGAGCCACACAAAGCGGCGCATCGCTGGCGAGCTCATGCATGCTTTCGTTGATGCTTTTTAGCAATGAGACCATGAAAAGTACACTGGCAAGCTTGGAAGAATGGGTATTTCAGAGCGAACACCGGCTCGATTTCAGAATATAACCTAGGCTTTTGACTGACGCGGCGCGGTCCAATGCCCAACTGGCACTTAACTGGTGACTAATTAAGAGCTTAACTAACTAACAGCTGCTGGTTAGGCCTGTCACTCAAAAATTGGCATCGGGCAGCTACTGCCCGACGCTAATTTAATTCTTAAACCGACCCTAGCTGCTCATTCCATAGCTCATTAGACGCTCATAGCGGCGATTGACAAGTTCGTCTTCCGGCATCCGACTAAGCCGGTCTAACTGTTCTATCAATGCCACTTTGATACTGCCACATACCGCAGCAACATCTCGATGCGCCCCGCCCAGTGGTTCCGGGATTGTAGTATCAACTATCCCTAACTCTTCTAGCCGCTTTGACGTAACTCCCATCGCTTCTGCCGCCGCTGCCGCATGATCAGCAGACTTCCAAAGTATAGTCGCACAGCCTTCTGGCGTGATTACCGTATAGGTTGAAAATTGCAGCATATTTAGCTGATCAGAGACACCGATGGCTATGGCACCACCAGAGTTAGCCTCGCCTGTAACCGTCGCAATCAACGGGGTTCTAACACGAGACATCATCGCCATATTTTCAGCAATAGCCTCATTAATACCTCTTTCCTCTGAATCTATTCCAGGGTAAGCGCCAGGTGTATCTATAAATGAGAAAACTGGTAATTTGTAGCGTTCAGCTAATTTAATCAAGCGCCTAGCTTTTCGATAGCCTTCAGGCCTGGGCATGCCGAAGTTATGCCTAACCTTTTCCTTGGTGCCGCGCCCTTTTTGATGACCAATAACCATTACCGGCTTACCATCGAGTCTAGCCAAACCGCCGATCAAAGCCTGATCATCGGCAAACAGCCTGTCACCATGGAGCTCATCAAAATCGGTAAAAATGTGGCGAATGAAATCGTAGGTATAAGGACGCTGCGGATGTCTTGCTACTTGAGACACCTGCCACGAAGAAAGATTCGCGTAGATTTTTTTGGTAAGTTTGGTGCTTTTATCATGAAGATTTTGGATCTCTTCACTGATATTGATGTCATTGTCTGTGCCGACAAGACGCAACTCACTTATTTTAGCCTCAAGCTCGGCAATGGGTTGTTCAAAATCTAAATAATTCGGATCCATTTTTTATCCAATATTTTTTACTATTACTGTACTAACTAAGAGTTGATGGTCGGCTATATTTTATCTCTAACTTGTCTTTGCCAAACTCGGATTTTAGCCTTTTAATTAAGTCATCTGCAGGGGAGACTTTCCACTCGGGGCCAAGAATTATACACCCTCTTGAGTTATTTCGTCGATAATTCACCATAACTTGGCAGCCCTCCACCGCTTCGGGCACCGCCTCCTCAGGGATATAGTCTACTGAGTTTGCCATAACGTTAGGCTGCTGTGCCGACTGTAGCGCAAGCTGATATGGGCTGAGTATGGCTGCCAGCCTATCGCTAAATCCAGTCGTTAAATTCGAAGCTTCTACGTCTAGGGAGAGCCTATTTGCAAATTTCTTGCGAGCCTGCGTTAAAGTCATAACATCTTTTGCCCTGCCGCGTATGCTACCGGAGAAATCGTCCACGCTGACATTGCATTCCACTACCAGAATTACGTCCTTGTGCAATAACTCACGGAACTTCTCATATTCTCTTCCGTATAGAGCCACTTCAAAACGGGCGCTGCGGTCATCTAGGGTAAGGAAAGCGATGGTATCCCCCGCTTTGCTTTTCATGGTTCGTACCGCATGCAAAAGACCAGCAGTAATCTGATGGCCACGCTCGGGCCTCAAATTTAATAGTCGATTTTTAGTAAGATGCGATAACTCTGGCAAGAACTCGTCAATAGGATGCCCTGACAAATACAATCCAAGAGTCTCTTTTTCAGCCAACAACCGCTGCTGCTCTTGCCAAGGCTGGAACGCATCAAGCGCCGACAGATCAAGTTCGGTTGTGGCGTCGACCGGCGCAATCTCCCCGAATAGATCTTGCACACCACTGGCCCGATTACGACTACTCTGCTCCGCGGCTTTCATGGCTTGGGGAAGACTATAACTCAGAAGCGCACGGACATAATCACAACTACCCTCTACCAAACTATCCATCGCACCAGAACGAACCAGGGCTTCCATTGTTCGCTTATTGACAGTTTGTGAATCGACACGCTGGCAGACGTCCAGCAAAGTAGTGAACAGAGCATCTTCTCTAGCGTTTAAAATACCGCCCACGGGGCCCTCGCCTAAGCCTTTGATTGCGCCTAAGCCATACACAATCTGACCGGCATCATTGACAGTGAAATTGAACTGCCCGATATTAATATCCGGCGGCACTATTTCCAGCTTCATTGATCGACATTCCTCAATCAACGTCACTACTTTCTCTGTATTGTCCATATCAGCAGAAAGAACTGCGGCCATGAAGTACGCGGGATAGTGCGTTTTGAGCCACGCTGTCTGATAGGACACCAAGGCATAAGCTGCGGAGTGTGATTTGTTAAAACCGTAGCCTGCAAATTTTTCCATTAAATCAAAAATGGACTCCGCCAGATCAACATCCACGTCTCGAGCTTTAGCCCCTGCCACAAACAATGTTCGCTGCTTCGCCATCACCGCAGGGTTCTTCTTGCCCATCGCTTTACGTAAGATATCGGCTCCACCTAAGGTGTAGTTCGCCAAAACCTGAGCAATTTTCATCACTTGCTCTTGGTAGAGGATGACCCCGTAAGTATTGCCTAGCACCGGCTCTAGTTCAGGGTGTGGAAACTCAACGCGGGTGCGGCCGTGTTTGCGATCGATGAAGTCATCCACCATGCCTGATTGCAGAGGACCAGGCCTAAACAACGCGACCAGAGCGATGATGTCTTCGAAAGAATTGGGAACTTGACGCTTGATAAGCTCCTTCATTCCACGAGATTCTAGCTGAAATACAGCGGTAGTCTCTCCCTGCTGCAGAAGGCGATAGACGGCCTGATCGTTTAGCGGCAATTCATTAATATCGACTAGGGACTCACCATCCGCTTTTTCAGCGTTAATCATTTTCACAGCCCAATCGATGATTGTCAGGGTCCTTAGCCCAAGAAAATCAAACTTAACAAGCCCAGCTGTTTCGACATCGTTCTTATCAAATTGAGTGACTAAATTTTGCCCAGCATCATCGCAGTACAGTGGCGTAAAATCAGTTAACTTCGTTGGCGCTATAACCACGCCGCCGGCGTGTTTGCCGACATTCCTAGTAATACCTTCCAGCTTATATGCCATCTCCATGATTTCTTGGGCATCTTCATCACTGTCTACAAACTCGCCTAGTAAAGGCTCATCCTCGAATGCTTTCTTTAAAGTGATTCCCGGTTCAAAAGGGATGAGCTTTGAGAGCTTATCGGCTAATGAGTAAGGCTTACCTTGAACTCTAGCGACATCTCGCACTACCGCTTTTGCCGCCATAGTGCCAAAGGTGATGATTTGAGACACTGCGTCTTTACCATACAATTCAGCCACATGAGCAATTACTTTATCCCGCCCGTCCATGCAGAAATCCACATCAAAATCCGGCATGGAAACCCGCTCTGGGTTTAGAAAACGTTCAAATAGAAGGTCGTATTTAAGTGGGTCTATATCTGTAATGCCAAGCGCATAGGCAACGATGGAACCCGCACCTGAACCCCGGCCAGGCCCTACCGGAATTCCGTTATCCTTAGACCACTGAATAAATTCCATCACGATTAAAAAGTAACCGGCAAATCCCATTTGATTGATGATTTTAAGCTCGGTCTCGAGCCTATCCATATAAGGCGCTCGTGATTGCGGGTCTTGAATATTCTCACCGAGAATTATTTCTAGCCTAGCTTCAAGTCCCTGCGTCGACACTTGCGACAGATAGTCTTCCAGCTTTACTCCCGCTGGCGTGGGGTAATTCGGTAAACACGGCGTCCCAAGATCCAGTTTTATATTGCAGCGCTTCGCAATCTCCCACGCATTTTCTAACGCCTCTGGTATGTCTACAAACAGAGCGCTCATTTCCTGCTGGGTTTTGAGATATTGCTGATCGGTATAGGTTCGAACACGGCGCGGGTCATCGAGGGATCGTCTTTCGTTAATGCAGACTCTCACCTCATGGGCTTCGAAATCCTCTTGCTTAAGGAAACGAACATCGTTGGTGGCTACAACAGGACAGGCTGTCAACTGCGAAAGTTCTAAGACTTTTTCAATATAGTTTTCTTCATCAGGCTTACCAAGGCGCTGCAATTCCAGATAAAAACGATTCGGAAATAGTTTTTGCCAGTCACCGAGCAAAGCTTTTGCGTCATCAAACTCATCCGCCAATAGGGCACGACCAACATCGCCTAGTTGAGCCCCTGACAATGCGATCAAGCCTGCGGTTCGCCCTTCAAGCTTTGATTTAAGCAAGACAGTATCGCTCAAGCCGTTAGCATCGGTATAAATCTCCGATATGAGCTCAGTTAGGTTCAGATAGCCCTGCTTGTCCTGTACTAGTAAAACCAGATGCGACTCCAGTCCGGTTTCTAGATCACGAACTAGAACGTCGCAGCCGCAAAGCGGTTTAATGCCGCTGGAAATCGATTTACTGTAAAACTTAATAAGACCAAAGAGATTGGCAATATCGGTAATCGCAACGGCTGGCATTTTGAGTTCAAGCAGGCGATCAATTAACGGTGCGATAGTGACGAGTCCATCGCTAATAGAAAATTCAGTATGAAGTCTTAAGTGGGCGAATGCTTGCGCTGGTAAATTTTCAGGCATCAAAGTTTTAGGTTTTGCTAGAAATTGGAGCGGCTAATATACCACTTTTTTAAAAAAATTTAGCCGGTTAAGCGAGCCACAGGTGCAAAAGTTTTTCTATGAATTGGACAAACTCCCAGCAAGGCTAGCGCCCTCAAATGCTCCGGAGTTGGATAGCCTTTATGTTTCGCGAAACCATAACCGGGGTATTTTAAGTCCATTACCGCCATTTCTCTGTCACGGGTGACTTTAGCCAAAACCGAGGCCGCAGCGATAGCTGGCACAAGAGAATCGCCCTTCACTACCGTTTCACAAGGGTAACACCATACCGGGGAGCGATTGCCATCAACATAAACATAAGGTGGCTGTGGCTTGAGCTGACAAACCGCCCGTCTCATGGCCAGCAGGCTTGCGTGTAAAATATTGAGATCTTCAATCTCAGCAACGCTCGCCCTGGCGATAGCAAAAGCTCGCGCCTTCAATAGTATTTGCTGGAAACAGTCTTCTCGCATTTTCTCGGACAATTTCTTAGAATCGTTTAAACCAATGATTGGTCTGCGTGGATCCAAAATAACCGCAGCAGCGACTACATCCCCGGCCAAAGGGCCGCGGCCAACCTCGTCGGTACCCGCAGCACCCGCCAAGTAAGACGTTATAAGTTCAATGATTTTTTTACCTTGGGTTAGTTTTCTAAACTCAGGAGGCCATCCCAGCCAAAGATTCAATTGCATTGGCTGCCTGCACTGAAGCATCCAACCTGATTTCTTTATGGATAGCAGTAAATTCTTCCAGCATGGCCGCCATTGATTCTGGCTCTGACACAAAATTAATTATTTCGGTACTAACCGCATCAACAGTGACTTGTCCCTGCATATATTCAGGGACGAGCCTTTTACCAGCCAACAAATTTGGCAGACCTACGTTCGGAATTTTAACCATTCTGGAGGCTAAAGCATATGTAAGCGCCGCCAATTTATAACAAATCACCATTGGTCTGCGCAGCAGCAATGCCTCCAATGTCGCGGTACCAGATGCCATTACCACGAAATCCGCCGCACTCATCGCCTGGCGCGAATCGTCTAACAAACAAAACTGCTCCCCACTAAGAAGACCTAGCTGGCGCATGATGTCGCCAATAAGTCTTTTATTATCGACGCTACTGCACGGTATCAAAAAATGTAACCCAGAATCGCTTTGCAATGATTTAATTGCCGCTGCAAAGAAAACCGGTGCTAACCGATTAATCTCGCCACTGCGACTCCCTGGCATCAAAGCAATAACCTTCGCATCCTGCGCAATACCCAGCTCCGCACGTGTTTGCTGTTTTGAATCTGTAAACCCTATTTGATCAGCCAGAGGATGACCAACACAGACGACTTTTATGCCATGGTCTTTATAGATCTGTGTCTCAAAGGGGAATAAAGTCAGCATCAAATCAACTGACTTTTTTATCCCCACAATACGTTTCGCGCGATACGCCCAAACGCTAGGACCTACATAGTGGACGGTCTTTATGCCCGCTTTATGAAGTTCAGACTCCAGACGAAGATTAAAATCAGGGCTATCTACACCAATAAAAACCAGTGGCGGGTTGGCTACAAAATACTCGCGTAATTGGCGCTTAATCCCAAACAGCTCAGGTAAACGGCCAAGAGGCTCCACAAATCCCATAACAGATAAGCGGTCCATCTTAAACATGGAGCGACAGCCCGCCGCAATCATGGCATCACCGCCAATACCCACAAACTGAACGCTGGGGTGACGCTTACGCATTTCGAGAATCAGGCTTGCCCCGAGAATATCGCCAGATTTTTCGCCTGCGACAATTCCAAAGATTAGAGGTTTTCTCATAGGTCATGACCGGGGCTACTAAAAGGGATTAGAGTTAGCGATGAATGCCTTTTTCGGAAGTTGTTAATGAACATAACAACGGAGCAAGTTCGGGGCAATCTGCAGCCAACACCTCTATCTGACTAATCGCATCTCGCAAAGAGAGCTGCCGCTTATAGAGGATTTTAAAGGCTTTGCGGATTTCTTTAACAACACTTTTATCATAGCCTCTGCGTTCAAGGCCTATAGTATTTACACTTCGCACCGCCGCTGGCTGACCGCTTACGATAACAAATGCCGGCACGTCATGATCTATGTGAGTCATACCACCAATCATGGCATGAGGGCCAATTTTTATAAATTGATTAACTCCCACGAGACCGCCTAATATCGCCCAATCCCCCACTTCAACGTGACCCGAAATACCCGAATTGTTAGCAAAGACCGTATTAGAGCCAACGATACAGTCGTGGGCCACATGAGCATATGACATCATCAAGTTGTTATCACCGACACGAGTGTAGCTTCCACCGACCTCGGTGCCACGATGAACAGTAACGCCTTCACGAAAAATATTGTTATTGCCGATTTCAAGCCATACATCTTCGCCCGAAAACTTTTTGTCAGCAGGATCTTCGCCAACCGAAGCGAATTGAAAGATTCGATTACCTTCGCCCATCGTTGTGTTCGAGCGAATTACCACGTGAGAATCGATCACACTATTCGCGCCGATGATGACATTTGGGCCAATAATGCTCCACGGACCAACCGACACATCTTCGCCTAGAACCGCGCTTGGATGAATTCGCGCGCTGTCATCAATCGACATCGACTTTCCTCTCAGCACAAAGAATAGTCATAGTGCCCACGGTCTCATCACCGACACTTGCCTTGGCTGCAAAACGATAGATGCCCCGACGATTGGTAATGATTTCGGCGTATAACATAAGCTTATCTCCGGGCACTACCGGGCGTCTAAGACGAAGATTATCGGCCCCAACGAAATAATATAGATAACCGTCTTTCGGCTTTTTTTCTTGGCTCTTAAATCCAAGAACACCAGCGGCTTGTGCGAGCGCTTCAATTATCAGTACACCAGGCATAATAGGCTGATGAGGAAAATGTCCTTCAAAGAATGGCTCATTTACTGATACATTTTTATAGGCCAAAATCGACTTACCCATTTCCATTTCTACTACTCTATCCACTAGTAAAAATGGATAGCGCTGGGGTAGGTATTCTTTAATTTCTTCAATATCTAATAACATATTCTTCTCTATTCAAGCGATAGCTGCTGCTTACTCCAAGCTTAGCTATCGTTATTATCGTTAGAGCTGCGCTCTAACTTCTTCACTCGCTTAGCGATACTATCGAGTTGTTGAAAGCGCACGATGGCTCGCTTCCAGTGTGATGTCTTCATTTGCCCAGTTCCTGATGAGTACACGTCTGGGTCCAATATAGATTGGCTAACTAAACTCATCGCACTGACTTGGGTTTGATCTGCGATCGTAATATGGCCAACAGCCCCGGAGGCGCCGCCCATAATACAATATTTGCCAATTGTCACACTGCCAGCTAAAGCTACACAACCACATAAAATTGAATGTTCACCTATGATACAGTTATGTCCGATCTGAACTTGATTATCGATCTTCACACCGTTCTCAATGATAGTGTCTTCTATTGCACCGCGGTCAATTGTCGTGTTTGCGCCGATGTCTACATCGTCGCCAATATTTACACCACCGAGCTGATGAATTTTTAAAGACTTCTTACCATCAAAGGCGAAGCCGAAGCCATCAGCCCCGATCACACTTCCTGTATGTATCGTAACTCTCGAGCCAAGCTTAACCTTATGGTAAAGAGTGACGCCGCTATAAAGCCTTGTGCTATCGCCTATGACGCAGTCTTCTCCGATAAAGCAACCGCTGCCAATAGAGGTGCCGCTGCCTATAATCACCCCTTTTTCAACGACTGCATTTGCGCCAATACCCACATCACTCGGCACGATAACATTTGGATCTACACAGGCCGTCGGATGTACACCGGAGACTAAACTCGGCGCATTACTAAACAAAGCAGTCGCTTGCGCAAAGCTTACATAGGGGTTTTCACTGATCAGTTTATTTGTTGGACAGACGAGTTCGTGACGCTTCAGAAGAATTACCGCAGATGCTTTGGTCTCAGCCAACTGATCCACGTAAGCGGCATTGCTTAAGAATCCTAGCTGACCGCTTACCGCGTTTTTAAGCGTACCAATGCCGGTGACAACACAGTCACCATCACCGACCAAACCCAGCTTTAGTAATTCAGCAAGCTCACCAAGTGTATAGCGCTTATTCTGGGTCACATGTCAATTGTCCAAAAATTGAATTGTCTATTGTGATGCAGTTCTAGCGTTCTCATTAAGTTTGGCTGTCACTCGTGCAGTAATATCTAATACTGGAGAGAAAAACGGCGCAGAGTCAGCATTCAAGATAAGATCAAAACCGCCTTCGGCTACAATATCAGTAACTGCCGTTGCAAGATCTGGCTGCATGAGCTGGACAAAGTTTTGGTTTTTTTCCTGAATAGCGGTCTGAATACGCTCACCGATTAGCTGCAATTGGACGTTCAAATCCTGCGCATTGGAATTCATGCGCCTAACTTCATCTTCGCTCATCACAGCTTCATTTTGTTGAAACTCATCGCGAAGTGCCGTTAGTTGTCCGGTCAGTGTGTTTGCTCGATCTTGATCTGCACTAAACTCTGATTCTAATTCGGCTTGAATCACCCCGGCCGCATCAGAGTTAAACAGTGCTTGAATAGCATTTAGCACTCCTATCTTAGTATCTTGAGCCAGGGCTCCCTGTGTAACCAAAACCAAACTCAAAATGGCAGCCAAATGTTTAAATGTCTTCACGTTATATCTCCAAAATCAAACTTCAAGAACCGCTTTGATTTATTTCTTAGCAGTCTTGGCGAAAAGTAATTCTTGTAAAGTGCTAGAAACCTTGTCCGACCGTAAAATCAAACTGCTTCGTGTCGTCGCCTTCTTTACCAAATGGTTTAGCCAAATAGAACGTCAACGGTCCAAATGGCGATAGATAAGTGACACTTACCCCTGCAGAAAAACGCAATTCTCCTAGGTCGAAATTTTGGCAGTTCTGCAGCAATCTCTGCCGTTCAGAACAGCTCGAGGAGAAAACGTTGCCTCCATCGATAAAAAACGCGGATCTCACTTGGTTTTTATTTGGTATGAACGGCAATGGAAACAGCAGCTCTAATGTACCTACAGTCATAATGTTACCACCAAAACTGTCAAAATCCTCATCAAGAAAGAAGTTTTGTACCGCCAGAGCCACCTCCGGATTCCCGTCAGCATCTAGAATTATGTTTCCAAGACCGTCCACTAATGGCGTGGTGGAATAACCTATTGAGTTTTCTATTAACGCTGAACCATCCTCGCGTCGGATAATTTCGCCATTCGCGTCCCTCTGTAAGGATATCCCTCTATCGGTAAGGTATCGCGCACCCGGACTACTTCTTGGGCCTAGGCTGTTTTCCTCAAACCCGCGCAGCTGCCCGCCTCCCTGAATCAAGCCACCGGCGAAGAAGTTGTTGAAGAACGGCAGTTCACCGGTATCTCCATAGCCAATCCCGATGCCAATATTTGCGCGCAAGGCGATGACCCATTCTTGGTTTTGAGTTAATGGCCAGTACATCTCGGAGGTGTAATTCAAACGAGCGTACTCTAAGTCACTTCCTGGCAGGGTTACTTGTAGACCTATATTATGACGAGAGCCGCTGGTCGCCATTTGCCCACGATTCAATGTATTTTCGAACCAATTTAAACTAAAGGTCAAGTCATCAAAAGTATCACCAAATTTATCGACGAAGCCTGGATCACCACTCGCTTGTAATTGGGCCGGAGTGAGGTCTGCGACGTTGCCCAATACCGAATCAGTGACAGGCCCATTGAAGGGGTTATTGTTGAGCGGTGTGATTACGAAGCTGTCAATGCCCTCGAATAATGTAGGACTAGAAATGATTTCCTGCACCGAGCCAGTACCTGCGCTCAATTCAGTGTGTGTAAAACCGAAATTGAATCCGAGCAGTTGTATCTCACTTAGCGGATAGCTAAAGCTGAGTGTTCCTCCATATGAAGAGGTATTGAAATTCGATACGTTAAAGGGCGAATCAATTTCTTGCGCAAAAAGGCTAAACCCACGACTTACACCGTCTGGAGTGAAATAAGGATCGACATAATTAAAATTTAAGCCCTGTTGGAATCTTGAGCGGTTAACCCCTACTCCTAGTGTCTTGCCTGTGCCGAGAAAGTTTTGCGCTTGTAAATTAGAACTGAGAAAGAAGTTGCCGCCACCGCCAGTACCTACCTGAAAACTTATAGCACCAAAGTTTTGTTCAAGCACATCGTAATTAATGTCGACCTGATCTTCGGTGCCAGCTACTTCGACGGTGTCCACTTCCACAGTTTCAAAATAACCGAGACGCTGCAACCTGACTTTAGATTGCTCGATCTGCAGGCTCGACGCTGGCGCACTTTCTAGCTGGCGCATTTCTCGGCGCAAAACATCATCAGCTGTGGCTAGATTTCCACTAAACCCAATGCGATTAACATAGGTCCTCTTGCCTGGTTCGATGAAAAACGTGACTTCAACGGTATCCTCATCCTCGCTAACCTCAGGAACACCGGTCGCCTCGGCAAAGGCATAGCCTAAATTGCCTAAAAACTGGACCATAATTTCTTCGGTGCCGGTCACTAAGCCTTGGGAATAGATTTGTCCTGGACGCACAAATATTGCGGCTCGCAACAAGGCTTCAGCATCCACTAAATCGCCCGCCAAATCGACGCCGCTAACAATGTACTGATTGCCTTCTGAAATATTGACCGTGATATAAACTTCTTTTCGGTCTGGTGTAATCGATATAGGTGTGGAATCGATATTGAATTCAACGTAGCCATTATCCAAATAGAAAGATTCTAGGCGCTCAAGATCGCCAGAAAATTGTTCGCGAGAATAGCGATCCTTCCGGCTCATGACCATGTACCACGGCTTGAGACCAAGTTCTAGGAGTGCAAGCAAATCTTCTTCTTCGAAGGCTTCATTACCTACGATGTTGATATGGCGAATCCTGGATTCCTCGCCCTCGTTGATCTCGAGACGAATAGCGACCCGGTTTCTTGGTAGCTCCTCTACTTCTATTTCAACTGAAGCACCGTAACGACCGCGCCCAGAATAGACATCCTGAATGCCTTGTCTGATGGCCTCTAATGCGGCCCGAGTAAATATTTGCCCTTCAGCAATTTCTGCCGTGGCCATATTTTCGATAATGTCCTCGGTTTCCAGAACGCTGTTGCCTTCAACGGTAATCTCCGCAACAGACGGACGCTCAAGAACAGTGACAACAAGGATATTGCCTTCACGAGAGACTTCAATCTCATCGAAGTAATCCGATCGAGATAACTCCCTAATGATTAAAGCAGGAACCGAGGCATCTACAGTGTCTCCGATGCCAACCGGCAACAGATTGTAAATTATGCCAGGCGATATGCGTTGATAGCCATCAACAATGATGTCTGCAATAGTAAAGGTTTGAGCATGCAGGAGGTTAGGAAGACCAAAGGTCAACAGCAAACCCAAAATGATTTTTTTCATTCAAATATCTTATTTTTACTGAGTCAAAATCTAATATTGGCGTCGAACGATAGGCGCCGGGCAATAGAGTATATTTATTTTAAAGTAAACGACTGACATCATTATAAACGGCTAAAACCATGATTCCTGATATCAACAATAAACCGAGTTGTAGTCCAAACGATTGGATACGCTCAGGCACCGGACGCCGGATAACCGCTTCAATGCTGTAATACAGCAAATGTCCTCCGTCTAGGACAGGTATCGGTAGCAAATTTAATACCCCGAGTGAGATACTTAACAGCGCTAAAAATCCCAAGTAAACATTAAGCCCATATTTGGCTGTATCTCCGGCCACTTGAGCGATGGTGATTGGGCCATTAATATTCTTTACAGAAATCAAACCCACAACCATTTTCTTAACTGAATCGAGAACAAATAGCGTTTTATCCCAAGTCTCAATTAACGCAGGCTCGATGGCGCTAATCGGACCATAACTGACTTCACGTCGAAGAGAATCAGGCACTATTTCCGCAAGGCTCATCTGCTTTACATAGGCACCGATGCTGCCGATGGTTGTCCCGTCTGCAGAGACAACTTCTGCGGGCCGAATATCAAGCGAGGCCTGCTCAATATCTCGTTGGACCACGACTTCTAAATCTAGTTCCGGGCTAGCTCGGATTACTTCAACCCAGTGTGTCCATCCCCGAATAGCTCGACCATTGACGGCAAGAACTTCGTCTCCGGGCAATAAACCACTTTGTTCAGCACGACCATTTTCCACTAAGCCGGCAATTATAGCCGGGATTTCTATCTGGACAATGCCAAGGCTTGCAATAGGATTTGGCGCGGTGTCACTGCTAAGCCATGCTGAGATCGGCAGCATCACCTCTCTTGGCGAGCCTCCGGACGCCGGATCAATGGTTAAGCGCAGCTCTCCAGTCTCCCCCATTCTTCCTAACATTTGCAGAGTCACTTGCTGCCAAATAATAGTTTCCTTACCATCAACGGCTAGGATCTCATCACCTTCGCTAAGTCCCGCCATTTGCGCTGGAGAGTTATCTTTAATGCCATCGATAACTGGCGCTATACCGGAAAGACCATAGGCGATGTTTATTACCCAAAAAACAAAAATAGCCAATAAAAAGTTTGCCGCCGGCCCTGCTGCCACTATTGCCATGCGCTGCCAGAGAGGCTTGTACGCAAATGACATATGACGCTGACTCGCGGGTAATTCAGTAGACGCGGACACCGTTGTGTCTTCTTGCCCGAGCATCTTGACGTAACCACCTAAAGGAATGGGCGCGATTACGTATTCAACACCGTCTTTTCCTATCCAGGTTTTTATCGCTTTACCAAAACCAATAGAAAAGCGCAGCACCTTTACACCGCAGCGCCGAGCCACCCAAAAATGACCAAATTCGTGAATGGTCACCAAAATGCCCAAGGTTACGAGTAAAGCTAGTACATTTGTTAGTATTTCAAGAATCATCTTGATGCCCGTTTTTCTCTGTGTTGTGCTTCAGAGACACTAATTAATTTTTCTTTAAAATCAGCTCTTTAGTAATATTTCTAGCCAGTAAATCGGCATCGCGAATGATAGCGAGAGATGAAGCAGGTTCACAAGGGATTTTCGTTAAAACCTGCTCATTAAGCTCTGCAATCTCGATAAATTTAATTTGACCAGCAAGAAACGCCTCAACCGCAATTTCATTGGCGGCATTTAGTAAAGTAGGCATTGTCCCCCCCTGCAGCGCTGCGTCAATACCAAGCTTGAGGCAAGGGAAACGCTCATAGTCAGGCTCAAAAAAATCAAGTGAGCCAGCCGCAATAAGATCCAAAGGCGCGGCCCCCGACTCAATACGACGCGGGTAGGCCATTCCATAAGCGATAGGGATTCGCATATCCGCCGACCCTAGCTGAGCTAAAACCGAGCCATCTTTGTAATAAACCAGCGAGTGCATTGTGCTTTGAGGATGAATGAGCACCTCAATTTGATGAGGTGTAAGCCCAAACAGCAGACTAGCTTCTATGAACTCGAGCCCCTTATTCATCATAGTCGCAGAGTCAACTGAAATTTTTCTTCCCATTGACCAAGTTGGATGCTTACATGCTTGCGCTGGTGTTATATCACCAAACTCATTCAGGGGCCTGTCCAGAAAAGGTCCACCGCTGGCGGTTAGCGCGATTTTGCTTACATATTTGGTGGTTTCCTCGCTTTGGCCGGCAAGGTTTTGCGGTAAACATTGAAAAATAGCATTGTGCTCACTGTCAATCGGTATAAGAGTGGCACCTGACGCCTTGATTTCTCTAAACAGTAAATCTCCGCTCATTACCAGAGACTCTTTGTTAGCTAGCAATAGAGTCTTACCGGCACGCGCAGCGGCAAGAGTCGACTCCAAGCCAGCTGCTCCAACTATCGCCGCCATAACCATATCGACCGAATCATCGCTTGCCGCGCTCGACAGCGCATCGGCACCCCATACGACCTCAACCTTACTGCCGGCGGCCCTTAGCGATTGAGCTAAGGTTTTTGCATCTTCAGAACGAGACACAACCGCAATTTTCGGGTGGTATTTCAAACATTGCTGGAGCAGCAAATCGATATTGCTATGACCGGAAAGTGCAGTCACCTCGAACTCAGGGTTAACATCGACAACAGCAAGTGTGCTTTGACCAATTGAGCCGGTGGAACCAAGAATACAAAGTCGTCTAGGGCGATTGCTCATGGTCTATCGCGCCGTTAACACGAGAAAGGTCATGCCAAGCACAAACACTGGCGTGGCTGCGATCAAACCATCTATGCGATCCAGAACGCCGCCATGCCCGGGAAGTATTCTGCCACTGTCTTTAATTTTTCTATTTCGCTTCAACATACTTTCAACCAGATCTCCGGTCACGCTAAAAAAAGTCACTAGGGCACTCATAATAATAATAACGGTCATCTCAAATAAGCCAACCGGAAAAAGAGTTAGATTCAGTACCGCTCCAAAACACAAACTCACCAGCAGACACAGAGCAAAGCCACCCCATACACCTTCCCATGTTTTATTTGGACTCAACTCCGGTGCCAGCTTTGTTTTACCGAAATTCATTCCGGTAAAAAATGCACCAATATCGACCGCTGCGACCAAAACAATCAACACCAGAACCAACATACCACTAGGCTCCAAATATTTAAGTTGGGTGATTCCAACCCATGTTGGGAGTAAAGAAAAGATGCCCATGGTTGCGATTCTAGATTCTTTATTCCAGTGATTATTCCTTGCCGGATAACCCAACACTGCGAGTGACGCGCAAAGCCAGTAAAGCAATCCTAAAACCGACAAAGTGAGTGCGTGATCTTGACGTAAACTTTCCGTCGCCGGACCAAGCTCCAAGAGGAAAAAACAACCTCCGAGCAACAACATTATGCTAATTATATAAGCGACTTTGGTGGTGAGGTTTTCAAGACCAATAAACCCGCCCCACTCCCAAGCGGCCAGAAGAACAACTACCGCTGTAAACAAGGAGAACAGAAAAGGAGACAATAGCGTACTCGCAGCAACCAGTCCTAAAAGCAAAACTATTGCTGTCGCAATTCTCTGTTTTAACATCAGGCGCCAGCCTCTTGATTATGCCCACCAAATCGTCTTTGACGCTGCGCATAATCTCTCAATGCTAATTCGAATTCCGCATCGTTGAAATCTGGCCAATAGCAATCTGTAAAATACAGTTCAGTGTAAGCAAACTGCCACAATAGGAAGTTACTAATGCGTCTTTCACCGCCAGTTCTGATACACAAATCAGGATCTGGAAGCGCCGACAGACATAAGTGCTCAGCAATCATATCTGCGTCTATATCACTGACCGGCAATTCTTTATTGAGCGCTTTCATAACAACTGTTTTAGCTGCTTCAGCAATATCCCAACGCCCACCATAGTCAGCGGCTACGACTACCGTTAGACCTGAATTATTGAGCGTGAGAGCCTCTACTGCGGCCATATTTCTTTGTAGCTTTTCTGAAAATGAATGACGGCTACCTACGAATTTTATTCGTACATTCTTATCATGGAACTGTTTGATTTCTTTTCGTTTCAGAACCGACAAAAAAAGCGCCATCAAGCCTTGAACCTCTTCTGCCGGGCGCAGCCAGTTTTCACTACTGAAAGCAAAAAGAGTCAAAAAAGGTATGTTCCTGACGATGCAAGCGTCTACGATATTGCGAACAACCTCGGCACCTCGTCGGTGCCCAGCCCTTGCAGCAAGATCATTGGCCCTCGCCCAGCGATTATTGCCATCCATAATGATAGCAATATGCTGAGGTATACAAGGAAGAACATCAGATTTCATTACGATAGGTTGCGATCGATAGCTGACAAAATGGAAGTCTTTAAACAAGCACTGTAAGGAGGCACTTTCTAAAAAGTCAGCAAATCAATTTCTTTAACTTGATATGCCGATTCAATAGTAGCAATAAACTGATCGGTAAGTTTTTGTACTCGATCTTCAGCTCTGCGCTGCTCGTCTTCACTGATTTCTTTTTCTTTTTCCAAATCTTTGAAGTCTGTATTCGCATCACGTCGAATATTGCGAATCGCAATACGCGCATTTTCAGCTTCGTTTTTAGCCTGCTTTGTATATTCTTTGCGGGTTTCTTCGGTCAATGGCGGCATCGGCACGCGAATAGTATCCCCATTATTAGAAGGATTCAGACCTAAATCTGATTTCATTATTGCTTTCTCTATTTCAACAATCGCCGCCTTTTCCCATGGCGAAATAATAAGCGAACGGCCCTCTTCTACATTCACATTGGCTAATTGGTTTAGTGGCGTGTCCGAGCCGTAATACGAGACCATGACGGTATCAAGGATACTTGGGTGCGCCCTACCAGTACGAATCTTCTTGAATGCGTCATCTAGCGAGTTAACACTTTTCTGCATTCGCTGCGCAGCATCATCAATAATGTCATCGATCATTTTTTTATTCCCTGTCAATTAGCCTGAGTGTGGCGGCAACTTACTCGATTAGAGTCCCGTCAGAAGCACCCATAATGTTTTCTAGTAAAGCACCTGGTCTGTTCATATTGAACACTTTTATAGGTACCTGGTGGTCGCGACTTAAAAATATAGCCGTTAAATCCATAACTGCCAGCTGCTTGTCAATCACATCGTCATAGCTAAGACGATCAAACTTAACTGCATCTGGATTAGTCTCTGGATCAGCTGAGTAAACACCGTCTACTTTAGTCGCCTTCATAATTAAATCAGCATCAATTTCAATGCCTCGCAGGCAAGCGGCTGAATCTGTGGTGAAAAACGGATTGCCGGTACCCGCTGCAAATATAACGACATCGCTGGCTTCTAAATGGCGAATTGCGGTGCGCCTGTCATAGTCTTCAACCACACCACTCATTTGAATTGCAGACATAACACGTGTTGGAATATTTGCCCTCTCGAGCGCATCGCGCATCGCTAGAGCATTCATCACCGTTGCCAACATGCCCATGTGGTCGCCAGTAACCCTTTCCATTCCTGCAGCATGGAGCGCCGCACCACGAAAAAGGTTACCACCGCCAATAACCATGCCCACTTGAACGCCGAGACCTACAAGCTGCCCCACTTCAACCGCCATGCGGTCTAACACCTTTGGGTCAATGCCAAATTCGGCGTCACCGGTTAGTGCTTCTCCACTCAGTTTGAGCAGTATACGATTGTACTTGCGATCTTGTTTGGGCATAGTTTTAACCAATTACATTTAAGACTCGATTAAGAGCCTCCTTTCACTTGAGCGGCTACTTCTTCGGCAAAATCAACTTCTACTTTCTCGATACCTTCGCCAACTTCGTAACGGATAAAGTTTACAATATCCGCACCAGCGTCCTTTAGCAATCCAGAAATTTTAACATCAGGATTTTTAACAAACTGCTGTTCCATCAAGCTCACTTCGGCGACAAATTTATTGAGTCTGCCACTGATCATCTTTTCGATAATTTCTTCTGGCTTACCGCTCTCACGAGCTTGCGCTGAATAAATCGCAGACTCTTTGGCAATCACATCAGCAGGCACGTCTTCTTTACGGATAACCATCGGGTTTACTGCCGCAATATGCATAGCTATATCACGAGCTAAAGTTTCATCACCACCACGTAGCGCTATAATTACGCCAATTTGATTAGTGTTATGAACATAGCTATCAACGATGCCCTGATTCGCATCTTTAAATTTCAACCGATCTACTCTGCGAACATTGATGTTTTCACCAACTTTCTGGACCAATTTCTCACGCGCCAATTCAACTCCAGCATCAAGCAATGCTGCTACGTCTGCATCTTTGTTAGCGTATGCCAAATCTAGCGTTTGTTGGGCAAAATCAAGAAAATTCTCATCTTTGGAAACAAAGTCGGTTTCACTGTTAATTTCCAAAATTACACCGTAATTGCCGTCTTCAGCAATTTTTGTCATCACTACGCCTTCGGCGGCTACTCGACCTGCTTTTTTCGCCGCTTTCATGCCGCTAGACTTGCGAAGATCTTCAATAGCCTGTTCCATGTCGCCTTCAGATGCCAGCAATGCCTTTTTACAGTCCATCATTCCAAGGCCAGTTCGCTCACGCAATTCCTTGACCATTCCCGCCGTTATATTTGCCATGATTAATGTCTCACTTTCTAGAGCTTCAAAGCTAACTTTAGCTTTGTCAGTGTTTTAAAAAAAGGGGGCTATTAGCCCCCTTACAAAAGATATTTAATCTGCCCACTAACCTTAAATGAGTCAGATTGAAGAGAAGCTGACCTTAGGATTCACCCTCGGCGTCTTTAGCCGGGGCAATTGCCTTCTTCTCCGCTGGAGCTTTCTCAGCCGGGGCCGTCTCTGCAGGAGCTTCCTTAGCAACAGGCGCTTCTTCAGGAGCAGCTGGTGCTACAACCTCAACAACCGCTTCAACTTTCTCAGCTGCAACAGGCGTGTCGTCTACCTCAACAAACTCACTGTCGCCACCAGCAGGGGCGTTGCGTTTAGTGCCTTCAACACACGCGTCAGCGATGGCTGAGGCATAAAGCTGGATGGCTCTAATAGCGTCGTCATTGCCAGGAATAATATGGTCAATGCCATCGGGATTGCTATTGGTATCAACAATACCGATAACTGGAATTCGAAGATTATTAGCTTCAGTTACCGCGATACGCTCATGATCCACATCGATCACGAAAAGCGCATCAGGCAATCCGCCCATGTCTTTGATTCCGCCGATACTGCGCTCAAGCTTTTCTTTTGCTCTAGTGCGCATCAGTGCTTCTTTCTTAGTTAGACGGCTAAATGTGCCATCTAGCTCTTGGGCTTCCAAATCTTTGAGTTTCTTGATTGAGCCGCGAATAGTTTTGTAGTTAGTCAGCATTCCACCTAACCAACGGTGGTTAACATAAGGCATACCAGCTCGTTCAGCTTCTTCACGTACAATTTTTGAAGCGGCGCGTTTGGTGCCTACAAAAAGAATTTTCTTCTTTTTATCTGCCATACCAGTGACCACGTCAAGAGCGGTATTGAGCGCGGGGACGGTGTGCTCTAAATTGATGATATGAATTTTGTTTCTGGCACCGAAAATGAACGGTTCCATTTTTGGATTCCAGTAGCGACTCTGGTGTCCGAAGTGTACTCCTGCACGGAGCATTTCTTTCATGCTTACAGCCATTTTAATTCCTATACGGGTTAAGCCTCCACGCATCCCATAAATCAACCCAAAATCTCCTTTTGCAAGCAGTTTTAGGCACCCAGATCATATGTGACGATGTGTGTGCGACGTTGTGGTGCAATAAAGTTAAAATCAGCGGCTTTTGCCACGATTATCGTTGGTCTAACGTTAATTAAACGCTAGCCGCGCACAAATATCAGTGGTTTTAATACTCACCTCATTCGGAACGCGCCGTTTTATACCATAATCCCGACAACAGTTAAAGACCGGCGGGCATCTAAACAACTCTGACAAGGCCCAAACTTGCGACTCGTCAAGCCCCACCCCCTATTATTGGCCGTCGTCGTGATTTACAATGGTTATTTTTTCTGCCTTCACTAATTGGGGCTACAGTAAATGGAACTATGACTATTCATATTAAGACTCCAGACGAAATCGAGAAAATGCGGGTTGCTGGTCGATTAGCCGCCGAAGTTCTAGAAATGATTGGCCCTTACGTAAAACCCGGAGTCAGTACAGGCGAATTGGATACAATTTGTCATAATCATATAGTTCAGAATCAGCAAGCCATCCCTGCGCCTCTTAACTACAACGGTTTTCCGAAATCAGTCTGCACATCCGTCAACCATGTTATCTGTCACGGCATACCTAGTGATGAGAAAATATTGAAAGCCGGTGACATCATTAATATTGATGTCACCGTTATAAAGGATGGCTTCCACGGCGATACCAGCAAAATGTTTTGCGTCGGAGAAACACCAAGCCACGCTCAGCGCCTCATTCGCATCACACAAGAATGCATGTACAAAGCCATCAATATCGTCAAACCGGGCATCACCCTTGGCGACATCGGACACATTATCCAGCAGCACGGCGAAGCAAATAACTACGCCATTGTCAGAGAGTACTGTGGGCACGGCATTGGCCGGATTTTTCATGACGAACCTCAAGTCTTACACTACGGCCAGCCAGGCACGGGCATGAAAATTGTAGAAGGCATGACGTTTACAATTGAGCCTATGCTAAATGCTGGCTCTCGCTATACCAAATTATCTAAAAAGGATGGCTGGACAGTAACAACAAAAGACCGCCGGCTTTCCGCCCAGTGGGAACACACGCTAGCCGTAACTTCGGATGGCGTCGAAGTATTAACTCTGAGGTCTGAAGAAAATCTGTGACAAAAACTCAAATGGCTATTACCCCTGGCAATAATTACCATGGTGATTTATATGAGATTATCGATCTCGGAACACTAACCACCGAACTAGCAAAACCAGGCGTCAACATCGTCAACTTACTCAGCGGCGCGCTGAAATCCGCAAGTGAAGAGCTTGATTCTCGCTATAAAAAAAATCTGCCAATCACAGATATTGTCGCCGATCGCGCCAAAGCGGTAGATAAAATAATCATCCTGGCCTGGAACACCCAAAGCTGGCCCGATTCGAGTGATATAAATTTAATCGCTGTCGGGGGCTATGGCCGTGGCGAACTCCTCCCCCATTCAGATATAGATTTGCTGATTCTCACCACCAAAGACAACAACAAGGAATACAAAAATTCGATAAGCCAATTCTTAACCCTACTTTGGGATATTGGATTACAGGTCGGCCAGAGCGTTCGCTCCGTATCGCAGTGTGTTAAGGAAGCTAAAACCGACATAACCGTTGCCACCGCCCTCATGGAATCTCGAACCTTGGTTGGGTCGACATCGCTTTATAAAGAAATGATTACGGCGACAAGTCATAGCAAAATCTGGCCAATTAAGAAGTTTGTACAAGCGAAAATCGATGAGCAAAAAGCCCGTCATAAAAAATATAACGACGTTGATTACGCCTTAGAGCCTAATATTAAAACCTCCCCTGGCGGGTTGAGAGACATTCAAACCATCGCTTGGGTAAGTAAAAGGCATTTTCGGGCGGGCTCCTTTAATGACCTTGTACAGCTTGGCTTTTTAAAAGCGTCTGAGGAAACCATGCTCAACCGTGGCCAGCAGTTTCTTTGGAAATTACGCTACGGGCTTCATCTACTGAGTGGACGCTGTGAGGACCGGCTGCTTTTTGATAAGCAGAGGGAATTAGCCAAAATGTTTGGCTATGAAGATGACAAGAAGAGCCTTGGTGTCGAGAAGCTGATGATGCAGTACTATCGCGCCGTGGCAAACCTTCGCTCGCTTAATGATGTTCTTTTGCAATACTTTGATGAAATTATTTTACGCGCAGGTGAAAAGGAGCGCATTGTTCCAATCAATAACCGCTTCCAAATACGCAATGGATATATCGAAGCGAAATTTCAGAATGTTTTTGAGAGAAGCCCTTCTGCCTTGCTTGAGATTTTTATGCTCATGGCCCAAAACGCTGAGATTCAAGGGGTACGAGCATCGACCATTAGGTTAATCCGAGACAATCGCAGACTCATCAACGAAGACTATCGACAAGACATTCGCAACGTTAGCTTGTTTATGGAACTTCTGCGCTCCCCTCATGAGTTAACGCTGCAGTTACGCCGTATGTCTCGGTATGGGATCTTGGGTCGTTACCTGCCCGAATTTGGCAAAATAGCTGGCCGTATGCAGCATGACCTTTTTCATATTTACACGGTAGACGCTCACACCCTGCAAGTTGTCGAGAACATGCGTCTGTTTCTTCAGCCTGAAGGCCATGAAACCTATAAATTTGCGTCTGATGTAGCTCGTCGCTTACCCAAGATCGAACTGCTTTATATCGCTGGCCTGTATCACGACATCGCCAAAGGCCGTGGCGGTGATCACTCGGAACTTGGCAAAGTAGATGCTATCGAATTTTGCCGTCGCCACCGTCTAAGCGAGTGGGATGGCAAGCTTGTTTCGTGGTTGGTCGACAAACATTTGTTGATGTCTATGACCGCACAGCGAAAAGACCTAACCGACCCAGCTGTCATTCAAGAATTTGCCAAGCAGATGGGCGACTCCTTACATCTTGACTATATGTTAGCAATGACAGTGGCCGATATCCGTGCGACTAATCCAAGTCTTTGGAATAGCTGGCGCAGTTCACTCCTGCATCAGCTCTATAGCAATACCAAAAAATTGTTTTCCCAAGGGTTAGAAAACACGGTAAACAAAGATGATCGAATTGCCGATAAAAAAGATTTCGCACGTGAGCGACTGCGCTCCCTTGGGCTAAAACTAGATCAAATTACAGATGTTTGGGAGCACACTTCAGACGAATATTTCGTCAGAGAGTCTATCCAGAATATAGTTTGGCATTCTCGCGCAATCGCGCTGCATACCAGCGACAGTCCCTTGGTCTCAATTAAGGAAGTGACAGACAGCAATGGTGAAATAGGTGCAACTCAAGTATTTATCTATACACGAAATGCCGATTTTCTTTTTGCCAACAGTACTGCAGCTTTTGAAAAGCTTAATCTCAATATTCAAGGTGCTCGCATATTCACTTCCAACAACGACTACTGCATGGACACGTATTCTGTGCTCGAGGATTCAGGGCTCCCGGTAGGCAATAACCCACGCCGCAGGGCTGAAATCGAAGCTGTTCTAGGAAGCTATTTACTGCGTGGAAACCGAGGTCGAAAAGCTGTAGCTTTAGCGGCTTTTCGAAAAACTCGTAAAGAGAAATATTTCGCTAAATCGGTGCAGGTCAGCCTAATAAATCCTCCCAACCGCACGTACTCCACACTGGAAATTAACTGCCCAGACCAGCCAGGCATCCTCGCTTGTGTAGGCCAAGTTTTTGCTGATTATTCAATAAATCTTAAAGACGCTCGGATTACGACGTTAGGGGAAAGGGTTGAAGATTTGTTTTTCATAACAGATAAACACGACAAACCTATTACCAGCTCCGAGTTCTCCGACCAACTCCAAGAAGACATTAAGGCCAAACTAGAAACGCATTTTCGCGATAACTAGAAGCAGTATTGACCTCACCCATTAATAAAGAATTAATAAAGCCATGTTGACCCTTTACGGTATACCTAATTGCGACACCATTAAAAAGACTCGAAAGCTTTTCGATGCGCAGGGAATAAAGTATCAATTCCATGATTATAAGAAATTGGGTTGCCCAAACTCCCTGGTAAAGGTTTTCTTAGAAAATTTTAGCCATACCGACCTTATCAACACGCGTGGCACTACTTGGCGAAAACTTGATAGCTGCATTAAAGATAATCTGACTGAAAAGTCAGCGATTGACCTGATAAGCGCCAACTCCTCCATGATTAAGCGACCGCTTATCCATGCCGGAACTAAGTGGTTGATAGGTTTTGATGAGCAGCAGCTCAAGTCACTTAAACCCTGAGCCATCACAGTAAATAACTTGCCAGCCTTCCTGAACACTAAATCAATATAGGTTAATCACAATGAATTCTTTACACAGCTTTGCTTTCGGCCTTGCGACTCACAATTCCAGCGCTGAGCTAATTGAGGCGTTCTACCCAATGCCATGTCTTCATCCGAGTGCAGCACTTTCTAGCTTGCTAGCATCTACTTTTGCACTAGCGGCGCAAAGTAACAACACATACACAGTCGAGCGAGACACAGCCGCTCATTTGGCAGTTGAGTTAGAAACACTAGGCGAAAGCGGTTTAGCCACGCAATTGAGCGCCATGTCCGCTAGCGAGCAAACAGTTATTGTCTGTTTAGTTTCCGTGGATGCACCGCCTCAATCTATACCAGAGGCCTTTTTAAAATTGCATTTACTGTCTCACCGACATGTTTTGCCACATCAGTTGAATCTCAATGGCATGTTTGGCGTTTTGAAAAATCTAGCATGGACCAATCTCGGCCCCATTGATCTTGATGACCTGCCTGCTCTGCAATTGGCTGCTCGCCTAGAGGGTAAGTTTATTAACGTTGAGACAGTCGATAAATTCCCGAAAATGACAAACTATGTAGTGCCACGCGGCATTCGAATTGCAGATGCAGCGCGAGTGCGCCTTGGAGCTCACTTAGGTGAGGGCACGACTGTAATGCACGAAGGCTTTGTAAATTTTAATGCCGGCACTAAAGGTGCCGCAATGATTGAAGGTAGAATTTCCGCTGGCGTAATTGTTGATGAAAACAGTGATCTAGGCGGTGGCTGCAGCACGATGGGCACTCTTTCTGGCGGCGGTACTGAAATTATCTCTGTAGGTAAGAACTGTCTCATTGGCGCTAATGCCGGAATTGGTTTCCCGCTAGCTGATGGCTGCATTATTGAAGCTGGCTTATATGTAACTGCCGGGACTAAAGTACAGCTGTTAGATGCCACTGGAAGCGTAAGTAAAACAGCCAAAGCTTTGGAGCTCGCTTCCCTTACCGACATGCTATTCAGACGCAATTCGATTAGTGGCGCAGTAGAATGTGTGCCACAAAAAACATCGATAAGCTTAAACGAAGAACTACATTCAAATAATTAGTGAGGCATCTACTTTTATGTCACCTGCTTTAGATCTTGCCAAAGAGTTAATAAACAGAAAATCAGTATCGCCAGATGATAGTGGCTGTCAAAAGGTTCTCGCGGATAGACTGAGCGCTATTGGCTTCGATATTCGGTGGCTGCCTTATGAAGATGTCTCTAACCTTTGGGCTACGCTAGGCGATCAAGGCCCACTCTTAGTTTTTGCTGGGCACACAGATGTTGTGCCCACAGGTCCTGCAAGCGAGTGGACTTTCGATCCGTTTGAAGCAACAGAACATGAAGGCTTCCTCTATGGTCGCGGCGCTGCAGACATGAAAAGTAGCTTAGCGGCGATGATTACTGCTTGCGAAAAACTACTCAGTGAACGCCCGCTCAAAGCTCGCCTTGGCTTTCTGATAACAAGTGACGAAGAAGACAAAGCGATCAACGGGACTCGACGAGTGATGTCAACGTTTCAAGACGAAGGCATTGCTATTGATTATTGTGTCGTTGGGGAGCCCAGCAGTACAAACAAGCTCGGTGACACAATTAAAATTGGGCGCCGAGGTTCATTGAATGGAAAGCTTCGTGTCACTGGCATCAAAGGCCATGTTGCCTACCCACATCTAGCGTCTAACCCAATTCATAACTCGCTTTCAGCCCTAAAAACGCTTGTGGAAACCCAGTGGGACGAAGGAAATGACTTATTTCCACCGACAAGCTTCCAAATTTCCAATGTTAAAGGCGGAGTCGGTGCAAATAACGTGATCCCGGAAACATTGGATTTGGATTTCAACTTTCGCTATTCCACGGAATTGGATTCCCAAACAATCGTCAGCCGTGTAGAGGCAATATTGAACGCTACGAAAGTTAACTTCAAAATAGACTGGCATTTATCCGGCGAGCCATTTTTAACCACCAAAAGAGATTTAATCGACGTCATTAGCCACAGTGTTAAAGCGGTTACCGGACTAACCCCAGAGTGCTCGACAGCCGGTGGCACTTCTGATGGTCGATTCATTGCACCAACTGGAACTCAGGTCGTTGAATTAGGCCCCTGTAATGCCACGATCCATAAGATTAACGAGCGCGTGCGAATTAGTGATATCGACCGCCTTGAATCAATTTATTACCACATATTGCGTGAGCTAGTTTAGGCCGTTAACTGCAAAAGGTTTAAATAGTTAGATAAACGTCAAACCTAGAACTACTGCCCCGATAGCTAATATCGGGTTTTTTTGCTGCAAAATCAGGCGCGTTCTTGGGCCGTTTTATTATTACTCGGCGGCCCGCGATACTTAACGCCTTGTCTAATTGTTTTTGCTCTTGTGTGTCTATGCCAACAAGGTCATGCAAACGATCCATGTCTTTCTTTGCCCTACTCTTCCGGCCAACTATTGGATACATGGGATCGAGGTAGACGATATCAAAATCCTGCTTGTTGTAATCGCAGCTTAGGAAATCTGCTTGTTGCAATTCTAACGAAGGATTCGACACACCGCCCATTCCGACTGAGAGCCGCTCTAGGCCGTCTTTCAATAACGCATGCACTATTGGCGACTTTTCAAGCATTTGCACAGAGCAGCCCGCACAGGCCATCAAGAACGCGTCTTTGCCCAGCCCGGCCATGCCATCAAGAATTCGCGAGCTTGGATGCTTCTTAAGCCCCAATGCCTTAATCAAGTTTTGCTGCTTTATGGAATCAGATGCCCTAAGCGTTAAACCTGCATCATAGAAGTCTACTCTTGTAGGTCCCGCCGCGTTCTTTCCAAATTCGCACAGGCTCAAACCTGCGGGCAAATACTTGAGATAAAACTGCACTTCATAGTTGGCCGGTGCGCCATCTTCGACAAGTTCGATGTTCAAATGAGATGCCAATACACGTTCGCGCACGCCTGAACTGTTCTCGCACACAACAATCACAGCGGGGACCCCGCTCACGAGAAGTAAAGAAAAAACAATGACACACCCAGCACTATTCTATAAATGACAAACGGCAGAAACCCAATACGCTCAATAAAAGCAAGAAACCAGTGTATGCAGAAAAGAGCAACCACCCCAGACACCACTGCTCCATAGCCGAGCTCGATCCAAGCAACACAGCCATCAAGGTCACTGAATAATTCAAGCCCTTTTAATAAGCCACTAGCAAGAATAATTGGGATTGATAACAGAAACGAAAACTTGCCAGCGTCACTTTTGCTCATATTGCAAAGCAATGCTGCCGTCATTGTCACCCCCGAGCGTGATGCACCAGGAATTAGTGCTGCGCTCTGAGCTACGCCTATAATCGCGGCTTCACGCCAGG
>Ga0208414_1000439_pt1 | contig 41943 bp, 47 predicted proteins | sample AntAceMetag02UKE_FD_184770 | JGI IMG/M metagenome (GOLD analysis project Ga0208414, IMG submission 184770) | Saline lake microbial communities from Ace Lake, Antarctica - Antarctic Ace Lake Metagenome 02UKE (SPAdes) (version 2) | ecosystem: Environmental > Aquatic > Non-marine Saline and... | reverse complement strand
TGACACCAAACTCATAAGGGGTGCGGGCCTTGCCCTTTGAAATACATTCGGTTTCGGGTGCATGCCAACTGTACAGTTTAGGCGTACCTTTTGACTTGCGGTGCTTGGTTTGAGTCATGAGTCGCTGAGCTTTGGCCAACGCTTCTGCGATCATGCCTTTTAACTCGGCACTCAGCGTTGCTACCTGACGTTGAATCTCTCGTGACAGTCGGCCCACAATCGTTCTTTGACGGTTAATCACCTTTCTCATACGACGAAACTGTTTGGCGTGTGCATAACCACCGGCACGGCGGGTAAGTTGCTTGGCTTCTTTTACAAAGGTTTGCTTCAAGCTCAAACCGCATTCTTTTGCTAACTCAACTAGTTTGTTACGTGCCACTTCTAACAAACGACTATCAGTGGGGTGGGCCACCGCTTTATGCTGAACAGTCGAATCAACCACCACCGTTTCCATTTGCTTCTTTGAAATGAACTTCATATTTTGAGCGGCAGCAATCGTGTACGACAGCAACTCTTCAACGCCCTCTTCACCAATGAGTTTACGAAACTTCACCAACACCGTTGGGTCGCAGGGTAAACGGTTCTCGAAGTAGTCGTGCCCAGAAAAGTATTGCCAAGAGGGTGAATCAGACCAACGCTCACATAACCCCTCATCGCTCTCGTCATAAGCATGCTTTAAATAAAGCAAAGACACCATTAAGCGGATCGGTAACCGTGGGCGGCCTGCGTTTGAAACACCACCGCCGACCACTTGCAAGCTTGGGCCAAACAACCCAATGTCTTCGACTTGCTTGCCAGCTTTAACCTTGCGGGCAAAGTTATGTGCCAAAGAAGCTTCAATTTCTTGCCACGGCATGCGTGATGCAAGAACCGCAAGAGGCAATCTTAAATCGATCATTTGATCGATTCGACTACGGAAAAAATCGTTGACTGGGCTCATGAGTGTATTTCCAGAAAACTCCCAGAAAATAGTGCTGGGAAGGTCATTATCTGGGAGTTATTATAACTCAAAAACCCTATATTAACCAATTAAATCATGTAGTTATGAATAAATCAGGGCCGACCAATTAACAGCGGCGAACAAGGCTCAGAAAACTATCAATTCACAGGTAAAGAGATTTGTGAAGCAAACAGCCGGTCTTGGTGATTAACAACAAACTTTTCAAGCAGCGCAGAGAAACTATCTCTGCGCTTGGCTTAATAGGCGACTGCGGCCTTGCGAGCCTTCGCGAGCTTTCTCTTCGCTCTGATGGTGAGCCCCGTGGTCAGGATAATGAGAGCAAATATAGCAATTGCCGCCGGGCGTTCAAATATGTATCCGGGATAACCTGAACTGAGTTGCAAGGTTTTGAGCGCTTCGTTTTCAAGAAGCCCTCCGAGGAGCATACCAACCACGACAGCTGCTGGTGGATACTTGTAACGCGCTAGAACCCAACCAATTACAGAAAACACTAACAGAGTAATTGGTCCGACTGCAGAACCATCAATGGCATAAGCACCAAACGAAGCTGCAACAAGCACCACAGGTATTAAATAGCGCAACGGAACTTTCACAATTGAGCTAGCAAAATAGATAAACATAAAGCCAATTGGAAACAAAATTAAACACTGTCCGATGTTGCTCAGGATGATCGTGTAAACAACATCTTTATTTTTATCAATAAAGTCAGGCCCACCCACAACATTGTGCATCGCAAATGCTGCTAGCAGTACAGCTGTTGCGCCGCCACCAGGAATGCCAAGCGCTAACATCGTTGCCATTGAGCCGCCCTCAGAGCTGCTATTAGCAGATTCTGCTGCAATCACGCCCTCGACATTACCTTTTCCAAAGCTATCAGGATCTTTGGATGTTCGCTTCGCCTCTGAGTAAGACAGTAAGTTAGAAACTGATGCACCAACCCCGGGCGTTGCACCCACAAATGTTCCAATAAATGTCCCTCGAATCTGACAGATTTTGAAATTGAGGATACTCAAAAATCCATTCAGCAAACGCTTGGCGCTTAGGCCATTTGAAGAGCTTGACTCAACTATAAACTTCGAGTTGACTAGGCCAAACAGAGCACTAGCGGCTAGCAAGCCCATTAACGCAGGCACCCTGGAAACGCCGTCGAGCAGCTCGGGCATGCCCATTGTTCCACGCATAAAACCAGCGGTGTTCATACCAACTGTGCCAATAAGGACTCCGAAACATCCAGCGATCGCTCCGCGTAGCACACTGACGCCAGTCAGTGAGCTAAGCATTAGCATGCCCCACACCGCTACGCCAAGCATCTCAAGCGGCCCCATTTTGATCACAATGTTCGCCAGAGGAACAATAAGAAACAACAAAAATGTGTATGAGAATAAAGCGCCAGTCACTGATGCACCCAAAGCAGCTCCAAGAGCCTCATTGTGCAGGCCTTTGCGTGCCATTGGATAGCCGTCAAAGGTCGTGGCGACTGCCGATGATGTACCCGGGATGTTCATTAGGACAGCAGGTACAGAACCCCCGAAGCCTGCGCCCGTGAAAATCGATGTCAGGAAAATAATGGCTGGTAAAAACTCCATGTACATGGACATTGGCAGAAAAAGCGCCATGGCCATGGTCACAGAAATGCCAGGCAGCGCTCCAAATACAAGACCAATCAAAAGGCCTGGAAAAACCCAGATCCATGCATCCAGGCTGCCCGTGAGTAAAGAAACAGCGGATTGAAACTCGGGAAAATCAAGCATTAAATTTATCCCAAGATGATGTTAGGCATTTGGAAGGGCACCAATAGTTGATAGCCCTTTACCAAAATCACGGTTGCAAGTACAGAAAATATCAATAACACCCACCAACGTCGCTCACCACATATCCAGAGCGCCACCGTACAGAATATAAATACTGAGATGTCGAAACCAACGGCGAACATACCCCAAATGCAGCTGCTAAAGGCAAGCATCAACCCCAAAATTTTTAAGAAACTTGTGCGATCAAGCTTCTCAGGTCGAAGTTCCTCAGGTAAGGAATTTTTGCTAAAGCACTGTGGCAACACTGCAATAAGTAGCAGCAGAAATACAATACTCAAGGGCTGAACAAGTAAGGTGTTTTCTATGTGCAGAGATGTTTTTCTTAAATCTGCTAGATACCAAAGTGCCCAAGCACCCATTGCCATGACGGCGATTAAATGTCCCCAATCAATGCTGAGGGATTTTTTAAATGTTGAGGGCGTTGCAGAGGGCATATCGTGCCTGAAAAATCAGTGTTTTATAAAAATTAAATCTCGATAAAAACCCTCCGAGTTTTGAAGGTCGGAGGGCTCTCATCAACATTGCATAATTTTATTTCTTAAGCAGGTCCATGTGCTTACCGAGTACCGCGGCACCTTTTAGATATGCGTCTTGGGACTTTTCAGGACCGTACCAGGGGTTTGGCAGTTGCAGCTCCTTTGCCATCTCAATCCATTGAGGATCATTTGCTGCATTCTGAATAGCGTCAATCCACTTTTTACGTGCTTCTGGATTGCTTTTTGCAACTTCAGCTGGCAAAACCCAGCCACGCTGTGAGCCAGGAACCCATTCGAGATTTTCAATTTTATTTGCTTTCGCATACTCAACCACAATTGGCACGTTTTCCCAATCAGACATAGGCTCGTCGTTGAATAGCATCAGTGGAATAATCTTTGAGCGCAATGGTAAGAAACCTTCTGCGCCGACCAAACCGACGTCAACGGTGCCACCAACTACAGCATTCCGGGTAGGACCGCCACCTTTAAAAGTAACCATTCGCACTTGCGTAGGATCAATGCCAACAGCTCGGAGCAGCAAAGTGATATTGATCAAATCTGCAGAACCGGGTTGAAGGCCGATTGAAACGCTCTTGGGGTCCGCTTTCAGTGCAGCAAGTACTTGATCAACACTCTTCCACTTTGAGTCTGCCGGTGCGGCTAGCATTGTGAAGTCAGTCGAAGGCAGGTTCAGCGCATCAAAATCCTCCAACTTAAATGTTGCACTTTGCAAGCCGATGTTGGTGGGGACGTAATTGACCGAGGTCATCATGATGGTGTAACCATCGGGCGGTTGCTGCAAGAAGAACGTGTGTCCGAGTAAGGCGCCAGCGCCGCCACGGTTGAGAACAGTCACTGGCTGGTTCATTTGCTTTTGTAAAAAGGGTGCAAATGCACGCGCCATACGATCGTTAAAACCACCTGTATTGAATGGAACCAAAATCGTCAGTGGCTTATCAGGAAAAGCCTGCGCCATGACAGGCATAGATGTGCTGAGGCCGATCAGAGTGGCACCAGCAACTACAGCGAGTCGCAAAAGTGTCTTTCTTTTTTGTAGTTGTGTCATGTGTTTTCCTAGTGTTCGACCTCGTCATGGGTCGGAAAAAAAATCTATTTTTAAATGCCACACAAAGATACCTTTTTTATTAGAAAAATGACTGAAGGAAAACCCTAACTGCCTTACTCATCTACTTGTTGAAGCCAGAACACTTGCTTTGTTTGACGATCAATTAACCCGACTCACTGTAAGGTCTTTCAGGCCCTATTGATGAAAAAGAACGGAGCATTGAAAGTAAGCAAATATGTTTTGATTTGTTTGCATTGTCGTCACGTTCAGCACATCTTGGCCTGAGACCAGACCTACTAAAATGCCGCAACTTATTTGCACGGAACCAAGCGCTGCGAATAAGAAAGGTTTAGAAATGGCGTGGCAGCTTGATGGCTCAGATTCACGCGCTAAAGGATGTCGCGGCACAATAGAAAAAAGTGCTCGATACATAAAGGAATCGACCTATCTGTGTTTGGCCAAGACGATCTGGACGCAGTGGTTTGGGTGTTACAGGAACGACTTTTTAAAAGTCTTCGATTCAAATCTCTTGGCAAACTCTTTTCACCTGACACATTTGATGCCGACGAGTTTTATCGCCGGATTAATGCATTTCATACTTGAAACCGATTTTTTAATTTCGGCTTTTTAACTTCACATATGACTTCACCGATAAAAGCCAAACCCATCTTTGGGCGAAATATTCATTACGTTCAGTATGCTCGCGATTCAGGGTTTTGGCGGTGTTTTCGCCCTTATTGAACGTGATCTGGTGGAAAAAAAGAAATGGATGACGCGCGAGGAATTTGTCGAGGAGTGGTCGATCGCGCGCACAATGCCAGGACCGTCGGCATTGAATTTATGCCTCATGGTCGGCGCTAGCCACTTTGGATTTTGGCGGCGGTGGCAACCTTAATTGTGTGGCGGACTAAGGTGCATATGTTGCTCTTACTGGCTATTGGTGCCGTACTCGGTGCAAGCGACGTATTGACGGCCTTATTGTGTCTTGCCTAAGAATATTTTTAGCTCTCTCGAGACCGCTGGCCTCATTTCGTCCGGCTGTGTCACGAGCGCGCTTGCTGTGATTGGTGCACCTCAGCCTGCATACGTTCGCGACCAAACAACGCGATCGCAGGAAATAAGTTGATTGAAAGCACCCTGTCGTGTGGTTAGTGGTTTTCCTGTAGCAAACCGACCGCTCAAACAGATAGCAACTACGGAGCCCCTAACTGTTTAAAAGTTGCTGGCATCTTTTGTGAGAGAGGGAGCGCCGACCCTTGAAGTGGTTTTTACAAATTTGTGGGACTTGTCACAAATTGATTTAAGTGGGGCGTAATCGAGGCATTGCTATTGTCCACGAAGTGCTTGATGCTCGAGCCTGCTTACGGGGTGCAAACAAGCCTCCCTGTTGGTGTTGTTCAGGTCAGAAATCCGCGTGCATTCATAAATAATGGTGACACAATAGCAAACGAGGTAGGGATGGAGTGTCCTATTTAGCAACCTTATTGTTGATGAAAAATAAGGGTTGCTAACGAGGCCAGTGACAAAATGATGGGGCTAACCTAAACCACACCTTGTTCTTGGAACTTGACTATCTCCTCTTGGGAATAGCCAAGCTCGGTTAACACCTCGGGTGTATGCTCGCCCCACTGTGGTGCAGTGGTGACGACATCGGCAGGTGTGCGGCTCAAGATAGCTGGTTGCGTGATGAACCCTTTTTCTTTACCTGCTTTATCTTTGACCTTTTTTGAAATGTTTGCTTGTTGTACGTGTTTGTCGGCAAACATTTGCGGCACGTTATAGACCGGGCCCGCTGGGACGCCCGCGTTGTTTAATGCTTCAACCCAATATTCCACGGTGTTCGTCAAAAATACGTCGCGCAGTAGCTCGTTGCAACGTGCACGATTTACCGTACGGGTTTTTTCATTTGCAAAATCTGGATCGGCAATCCACTCAGGACGTTTGATCAATTCGCACAAACGCACCCAATTGCCCTGACCTGATGCGCCCAAGTTAAAGGAGCCGTCGCTCGCTGCGAACAAACCCATGGGTGTTGAGGTGGGATGATCATTGCCGGCTTGGCCTGCAACATCTCCTTCGTTCAGGTAGCGTGCCGCCTGAAAATCCATCATTGCGATTTGTGAGTGCAGCAAAGAGGCGTGAACCCATTGCCCTTTGCCTGAGCGTTCGCGCTCATGCAGCGCGGTCAAAATCCCAATACCAGCATAAAGACCCGCACTCATGTCAGCGACCGCCAAGCCCGCACGCACAGGGCCTTGTCCGGGCATACCTGTGACAGACATTAGCCCACCCATACCCTGCATGATTTGGTCAAAACCTGGTCGGAATGAATAAGGACCTTCTTGTCCAAAACCTGAAATGCTCGCCAAAATAATGCGTGGATTGACCTTTGCCAGCGAATCGTAATCAACACCTAGTTTCTTTTTGATATCAGGGCGCCAATTTTCTACAACGACATCAGCGGTTTTGACCAGGCGCATCATAATTTCAAGCGCGCCTGGTTTTTTGAGGTTGAGGGTGATGGCTCGCTTGTTGCGATTCAAGTTCTGAAAGTCACCACCTTCGCGATTACCAGCAAACATCCCTTCATTGGGATCAACGCCTTTTGGTGGTTCGATACGAATGACGTCAGCGCCGAAGTCGGCCAGTAAACGTACGCAGTTAGGACCTGCGCGAACACGTGACATATCTAGAACACGAAGATCGGAAAGTGCAAATGAAGCCTGGATTTTTGACATGGTTTAAGAATTTAGAGAAATCGAATAGATGGCTAAGGCAATCTTTGAAGATTGATTTAGATTCATGTTTAATTGTTGCAACAGACAATATGTTGCTTTTGGAATTATTGCAAGAGATACTAATATACGATCACAAATTAAAATAACCCCGAAGGATTTACATGTCTGAGTTACTAATAACCAAGAATGCGGCCGTTGGAATTATTACCATTTCTAATCCCAATAAAATGAATGCAATGTCGGTTCAAATGTGGACCGATTTACCCAAAGCGATTCGCGCATTTGATGCAGATCCAGAGGTGCGTGTGATTGTCATTACGGGCGAGGGCGAAAAGGCATTCGTGTCAGGTGCAGACATATCTCAGTTTGACACGTTACGCAGCTCACCGCAGACGCAGAAAGATTACGAAGCGGCTGTTGCAGAGTCAATGATTGCCCCTCGCGTATGCTCCAAGCCAGTGATAGCAAAAATTCGTGGCTTTTGCTTTGGTGGCGGTTTGGGCCTCGCGGCTGGTTGCGATATTCGTATCTGTTCTGACACTTCAAGCTTTAGAATGCCCGCCGCTCGGTTGGGACTTGGCTATGGCCACACTGGGATCAAGCGTTTTACAGACATCATTGGGCTGGCTAATGCAACCGATATTTTCGTGACGGCCCGTCGTTTCGATGCGGCTGATGCATTGCGAATGGGGTTTGTATCGCGAGTGTGTTCGAACGACGAAATTGATGCCATCGTTGATCAGTACACAAAAGCGATTTCCGAAAATGCACCACTGACCGTTGCGGCAAGCAAATTTACTGTGCGACAAGTATGTGCACATCCCGCTGAGCAGGATTTGGATCGCGCTGATGAAATGGTCAAGGCTTGCTTCGCAAGTGAAGACTTTAAAGAAGGCCGGGCTGCATTCATGGAGAAGCGCCCAGCACAGTTTAAGGGGCGCTAGACACCTATACGTGTAAACGAGAAGCTGTCATGACAGCTTCTCGTTTGTGAATTTGTACGAGCCCAAGGCACCGCCATCTGCGTGGTCTTGCCACAACCCGTGCACTGAACACGAGGTACATCCGCATGCAACCAAGCCTCAAACTGAAAGAAGTCTAAATGCCGCCAACTGCGACTGATGCGGTCATGAATGCCTTGTTTAACCTGCCCACAACCAGGGCAGTCAGCACGTTTGATCGTGTACTTGACCTCGAAATCGTTCCGTCGCTTGGAAGTGTCGAGATCAACCTTGGATACTTCCCAGGGAGCCTGCAGGCCAAGGGCGGTAGTAAAAAGTGCTTCGATTTGCTTGTTCATGGCCCCCTCTCTCACAAAAGTTGTCCCCAGCGTTTAATTTAGTTTTTTTAACCCTTGGGGCGGATGGAGCAAGGCAATGCCATCGTAGAGTTCGCAGTTCAAAGAGCAGGCCGTTCGTCGTTTAATGGCACCGAATAGTCAGCCAGTTTCAAAGGTTATAGTCGGGACTTGGGTATCGCGGTTGCAACCTTATATGCTTGCAAGCATGTTTTTGAATCAAAAGGATTCGTGGTGCCAGCCAAATCTTCTAACCCCGACCAATGGAACATGAAGTCCAAGCTTGTGGCCATCATTCAGACAGCGTCAACGAATGAGGCCTAGAAATCGACCTATTGTCGCGAGCATGGGCTTTACCCTGAGCAGCTCGATGCATGGAAAGCGGGTATTGAATCAGCTGACGTCGATGACGAGCCTGTGGTTAATGGACCGCTTACGATAGAGTGAGAATGACTGAGTACCATAATCCATTGAAATATATAAATAAATTGTACTTTATTGATAATGTAGTCTGCTTCATCCATGGTATTTTTCATGGCAAGCGCCTGAATGCCTTTTAAAGGTGTGTGGCTCACTCGTGCAGCAACTGCACGGCCAAATAACCGCGGAAACGGACCGGTTCACCCCTGACAACGCTGTTCGCCAAAGAGGCCTAGCCCTATGATGTGAGATCAGTAGCGAACTGCTGGAGCCTCTGCCCCTCGACTCGAGCCTCTGCCAACAACTGGTTCCAGTCGCCTGGGGGATGACCGCTTTCCAGCATCTTGCGGAAAACCCGGTAGGCGTCGTCGCTGCTCTCGTAGGCGCGCTTGGTGCCTTCATCATTGACCCACGCGAACACGATCACTTTGCTGGGCGCGTGGTAGCGAAAGAACAGTCGGTACTGCTGGAAAAATTTTGCTCGGAGCCAGTGTTTGTGATCGTCGTCAAGCGTGCCGCCTTGGCGGTATTCCGGTCGGGCTGGATCTTGCGGGACGACATCGAAGGCCAGCTTCGTGATCGCCGCCAATCGCTTGCTGGCGTTCTTCTTCACGTACCCGACGGGGTTTTTCTGCTTAAAGATCTCGACCTGCCGTGCCAGCGCTTCAGCCTGCGCGAGAAACAGCGGGTGAGCAAAGACCGTCCAGCCGTGGACGACCAGAGGCGCGGGTTTGCTTGCGCTCATTCGTCGTCTGTCGGTAGGATGGCATTGAGATCGACTTCGACGCCAGCTGCCAGCGACTGCAGGCGTTGGAAGAAGCCAGCATCTACCGCCTGTAGGCGCTCGGGGTGGTTGGCCATGTCGCGTGCCAGGAACCCAAGGAATTGTCCAAGTACAGGATCGTCTGCTTCGGATGCCTCAACGCGGGATAGCATCACCTCGCCTGTAGGGTGGATGCTGTAGTGGATTTTGTCGCGCTTATCGAGCCGAAGAGCGCGACGTACGGTCTCTGGTACTGTCGTTTGGTAGCGGTCAGTCAGTGTTGACTCGGCGTCGAGGATAGTAGGCATGGCGCGCTCCAGTCAAAGATGTGTATAGTTTAAATGGTAATGCAATCTCCTTGTCAAGTAAATGCAATTGCATTACCCATGACTGTTGCCATCTTAACTAGGGCTGCAGTGTGAGAATGGCGGCGTTGTTGTCGCGGGCTAGCATTAGAAATGAACGGCCTAAGATCAGTAGACGGTTCTAACCCTGCAGGTGCTTGATTGAGAGCAAATGCGACCCATAACTGCATATTTCACTACCAACGTGACCGGCATTTCACCAAGAACGTTACCGATCCGGTCATTCGACTCTACGGTCACACCGGCAATGCATCTTGGTGGCAGTTGCACAACTTAATAGGAATCGTTGTGGGGTTATCTAAGGGGTGATCGGGTTGGCTTGATTGTTGTCAAAAATTGGTACCGTACCGTTTAAAGCGGACAACGCCTTGTTTTGAAACGGTTCACCGATTCGTATGGCACCTGATGATTTCATCGCTGATTTAGATATGGTTGGTTCAGACGTCACCCGCGGTTAATCGAGTCGCGCTCAGACGTTGACGAGCCCAAGATTAAATTCGATTTGGCATTTGACGCTCACAGTATTTGGTATTGAAAAAACTTGGCTCTCTTAAAAGGTTAGCGTTTGCAAAAAAAAGAACGAAGCAACGGCTGTCTCTAGAGGCATGCTTAAAGGTATGCTTATGCTGTAACTAAAACCCGTGGGTATCGTTTAATCGCCACTACAGTCCATACACACTATCCAAAAAAAGAGGCCATCATGAAATTTGCAGCCGTCAACGGAACTTCAATCCATTACAGCCATATTGGTGCAGGGTCGGGCAAGCCACTGATCGTTTTTTCCAACTCGTTGGCTACTGATTTCCGCATTTGGCAGGAGTGCGTCGATGATCTGTCGCATGATTTCAGTATTTTGCTCTACGACAAGCGCGGCCATGGCCTGTCTGGTATGGGCACACCACCTTACAAAATCCAAGATCACGTGCAAGATTTGGTTGCCTTGATGGATCATCTGGATCTGAGCGGCGCAGTTATTGTTGGTCTTTCTGTAGGTGGCCTGATTGCCCAAGGCGTTTATCACGCTCGCCCCGATTTGACACGAGCGCTCATCCTGTGCGATACGGCGGCAAAAATTGGCAATGCCGAGATGTGGGATAGTCGCATCGCGACCGCCCGCGAAGGGGGCTTGCAAGCCCTTGTTGAGGGCAATATGCAGCGCTGGTTTTCGCCTGCTTTCCATCAAAATCGCAGCACCGACCTGCAAGGCTTTATCGCCATGTTTACCCGCACGCCGTTGGAGGGCTTTGTTGGCACGGGTCTGGCTATTCGTGATGCCGATTTCCGAGCCAAAGCACCAGACATTAAAGTTTCGGTAACGTGTGTGGTTGGTGATCAAGACGGGTCTACGACGCCAGAGGTGGTTCGTGCCACCGCCGACATGATCCCTGGTGCAAAATTTGAGATAGTCAAAGACGCTGGCCACATTCCTTGTGCTGAGCAACCAGCAGCCGTCATCAAAATTATCCGGGGCATGATGGCATCGCTTTAAAAGCATACCCCTTTGCGTCGCCGATCTTGACGGGGGTCTTTTATGTGCCTGTGATTGGCTTCTGGAGCGAGGGTGGTGGACGCTTCATAAGCTAAGTAAGCTCAGCGCCATCTTAGATGCGTGGCAAAGTAAAGTCCGTTGGAGCTGTAAAAGCCTGAATCAATTCATTCTTAGTCCACAAAAGAGTGCCTCAAAAGAACATCTCTAGAGGCACTCAATAACCTCATAAACAGCCTGTATCTGACACCAATGAGCGCGAAAACGTGTACCATCACAATCAAATTTTTGGTTATGCGCGGGTCAACCAGTCGATGTGCCCAGCACTCGATCAAATGTGTAGATAATGATGGATCTTTTTGAATTGAAACTCAACGCGAACCCTAAGACGCCCAAGGCGCACGGCACCCTGAAACGATTGTCCCGAATCTTGACGTTGGTTGGCAACACCTTTGTGGTGATCGGGTGCCTAGGGTTAGTGTTAGGAATGTTGGGCTTATACAATATGGATGTCTTTGCATTTGGACTTTCGTCCGGTGTCCGGATCATTGGTACGGTTGCTATTGCCGGTTGCTTATTCAGCGCAATTGGTTACGGTATTACTGACTACATGAGTAAATAACGCACTTAAGGAGAAGAGCATGTTTCAACGCTCAGACTATTTTATTATCATCGCTGTGATGCTTTCGTTTATCGTTTCTGCATTCTTGTGGTTCGTTGTTAGAGACCAAGAGCAGGCGATTTTCACGGCAATTTGGATTCCTTCCATCTTCACTTTTGGTATCTACTTCAAGCTCTGTGCTTTGATGGGACAGCGAAGATGAGCCCAGATTTTTTGCTTTATCCCGCGATTTTTATTTTCTCCATGCTTGTGATCGGTTTGGTCTATACCGTCAAAGAATTCACAAGAATGGGCGAGAAAAGCGAGCAAAAACGCAAGGAAGAAGAAGCTGAGTCCAAAAGCGAATAGTATTGCTTGGCTCATTTCCCGCTGTGTAGCGCTTTGCTAGTGCTTTGTTAGTGCTTTGCTAGTGGTTTGTTTGCGCTTCGCTTGTGTTAGCGAGCGGTTTTCTTAGGCCAGCTCTGGACTGGATTAGACGCTTAAAAGTGACGTGGCATCAAATACCATGAAGTCGCCTGAAGTAATTTTGCGCTAGGCACCAGCCACATAAATCTAAGGGTTGCCGCGTTTTAAGGCTAAAGAGGCTGGCTGGCGTTCTTTAGCGACAGCTCATAGAACAAAAAATAAGCAACCACCACGCCCAAGGCATCTGCCAACCAATCAAGCCAATCACCATGGCGCCAGCCGGTGACCGACTGCATCAATTCGATCGCAGCGCCAAAAATCAGTAGTCCGAGTAGTACACGCATGTGCCTATGGGCATAGGACCAAAACCCCAACACGCCCAAGAATAGAAAGCCCAATGCATGTTGTGCTTTATCCCAAATATCAAGGGTTATTGGCGGTAACTGCTCCGTAGGCAGTAGCGACAGGAGTAGTACCAAACCACTAGCCCCCCAAAAACCAATACGTACGATGGCAATTCGATTCCATTTCATGGGCTCAGCATACTGCCAATCGATACCAAACCTTAAGCGCCATGGTGTGTTTGCCAAATAACTTTTGAGTCGTTCTGTATGACGAAATGTGATCGAATCGACTGATCTATGTCATACCAGCGCCTGACCAGCAGTGATACTCTGGTTGAGCTAACACGACAAAGGAGCACGACACATGTCCATTCGAATCAACGATACAGCCCCTGATTTCACGGCTGACTCTACCGCGGGTGAAATCACTCTACACAATTGGATTGGCGACAGCTACGCCATCTTGTTTTCTCATCCAAAGGACTTCACGCCAGTTTGCACCACGGAGTTTGGCGCTGTGGCTCAATTGGTACCTGAATTTGAAAAACGCAACACAAAGGTCCTGGGTGTATCGGTTGATAGCGTGGAAGAACACCGCAAGTGGATGCATGACATTGAATCGGTGGGTGGCGCACCGGCTAACTTTCCTATCATTGATGATCAGTCATTAGAGGTCTCCAAGCGCTACGACATGTTGCCAGCGGATGCTTACTTGCCTGATGGCCGCACACCGGCTCACAGCGCGACGGTCCGCACGGTTTTCATTATTGGGCCTGACAAGAAAATCCGTTTGACGATGTCTTATCCCATGTCTGTGGGGCGTAACTTTGCGGAGATCATGAGAGCGCTTGATGCGGTGCAAGCCACCGACGGGGTGCCGATCGCCACGCCAGCAAACTGGCAGCCCGGGCAAGACGTGATTGTGGCCTTGAGTATGACCGATGAGGCCGCCAAAGAGAAGTTTGGTGAGCTAGATATCAAGTTGCCCTATTTGCGCTTCGTCAAAGCACCGAAGTAATTTGCCAAACCGCTTGTATGCCGGGCGCTTCAAGTATGAAGCGCCCGGTCCCTGACAGGCCGTTGGCCTGTCGCCTCCTTTACAGGCGCTATAAGCTTCGACAGATCGCAGTTATCATAAGAGCCGTCGATTTGTATTTAGGTGTGATGTGCCCAGCCGTTTTGTTTTGTCTGAAGATGACGTCGAGATTTCTGCCGTGCGCGCCCAAGGGCCTGGTGGTCAAAACGTCAATAAAGTCGCCAATGCCGTCCATTTGCGCTATGACATCTATCGATCGTCGTTGCCCGCGCTCGTCAAAGAGCAGCTAGCGCAATTGCGTGACCACCACATCAGCAAAGACGGCGTCATCGTTATTAAGTCGCAAAAATTTCGCAGCCTCCTCAAAAACCGTGAGCAAGCGCTCAGTCGCTTACAAGCATTGATTGACCGCGCCACAGAGCCCGTCAAAATCCGCCACGCAACCCGACCCACCCGCGCCTCTGTGCAAAGAAGACTCAAAGCCAAGACCATGCGAAGCAGCACCAAGGCCCGTCGTGCTTCAGCGGAAAACGATTCATGAAAGCATTACTCCAACGCGTCTCTGAAGCCAGCGTTCGGATCGATCAACAAATCGTCGGTGAAATTGGACCGGGCTTGTTGGTGCTTCTGTGTGCCGAACCTGACGACACCGAAGAGACAAGTGAGCGTCTGGTGCGTAAGATTTCGGCCCTGAGGATCTTTTCTGATGAAGCCAACAAAATGAATCTGTCGTTATCTGAGATTTGCGGGGAGTTGTTGGTGATTTCCCAATTCACCCTGGCGGCTGACACCCGTCGCGGCAATCGACCTAGCTTCACCGGTGCTGCGCCGCCTAAACAAGCACAACATCTCTACGAGGATTTCATCCTGCGCGCACGCCAGGTCGGCTTGGTTGTGGCATCAGGCGTCTTTGGAGCGAATATGCAGGTGTCCTTAATTAACGACGGGCCGGTCACGATTCCCATTAGCCTGCGGTAGTTGCTATGCTTTACTATGGATGTGCAAGAGCTAATCCACGGCTTTTCACATTCGTCCACGAACATTCACGCAAACATGACCATCAAACCCCGTCACATCGAACACCCTGGTCCGTGCACGGAAGCCGCGGTAGAGACCTTGGCGTCACGCTGTCAGACCGTGAAAGAGACATTGCATAGCGGTCAAACCTTAATAGCAGCCTTCACAGCTTTACTGCGCAAATATCAAGTCTCAGGCGCAGTGGCGCGTTTGGGGCAGGGCGTGGTGTTTCCAGCCAAGTACGTGCTACCGGCTTTGTCAAGCGACCCAGCGTACGCGGTTTATTACAGTGAGGTCCACACCGCTTGCGCACCATTACGAGTGACTGATGGTGCGGTAACGATTGGCCTCAAAGACCAACAGCCTTGGCTGCATTGTCACGCCCGTTGGCTTGATAACAAAGAAGTGTTGCATTGCGGCCATTGGTTGCCCGATCAGACGGTGCTTGAGGATGATTTACCAATTGAATTGACGCTGCTTTTAGACGCCACCTTCGAGACATGCCCCGATGAACACACGCATTTCTCACTCTTCAAACCAAGGGTGACCCGTTGGACTGCGCTCGACATGACCGACCCCCCGAGTGATTTGCCGAACGTAGAAATGGTTAATGGTTATCTCGTTAGAGTGGCACCAAACATTGATTTTGGTGAGGCGCTATTAGCCGCCTGTGCACAGCATGACTTATCTAAAGCCAAAGTGTTGGGTGGGGTCGGTAGCGTGGTGGGTGCTGCATTTGAGGATGGGCGAACTGTCGAGCCGTTCGTCACCGAGTTGTTGGTGAAATCGGGGTATATCGACTTAGATAAACAACAAACCACGCTCGATATTTCTTTAATTGACTACACCGGTGTGGTCACAGAAGGCAGACTCGCACAGGGTCGTAATCCTGTTTTAGTCACTTGTGAATTGGTCCTCGTCGAGGCCTAATATCCACCACTGCTCTAATGATTTGCACTGAATCACTGCACTGCCGCACTGCATTGCCGCACTGCATTGCCACACTGCACTGCGTTAACTCCGTATTGATTAGGTAAAGCCAGCGGTGCACACTGCTGCTCCCTTTCTACCTACCTCGTTCCGGAGTTCTTCGTGCCAGACCGCCTCGCATCACCTCGTCCACTGACGCCCACCTTGCCAGATCGCGTTTCTAAATCTGGACATGCCACTCAAATTCCTCGATCACGTCAACGCGGTCAGGGCATGACCGAATACATCATCATCGTCGCTTTGGTGGCTGTGGCAGCAATCGCCGTTTATCAATCGTTTGGACGGGTTATCCGCGCTCAAACGGCAGCGATTGCCAACGAATTGGCGGGAGAGAGCAGCAGCACCGCACGTTCAAACGCCGGTAAGGCTGCCAAGGAAGCATCCTCGCAACTAAAAAATAAATCCCTTAAAAACTATGGGGCTTCCTCCCGGTGATCCTGCACCAACGCGCTCGCCAGCGTGGCGCGGCCTTGGTTTTAGGTCTTGCCCTTTTAGGGGTGGCTGCACTGGCTTGGCGCGAACGGGCATCGTTATCGCAATTATTCATGGCACAACAGTCCCTCGATCAAGCCACCGCAGCTGCTGCCCTATCAGCCGCTCAGTTGCAAGCGCGACGTTTGAACGCGCATGCCTTCTTGAATCGAACCATGATGGCGCATCGCGTTGCCATGGCTCATCTACTGACCATCGCATCAGCAGAAAAAATGCGTCTTGAAATGAGTCGGCGCGTCAGTCGTGGCAATCCCCCGGCGTATCTCATAGGGATGATTTTTGGGCCGCAGCATTCGGCAGCATATGCCGCCTCGAAACTAGGTCCAGCCGGACAAAGCCAAGCGGGTATAGAAGCACTGCACAAGGCGTTTCAAAACCACGACAAAACAATACACAATCAAATTGGCAATGCGCGCCAGGCCTTGATTGCTGACGTTGAATCGACCGTTCAGATATTGGTCCGTGACGTTCTTAATCGAAATCTCCGTTCGCAACCAGGGGGTAACTTACCGTTAGAAATCGAGGTGACCAATCCCCTAGGCCCCTTGGCGCTGGTGATCAAAGATCAGACGCCCGACCTTTGGCGACGCTGGTTCGATCGCGTCATGAAAAAACACCAATACTTGCAATCACGACGTCAGACGGCATCGAACTATTTCTGGATCAATCCGCGTTGCCCATTGATGTTTCCTCAACTCAGACGTCGAGGCAACACTGAGTTGTCAACCGATGGCGTGTGGCAAGCCACCGACACTTTGTCCTTTCATAAGGTGCTCGGTGTGCGTTGGGACTTGTGCTATTGGCGCGAGTACCCCATGGGTTGGGCGAACGTGAGCCAAGCCGTGCGTCAACACGATAGCAGTTGGCATGATCAATGGATTGAGGGGATGGGCCCCATGCCTGAGACCTTTTCGAGTCAGACTTTCTTGCGATGGGTGATTTCTAGCCACGCGCTTGGTCATGTTTTAACGGGCATGAACAACCTCTTGGGAGACGGTTGGGCTTTGAGCTCTCAAGTTCGGTGGCGCAGTCGCAAACGGGCTCAGCCCTTTGTGCTGAAGGAACAATCCAAAGTGTTCACCACGGTGCGTGTGACGCAGCCGCTTCATACGCTCGATGCCGGCGCCTTGCATCTCGGTTTGCGTTTGAAAGCCTTGATCCAAACGCATAAAGACTGGGGCCGGCACTTGTTCTCGAGCGCCGCTGCGCAGGCCTATTACGATCGCTATGAGGAAAGGGTCGACCACAAACAAGAGACGGCAAATTTGTTTCAGCCGTTTTGGATGGCCAGACAGGTGCCTGTTAACCCATGAAAGCCTCTCAAAAAGGCAGTGTGATGACTGAAGCGATCCTGCTCGCTGGGCTCATGACCTTACTGTTGAGCGCTATCCATTTGAGCGGTCGCTGGCAGTTCGGTTGGCTTAACCACTATCTGCACACACAGGCCATGGCCACAGCCATTGCGCTCGACCACCATCGGCCCAGCGCCCTGAACACGCTCGGCGTCTCATTGGTGATGAATCAAGGCGAGCAAAGCGTAGACCTGACACGCACCTTGGCCGAGCGCGAGTTCGCTCTCGGTTCATCTGAGTGGCTTCATTTGCAAAGATCTGAGCGATACAAACAGCACGCTTGGCGTGTCATCGGCACCGGACAAGCAGCCAACGCTCAGGCAGTGACACAACGGCTCGCAAAGGCCCAAGTACTTTGGAATCAGGCCAGTGTCCAGAGCCAATCGGTGATCACACCGTTGCGCGCGTCTTTAGAATCTGTGGACGGCGTCTGGCGTTCGCGTGGTGACATGAGCGACTGGTTGTCGAAATGGCAAGTCAGTGTACCTAGTCAGTACGTCAAACCCACCGCCTTTGAGCGAAATCTTGCGCCTGTCTTTGACCGTATTTTAGGGATCGTTGCGCCGTGGCCGTGAATCGATGGCTAAGGCTGCTTACTTATTCGCTGTGGGCCGTGGCCGTGGGGAGCCCTCAATGGGCATTCGCACAATCATGCCCGCATTGGACGGCGCCATTTCACCCCGCATTGGCGGATATGCACGCATGCCATGGGGCACCAATCAGTCGTCAGCTGGGATCAGTTTGCACCGAAGTTCGCTGGCTATGCAGCCATGCGCCAATCAAACATTGGCTTGATCGGCTCTTTACTGATAGCCAATCGAAATGGTTTATTCATCCGCACGGTAAAGGACTGGTGTTGGCCGACTGGTCAAACCAAGACGACACCAGTTTGGTGGTTTTTTGGGAGCCGGGGCAGGGTGTGGGTGTGGGTGAGGGTGTGAGTGTGAGTGTGAGTGAGGGCGAGGGCGACAGTACGCGTATCGATAGCAGCGAGCATCAACCCACGCAAATCATGCTGTCTCGTTTTAGGCCTGCCAATGGTGCGAGCATCGAATCAAACCACACAGCGGTGCCCGGTTTTCCTAATGGACCTCGATAGGTATCGACACATGTTTGTTCGTAGACTGCACGCTTGGGTGACCAAGGCCAAACTTTTTATTTTGCCTCTCGTGCTCGGCATCGTCACGGTTTGGGCAATGGACCAATACCTGACCAACCGTTCGGTCGCGCTCGATGAAAACGCCCGTGCACAAATGGTGACTCGAATTGTCGCTGGCCAGTCGCTGCGTGCCGGACAGGTACTCGGTTTTGAGGACTTGTCGGTGCATGATTTACCCCATCAATGGATCGGCCCAGATAGTTTTACGCCTGAACAGGTTCATCTACTCGAAGGGAAGGTGTTGCTCAAGGACCTGCAGGCGGGTGAACCGATCACCCGTCTCTCTGTCACCGACCCCATACCCCCCGCGCTCGCTGAGCAACTGTTGCCTGGGCGCCGTGCCATCACCATGCCCGTGGACTACGTGAACTCATTGTCAGGACGGCTCACCCCAGGTGATCGTATTGACTTATTCGTGACATTTGCGCACCAAGGGCAAAGAATCACGACGCTGTTGGTGTCTGCCGTGCGTGTGATCGCCACCGACGAGCCGATGGTTTTACAAACGCAAGACGGATTAATGACCAAAGAGCGATCGGTCACCGCCGTGACGCTTGACGTTTCGCCTAAAGACGCCGTCAAGCTCGTATCTGCAAAGCTTGGCGGGGTTCTCACGGCCGTGCTGCGAGTCGATAGCGGCTCTCTCGCGAGCAAAGAGGACACCTTGCCCGCCGATCATTTGGCGGGATTTGTCGGGTTGGCGCCCTCACATGGTGCCGCACCTAAACCCATGATTCTCTATGGGGACTTAGGCTTAGGGACAGGCGCAGACGACAATTCAATAACAGCTGAGGACAGACCATGAGGGCATGTTGGTGCTTGGCTGGTTGTTTGTTGCTCGCGCTCACTCAAGGCGACTGGGTATGGGCTATCAAGCCAGCTGATGCGATCGACATCACGCTCGAACTTGGCAGTGCGCATGTCATCAACGTCATAAGCGCCAAACAAGTTGCGGTCGGCGATAGCCAAGTAATTCAGGCCACCGCCATTTCAGCCAATGAAGTTATTTTGTTTGCCAAACGATTAGGCGCCACGACTGTGGATGTTTGGGACAAGAAAGGCCAGCACCACCCACACCGTGTCGTGGTCGTAAGCGCAGGACTGGAGCAACAGTTAAAAGAAGTCAGAAACGTTCTATCGGGTTTGGGTCGCGTGACTGCGCGTTTGTCCGGGCGCCACATCGTGATCGAAGGCAAGCAGCTCAACAGCGACGAACAAGCACGCCTAAAAGAACTATTGGTGCGCTACCCCGATGTGGTGGATCTCACGAGTCGCATCGCATGGGACCCCATGGTTTTGTTGGATGTTCAGGTGCTGGAGCTGCCCCGTCAACAGTTACGTGACCTTGGTGTGAACTGGCGAACCGAGTCCCCTGACGATTGGTATGGCGGTGTGGCTTGGACGCTGGGCTCAAAAGGGATGCTAGGCGAGCAAGAGCAACCCTGGCGTGGGTCAGGTGAGGGTAACGCTGCAAGAGGCGCCATCATGGGCATGAACCAACGGCTCTCATCCCAGCTCAACGCACTCACACAGTCCGGTGAGGCGGTGTTGCTCGCTCAACCGCAGTTGCTCGCTCGAAGCGGCTCAGCCGCCTCGTTTTTAGCGGGTGGCGAGGTGCCCTATGCGTATGTCGATAAAAACGGCAAGAACACCACCTTATTCAAGAAATACGGTGTGCTACTTAACGTCACCCCAGAGGTTGACGCCAGTGGCGTGATACGGGCCAAGGTTGACATTGAAGTCAGTGCCATTGACCCAACGCTCTCAACCCCCGTGGGACCTGCCATGCGTGTGCGTAAGACCAGTACTGAATTCAACGTGTTTTCTGGGCAGACCCTGGTGCTCGGTGGATTTGTGTCTCGCGAGGCCACCAACCAAATTCGCGGGCTGCCAGGTGCATCGGATGCGCCTGGCATTGGGGCTTTGTTCGGTACGACCAGCACACGTTATCGGCATACAGAGATGGCGATCTTTGTAACGCCCGTATTGGTTGACGCCGATCATCCAGACATGCTCACCCGGGTGGCGCGCGGCCAGCAGATTACCGACCAGCATTTTGGCGCCACCGCCGACATCAACGTGCCCATTCGAGGTGACTCTCGCCATCAAGACCACCAGTGGCATCCATCACACCCTGCCTTATCGCAATGGGGTGATGAGAGCGAGAAGGTCAGTGACCGACGCAACACCACGGCGTGGACCAATCCCTAAACCCAACACATTCTCCACCACATTCTCCACCACATACCCCACCATATTCCTCACCACAAGCTCCCAACATAAGCACCACCACAAGCCTTTCCAACCTATTTACCCCTATCAAGGAGCGGATCGTTGTTAGCCGTTGAAATGCAGTACGAAGATGGACGCCAGTTACGTCTGAGCGTGACCTTGCCAAGCCTGATTGGCAGGGATCCCAGCAGTCAAATACGGATTGACCATTGGCGTGTCGGCAAGTCACACGCCAAAATCAGTCGCACGGGTGACTTTCTGCAAATCCAGGACTTGGGCACTTTCATAGGCACCCGCGTCAATGGGGTGAGCAAACCTCATCACTATCCACTGCTACCCACAGACGAGATCATCATTGGACCGTGTCGGATGAAACTCCAACTGGTTAGCCAGCCAGTCGCGGCGCCAGACATATTGGGGCAAGCGCATCAAACCGATGAAGCAAGCGTCTTGGCTGAGCCATCGGTTGATCCCGGCTTGCGAGCCGCATTGCACGCCGAGCTCATCGAGCTCTTCGACCTTAGAAAAGTCGACCTGTCAGGCTTATCGAATGCCCTCTTGAAGGATCGCGCACTCACGCTGCTAAATGAAATGTTTGAGCGGCACGACCGCGGATTGAATGCCATGCAACGTGAGCAAGTTATCGCCGCGGTCGTCAATGATGTGGCCGGTCTCGGTGTGCTGCAAACGCTCATGGATGATTCAGCCATCTCCGAGATCATGGTGAATCGATACGACCAGATTTACGTCGAAAGCGGTGGCGCCTTGAAACGCCACACGATCCGTTTTACTGACGAAGCCGCAGTTAGAACCGTCATCGAGCGCATCGTGTATCCGCTAGGACGACGTATCGACGAAGCGTCACCCATGGTTGATGCTCGGCTTGCCGACGGTTCACGCGTGAACGCTGTCATTGGACCTGTGGCCTTACATGGGGCTTGTTTGACCATTCGTAAATTTCCAGCTGAGCGACTCGCCTTACCCGACTTGGTCCGACTCGGTTCACTGAGCGAGGCGATGGCGCAGTTTCTCAAGTGTTGTGTCTCGCAGCGCTTGAACCTACTGATTTCAGGCGGAACGGGTTCAGGTAAAACCACTTTGTTAAATATCTTGGCGAGCCAAGTGCCTGCCTTCCAACGTATCGTGACGATTGAAGACGCAGCCGAATTAAAAATTGATCACCCCCATGTGATTAGTTTAGAGGCGCGCCCTAAAAATATGGAGGGATCTGGCGAAATCACGATCCGTGACTTGGTTAGAAATGCCTTGCGCATGCGTCCCGATCGAATCGTCGTCGGAGAGTGTCGCGGCGCCGAAGCACTCGACATGTTGTCAGCCATGAACACGGGGCACGACGGATCACTCACCACCTTGCACGCCAACAGCACCCGCGATGCGCTATCTCGCTTGGAAACCATGGTGTTGATGGCAGGTAAAGAACTGCCCTTAAGTGCGATCCGCGATCAAATAGCAAGGGCAATTCAGCTCATCGTCCAACAAACCCGACTCTCAGATGGGCGACGAGTCATCACCGCCATTGATGAGATCACCGGGTTGGAATCTGGACAGATTCAGCTGCAACCCGTGATGCGTTACAACCGTTTGACCCGCTCTTTTCAGACGCCATCGATGCCACCCACCTTTTTAGGTCAATGGAAGGCCGAAGGGGTAGAGACGCCTGACTGGCAAAGTGGCAACAGCGATATGGTTGCAAACTTGTGAATAGGCTCTTGATCAGTTTGCTGCTGTGCGCAGGGTTCAGTATGGCTTTATTGGTATGGTCGGTCCAGCGCACGTTGTTTCTCGCCGTCAAGCAGCACAAGGCGACCTACACCCATGAAGCGCAGCATCGATTGCGTGACTTGTTTCTATTTGTGGATGCATCCCTGTTGTGGGCGAGCGCCTGTGGCTTGTCTGGTGTCATTGGTATCGCCGCGTGGCTTTTGGGCGTTGGCCCCTTTGTTGCAATCGCTATCGCCTCTTTGTGTCTTTTTGTACCTAAGGCACTGCTGCGCTTTGCATTGCTTGAGCGTCACCGACAATTCGAGCGTCAACTGTCTGATGCCCTGTTTGCACTGTCATCGGCGATGCGGGCAGGGGCCAGTTTTGCGACTGCGCTGCAGGCACTCACGCAGCATGCCTTGCCCCCGTTGTCGCAAGAGTTTTGTGTGGTGAATGACCGCATCAGACTTGGCGTCTCTCCACAAGATGCGCTGCAAGAGTTAGTCATCCGCTTGCCCAGTGAAGCGTTAAATATGCTGGCTGCCACCGTACGCGTGGCGATTCGCACGGGCGGCCCCATGGCATTGTTGCTGGACCAAACGGGTAAAACGCTGCTCGCCAACCAACAGATTGACTTGCGCCTGTCCTCGCTGATGGCTCAAGGGTGGATGCAGGCCTGGGTCATGGGTGCCATGCCGCCCGGGTTGATGTTGGTGCTCGCGTCCATGGACGAGGCGTTTGCCCCTGCGCTCTTGACGACCCCGGCTGGCTATGGGGTCCTATTGTTGATCATCTGTTTAGAGACCTTGGGTCTTTGGTGGCTTAGGACAATCAGCCGATCGGTAAAACAATGCTAGCCCACAACACCGGCCAGATAGGCGTGCGAGCGCGATGACTCATTGGTGGATTGCAGGACTCGCCGGACTCACCATGCTTATCTTGATGTATGGGCTGATGGCGCTCAATTTTGCCATAGGGCCCGTGAGGCATAAGCTAGAAAGTTGGCTGAGTTGGTCGGCGCGTGAACGATATCAGCGCTGGCTTAATCAAGCCGGTATGACTCACTGGGTCGCTGTTGACCTGTTGATCTTGCGGGTGGTGGTGACCCTCACCGGTTCATCGCTTGCATTCTGGCTGACCGGTTCATTGTCACTGACCGTATTGATGGGCGTGACCGCCTGGGTTGTGGTGTGGTGGTGGTTAAAGTCAAAGGTGGGCCAGTATCAACAGCGACTGACAGCAGAACTGCCTGCTTTCCTAGATCTTTTGTGTTTATGCATGTCTTCGGGCATGAATTTACAAACAGCGGTGGCTTTGGTGCTTGACCTTTACGAGCAGGGTGCCACGGGCCGCACCAATCAAAAAAGAGGGCGCGACTCGGGGTTGGCTACCTATTGGCGCCGCTGGTTGTCGGCTGTGTGTTCGGGTACCAGTCGGCGTAAGGCCTTTGAGCAATTGATGGCTGAAGTCAGTGCACCGGCCATCCGACGTGTTTGCGTGGCAATGCTGCAGGCAGAGCAGGCGGGCGCCGGCATGGCGACATCTTTGATGGTGCAAGCCGAGCAACTGCGACAAGAACGATTGATGACCATTGAACGCAAAGCCATGCAGGCACCTGTCAAAATGCTGTTGCCACTGGTTGTCTGCTTTTTTCCAAGCACATTCCTGGTGCTAGGCTTCTCTATGTGGCTTAGCCTGGCAGATACGATGAGTGGGTTTTCTTGAATGCTAAAAGTAGACTTGTTACCAAATGAGGCGCTTGGTGTCCCAAAGCAAACCATTGAGATCCTGCACTGCCATACGTTTAGTCGACGCCTACGAGGCTTCATTGGCCGTCGCTCAATTGCCGAGAATGAATTGCTTTGGCTAGCGCCTTGCGCTGCGGTTCACACAATCGGCATGCGATGTTCGCTCGCGCTCATTTTTATCGACGACCAAGGGCGCTGTTTGCGTATGGTGGAGCAAACGAAGCTCGCGAGAATCTACACCTGCTCGCGGGCGCGAGGCGTGATTGAAATGCGCGCACGGCCACAGGCAAATATCGATTGGGTGTGGCAGGCGATCGCACCGGTTATCCAAGATGAGTCATGCCGCTGAGGTATTGCAGGTGTCGCAGCTAACGCCGGCGCGACAGATCGTTTTAGGTGGCCTCTGCAGGGGTGTCGCCTTGCCCAAACACGCTCACATACGTTGGATAAAAGGTGGCATAAAGCACACTGCCGATCGCAATGTTGATGGGTATTTGCAGCGTTGCCGCTAAATCCACGGAGACACCGATACTGATGAGAAGGCCAAGCACCAAGTCAATCGCAAAGAAAATCGCCGCCCACGACACGCCGTATACCAAAAATGCCCACTTGTTACGCCAACAGGCAATGGCACTAAAAAAGAGAGCTTGCGTCATCGTCGTTTGATGCCAGCCAATGAGAACAGGCGTGTACCAAAAGAGGGCGGCCAACACAAGATAAAGCACGGCAAACAGAATCATGGGGGTTTGCATGGCTTGAATCAAAGGCTCAATGTCCTGCGTTTCGGCGAGAATTTGCATGGCAGCCGCTAACTCTGTCGCAAACGGCAAAAAAATCAAAATACCCATACCCAAGCAGACCGCCACATAAAGCATGCCCAACCCGATCAGCTTTTTAAAGAGGCCTGGTTGCTTGAGCGGCTCAATCCAGTGCCGTGGACTGATTTGCTTTTGAGCATTCACATCACGGGTGATCGACAATGTCACGTAGGTGATGGAGGGCATGAGGGCGATGAAAACAATGGGGCCAATCGGTGCGCTTAAGGTCCCAAAAATGAGCAATAACGTGACAAACATTGCCCAGCTGAACAAAGCGAGCGGCTGTTGCCGAAACAATCGCCAACCAGCGTCGATCCAAAACAAACCCGCCCGCGCGGGGAGTGTGACTGCTTGCATTATTCGTCCTGCAAAATGGTGGGTGGTCGCTCATTGACTCGTAACCGTAACACCCTCTCGAAGTGCGTTGGGTCGTGAGGTTTTAGCGTCTCGGCTGGCCGGGGTTTATGAAAGTCAAAGAGTCTTGAAATCCAAAAGCGCAACGCCGCCGCTTCTAGCATGTCGGGCCACAAGGCTCGCTCGTTCTCGGTCAATGGACGAATGTGTTGATATGCATCAAGCCAGGCTTGGGTCTTTTCTGGGATCAAAGCACCGCTATCGCGCTCAATGCACCAGTCATTAACAGCCACGGCCATGTCGAATAACCAGTAATCACAACCGGCAAAGTAAAAATCAATGACCCCACCCATGACTGGCGCTTGGGCGTCGCCATTAAATAAAACATTGTCACGAAAGAAGTCGCAGTGGGCAGGCCCGTAAGGCAATGACGCTAACCGACCAGCGGTATTTAGAGCCACTTGATGGCTCAAGGCGCGTGTGAGCAACGCTTGTTGATCGTGGCTCAAGTAGGAGGTGAGTCTGGGTGCGGTCTCTTGCCACCACGCTAGGCCTCGCAGATTGGGTTGTTTGATCGAGAAGTGTTGGCCCGCCAAGTGAAGCTTGGCCATGGTTTGAGCGGCCAATTCGCAATGCGCCAGGCTAGGTGATTTAACCCACTGGCCACTCAAACGAGTCACGATAATGGTGGGTTTATCATGCATGGTACTGATACGCGTGCCATCTCGGCGCGTTTGCGGCACCGCCACGGGCAGACGTTGCTCAGACAAGTGGTGCATAAGTTCGACATAAAAAGGCAATTGCGCGTGAGTCAGCACCTCAAACACCGTCAGAACGTATTCACCTTCTGTCGTTGTTAGAAAATAATTGGTGTTCTCTATGCCGGCAGAGATGCCCTCTAAAGCAACGAAGTCGCCCACTTGATAATCAAGTAGTAGGCGTCTCGCCTCATCGTCACCAATCGAAGTAAAAACAGCCATTCGCCTTCAAAAAACCCTTGAGTTGCCGTCAGGCAAGTGCCTTGACTCGACTGATTGTAGACCACTCTACACACGGGTTCTAAGGCGACCGAGGAGCAAGCTTTGTCTTAAAGGGTGAGATGGGCTTTGGTTGCATTAAAATTCGATCCATGAGAACCGTGACACCTGTAACCCACACCAACGCCCACCCCAGCGCCCACACCAAAGACTACAGCCTCGCTGATCCTTTGAGTCCTAAGCACTGGCAGTTATGCGTGGCGCCCATGATCGACGTGACAGACCGTCATTGTCGCTATTTTCACCGCTTACTCGCGCCCAAAGCGCGCCTCTACACCGAGATGATCACCACCGGCGCCCTCATGTTCGGTGATCAAGCCAGACATCTGGACTTTAACGGGGCGGAGCACCCCGTGGCCCTGCAACTTGGTGGCAGCGAACCAGCTGCCCTAGCGTCAAGCGCCAAACTCGGGCAGCAATGGGGCTATGACGAGATCAATTTGAACTGTGGTTGCCCCTCAGATCGCGTCCAGAAGGGCGCCTTTGGCGCTTGTCTGATGCGCGAACCGAGCCTGGTCGCCGACAGCATCAAAGCCATGCAAGACGCTGTCGATGTGCCCGTGACCGTGAAGCACCGGCTTGGCCTAGACGCTCAGACCGATTACGGGTTTGTCCGCGACTTTGTGGGTCAGTTGTTTGAGGCGGGTTGTCGCGTTTTTATGGTGCATGCACGTCACGCCATACTCGCTGGCTTGTCACCCAAAGAAAACCGTGAAGTGCCCCCACTGCGCTATGACCAGGCCGAGCAACTAAAAAAAGACTTTCCCGATGCCGTGATTGTTTTAAATGGCGGTTTGAACAGCGTGCCTACCTGTGACCAAGCGTGGCAAGCCTTTGATGGCGTGATGCTCGGGCGTGCAGCGTGGCATGATCCGGCGATATTGTTTGCCCTCTCTGAGCACTTAGGCCATCTTGATGGCTCACTCGATGAGGCGAAATTAATTGACGACCTTGGTCAGTACGCCCAATTACAGGTGTCCTTGGGTGTTCCCTTACGCGTTGTGGTGCGTCCGTTATTGGGCTTATGGCAAGGGCGGCCCGGCGCCCGTCAGTGGCGTCGAATGCTGTCTGATCCTCATGCGCTACAAGCCAATGATCCTGGCTTGATTCACCGGGCTTGGCAGTCCGTCGGTGTGGCTCGTGAACTCTCAGAGCCAGCGCTTTAGCGATTGTCCTCGGGTTCCGTGGGCCAATCGCGAATGTAGGCCTTGAGCATGGAGTTTTCGAATTGCTGCGCGGCAACGATGGCTTGCGCCATGTCGTAGAACGAGATCACCCCCATGAGCGTTGGGCCATCCATGACCGGGATGTAACGGGAGTGTTTGGCGAGCATCAAGCGTTGCACCTCATCGGCGTCCGTATTCGGTGTCACGCTAAGTGGCGCATCATCCATGATGGCTCGGACCGTGAATTCACCGACTGCGCCCGCGTTCACATTGATATGGCGGATGATTTCACGAAACGTCAGCATGCCAACCAAAGTGCCGTGCTCCATGATCACAAGCGAACCAATGTCTTGTTCACTCATGATTTCTACCGCTTGGAGCACCGCCATGTCGGGGCTGGCTGTGAATAGCGTGTTGCCTTTGACTTTGAGGATTTCATTGACTTTCAACATGGCCGGATTCTCCACTAGGGGTAGGGTGACTATTAGAATTGTAGGAGGGTGGGGCGAGATTGTCATGAGAAGCACGTCGACGGTGACGATCCGTGTTGTCGTGCGAGATTAAATTGGCCGCCACCAGCGCACCAATCAAAACCGCTAGCCAAGAGAGATAGATCCATAGCAGGAAAGCAGGCAGCACTGAAAACGCGCCATAGATCACGGTGTAGGTGGGTATTTGTGCAAAGTAAATGCCCAGCCCCCATTTGATCGCTTCAAACAAAGTGGCTGTGGTAAATCCCCCAACCATAGCCAGGCGCCAGGAAACCCGACAATTAGGGACGATGGCAAATAAAAGGGAGCATGCGCTGGCGCCAAGCAGGTAGGGTACCCAAGCGGCCACGGCCGCTAATGGCATGATGGTCGAATCGCCCAAGGTAAATGCTTGCCCGGCGACCAAAGTGGACATCCAGATACTCGCACCTAGTATGACCGGACCAAGCGACAAGACCGCCCAATAAATCAATAACCGTTGACTAATAGGCCGTTGTGTCTTGACGTGCCAAATGTCATTTAAAGCGTCGTCAATCGACAAAATCACAAGGACAGCAGTGACCAATAAAAAAACGCCGCCCACGGTCGACAGTCGTGACGCTTGTGAGACGAATTCGTCTAGGTACTGCATGACAGTCTCAGAAAACTCCTCCGGCATCAATTGCTCGCGCAAGAACACTTGGAGGGCTGACTCAAAATCTGAAAAGATCGGAAAAGCAGTCATCAAAGACAGCATCACCGCTAGCAATGGCACAATAGCCAATACGGTGGTGAAGGCCAAACTGGCCGCGACTTGAAGCAAACGGTCGTTTAGCGCTGCCGATACAATTCGAATCAGCGCACGCTTAACCGCAAGCGCTTTGCCATGCAGCATGTAAATAACCCTTTATTTTTTTAGGTAAATTAAACCCATGATATCAAGCCCAGCGCTTCAAAAGGACGTCAATCTGTCTAGGGGTTTGCAACGACTGGCGTTAGGCAGCTTATTGGTGCTGTTTTTATGGTGTCTGGCATGGGAAATATTTCTGGCGCCCTTAAAGCCTGGAGGCACATTGTTGTTTTTAAAGGCGCTTCCCTTGGTGTTCGCCTTTCGTGGTGTGGCCAAAGGTGACCTCTACACCATGCAGTGGGCCAGCATGCTGGTCCTACTGTATTTGATGGAAGGTGTGGTGCGGGTCGTGTCGGATCCGCCGGGCCCTAGTTTTTGGATGGCATGGGTAGAAATTCTCCTTTCAACGACGTTCTTTATGGCGGCGATCCTGTACGTGAGACCTGCCAAGCGGGCAGCCAAGCTCGCCAAGAGCGCGGCTGATGCGGCGCCACCGTCTACTTAGATGCTAGCAAATCAAGCTCAAAATGTCATAATGTCGGGTGGGATCAATTTTTCGGGTCGGTGACCCATAGAGTAGGGTTCGATATGGCTGGCAGCACGCTCGGTAAAATTTTTTCAGTAACCAATTTTGGTGAATCGCACGGCCCCGCCATCGGCTGCGTGGTGGATGGCTGTCCGCCTGGACTTGAGCTAGACATCGCCGATATCCAATTCGATCTTGACCGTCGCCGGCCTGGCCAATCGCGCCATGTGACTCAGCGCCAAGAAGCCGATCAGGTAGAAATCCTCTCGGGCGTGTTCGAGGGCAAAACCACGGGCACGCCGATCGGCTTATTGATCCGCAATCAAGACGCTCGCAGCAAAGACTATTCGGCCATCGCTGATACGTTTAGGCCAGGCCATGCAGATTTCACTTACTGGAACAAGTATGGTGAGCGTGACCCCCGGGGTGGCGGGCGCTCATCGGCTCGCTTAACCGCGCCGACCGTGGCCGCCGGTGCCATCGCAAAAAAATGGTTGAACCAGCATCACGGGGTCTCTATTCGCGGTCACATGACCCAGTTAGGCCCCATGCCCATTCCGTTTGAAGCATGGGAGCATATCCCGAACAACCCATTTTTTGCGGCGAACGCCTCGACCATCGAGGCCTTAGAGCAGTACATGGATCGATTGCGTAAAGACGGTGACTCGATTGGTGCGCGCATTGACGTCATGGCCAGTGGGCTGCCCGCTGGTTGGGGTGAGCCGCTGTATGAGCGATTGGATGCAGACATTGCTCATGCCATGATGGGCTTGAACGCGGTCAAAGGGGTTGAAATTGGTGCGGGATTTGCCTGCATTGAGCAGCGGGGTTCAGAGCATGGTGACGAGATCACACCCGATGGATTCCTCAGTAATCACGCCGGTGGTGTGCTCGGAGGCATCTCAACTGGCCAAGATATCACCGTGAGCTTAGCCATCAAACCCACCTCGAGCATTCGGATTGAGCGCCAGTCGATTAATCGAGCAGGTGAGCCGGTTAAAGTGCAGACCTTAGGTCGCCATGACCCTTGTGTCGGTATTCGGGCCACCCCCATCGCCGAGGCACTACTGGCCTTGGTACTCATGGATCACGCCTTGCGACATCGCGCGCAGTGTGGCACGAGGCCCGCCTGAGGGCGAGTGGTTTGATAGGGTAATTAGGCCTCTTGCACCGTTCTGCCCTATGGCATAATCGATTGGATAGATCGGTGTGTCTGATGGTCCTTTGGTTTTTGATATTGGTTGCCTCAGCGCCAAGTGGCTTGATCGTGGGCATCAGAAGACTAACGTGGTCTGGACCGCCAGTCTTGGCGAGGACCTCAACCCTTAACAGACGGAAAATTGCGCGATGAAACGTACTTTATATGACAAGCTTTGGGACGCTCACGTGGTCCATCAGGAAAGCGATGGCACCGTGATTCTCTATATAGATCGTCACTTGTTGCATGAGGTTACGAGCCCGCAAGCATTTGAGGGGCTCGATTTGGCAGGCCGCAAACCATGGCGCGTGAGCGCCAATCTAGCGGTCGCTGATCACAACGTGCCGACAATTAACCGCAGCGAGGGTATTGATGACCCCATTTCAAAACTCCAAGTCGATACGTTGGATAAAAATTGCGAGAAACACGGCGTTACCGAGTTCAAAATGAACGACCTGCGACAAGGAATTGTGCATGTGATTGGGCCCGAGCAGGGTGCAACCTTGCCCGGCATGACTGTGGTTTGTGGTGATTCGCACACCAGCACGCACGGCGCATTCGGCGCGTTGGCTCATGGGATTGGCACATCCGAAGTCGAACACGTGCTGGCCACCCAAACATTGGTCGCCAAAAAGAGTAAGAATTTGTTGGTTAAAGTCGACGGCAAATTGCCCATTGGCTGTAGCGCCAAAGACGTGGTTTTACACATCATCGGCTCTATTGGTACCGCCGGTGGTACGGGCTATGCCATCGAATTTGCCGGCAGCACGATTCGTGAACTCAGCATCGAAGGGCGAATGACCGTCTGCAACATGGCGATTGAGGCGGGCGCTCGTTCCGGCATGGTCGCCGTGGATGACAAAACCGTGGAGTACTTCCGTGGTCGCCCATTCGCACCATCGGGCCCGCTTTGGGATGCCGCTGCGCAGTACTGGCGCACCTTGCATTCGGATGAAGGGGCTGTGTTTGATCGCGTCGTGGAAATTGATGCGCGAGACATCGTGCCGCAAGTCACTTGGGGAACATCGCCCGAAATGGTGCTGCCAGTAGACGGTCGCGTACCAGATCCAGATAAAGAAAAGGACGCCAATCGCCGTGATGGTATGGAGCGTGCTTTGAAGTACATGGGGCTTGAGCCGAACACGCCGATCACCTCTATCAAACTCGACAAAGTCTTTATCGGCTCTTGTACCAACTCGCGCATCGAAGATTTACGTTCGGCCGCCGCAGTGGTTCGTGGCAAACGGGTTGCCGCAAATGTGAAGCAAGCCATGGTGGTGGCAGGTTCTGGTTTGGTGAAGCAACAAGCAGAGAAAGAGGGCCTTGATAAGATCTTTATCGAGTCAGGTTTTGAGTGGCGTGAGCCAGGCTGTTCCATGTGTTTGGCCATGAATGCTGACCGTCTTGAACCGGGTGAGCGATGTGCTTCGACGTCCAATCGTAATTTCGAGGGGCGCCAAGGGCAGGGTGGCAGAACCCATCTGGTCAGCCCAGCCATGGCCGCTGGCGCTGCTATTGCCGGTCATTTTGTTGATATCCGCCGCCTTGGCTGAACCAAGACTCTTTAAGGACACATAGCGCATGGAAGCTTTTACCGTACACAAGGGTTTGGTTGCCCCCTTGGATCGCGAGAACGTTGATACCGATTTGATCATTCCAAAACAGTTCTTGAAGTCAATTAAAAAAACAGGATATGGTCCCAACTTGTTCGATCCGGTGCGTTACCTAGACCACGGTGAACCTGGTATGGACAATAGCCAACGACCTTTGAACCCTGATTTTGTGTTGAATCAAGCGCGTTACAAAGGGGCTTCCATCTTGTTGGCCCGTAAAAACTTTGGCTGCGGCTCGAGCCGTGAACATGCCCCATGGGCCTTGCTGCAATACGGATTTAAGGCCGTGATTGCGCCTTCGTTTGCTGACATTTTTTATAACAACTGTTTTAAAAACGGTTTGTTGCCAGTCAGACTTAGTGAGCTAGAGGTTGCCAGGTTATTTGACGAAGTGCAGGGTTTTACGGGCTATGAGTTAACGATCGATCTGCCTGAACAAGTGGTCCGTTCAGGTAACGGTAGGGCCTATGCGTTTGATATTGATGCGTTTCGTAAGGACCGTATGCTCAAAGGATTAGACGAAATCGGCACGACATTGAAACATGCCGATAAGATCCGTTCATTTGAAGCCGAACGCCTTGCACGCCACCCGTGGCTGAATGTGGAACCCATTGGAGTGAATCGATGAGTCACCAGATTGCCGTCTTGCCAGGCGATGGCATTGGTCCAGAAATCATCGAACAGGCCTGCCGCGTTTTGAGCGCCTTGGATTTGTCATTGAGTTTGAAAGAAGCGCCTGTGGGTGGTGCGGCTTACGATTTGCACGGCCATCCATTGCCACCTGCCACGCTTGAACTCGCGCAAGCCAGCTCGGCTGTGCTGTTTGGTTCGGTTGGTGATTGGAAGTACGACAAATTGCCAAGAGAACACCGTCCTGAGCAAGCGATCTTGGGTTTACGCAAAAGCATGGGCTTGTTTGCCAATTTTCGACCAGCCGTTTTGTATCCCGAACTCGCTAATGCCTCCTCGCTCAAACCTGAAATCGTCTCTGGCTTAGACATTTTGATTTTGCGCGAGCTCACAGGTGATATCTATTTTGGTGAGCCGCGTGGAATCCGTGAGATCACAGAGGGTCCCTTTAAAGGCGATAAAGAGGGCTATGACACCATGCGCTATGCCGAGACTGAAATCCGGCGAATTGCTCACTTGGGTTTTCAGGCGGCACAAAAGCGCCAAAACAAGCTTTGCAGTGTGGACAAAGCCAATGTGCTTGAGACGTCTCAGTTGTGGCGTGATGTCGTGACCGAAGTCGGTAAGGAATATCCCGAGATCTCGCTCTCCCACATGTATGTGGACAATGCGGCCATGCAATTGGTGCGCGACCCAAAAGCCTTCGATGTGATCGTGACAGGCAATTTGTTTGGCGACATTCTGTCAGACGAAGCGTCGATGCTCACGGGCTCGATCGGTATGTTGCCTTCTGCCTCTTTAAATGCCTCTGGCCAAGGGCTGTATGAGCCGAGTCATGGGTCTGCACCTGACATCGCCGGGAAGGGTCTAGCCAATCCATTGGCAACGATCCTGTCGGCTGCCATGTTGTTACGCTACTCGCTCAACGAGGAGGCCGCGGCGGCCCGGATCGAGTCGGCTGTCAAGCAGGTGTTATCTAAGGGAATACGCACAGCAGACATCTTCGAGCCAGGATCCACCAAGGTGGGCACGGCAGAGATGGGGGATGCGGTACTAGCCGCGTTATGATGTCAGTAGCGGTAATGAGCTCAAAGCCCACCGTGATTTGGTGGGTTTTTTTATTTAATAAGTGGGTGTTGTGATGAATCAATCAGTTGGTTTTGTTGGATGGCGTGGGATGGTCGGATCAGTTTTGATGCAGCGCATGCGTCAAGAGGACGACTTTGCAAAGCTCAACCCGGTCTTTTTTTCTACCAGCAATGCCGGTGGGCAGTCACCGGATTGGGCTGGCGCGACGCCCCTACAAAACGCCTACGATATCGACGCGCTCAAGAAGCTGCCGATCATTGTGACGGCACAGGGTGGTGACTACACCACAGAGGTTTATCCCAAGCTACGAGCCGCGGGCTGGACAGGCTTCTGGATTGATGCGGCCAGCACCCTTCGCATGAAACCAGAATCTATTATCGTCTTAGATCCCGTTAACCAACCTGTGATTGACCGTGCCCTTTCAGGCGGGATCAAGGACTTTATTGGCGGCAACTGCACGGTTTCATGCATGATGATGGGCTTGGCCGGTTTGTTTAACGCCGGTCTGATGCAGTGGATGACAAGCATGACCTATCAAGCCGCCTCAGGGGGGGGGGCTCAGCACATGCGGGAATTGCTCACTCAGTACGGCTTAATCCATCGTGACGTTGAAGCGTTGCTTGCAGACCCGGCCTCGGCCATTTTAGATATTGACCGTGGTGTGATCGATTTACAACGCAGTGGCCGCTTGCCCACGACACATTTTGGGGAGCCTCTGGCAGGTAATTTGATCGCCTGGATTGACAAAGACATGGGCGACGGGATCTCACGCGAGGAATGGAAAGCTGGTGTAGAGACCAACAAGCTCCTCGGTCGCGGTGAGGGGTTTGACCTCCCACCGATCGCGATTGATGGATTATGTGTGCGCATCGGTGCGATGCGCTGCCACAGCCAGGCGTTGACGATAAAGTTAACGAAGGATGTCCCTATCGACGAAATCCATGACATTATTGCCAACGGGACTCAATGGTCCAAGGTGGTGCCCAACGAGCGCGAAGCCAGCATGCGCGACTTGTCGCCTGTCGCCGTGACAGGCACGTTGGATATTCCCGTGGGGCGTTTGCGTAAACTTTCAATGGGTTCTGAGTATTTGAGCGCCTTCACGGTAGGTGACCAGTTGCTCTGGGGGGCGGCAGAGCCCTTGCGTCGTATGCTTGCTATTTTGTTGGCCCGTTGAATCGCCATTTTTGTTACAGTATGTATCACTCCCGAGAGGGTTCGCCGTATGCGGTTTTTCGCTGATCGGTAAATTTTTGGTATCTGGCACGCCTTGAAAAAATTTAATTGCTTTATGTCAAAGACAAGACAGGCACTGACGGGTGCCTTGGTTTTCTTATGGTTACTCGCGCCTGCGGCATACGCTTTTGATGTTGGCCATAGTCGGGTGACCTCTGCACCTGGCAAGCCTTTAGCGATTGATGTCACGATACGAAACCTCACCGAATCGGACTTGGCTAATTTTAGTGTGACGTTGCCCAGCCTTGCCGCCTGGCAGGCCTCAGGGCTGAAGCCACCCGTGGCCCTTGAGCAACTGCAAGTGCGTGTTTTTCCGGGCACCGACAACACCAGCCGCATCTTGCGACTATCGTCGGGTTCAGCTTCATCCGAAACAGTCATTGATGTGCTGTTAGATGTGTCGACAGGTTCTGCTAACCGGACCATCCAGACCAGCGTGATTGTGTTGCCACCCCCAAGCGTCAATCTGCCGAGTGGTCAGAGCACGACCATCATGCGTGGCGACACCTTGATAGGCATTGCCAATCAGTTCCCCGTATCGGGTGCAAACCTCTACCAACGACTGTGGGCGCTTTACGTAGCCAACCCAGCCGCCTTCATGTCCGAGAACATGAACCTGCTTAAGTCGGGCGCCACTTTGAACATCCCTGATGCTGAAACAGTCCGTGCTGTTGACCCTGGCTTTGCCAAAGCCAGGTATTTGGCACACGTACAAGCTTTTCAGCGCATGAAAAGTGGCGGTTCAGCAGTGTCAGTCGGCGACCAATCCGCGTCAGCGGCGGCCGCACCCAGCGATCAGAATCAGGGCCAAGTAGAACCGGCTACACCCGCCGCCGTTGCACCTGAACAAGATCAGGTTCGTGTCTCATCTGACCCGGTTGATGTGACTGCCGATCAGCAAACATCTGAGGCCCGTGCCATGGCCGAAGAGAAAGCCAGAACCGAGGCGCTACAAGAGAGCGTGGCGGCTTTGGAAAGCGCCGTGGCGGCAAGTGCGACAGAGGGCACAGCAGGCGCGCGGACCGAAGAGTCAGCCCAAGCAACTGCTGCTAGCGATTCAGCAACACAATCTCAAAATGCGGCCAACGGTGGCACGAATGCGAGTCCAACCTCGTCTGCCTCGTCTGCCTCGTCAGCTTCTGGTCAGAGCAGCGCCACTGACTCAGACGCGGCCGCAGCCGCAGTTTCAGGCAGTGGTGCGGGCAATGGTGCAGTAAGTGGTGACGCATCAGGCACAAACTCAACTGCAGCTACGCAAGCGTCAGCCGCAAACAACGCAGCCACTGCCAGCGAGCCGGCGCAAGATGCTGTTTCGCAAGCCATGGACTGGGTCAAGGACAATGTGGCGGCTTCAATTGCCATCGTTTTGGCTTTGGCGGCGTTGATTCTGGCGTGGGCACTGCGAGCCACGTCACGCTCGGGCGATATTTCTTCTGCTGCCACGGCACCCGAGGTGGCTTTCCAAAAGAAGTTAGCTGGCATTGACTTGTCCTTGGGCGATACCGAGGGTGATATTCAGAACCATGCTCCGGGTGACCCTGCGTCCTCGGTTGATGCCAAGTCTGCTACGAAACCCGAAGCAATGCCTGAAGCAAAGCCTGAAATCAAACCCGCTGACGCTAAAAAAGACGACTCAGCGTGAGCCGATCGATGCTGAGACGAGTATGCAGTCAGTCGCCTTAAAAAGAATAGCGCTAGGGGTGTCTTACGATGGCACCCCTTGGCAAGGCTGGCAGACTCAACCGTCGGGTCAGACGGTTCAGGACCAAATAGAGAGGGCAATCGCTCGATTCGTCGGGGAGCCGCTCGCCACGATCTGTGCCGGACGTACCGACACCGGTGTTCATGCCCTGAACCAAGTGATTCACATCGATAGTCCGGTAACCCGCGACAATATCTCTTGGGTTCGAGGCGTTAATACTTTCTTACCCGATTCAATTGCTGTTCAGTGGGCACAGCCTGTCAGTGAGGCGTTTCACGCACGGTTTAGCGCCGTGAGTCGCACTTATCACTACATCATTCTGAACACCGCTATTGCACAGCCTTTATGGGCGAGTCGCGCGGGCTGGTGTTTTAGACCCTTAGATGCCGAGCTGATGCAGCAAGCCGCCCATCACTTAATCGGTCAACATGACTTTTCAAGTTTTCGGTCATCGCAGTGTCAAGCGGCGAGCCCTGTGCGAGAGCTACAAGCACTTAAGGTCTGGCGCGAACGCGATTTTGTGAGAATTTCAATCACGGCGAATGCTTTCCTACACCACATGGTAAGAAATATCGTTGGTGAGTTGGTTTTGGTTGGTCAGGGCAAGCATGACCCTGATCACGTTAGCGCGGTGCTTAAACAGCGCGATCGCACGGTTGCCGCCCCCACTTTTAGCGCAGCGGGCCTTTATCTTGCTCAGGTTGAATACCCAGAATCACTGCTCAACATTCCCGCGGCGACTGAGATTGAAGACTTACTATTGATTTAGAACCTTTAAGCCCTATCCACTGATCATCGCGATGATCAACCTTGTGATCACCATGACAAAAAGCCCACCCATCCATCTACGAACCCGCATCAAGTTTTGTGGTTTGACTCGAGCGCAGGACATACAGTGCGCTGCGCAATTGGGTGCTGATGCCCTTGGGTTTGTCTTTTATCCCAAAAGCAAACGTTACCTAGAGCCTACTCAAGCCGGCCAGTTAGCCGCCTTGGTGCCAGCTTTTGTGTCGACGGTAGCGCTTTTTGTGGAGCCAGAAGAACGTCTGGTTCGCGAAGTCATCTCGGCCATGCACCCGACTTACCTTCAGTTTCACGGTGACGAGCCCCTTAGCGATTGCGAGCGATTTGAATGGCCCTACATCAAAGCGTTTCGCGTCGGAGCCCCCGGCCTCGATACGCCCGAGGGGCTTGCCCAGGCCTGCCTCAAATACCCAACAGCCAAAGCATGGCTCTTTGATAGCTACACCCCATCCTATGGCGGTAGCGGTCATGGCTTTGATCGCCATTTATTAAGTCAAGTACCCGACACAGTGCCCATGATCTTGTCAGGCGGGCTCAAGGCAGATAATGTGGTCTCGTTGCTAGCGCAAACCCAGCCTTGGGCGGTCGACGTCAGCAGCGGGGTGGAAGTTGCTCCCGGTGTGAAGTCAGCCGATCTAATGGCCGCGTTTGTTCAAACGATTCACCAAGCGGATGCGCGAGCATTTGAACTTTGACAGTTAAGAGTCGAACAGGGTAGAATGGCGCTCTTTTAGGCGGTTAGCTCAGTTGGTTAGAGCGCCACGTTGACATCGTGGAGGTCGTTGGTTCGAACCCAATACCGCCTACCAGTATTCCTGAAGTGCAAGAATTGCAGGATTTCAGGATTGTAGAATTGACCGTTTACGGGACCGCCCCTCTCACAGTGGCGGGAACCGAACGGTCTTTTTTTTGTTGTGTTGATTTGATTTGATTTGTATTGTTTTTTTGTATTGAAATTTGTTGTTTACTATCTACGCCGTCGCCAGCATGACAAGTGATCCTGACACCACCAAAGCCACCAAACCAATCTCCCAAACCATTCCGCCGTCCTGATACACTTTGGTGCAGTGCAATATAAATGTTGCCGCACGAATCCACAATCAATCGTATTTGGCAGGGATCAGTATGGAAATTAAAAACAGTGTCGCACTCATCACGGGTGGCGCGAGCGGTATTGGATACGCTTGTGCCAAACACTTGGCATCTTTGGGCGCACGCGTAGCCATTGTTGACCAAAACGCAGCGCAAATTCAAACCGTGGTGTCAGAAATCGAGGCATCAGGCGGACAGTGCATAGGTCTAGAGGCTGATGTCACAAACGAAGCCGACTCCGAGCGGTTTACCAAGGCGACGGTGAAGGCCTTTGGGCAGCTCAATATTGCAGTGAGTTGCGCTGGCGTGATTCGTGATGGCACCTTACTCAACATTGATAAAAATACCGGTCAAGTGTCGCGCAAACTCGGATTTGACAAGTGGAAGACCGTTATTGATGTCAACCTAACAGGCACCTTTCTGACTTTACGCGATGCAGCCGAAGCGATGGTCAACGGCGGTTGGGAGGGTTTGCTGGTGCCGATTTCTTCAGTCAACAAAATAGGCCAGGTCGGTCAACTGAACTACTCAGCGACCAAAGCCGCCATTGAGCGATTCCCAAAAGTCATCATCGGTGAATTTTTGCTACGCAAGATCCGCAACGTGCGTTGCGTAGGCATTGCGCCGGGTTACACCGAGACCAAAATCCTGCAAGAGATGAATCAAGATGCTTTGGCCTCAATTCTTCAAAACGTGCATCTAGGGCGCCTCATCAAACCGCAGGAAATTGCCGACATGATCGCCTATTGCGTGCAAAACGAGGCACTTAACGCCACCACCGTCGAGATCACGGGCGGTCTTTGCTTTGCGGGCAACATTGCTAAGTAATTTGGTTTCAAGTAAGCATTGGCACAGGTCTAAGAAGCCAAATGTTGTTTGAGGACTTTTAATTTTCGTAGGGAAAGGTTTTTCGCCAGTGACGAGCAATATCAAGACGCCGGCAAATCCAGACGTGTTCGTGCCCTTGAATGTGGTCCAAGAACCGCTGTAGCGCCGTTATGCGCCCTGGGCGACCCAATAGGCGGCAATGCATGCCAATACTCATCATCTTGGGCCTATTCAGGCCTCTCGGATCCCCTTCACGATAGAGCACGTCAAAGGTGTCCTTCATGTATTGGAAAAAAGGATCGGCATGAGAATAGCCTTGTGGCATAGCAAATCGCATGTCATTGCAATCGAGCGAGTAGGGCACGATTAACTGTGGCACGACGGTGTCGTCACTGCGGCGCACTTTCATCCAAAAGGGTAGGTCATCGCCGTAATAGTCACTGTCGTATTCAAACCCCCCAAAATCGGCCACTAAACGACGCGTATTTGGACTGTCACGGCCTGTATACCATCCGGCACCGTGAAGTTTTCTGGGCCCTGTGGTTGATTCACCCGTCAGCTTCGCGATCAAAGCCATTGCTTCGCTTAGATGTTGCGCCTCTATGGCTGGCGTCACATCTTGGTAGTGGATCCACTTCAAACCGTGGCCAGCAATCTCATGGCCGTCATTCATAAAGGCCTCAACCACTTCAGGGTGTCGGGCCAAGGCGGTGGCTATACCGAAGACGGTCAGTGGCAGCCCACGCTGTTTAAACTCACGCAAAAGGCGCCACACACCCGCTCGCGATCCGTACTCATAGATCCCTTCCATACTCATGTGGCGCCCCGGATAGGCGCTCGGGGCAAACAACTCCGATAGAAACGTCTCACTCGTCGGGTCGCCGTGCAAGACGCTATTTTCGCCGCCTTCCTCGTAATTCAGCACAAATTGGACGGCGATTCGGGCACCCTCAGGCCATTGGGCATGGGGCGGGTTCGCACCATAGCCCACAAGATCCCGGGGGTAGTCCGCGGTCGAGTCGTAAGTCGAGTCGTTTATCTCGTCGTTTGTCGTGTCTTTGGTCATGAGGCCCCAACCTCAACGCTTGGCGTCATCATTGCGCTTGATCGGCCTTTTGCAGAATGGCAAACAATTGGTCTTTCAACTGCAGCTTTTCTTTCTTGAGTTGCTCGATCAGATCTTCACTGCCTGGCTCGATATGAGCGCTCATGTTGATTATCTTCTGATCGAGTTCGTTATGCTTATCAAAAATACGGGTGAAATTTTGATCTGTGTGCTTGAGCTTGGTGATTAAGTCGCGATATTCAGGAAACATAAAAACCCCCACTGTTTTAATACAAAACCTATTGCTCATCCGCCGCACGGAAAGCTTCATCTACCTTACCAAAAAACGCATTGGCGTGATCCGCGTTGATCCAGCGTACCACGGCCACCCAGCTGCGCGTAGGCTGAACAAGTGTGAAATGACCGCCTGCACCCATCGCAAAATAGCTCTCTTCTGGCAGGGCAGGGAAAAGTCGTTTTTGGTGATTAAGCCACAGCAAATAGCCATAGAAAGGTGCGATGCTGCAGGGCTGCCTCATGCGTTGAATCCAGTCAGCAGAAATTACTTGCTTGTCGCCGATGCGACCATCATCAAGCATCAGTTGGCCAATTTTGGCTTGGTCGTGAGCGCTGATGAACATGCCCGCACCCCAATGCGATCCACCAGGCACCGCCGGCATTTTCTGCCCCTTGATCGTCACCCAAGCATGGTCGTAACCAATCCAGCGCCATGTGTCTGACAGGCCACAGGGTTTGGCGATGGTTTGTTTAAAGACCTCTGGCAGTGGTTGCTCAAACAAATGCAACAGAGCCAGTGACATCTGATTGATGCGTACGTCGTTGTATTCCCAAAAAGTGCCGGGTGTTTGTAGTGTTCGTTTGTAACCGGTAACCCTACGCCGTTATATCTTTTACAAATTTAAAAGTTCAAACTACTCCCATGATATTTTCAATGGAGAGAGTTTGAGATGAGTACGATAAGT
>Ga0208414_1000435_pt1 | contig 42245 bp, 34 predicted proteins | sample AntAceMetag02UKE_FD_184770 | JGI IMG/M metagenome (GOLD analysis project Ga0208414, IMG submission 184770) | Saline lake microbial communities from Ace Lake, Antarctica - Antarctic Ace Lake Metagenome 02UKE (SPAdes) (version 2) | ecosystem: Environmental > Aquatic > Non-marine Saline and... | reverse complement strand
TTTATGTCAATATCCAAAACGAATCGGATTTAGTTAAATATAAAGGACAACTCGCAGGAAAAGTGGTGATGCTACCAACTTCAGTTGAGGCAACTACAACCTTTGAGGCAGACGCACGGAGGTTTACAGATGAGCAGCTCGAAGACATGACGAGCGCTCGGGTTAGTAACGGTAACAGCGAGTTCTCAGCCAATAGAGTCTCTGACTTTAGAAGAAGCGCCAACCTGAGAAATGCTGCATATCAACTTTTCAAGGACGAAGGAGTGGCCATGGTACTTGCTACCCGTAGAGGAGGTCAAGGAACCTTCTTTACCTCAAATGGAGCAAGAAGAGACCCAAATGCCCTTCCAGAAATGGAGATTGCACCAGAGCATTACAATAGAATGGTAAGGTTAGCAATTAAAGGGGAGCCAGTAATGGTTGAAGCGGATACCAAAACGGAATTTCAGACAAAGGATCTTCAAGGATATAATGTCCTCGCAGAAATTGAAGGCACTGACTCTAGCTTAAAGGATGAAGTAGTTATGCTAGGCGCACATATGGATTCTTGGTTTGCCGGAACCGGTGCTACGGACAACGCAGCAGGTTCTGCCGTTATGATGGAAGTGATGAGAATTTTAAAAGAGTCTAATATTCCTTTAAAACGTACCGTAAGAATAGCCTTATGGAGTGGTGAAGAGCAGGGCCTGTATGGGTCTAGAAACTATGTTCAAAATACTTTCATGAAAAATGGCGCACCAAATAAGGCCCACGAAAAGTTCTCAGCCTACTACAACATGGATAATGGTACTGGAGCCGTAAGAGGAATCTACCTACAGAGTAATGAGGCCGTGAGACCACTGTTTCAAGAATGGTTTACCGCCTTCGAAGACATGGGCGCAAATACCGTGACGATTCGAAATACTGGAGGTACGGACCACCAAGCATTTGATGGTATTGGACTACCTGGCTTTCAGTTTATTCAAGACCCAATTGACTATAATACTCGAACCCATCACTCTAACATGGATGTGTTTGAGAGGCTCCAAGCAGCTGATCTTAGAAAGAATGCTGTAATCATTGCCACCATGGTGATGCAAACGGCTAATATGGATCAGAAGATGCCAAGAAAACCAAAAGTGTTTGAAAGTGGTTTGAATACGAATAGATAGACTTTATAGATACGACAAGAGAGCCATTCTGAATGATCAGGATGGCTTTTTTAATATAAGGCGGGATGTAAAAAGGGGATGAGTGCTAAAACGACTGCTGGTTCATAATAGGCTGAACGACTTATCAGATCATGAGTAAGAATACCAACGGCACCATTGGACTGTTTGGAATTCTTTCGGTCGAAAAACATATCATCAGCCTCACCGAGTTCAATACCTTGGCGCACCAATTCTTGAATTTTTGGAGGGAGCTGGAAAGTTGCTGTTTTGGCTTGACCTTTTTGCTTGTCTGATAATATAGTTACCCAAGCAAAGGCTTCCATGCCTGTGTTACCGTCTTCAATACCACCTTCAATGCCCACCCAATACTGGGCATGAGGATGAGCTTCTTTTGCTTTCTGCGTCCTGTTTACAGCGCCTTGATGTGTTTCACGGTCAGACATCGGTTGATCGGCTACACCTGAAGGAACTGAAACACCTTCAACTTTAATGAGGTCGTTTGGAAAAACTTTTTGAAAAGCTAATAAGGTACAGTTGATTTTTACAGGATTCTTTGAACCCACGATCACTTTAATTTCCATTTAAGGCGGCAAGTTTATCGTCCATTTTTAGTCGTTTGTAGAAAACGCTAAGGGCTTCGAGAACTTTGACATCTCCAGGCTTAACTTCCCAGGCTTTCTCCATAAAAGGAAGTGCTTTTCGTGTCCAATCGTGACCAATATCTTGGCTTTCGTCACCTCTCATCTCATATTCCTCGTTGCTCATCAGGTTGATCCTAGTATAAACGCGGTTTGCCTGCTCGTTGATCATTACCGCATAGTTGTAGTTGGCAGCAAAGTGAGTTGGGTTTCCATTCAGAAAGCGTTCGTAATTGGTAGCGGCCATTTCAAAATAGCGCTCAGATCTTTCTGGCTCCCCATTTAATGTAGGCGTCTTTGAAAATTATATCGAATAAATCAGCTTGCCTTAAGACCAAGCTAGACTCATTTGGATTCCTTTTGATGGCAATATTGAGAACTGATTCAGCCTCTTCTAAGCGGTCAAGTCTAATAAGCGTTCTAACCTCTTCGATAATAAAAGGGATATGATTGGGGTATTCAAAACGAGCATCACCCACAACTTCGAGCAGATTTTGATCTGAAACGCGAAGGTTTCTTTTAGCCAATATAAGACCATCATAACCATCTCTAGGAAGTACATCGATGTCTTTTACAGCCATGTAATAGTCCACCGCTAATTGATATTTTTTCGCATATAAAGCACTTACTGCTGCTGAAATATATGACCTCGATTCGCCAGGTTTTGTGATTTTTGCTATCTCAAATGCTGCTATGGCTTTATCAAATGACTGTGCCTGAAATAGTCGCTGGCCCTCATTTATACCATAAGCCCAAAGAATCTCAATTTGGTTTTTTGCCAAAACATTGAAGTTACTGGTGCGGACAGAGAGAGTAATGGTTTTATTATAGGCCTCCACTATTGTCTTTACAAACTCACTTTTATTCTCCTTAAGCCGATCTAAGCTCCGGTCTTTAGAAAGGAAAATTTCATGATAGATCCGTGCCTTCATGAACCAGGCACCAGGGTTGTCAACAATGGTTTTTTGGGCAAAGGCTTCATCAATGGACGATTTTGCTTCGAAATAGTTCTTATCATTTAAGAAAGTAGAGGCAACAGAAATTAGGTCCTGAGAAGTAGCTTTCTCAGAAAAGAAGAATATTAGTATAAAGACTAAATATTTCAATTATTCAGCTCAGCGCGCGCCATAAATTTAAGGCTTTTTCTAAATACTATCTATTAAACGAATAATAGAATAAATTTAAATATACATCACAAACATGGTCTTTCACATACAATCTTCTGTAAGTGGAACCACAAAAAGCATTATGCATGTAGCGGTATATACATAGGTTGAACACCTTATTTGGATAGAATGTTTATAATGCACAAACGGACTGTTCGCTAGATTAGATATAAAGGTGGCTCACCAAGCCACCTTTGTATCTAAGGATTATTTTTTCCAGTTTGGTAATGCGCCAGGTAATAATGGTAGTGCTGACTGATTTCCCATTTTTAGATCCATTAATTCAAACTTGGTATGAATGTCTTTCACAGCCTGAAGGATAGGCGCAAACTCTGTGGAGGCGGTTTCATAGTTTCGCTCTGAAGTTCCAGTTACGTTTGAGTTTGAACCGAGGATGTCATAAATGGCATTTTGAGCTCTATTTGAGGTGCTGTACTCTCCGTCTATATCCAATCGATTTGGTGTTGAATCGCCATTCAATAATTGACGAACGATGATTAACTCCTCTTCTAGTTGGCGTATTTCTGAGAATAAGACAGCAGATTCTTTGGCGGGTAAACCCTTAGCCGCGGCTTTATAGCCTTGGATTTTTGTGTTGAGTTGTCCTAATACACTTTGGGTCGCATTGATTGCATTGACTAGCTTAACGGCCTTCTTTTTGAATGCTGTCATGGAAGCCCAGTCACTTGCTGGAAGGGTTCGGTTGTTGAGCTCGCTAACCTTGAAGCTTACCTCGCTTGTCAAATCTGTTACTACGCCCAATACATTTTGACTCATTGTTACGCTATAATTGCCTGGTACTACATAGACATTTGAAGAAGGCAAGCTTTGCATTTGATTGGCTTGTCTGATATTTACTTGTCCAAAGCTCATATAGGTCAAGTCCCAGACTACTTCGTTCATGCCTTTGCTCGTAGCTTTTCTTATTTCACTGATGACTTCTCCGCTTTGATCCTTTATCGTGAAGATTAAGAAACTAGGCTGTTCGTCTTGCTCTGCTTTATAGGCCTCAACTGTAGGATATGGTATGGCCGCGCCATTTTTAAAGGCTTCTTTTTCCTTTTTCTGTCTTTCTGCTTTTAAGGATGTTGGGCTATCTTTTAACCAATACCTGATGACTGCGCCCTTTTTTGGGTTATTGGCTGTATAGAATGTTTCTCCTTGAAAGCCCTTTTCTCTAGAGCCCAGGCTTCCTAATGGGGTCCATGTATTAAACAGAAGCGCCTCTTTGATAACAAAAACGTGTGCATCCTTTTCAGTTGCTTTATCTGCTAGCTCTCTGAGTGGACTGTAGTTATCAAGGATGTAAAACCCTCTACCGAATGTAGCTAGCGCCAGGTCATTTTCTCTTTCTTGAATAGCCATATCACGAACATTGATAGTCGGTAGACCCGCTTTCAGTGCGGTCCAACTTGTTCCACCATTTACTGAAACTTGAACACCATATTCAGTCCCTGCAAAGAGAATATTTTCGTTGACATGGTCTTGCTCCAAAGCATATACAGCTCCTTTAGGTAGGTTGGCACTGATGCTTTTCCAGGTCTGGCCCTTATCATTACTAACGTAGACATAAGGGTTGAAGTCTCCGCTTTTATGGTTGTTAAATGCTGCATAGACCGTATTTTCATCGTGTTTAGAGGCGATTAGATCGTAAACATAGGTGTTGTCAGGTACGCCATCAAAACGGTTGACTTGTGTCCAAGTCTTTCCGTCATCTTCCGAAATACTGATTTGCCCGTCATCGGATCCAACATATATCAACCCTTTCTGAAGCCTTGATTCGTCTAATGAAACTGCCGCGCCATACCTTGAAGTTGAACCGTTCTTAGCCACTGCATCCATTGGCCATATTTTGCCCATAATAGGGAGAAGGTTTCTATCAATATCTTGATCGAGTTCTCCGCTAATTACCGTCCAAGAATCTCCCCTGTCCGTGCTTTTGAATAGCTTGTTTGCAGCGTAGTAGAGTGTTTTGTGGTCGTGTGGGCTTACCATCAATGGAGCATCCCAGTTGAAATTGTATGCCTTCTCTCCTTTTCGAGGTCTTGGAACAATAGTTACGCCTTCACCACTTTTGCGGTCGAATCGAATAAGGCCTCCATTTTGATACTGAGCATATACGATGTTGTCATCCACAGGATCAGGAACAGATTCGAATCCGTCACCCCCTTGCGTTACTATCCAGTCGCTACTGACAATACCATGTTGACTGACTGTCTGAGAAGGGCCATGAAGACTATAATTGTCTTGCGTACCACCCATTACATTATAGAATGGCTCAGCATTGTCAACAGATACTTTGTAAAACTGTGTGAGGGGTAGGTTGGTGAAGAATTTCCAAGTTTGACCTTGGTCGAACGATTCATAGACGCCACCATCACCACCTTCGAGTAAATGCTTATTGTTGCTTGGATCAACCCAAATGGCGTGGTTATCCCAGTGTTTACTTTGCTCACCCAAATTATTGAAAGTCTTACCACCATCCATAGTTACTAGGGTAAAGGTGTTTAGGAGATAGACTCTGTCAACATCAACCGGATCAGCTACAACTTCTTGATAGTAATTTCCACTTGTGGATGTTCCACTCATTTTTTGCCATGAAGCACCGCGATTGGTGCTTTTATAAAAGCCACCTTGTCCTGACTGGGCTTCAACCACAGCATAAATGACTTCTGGATCTACAGGAGAAATGGCCATACCAATTCGCCCTTTATCCCCACCAGGCAGTCCTTTGTTAGCCTTTTCCCAGTTGGTACCACCATCGGTTGATTTATAAATTCCTGATTCTGGACCACCACCAAGGTATGTCCATTGTCTACGCCTTCTTTGGTGTGCAGTCGCATAAAGAACATCTGGATTTCTTGGGTCTAAGTGAATTTCATTGACACCTGTATGCTCACTAATTTCTAATATCTTCTCCCAATTCTTACCTCCATCGATGGTTTTGTAGAGGCCTCTGTCTCCTCCAGCACTCCAAAGCGGGCCAGTTGCAGCAACATATACTATATCAGAGTTTCGAGGGTCGACTTTAATCATTCCGATATGTTCGGAATTATCAAGTCCAACCTTTTTAAAGGAGGCTCCTCCATCTACAGATTTGTAGACACCGTCACCATATGAAACGGATCGCTGATTATTATTTTCACCAGTTCCAACCCAGAGGATGCTGTGATTAGTTGGGTCAAGGGCTATTGATCCTATGGAGTAACTTCCATAGTTATCGAAAATCGGTTTAAATGTGGTTCCGGCATTGGTTGTTTTCCATACGCCACCAGCAGCAGCAGCAACATAGAATTCATTGGTATTATCAGGATTAACTGCAAAGTCAGCAATACGGCCTGAGGTTAGGGCTGGACCAATGCTTCGGAAAGCCATGCTTCCAAGTGAAATGCCTTTGAGAGGATCTTCCACTTGGTCTTTCTCTGCTTTTTTACCCTTTTTTCGTTGTGCTAAGGCATCAATGTTGAATGTGACGAGCAGCAGTAGTGCTGCAATAAGAGGTGAGGCGTATTTTTTCATAGTTTGTTTGTTTGACCAAGGAATATAATTTAATTGACTCGGATTTTGGCATTAGGCTTTGTCCAATGGACAAAAAAAGGGCTCGCGATAGACGAGCCCTAGCAAAATGATTGTTTTTTTTATTACTTTCCTTTAGCGTCAATGCTCGTAGGCTCTGGTTTGGTTGAAGCATTTTTCACGTACTTTTCTAACCAGCTGTCCATTTCCCAAAGCATGTGCAGGATAGATTCTTTTGCTCTATATCCATGGCTTTCATCAGGTAGCATTACCAAACGAGCAGTACCACCATGCCCTTTAATGGCATTATAGTATCTCTTACTTTGAATTGGGAAAGTTCCCGAATTGTTATCAGCCTCTCCATGAATTAGAAGTAGTGGTTCATTCACCTTATCGGCATGCATAAATGGAGACATATAATTGTATAATTCAGGCGCTTCCCAATAGGTTCTTTCCTCTCTTTGAAAACCAAAAGGAGTCAATGTTCTATTGTAAGCACCACTTCGTGCAATACCTGCAGCAAATAGATCTGAGTGCGCTAATAAGTTTGCCGTCATAAAGGCACCATAAGAATGGCCTCCCACACCGACTCTATTTCTATCCCCAACCCCTAAATCAGACACAGCGTCAATGGCTGCTTTCGCATTCATTACAAGTTGCTCTCTAAACTTATCGTTTGGCTGATTGTCTCCTTCTCCAATAATTGGGAATTCAGTGTCTGCCATTACCGCATAGCCTCTCAGCACCCAGAATAGAGGAGACCCAGAACTTACTCGCGTGAAGGAGTAAGGTGTACCTCTCACTTGGCCAGCAGTTGCTTTCGATTTATACTCGCGAGGATAAGCCCACATGAGTACCGGAAGTGGTCCGTCTTGCTCTTTGTTATAACCAGCAGGCGTATAAAGCACCGCGGTTAAGTCAATGCCATCTTCTCTTTGGTACTTTATGATCTCTTTATTAACAGCCATCATGTCCGGCTGAGGATGAGGAAAGTCAGTGACTTGCTTCATTGTGCCCTTTTTGATATTGCGAACAAAATAATTCGGAGGCTCATTTTCAGACTCCCTCATTGTAATGATTTGGTCGCCTTTTGCTGAAATAATGTCTATTGGGCGTTCATAATATGGAGCTTCTGAACGGAAGAGGATCTCCTGTTTCTGAGTTTTTAGATTGAACTTGCTTAAGAATGGGCGGTTTCCGTCAGGCGAACCACCGATACTGCTCATAAACAAATTGTCTTTGTCGAATCGCATAGTATACATGCCGTATTGATTCTTTTGCATCATTGGTCTACCCGGATCATTATAACTGTCAGTGGTGCTGCGATCAATGATGACGATTCCGGCTTTTCCAGGTTTTGATGGATCAATTAACGTTCTTTTGTCTAGTCGTTGCGCCCACCAGCTTTCACTTAATATGGCCCTAGAATCATCTCCCCAAGTAATCCCTGAATAACGGAGTGTAGTACCGGCTAACTTAGTAGGTGCTCCACTGAAAGGTGCGTCAGACAGATAAACCACGTCTCTTTCAGCTACTTCCGCTTTTGGGTCTCCGCCATCTTGTGCTTCCGCCCAATAAAGGGAAGCAGGTCTATCGGCTCTCCAAGTCATGCTTCTAGCACCAAGCCTAGTAGCGTCAAATCCTTTAGGCCTTACTTCATCTAAGGCGATTTCTGCCATAACTTTTACTAGGCTGCCACTCGTATTCCAAACCTCGTAGTTGAAAGGAAAACGTGACCCAGGCACTAAGTATGAGAATGGTTTTTGAATCGTTTGAACGAGTAAATATTTCCCGTCAGGAGACAGATTAAAACTCTTAATGATATCAGGCTTACCAACTTTGGTAGCATTACCATTTAAATCAACTTTTCTTAACTGAACCGTTGTATAGTATTCGAAGAGGCTTTCGTCATAAGAGTTCTTTAGCAAATCTTGATAAGTTCTTGACGGAGCTTCTGCACCAGAAGTCTCTTGCAAAACAGGACCTTTAGGCGCTCGTGGTTTGCTCGGTGCATCGCCTCTTCCTTCTACCACTGTGCTCACCATTAAATGTTGGTTGTCAGGCATCCAGTCGTAAGCCGAAACATAGGCGTTGTTGACTACAGCACCTAATAGGCGTTTCGCAGATTTCGTTTTAACATTGGCAACCCATAGCTCAATACCGTTAGCAGTGGTATTGGTAAAGGCAATATTACTTTCATCTAAAGACCAGCCTACATTTCCTATTTGTGGGTTGCTTGGAAGGCCGCTAAAGCTAAATTCTTCACCAGAATTCATGTTCTTAAGCTTTAGACCTGTCATAAATGATTGACGGCTTCTTCCGTTTGTTGCTGGGTTGATTCGAGTTCCCGCAATACGTAGTTCAAGGGAAGCGACTTCTTCAATGCTAGGGTAACCTGGGCGTTCCATTAAAAGCATCCAATCACCTTTAGAATCCATACTTACGGAAGGGGTAGAAGGTGCCTCAATAAGTTTTGCAATTACTTCGGGTGGACGTTGATAGCCATCTTGTGCTTGAGCGGGGGCCATATATAGCCAGGTGGCAAAAAGGCAAATGCCACAGATTTTGAGAATATTCTGCTTTAATTTCATAGCGTTGACGTTAGTATTATAATTCAAATTAACACTGAGTGTCTGGAAATCAATGACTAATACACTGAAATTCAAAAAAATAGGATGGAAGGTTAATTTAATTGAGCGGGTTCGGTCTTACTGAGCTTTTCCATGTCGATTAAGATTTTGCCTTTTTTAGCGTCATCATAAATAGGTGAGAACTTCATTCCCCAATCTATTTCGTCTGCCGTATAGCTCATTCGGTCATAGACTTGCCTTACATAGGTGTCGTCAAAGGCTTTGAACATGATGATCAATTCAACCTGCTTTTCTTCAAAATCTTCTTTAGTCCAGCCGTGAATAGGGCTTTTCTCATCGATCGGGTGAACGATCGTCCAGCTCATTGAAAAGAAGTTGATCTTCGTTCTTTCGAGGTTCACTCCTTTAAATATTCTCCGATTTCCGCTAGCAGACCAATAAGAGATTACGACATCTACTTCGGCTTCTATTAACTGATTTTTGCTGCCACTTGCAAATCGAAACATTAAACCATTGCCATTGATGTCTTGATAAGGGGAAACGATGGCCTTATCGCTGTAGACTAGGTTTCGGCCTGGCCGAGAGAAACGCGCAAACATTAAGCCTGTGGCAAGTGCAAAACCTAACAGTCCTATGAAAGATTCAACTGCGGCAAGTATACTTGTTACATTAGAATCGGGATACAATTTACCATAGCCAACAGTTGTAATTGATTGTGTGCTAAAATAGAAGGAGGTAATAAAATGATCGAATCCCGGTTGAGAAGCATGACCGGCTATACTATCAATTCCAGCCGCATAATAAAGGGTTGCAAATAACAAGTTGGCCACAAAGAATACGAGCGTAATAACACCCACGAAATTCCACCACTTCATTGAGATTAGTTCGTGATAGATATCTAAAGATTGCCAAAAGTTGAGGCCGCCTTTCTCGACATTGAATTCTCCATTTGGCGAGATCAAACGAGTAGACTTTGCATAGGCTTTCTGCCCAAAGCCGAGCTCTTCACTCTTTGCAGGATTCTTTTTAGCATTTGACATTGAGAATCAAATCTACGATTCTTACAGAAAGAAAAGCAATCACTGCCTAAGCTTATAAGAAAAGAAAAAGGGAGGCGCAAGCCTCCCTTTAATTAATAGTTTATTTTAAATTTTCTATTGCCCTACCATAAAGATGGCATTGGCAACGAACATTTTTCCGTTTTCCCAGAAGGCTCTAAAGAGCGGGTTATCCGCAAAGTAGATCATTGAACCACGGCCAATACCTTCTACTCCGAAGACCATAGATTTAGCCAATTGCTCCTTCACCTTGCTACCAGCAACGCCAGCAACGTGTGAAGCCTCACTCTCAATGATTCCTACATTCCATCCATTAGGTAAGTAAGCAAGTCTTGCGCTATTATTCTTAATGGTGAAGTATTGCTCGCTATAGCCGAATCCCATAGGGTGAGTATTATCGACTTTTAATCTGAAAATTGCACCTGGTAGTCTTGAATCTTCAAATTTACTGCTTCTATCTGCGTATGAGGTAAGGGCATCTTTTTCCTTTTCTTCATCAGTTTTCTTTTCAGGTTTCTCGTCTTCAGCAGTTCTTTTTAGCTGGAACCCTTCTTTATCGACAAAGCTATTAATGGCACTTTCTAGGGCTAAAACCTTTCCGCCAGCGCGAACCCAAGATTTAAGGGCTTTCATTCCGCTGTCATTCAACATTCGGCTATAAGAACCCGATGGCATCACAACTACGTTGTAATTATCAAGATCGATTGACCCGAAAGCATCGGTATCCACCATGGTGATTGGGTAGTTCAACTCTTGTTCCATAAAGTACCAGAACTCTCCAAAACCAAGGGATCTAACACCGTCTCCGCGCAGTACTAAAACTTTAGGCTTCTCAATAAAAGGAACATTGTTTGATCCAAAATCTTTACCACTATCCACGAATGTCGTTGGTGCAGAATATAGGCTTCTACCGAATTTCGTGGCTGAGGATTTGACGATTTCATCGAAGCGCCCTTTCATGTTTTGGTTTCCTTTTCGAGTGATGATAAGCGTGCCAGGGTTATATTCCATTCCAGCTACGCTAAACGACTCAGTCGCGTAACGAAGCTTAATGTCATGCTTCAATAGCTCGGCTAAAAACTTAGCGTCCTCTAGCGTTTCCCATTTTGCAAGGTATGCCGGAGGAGTAGATTCATTGAGGATTACTTCGGCACCCGGAATAGATATTTCAGCAGCGCTTACATCTACTTTTATTTCTGTAGCAAAAGCATTTAAGCCTAACATGTAAGGAGTGGCCCATGCTGTGATGTCATACGTATTAGAAGTACTCGCAAAAGTATTCGGCTCGAAGAAAGCCTGAACTAATACTGCTTTCGGCTGATAGGCAGAAATCACAATGTCACCATTCTGGATAGTCATGTTTTTGGTTTCACCTGACATATAATCAAAGGCAGAAACAGCTTTTCTTGTAGAACCCGTACCGTATTGGATGTTATGTCTTTTAAGGAATGCTTCTAGTTGTACCAGCTTGTCTGGGTGGTTGGTACCACGAATTACATAAGTCTTGTACTTAGCTTTTGGGTTGTTTACCGCTGAACTAAAGTAAGCTTCAAACTCGTCTACCATCTTTTCAGAATTCTTAGAAGCAATTTCTACGGTAGACATCCCTGTGGTATAGTGATGCGCGATAGCATCTTTCAAGGTAAGGGTATCTCCTTCGTCAGTTAGTATGGCTAAGTCACTACTGCCTTGCTCATACGTCATGCCTATGGCACCATTATACATTGGGTAAGAATCACCATAGCTAGGGTACAAAATATCGAAACTCTCTTTTGTGAAGAATAACCAGCCTTGTTCGTCAAAATATTTGGCGTGGTTTCTTCCAATCATCTCTTGAAAGTCTCTTTGCCATTGCGTCACTTGCTCATGAATAGGCTCTGCTGCTGGAGCGAAATAATAAGGGCTGTTGCTTCCTTGCTCGTGGAAATCCACATGTATGTGAGGCATTACAGTGTTATATAATTTCATGCGCTGTTGTGACTCAACTTGCTTTTGCCATGCCCAATCGCGGTTCAGATCGAATAGGTAATGGTTGGCTCTTCCTCCTGGCCAAGGCTCTCTGTGCTCAATGGCATCACGGCTAGGATTCGGGGTAGTACCTGCGACTTGATTGATCCAGTTAGAGTAACGATCTCTGCCATCAGGGTTGATACATGGATCCATTATGACAACTGTATTTTTCAACCAGTTTTGAGCGGTAGTATTACCGGGCCTAGTTAATTCGTAAAGCGTTTTCATCGCTGTTTCAGTAGAGTTCGCTTCGTTCCCGTGCACGTTATAGCTTAACCATACGATCCCAATTTTTTCACCAACAGGCTCACCTTCCATCATGCCAATGCGCTTTAGGTTGTCGGTACGAATTTGCTCCCAATTGTCCATGTTTTCTTGAGAAGAAAGCCTATTGGTGATGAGAGGCCTTAGTTCATTAGTCTGTCCATATTGACTTGTCTCAACATTACTCATTTCACCAGCGACATACTGGTAGTAGTCCACTACTTTATGGTGAGGTGTAAATCTTGTTCCTAACTCATAGCCGAGGAATTCGTCAGGGCTTTTAAGTTGTTGCGCTATCGACACAAAAGCCGTGAGCATTAAAACAATACAGAGTGTTAAGAGTCTTTTCATCATGAATCAATTTTAGAAAGCGGAATTTACACGAATTCGCTTCTGAAAACAACATGATGTTATGTCAACAAGCGTTGCATTAATAAAGATTGGCCTAACCTAAATGCTTGAAAAAACGATGAATATATTTTTAATCACTACTTTTTGTCTGATCAGTACCTTTGTAGTGAACGGGCATTCAAGAAATAACGATTCGTTCGAGTCGAGTATTCATAAAGAAGGACAACTTCTAGGCCGGACTACTTTAGGTCAAAAAGAACATGGAGCTTCGACCAGATACACACAAGAAGTGAGGCTTTTCGGCCCTTACTTAACAGATGCTTATGTGAAAATGCAATTCACGAATTCCGAGGGAGTTCAGGTAATTGGAAAGTCAATGAGGTATAACGTGGAGAGCAATGCTTTTGAAATACTTGTAGGTGATCAAGTGACGTACCTCACTGGAAATACAGTTAACCAATTAGAGTTTCTTAATGCGACAGGTGAAAAGAGATTGTTTGTTAATGCAAAAAACTTCTCAAGCAAAGACGAGCGTATAAATGGTTTTTTTGAGGTTTTGGAAATAGGGCGAATTGGACTTCTAGCACATGACAGAATAGTTAATAAGAAGTTTTATTCTGATAATGGAGAGGGCTTACAAAGCGCAATTAGACAAGTAGTTGAAACAGATTATTACTTGTCAAAGAACATAGACCTCATCCCCATTTCATCATTCAACAAAAGGGCTATGGGGGTATTTGGAAAGTACTCGGAAGACTTGACACGGTTTATTAAGGAGAAAAAACTGAAGTTTAAGCGAGAGTCTGATTTAATCATCTTGGCAAGGTTTTATGCTGATTTGATACTATAGTTATGCGCCATTTTATTGCTAGATTCGATCGTGAAACCTGCTGAGTCTCGTTATTTCCTAGCTATAATTCCACCCGACCCGATTCAATTGGAGGTGCAAAAAATCAAAGAGCAATTTTGTAAAGAGTACAATAGTAAGGGTGCTTTACGATCGCCTGCGCACATCACACTTCACATGCCATTCCAATGGAAGGAGAAAAAAGAAGATAAATTAATCAGTTTACTTGCTCAAACAACTAAAGAGGAGAAATTCAATTTGAGATTTGATGGTTTTGGTGCTTTTCCTCCGAGAACGATTTTTATCAAGAATAAAATGAGTCAGGATTTGATGGATTTTCAAGAAAGGCTGGCTCGGTATGCGAAGAGAAACATGAACTTGTTCAATGCCACCCATAACCGAGGATATCATCCCCATATGACGGTAGCTTTCAGAGATTTGAAGCAGGATAAGTTCTTTGAGGCCTGGGCTGAGTTTGATCATAAACCCTTTGATCACGAATTTGATGTCAACTCTTTCTGGCTGCTTAAGCATGACGGCAAGCGCTGGAATGCTTATCAGGAATTTCAGTTTTCGGAGTAAGGAACTTTGATATTGATATTAACTAAATCACCTAGAATCAGGTGGTTTTTGCCCACTCCGTAGTCTCTCCTATCTAGTTCTACAGCGCCATTAAAATACTTCATGCCATCGATCACGTCTATACGAAAAGGAATTTCAATGGGAAGGGTTGTCTCTTTTATGGTGAGTTTGCCTAACAGTTTATAGCCTTCGACAGTACGGACTACGCTTGTAGAGGTGTAAGACAGGGTAGGGTAATTTTCAACGTCAAAGTACTTCGATTTACGAAGGTGTTTATCTCTTGCATTGATGCCAGTATTAATCGTAGAAGTGGGAATCGTTAATTTGAAATAGGACGATCCTAGATCATTTGGCTTAAAATTAAAGGAGACCGAGGTTTGTTCGAAAAATCCATCAACCCCAATGCCAGCATTTTTTATAGTGAAAGTGATTTCACTAGCTCCGGTTTGAGCAGCACCAAGGCTTGAGATAAAAAGACAAGCGAGTAAGAGACTAATTCTTAAGACCATTGAGGATACCTTTCGCATCTACTAGATTAACATAATCGGTTAGTTTCAATTCTAACTCCGTTGGGCCAACTGCGTATGGCGCAATTTCAAATTGATTAAAATAGAAAATCAAGCTTTTGTTGATGATTGCGAAGTTATCGTTCAGCGTAAACTTATCACCTTCAAAGAAATATCCTTTCACCTTTAAGGCCTGAGATGGTGGGATTTCTTTCAGCATCCTGAACTCTATCTCTGCCATTTCATTCAGTTGGTCTTCAAAACCTGGAATTAAAATGTCACTCAAGGTAATGGGTTCTCCAGTTTGCAAATCGTAACTTCTATACACCTGATAAGCGTTAGGGTGCGCTCCCCCGGTGTATGAAAAGATGGTAGACGCTACACTAATATAGCTAGAGTCTTGATATATGATATCAGAGTTAACCTCCATAGACCAAGAAGCCTTATAATCTGGAAACTCATTTAATATTTTCGAGTACTCAGAAGAGATTTCTTCGATAAGAGATTGAAAGCTTTCTGGTTTATCGGAGACAAAAGCATAATCGAAAATTGCCGATTTAATGCTTTCGTTGATTTTCTGAGTTGCCGCTGGGCTGAGCATGCCGGTAATAATAGGATACTCCACGAAGAAGGAGGCACATTGGTTGGATAGACTATCGGTTTGGCAAGGGCCAGACTGCTTATTAATAGACTCGACTTTGTAATTCACAAATTTTGGAATGGCCTCAGGGCTTTCTTCAAGTTTAACGGCAGGTTTTTTCTCGCCAAATTCACATGACGTAACTAAGATAATAAGGAGTAACACTGCGAGGAACTTTTTCACTAGTCGAATTTAAACTTGATGAACTTGGTGTCTTTGTCAAGTTTATAACTCTTCAAGGTACCTTTTGATTTAAAATGAATGATGTTTTGTTGATCATCGAAGGCGTCCATCAAGGCAACATTGGTTACTTCTGCCTCATTTACTTCTTCTACTCCCTCAATTTCGTAATAGCACCACCTAGCATCGCCCTCAAGCTCAGAACCTAGGTAATTGAATTCCATGGATTGCCCGTTAATAACAAAAAGCACCTTTTTTTTGAGGTATGAGCTGATTAGGCTGTCGAGCCGTTCTTGACTTTCAGGCTCGTAAGTATCCAGTTTTTTAATTTTGTGGTACTTTTTCAGCCCTATTTCTAAGTCATCAAGAAAAATTCTGTGACTAACTTGGATAGATTTTGATTCGGCATCATGTTCAATATCAGTCACGCTGACATGAAATGGGTGCCAATACAGAACAGCACTGATTAAAACCGACCAAATAAGCTTTTGCAGCATGTTTTTAAGTTTTATAGGGGTATTCAAAATTAAACTTTATTATTGCATTCCTTACAATATCCGGGCCCGAAATAATACCCCTTTATGAGCCAGTTTTCCATATATTTTGAATTAGGTAGAGAGCATATCCTTGATCTCTATGGGTATGACCACATCCTTTTTGTAGTCGCCCTCTGCGCTATCTACATCATACAAGATTGGAAGAAGGTGTTGATTCTGATTACGGCCTTTACGATTGGTCATTCGATTACCCTGGCCTTAAGTACTTTAGAGATTGTGAGCTTCAGGAGTGATATCATTGAATTTTTAATTCCCTGCACCATTTTCATAACGGCATTCGTGAACTTGCTTAGAAAACAAAGTGCTATTACCCCTGCAAAGTTTAATACGAATTACTTCTTTGCATTATTTTTTGGCCTGATTCATGGTTTAGGGTTCTCAAATTATTTAAAAAGTATTTTAGGAAGGGAAGACAGCATTGTCACTCCCCTACTATCTTTTAATCTTGGCCTTGAGCTAGGTCAGATTATAATTTTGGCGTTCTTTATGGTAATCTCTTTTGTCTTCGTCAACATATTTAATGTGGCTCGAAGAGATTGGAATCTGATTATTTCGTCCGCTGTGGCGGGAATAGCCATTACAATGATGTTAGAAACGAAATTTTGGTAAAATAAACGATAGAATGATGAGAAGACTTTGGCTTATGGCAATGGTAGTGACTTTTATGGGGTCAAGCGCTTTTGCCCAAGTAGTTAATAGTAATCACGGTAAGCGCTTTGAGCAGCTTGAGCGTATGTTGAGAGACCCAAGTGTATACAGAACGGCTTCGGGTGCTCCTGGATCACAATACTGGCAGCAGAAGGCTGATTTTAAAATTGAGGCGACTCTTGATGATGAGAATCAGCGTTTGACGGGTGCAGAAACCATCACTTACTACAACAACTCTCCGGATGCCCTCAGTTATTTATGGCTCGCCTTAGATGAAAACGTAAGACAACCAGATAATGATTCTTACAAATTTGAGCCAAGCAGCATTCGTCCAAGAATGTCTTATAGCCAAATTGACGGCCTTGATGGGCATGACAACGACTGGGGTTTTCATATTATGGAAGTGAAAGATGCTAAGGGAGGTGACATGACCTACACCATCAATCAGACGATGATGCGTATTGATTTGGACACTCCATTAGAGGCAGGTCAAAAGATCGTATTTAGCATTAAGTGGTGGTATAATACTACACCAAGAGCTCTTTCTGGAGCACGCGGAGGGCACGAGTTTTTCCCAGAAGATGGAAACTACATTTATACAATCACGGGTTGGTTCCCAAGAATGGCGGTCTATTCAGATTTCCAAGGATGGAATAATAAGCAGTTCACAGGAAGAGGCGAGTTTGCTTTGACTTTTGGTGACTACGATGTAAAAATGACTGTTCCTGCTGATCATGTTGTTGGATCTACAGGCGTTTTAGAAAATGCAAAATCGATCCTAACGGCAGAGCAGCAAAAGAGATGGAGTCAGGCACAAAATGAATTTGTTGAGCCTGTTAAGATCGTTACGCTCGAAGAGGCTAAGGCCAATGAAAAGACTAAAGCATCAGGTACAAAAACATGGCATTATAAAGCGGAGGATGTGCGTGATTTCGCATGGACTTCGTCAAGAAAGTTTGTTTGGGATGCCATGGCGGTCGACATTGAAGGTAGAGAAGACCACCCAATGGCCATGTCTTATTATGCAAAGGAAGCGTATGGTATTTACGAGCGATACTCTACTAAAGCAGTAGCCCATACTTTGAAAACGTATTCAAACTTTACCATTCCTTATCCTTATCCAGTAGCTATTTCAGTAGAAGCATCAAATGGTATGGAGTACCCAATGATTTGCTTTAATTATGGAAGAACTTTGGAAGATGGCACTTACGCGGAATCCACAAAGTACGGTGCAATCGGTGTAATCATTCACGAGGTAGGACACAATTTCTTCCCAATGATTGTTAACTCTGATGAGCGCCAATGGACTTGGATGGATGAGGGTTTAAATACTTTCGTTCAGTACTTAACGGAGCAAGAGTTTGATCCGAACTACCCTCATAGAAGAGGGCCGGCTCATAAGATTGCTCCTTACATGGGCTTACCAAAAGATCAGCTTGAACCAATTATGACTAACTCAGAGAACATTGTTGGTTTTGGAAATAATGCTTATGCGAAAGCAGCGACAGGCTTGAATATCCTTCGTGAAACCATCATGGGCCGCGAACTATTTGATTTTGCTTTCAAGGAGTATGCGAAAAGATGGGCATTTAAACACCCAACTCCAGATGATCTATTTAGAACCTTAGAAGATGCTTCTGCAGTAGATATCGACTGGTTTATCCGTGGATGGTACTTCACCATCGATAATGTTGATATCGCCATTGACGATGTAAAATGGTACCAGCTTGATACTAAAAACCCAGAGATCGAATATCCGATTCTAAGCAAAAGAGCTAAAGCAAGCCAAAGTGATTTGGCGGCTAGAAGAAACCGAGCAGAGGGTAGAAAGATGTATGTCGAAGAAGATAAAAGGCTTCAAGACTTCTATTACTCTTATGATCAGTTCGAGGTAACGGACGAAGCGAAAACTGCTTACCAAAGATTTGATGCAACGCTTTCAGATGAAGAGCGTGCCATTCTTGGTGACAAGGCAAACTTCTATGAGATTGACTTTTCAAATGTTGGTGGACTAGTAATGCCATTGATTATTGAGTGGACATTTGCGGACGGAACGAAAGAGGTGGATAGGATTCCAGCATACATCTGGAGAAAGAATGAAGATAAAGTGACTAAAGCCTTTATGAAAATTAAAGAAGTGGTTCAAATTCGACTCGATCCAGACAGAGAAACTGCTGATACTAATGAAGACAACAATTACTTCCCAGCGAACAACAAGCCTAACCGCTTTGAGTTGTTTAAAGGTAGAGGTGGTGCCGCTAGAGGGCAGTCCTCAGGCTCTAACCCAATGCAAAGAGCAGGCGGAGGAAAGTAACAAGACAAGAATTATTGTAGGAAGCCCGAGACAGATGTTTTGGGCTTTTTTATGCGCTCAACTTTCCTGAGGCAGGAGGAAGACGATAGGCGTAATAACTCATTACGACTTCCATTGCCTCTTTAAGGGCCTGATTAATTGGCATTAGTTTGGTGCCTAGGTGGGGGTCAATGCTTCTAATTTGAAAATAATAGTCGTTCATCATGGGAACGCTTCCTCCGCTACTAATTGAATCATTGATTGCAGCAATACTTTCTGCAGCCTCAGTTTTGAGTGGTAGGCAGGTAATAAAGCTCGTCTTGCCATATTTATCCCTGACAGCTGAGTAGCCAAAAAGCCGACAAATTAAACCGCGAAATTTATATTCTGAGCAACTGCCTTTCACCAAAGAACCCTTCATCGGTGAAAAAATAGCACAGGTAGAATTATCTCTAGTTAAAAGAAGGTCGTACTGTTCTTCTATGCGATTAGTTAGGAACAAATGGAAAGCGTAAGGAAGAAACTCTAAGGGGCTGGCCTCAATGTCTGGTTTAAAACAGCACTTACCGCAACCAGCAATACAGTGGAGTCCGCTTGTGGCTTGAAGGGAGGCGATTTCTTTGTCGAGGGAAGCAAAAATCTGTTCGACCGCCTTCACTTTGCTGATTATTGACATCTGTCAGTCACAAGGTAGGTGACTTAATGACTAATCAACTAAGGCAAGTGATGATTTTTGGTCAGCGTACTTTCTTTGAAAGGGTCAATTCGCTTTTTGTGGGTGTTGTTACTCCGTCCGTCACGGGGTAAAAAATCCCTTTAACCTTGCCTCCTCTTGTTTTGAAAAAGTAAATGGTTCCAAGTTCTTGACCCTCTCCCATTTCCGAAGTAGCCGGGAAGTCGTACTCTATGGCCGCTAATTTTCCTAAACTATAAGTAAAGTATATTTGACTATTTAAACTTTTTCCGCTCGCCACTTGATAGCTACTGTCAGTGGTAAAAGAGATTGTTAAATCCTTTAATAGGCTGTTTTCTGAACGTATCTCCCATGATTCTTCAAGAAGAGCTGGTGTGGAAAACCTTTTTTCTTCAAAGGGAGAAAAGTTGTAATATGTTGGTCTGTCGTCTAATGTAGACCTGAGTATAAGCCTGTCTTTATTATAGTCACCGAATAGGGTATCCCTTTGGCCATAGAGGTAAAGCGTTTCTTTATCAAGTTTTACGGTCCATCCTTCTTCTCCATCCCAGGAATGGCTAATGGCTGAATTAGTTTTCTGAAATTCAATGGTCATTAACCCGGAATTATAAAGAAAGGATGAGTCTTGAGGCTCATCACCGGTTAGCTCAAATGCTCCATCTATTTCGACCATGGTGTATACAGGCTGAAGGGCTTTTACATGGGTTAAAATCCATAGCCCTGAAGGCTGCTGGGCTGAAAGTCCTACAGTGTGTAGAAGAAGAATTAGTAGAATAGAATTTCGCACATGTGAAGATAACTCAAAAGCTGAGATGATTAGTTACCGAAGCCCTTAGTTACCTTGTAATTGCTCAGGTTTATTGATTTTTTTACTTTTTTGAGCTCTTTTATCACCATATGTGATTCTTGTCCTCCTGCTTCTGATGAATGCATTTCCAGCAAGAAACCTTCAGCCTTACCATCAAAGTTATTTCCAGCAAAAAGAGAAGAGAGGATTGGCATATTGGAAGGGGTCTCGATATCAACCTCATTGGATAGCCACAAGAGTATGGTGGCTTGGTTGGATGACTCTACTTTATATTCGCTGCTTTTGTAACCGAGAATGGTTTTAGTTTTTCCAGTTTTTTTCAAGCCTATGTTTTCAGAAGGAGAGTCTTCTTCGCTGCTTTCGTCATTTATATTGCCATTCATGCTTTCCATCATTTGAGATGACATGGCCATCGCTTGTTTTTCATTTTCGTCAATGTTTATGAAAATCTTTCGCTCATCATCCATAATCATGAGTTCAGTTCCATTACTCGCATCAATCATGTATGTGCTTTCGCTTGAAGAGAGCCATGAGGTAAAATTGGTTTTTTCCCCACTAACGTCTATCAATTCATAGCTGATTTTATGATCAAAAGAGTAACTACTTGGGAGGTCAATGTTTCCCGAAGAATTCATCATTTGCTGCATCTTCTCCATTGCCTTTGCTGCTTCATCGTTGCTGTATTGCGTGTTATTTTCAGCATTATTTGTGGCAGATGGAGAGGATGAAGAACTGGACATTTTACTCACTTCTTCTTCATATAGTGCTTGATTGGCTCTTCTTTTGGCATAAGTGTTTTCAATCATACCATTGTTGGTTATGGTATAGGAAAAATCAAGTTTCACTGTACCTCGCATCTGAAGAGATTCGTCCGTTTCATTGTTTCCTCCAGTTCCAGTGAAAGAGAGGTAGATTGATGATTCATCTAAGGAGGCTACGGTAATTGTTCCTTCCTTTAAGACACTACCAACCCCTGTTGGCATGCCGGGTCTCGTATAATATTCAAAGTTACTTATCATCCCGGTTTCACTTGAAAAGGCTTGCTGGTCATAGTCTCCGCTATGCTTTTTAGAGTCTATTGGTACGTTAATTAGTTCGAAGGACATTCCATATTGCTCATTTGATATAGCATTAATGCTAACCCCATTTTTGTAAAAAGTGCAAACCACATCTATGAAAGTACTGAGAGAGTATTTTTCACTTCCAAAAGTTAAGGACGCAAATCCATCTGCCTCTCCTTGGCCTATAATCTCATCTTTCCCTGCTCTTTCTCTATTGTCGTTTTTCTTTCCAAAGAGGCCTTCTACTCTTACAGACAATGAATCAACCGAGCCCTCAACAGCCCTGTCCATCTTCTCTTCGGCCTTTCTTTCTAGCTTTTCTTCAGCCTTTCTCTTGAGTTTTTTGAGCAGTTGTGCTTCAGCGCTGAATGGGCTTGAGAGGACTAAGAATAATGCAGAGAATACCATGAGGTATCTAGTAGCCTTTAGACTGGACATAACTATTGTGTTTGGTTGTAGCTTTAGTTCTGTCTAAAAATAGTCAAAAGAGACTTTTTTTCAAACAGGTGACAAAAGCATAGCTGTTAAAGCTTCATGCAGCTTTCTGGGCACCTATACTTTGAACTCTTTCGCAAGAGCCATGATTAAGATGTTTACACAACTACCGATCAAGCCATTTCTTAAATTCTTGCACCTTGTCGCGACTGACAATGGCGTCCATTTCGTCCGAGTGCTTTAAAATAAGCCTCAGTCTACTATTTGAATAGGTGATTATGTCTTTTAAGGCCTCTAATGAAACGAGGTACTTTCTGTTAATTCTAAAGAATTGCTCTGGATTGACTAGCTGTTCAACCTGTTCTAGGGTATAATCGATTATATATCGATTCTTTTCAATTGTTTGTAAGAAGGTGGCCTTTTCTTGGCTATAGAAGTAGGCTGTTTCATTCGAAGGAATAGTATGTATATGCTCTCCTATTTTCACTACAAAGCGTTCCTTATACTTTTTGGTCATCATTTGCATGGCCTGCTCAATGAGGGCCATGTTCATAGGCGGAATTTCTTTTTGAGAGAAGAGTTTTTCATACTTCTCAAGGGCATTTCCTAACTCTTCTGGATCAATTGGCTTAAGAAGGTAGTCGATACTATTTAGTTTGAAAGCTTGAATAGCGTATTCATCAAATGCAGTGGTGAATATAATCGGGGCAGAGACTTGGACCTGCTCAAGGATTTCAAAACTGAGACCATCTGCCAGCTGAATATCAAAGAAAAGCAGGTCTGCAGTGTTTTCCTTCAACCAACTTACAGCCCTTTTAATTGAATCCAATTGCGCTAGGACTTCAATGTTTGGGTTTGCTTCCTGTAATAGTCTAATGAGCCTTTTGGCCGCCATAGACTCATCTTCAACAATTAATACTTTCATGATGAGAACGAGAGCAATGGGAGTTTGACAATGAATTCTGTATCTGTTTCTACTATCTCAACCTTGGTTTGACTTAGAAATTCGAAACGAGCCTGCACATTTTTTAAGCCCACTCCAGCAGACTCTTCAATAGGGATGTTTTTCTTCTGAAGATTATTCTTGATGACGAGCATATTTTCATTTTCAACATAGACATCAATCGTCAATGGTTCTTCTTCAGCGATCGTGTTATGCTTAATTGCATTTTCAAAAAGCATTTGTAGTGCTATAGGCGGGATCATTGTCTTTTCATAACCCTTGACATCAATATTCACCTTGAGTTTGTCATCAAACCGGATGCGTTGAAGAAAAAGGTATGAATTAACAAAGGCTAATTCTGTTTCAAGAGAGACAACCTCCTTTGATTGATTGTCTAAAACATAACGATATACTTTAGAAAGCTTTCTTATGAAATCAGCAGCCATGTCTTGGTCCTCATATACCAAATTAGTTAGGGCATTAAGACTGTTAAATAGAAAGTGTGGATTAACCTGATTTTTGAGAGATTCATACTTGGTCGACATCTGTTCTCGTTTCATCCGTTCAGCATCGAGATTAGCCTTGCGCCAGTTGTCTAGAAAGTTCTTAGCAAACATGAAAAATGTAATAAAGAATGTAATACCAATGGATATGAGTACGTCAATACCACCCCACTTTATACTGACTCGTGGAATTTGATTATATGAACTATTGAGAACGACAATAACTAGTGGCGTATAGATTAATACAGAAATGACGCCTACTATAAACCTTTTACTCGGTTGCTCTAGCCAAGAGATCTTGCGGTTCCAATAATCGACAATGTATTGATTTCCTTTCCAGAAAAAGAGCCACATAAAGCCAGAATAACTCATGCTTATTTGGATGCTGAACGATGTACGAGTTGCTAGGTCAGGGTTGAAGGCAAATGCCATGGCCGACCCTAGTATAAAAATTAGAAAAGCCTGCAATAGTTCTCTTTGCCATACTTTTTTGAGCTTAAGAATCCTCATGATTAAATATAATGTTTAAACAGTCTGCGTTTTGAACCTAGCCCTATATTTCCTGGCGGAATAAGTCACGAAAGGAACCCCAACTATTGCGGGTAGCACCCATAGTGCCCAACCAAACTCAGAGGGAAGACCAAAAATTCTGCCATTTTGAACTAGAAATGCTGTAATCGCGGCAATGAGGCTTCCAGACATAGAGCTCATGTGTGCGAACCACCACCACATTTTTTCAGCCTCGGCCAATTTTCTAAAGGCCATGTAATTTTTCCATCCAGTTTGTGCGGTAAAGAAGCCAAAGAATAGACATAGATAACCGAGAACAGAAGAGAAATCAGAGTTGACTAAATAATTTATACCCAGGCCTAGCATAATTAAGCCAAAAATTATCGTCACAATGGCTGCTATCCAATCGATTGGTTCAACCTTCATTGTCCGTTTTATTTTTAGCACCCGATAGCCAGAAAAAGCCATATAGAAACTAAAAACAGCGATTACCATAAGGAAGGCGTTAAACCTAACAAAGCTTATTATGAGCATGGCGCTCACAAACACCCAGAACATACTCCAAAAGAACACCCTACCTACTTGTCTATGCAATTTTCCTCCTTTTCTTCCAAAGAAACCGGCTATGATTCCACTTAAAAGAGAGGTGATTCCTGCGATAACATGGGAGATAACGAGCGCTTGTTCCATTTGATTGAATAAAAAAGTAATTGACAGATAATGGCATCTCCAAGCTACTGGAGACCCCTTAATTTAATTGATTTTATTTGCCACATTGCTGCAAAATACCTTCCGCCATGTCTTTTCCCCACGTTGGCTCTATGGATTGCTTTGCGCCTTGTGCTTCGAAAGTCGGGATCGTCTGCTTAACCATTGCACATGGCTGATCGATTGGAGATCCAAAGAACTGAGCCATTCCTATTTGCATTTGAGCAAGGAGCATTTTTGCTCTAGGGTTTTCTGGGTCGATTCGTACGGCCATGCTGAACTGTTGCATTGCCTTGCCAGAAAGCATTTGACCTCTGGAATTCGGGTCTGCTGCTATTTGAGTCATGTAGTTAAAGCCTTGTAAGGCGACTACTTCCGCGTTGTTTGGCGCAACTTCGATCGCTAAATCAATAAATTCTTGTGCTTTTGAAGTGTACTGATCTTTTATACTTATGCCCTCAGCTGCGAAAGACATGTTGATATAGTTAAGGGCAGCGTAATAGTTAGGTAACCATTCGCCTTCTACTTTGGCAGCAATTCTTTCAAACTGACTGGCGACTGCTTGCTTTTCTTCAAGGCTTTCAGCTGATGACATTTGTGTTAAACCTTTGGACATTGCTTTGATATAAGCTTCCTGACCTTGACCGTGAAGGGCGAACCCTGCGACTAATAATGCGATTAATAAAACTATCTTTTTCATGATCTTGTGTTTTCGTTTTTGATGATTTAAATGTAGGCCGAAGTAACAGCCCAACGAAAAAGGATTGACCGAACCGTAGGATTTAATGGATGAACCGTAGTAGTTAAGCGACCTAAGAAAATGGATGGGCTTAAAACAAAAAATCCCCGACTAGCGGGGATCTTATTTCAATGATTTCTAGTACTAGAAACCACCCAAGTACATAATGTCCACATAAGCTTCGGTATCTCCATCGACATCGAAAGCAGCGTCTTCAAAGTTAGGAGGGCCCTGCTCACCTTGTGCGTCATTTGAAAAACCATAGCCTTCAAGAGGCATTCCGAAGCTATTGAAATCGAGTTCTTCGTTACCGTTCTCATCGTGCATGACTGCAATGGCGTATTCTCCAGCTGGCACGTTCTTGAATGTTACTTCTACCGAGCCACCTTTTGCCTCAACAGATTGCATCATAAAAGGATCGTCACCGGGAAACTCTGTTTCGCCATTATGCAGGGCAACAGCGATATAACCATTTTCATTTCTAAGGCTGCCGATAGTTACCGTTACGGTAACGCCTTCTTTTTTTGTTGGAACCATGCCTAATAATAGGCTCAATGCAATTGCTATAGTCGTGATCGTTTTCATAATTATTCTTTTTCGTTTTTGATATTCTAAATGTAGCGGACTGTTTTCAAGGCTTAAAAAAGGATTTACTGAACCGTAGAATCTTGATGATGAATCGTAGTTTCTTCTTTATGTGTTGGAGCCATGCCAATGAGCAGGCTCATTGTGACTTATAAGTTTTGTAATTGATTTTCCTTACCGTCTTTGGTAAGCGTGATGAATACGCCCAAGAAAATGAAGCGTTTTGCTCCCTGTCTTACGGCCTGTCTTTCATATATACCTAAGGTGTTTGGTTGAGAGGCATACTCATAACTGAATATGTTGTCTCTTCCGAAAATGTTAGAAGAAGACATGTAAATGATAATGTTTTGCTTAAGTAGAATGGCTGCATTCAAACTTAAATCATGATAATCTGGTGTGCGATCATTTTGAAACCCATCGTTATTCGGGTTGTGAAATGGTCGACTAGAACCATAATTATAGGTAGCCCCAAACTGAGTTCTAATAGGCTCAACCATGTGCTTTACTACCCAAGAGAAATTATGCTTTGATAAGAAAGATGGTGTAGCCAAAGCATTGAAGTCTTGATAATTCCGCTTTGAGTCAACGAATGAATAGGACACCCAGTAGTCTGTGTTTTTGAAAGTCTTGCCATCCCTCCAGAATACATCAACCCCCTTAGCCTCACCGAAGCCTGCGTTATTAAAGTTCATTGGGTTAAAATCATTGAGGCTTTGAAATTTGATCAAGTCGTTATACTTCTTCCAATAGGTTTCTACTCTGAATACACGACCCTCTTTGATGTATTGATAGTTTAGAATATGATGAGTCGCTTGTTCTGGAGCTAATTGCCTGTTTACAAAGGCATATTCGTTTTGTGGCGATTGTAAAAATCTACCCCAAGCCAAAGAGAACTGACCGTAGTCATTCAACTTGTAAGACATGGCCAAACGTGGGCTTACCCAATCTTGGTTCACCAAAGAGGAATGCTCATAGCGTAAGCCAGTTCTCAAAACCAATTTGTTGGAAGCGAAGTAATCTGCCTCGATAAAGCTAGCAACGGTATTGTCATCAAAGCCAAAACGATCAGAATCGCCATCGGTAAGGTTGAATGATCTATCGAAGCGCTTGTGAAAGAACTCGCTACCCATGTTCACCGTGATTTTCTCACTAGCGTCCCAATCGAAGGCTAATTTGCCATGAAGGCCTTTTTCAAGTTCGTCCACTTTATCCTGATTGAAGCCAGCCTTTTCTCTGTTATAAGTACTCGATAGACCACCTCTTATCGACCATTTCGCATTTATAATGTCTTTGTAGTTCGCATTGACATAGGCGTAGTTATTATCAATACTAACAGTGTCTTTTATCCCGTCTCTATTAATGTTGGGGAAACGAATTTTGAAATTTGAAACGTCAATATTGGTATAGACTTTTAGCAAACCGTTTTTATTCACCTTCTGTCTGAAGACTAGTTCGCCTACTTTTCCTACAGGTGCTTGTTGCCAATCAAAAAACTGATTGACCATATGCTGATAAGGCCTTAAATCAGTGTACTGAACCTTGCCAGAAACAGAAGTATTGTCCCATCTTTTGGTATACGCTAAATCCCCTCCAACTGACATTAAAGAGATATCTCCTTGCGTTTGCTCTGCCAAATCGTTTGAATTTAGAATGAGCGAAGAAGACAAAGCTTGACCATATTCAGCAGAGTAGCCACCAGTACTAAAGGTTACTCCTTTGAATAGAAAAGGACTGAATCGACCTCTTGTTGGTACATTTGGAGCTGTAGCACCGAAAGCATTTCGAACTTCTAGTCCGTCAATGAATACTTTCGTTTCATAACCTTCGCCACCTCTAACAAATAGTCTACCTGATTCGCCTACCGTTGCAGTGCCTGGTAAGGTGTTGATGGCACCCATGATGTCCCCCGCAGCACTAGCCGTGGTCACAATGTCTAAAGGTTTTAATACGGTTACCTTCTTAACATCGCTAGCCTCGAAGGCTCCGGCTGTAATGGTTACACCGTCTAACTTGTTGATTTCCTCCTCTAAGGTCACCTCGACCAAAAGTGTTTTTTTATTAAGGATGACTGCCTGCTCAAAAGTTTTGAAACCGATGAAGCTGACAACCAACATTTGATTACCAGATTCTTCGGTCGTGAAAGAGAAAGATCCATCTGATAGTGAATTAACACCGTCAAAGGAGTCTTTTATGTAAATGTTTGCACCAGGAACGCTCACTCCTTTTGCGTCCTTGACTGTTCCTTTTATGACCGTTTGTGCAAGAGCACTTGACGTGCTGATGATTAGAATTGTGATAAAGAATATTAACCGTTGCATGACTTTGAGTATTTGATGACTCAAATGTGCAATGAGTTGGAGACTCCTATAAATAACTCTTACCGAATCGTAGAATCAGGTAGATGAACCGTAGGTTTAGTCAGTTAAATACTTGGACGGTATTTTGTTTCTAACAGTCTCCTTATATCTATGAATTTTAGAAAATGGAATCATCTTCTGATGGGCCAATATGCCTACCACAATGGAAGGGTGAATATCCTTGAATTCTGAAAAGAGTCTAATTTTGCCTTCTGACATATAGTGTACATCAGATTTGAAATAATGAAGAATAGAATCTCTTAAAAGTGCTTCAGCGGCAAATTCGTTAGCTTCGATTTCCATTTCTTGAATTGCATCACCATTTGAATCGTCAAAACAGGAACTGTTGGGGTTAGTAAGGTCTACGTGTTCTTTATAGATATGGCAACATTCATGTATCAGCGTGAACCAGAAATTATCAAGTCTATCAAACCTTCCGGTTAATCCAACGACTGGTTTAGAGTCTACAGAAAATGCAGCACCATCTAAATAGGTTTTACTCAAATGTGGGAGAAAAATAAAGTTGACACCTACACCGTTTAGTTTTTCAAGAAAATCTTTGATACCACCGCTATACGTGGTAAAAACATTAACATTTTTTAGAATTTCCGCAAAGCCGGCTTTATCATATTCATTCAAGTTTTTTCTCTTTCTTAGAACATTGGTTGCCCTTTGTTTCCAGATTTGGAAGTTATATTGCCTCCCTTCCCCATGAGCTTCAGACTTTCTAAAAAGCATGGATGATTGTTGTTCTTTTAAAAAACTTAAGTCGAATGACTCAGTAGATATTCCAAAGAACTTGGATAGCTGGTTTTTAAGATTCGCTGTACTATCCGTTGGCTTTAACCATCCCCTCTTAGTTAATTCTTTGACGGGGATATAATGATAAATTTCAGCAAGGGATCTGACTTTGTTGTTAGGTTTTTCTTCAGAGTGAAATTTCGTGCTCAACTCCAGCCATTCAGAAGAAGTAGTTATTTGGTTAAAGTCTTTGTCTAAAAATGTTGCACCGAACAGAGACGCAAATTCAGAAGAGACTGGTTTCTTATCCTTTATAATTTCATTCAAGTGCTTCAAAGACCGAGAAGTAATACCCGCCAAGTCATCCTGTGTCCAACCTCTTAATTCTAAAAAATAGTTTATGGCCTGCCCAGGACTCTCAAATCTTCTTAAAGGGTTTTTTTGACTCATAGTGAGCTAGTCTAGATAAATGTTTTGTCTAAGCGTGATAGGGTATAGTTAAGGAAAGTAATGACTTTATACAACTCCCAGATTTAAAGTTAAACACAATATAGCTAGAATATTGATAACTCAAAACCTAATTATTACTAGTAGGTAATAAAACGTTTTCGAAAGAATTAAACTTGCTGTTTGCATCATCACAAAAAAATCGGCATCTTTATGACACCGATTGTTTTTTGCAAGACATTCAAGGATTAGGAATCCGAGAAAATCTTTGCTAGTGGAATATCAAAGGTAGTCAATCCGCATCAAATAATCAATAAGGTCATGTAGACCTACTCTTCCAGGTGTATCCTGGAAGAGTTTATTTGAATTTTTAAACGTAAAGTTCCTCAAAGTATTATCACTTCCGAACTACTCAATTTTGACATAGTCAAAAGGCCGTCAGTAGTACTTATCAGCAACAATCATTGGCTGAAAGGCGGCATTATAAATTCTTTTTTAAAATATTAAAAATAAACTAAAGATGAATACAATTCATATTCACGAGTTTTTTGGGAAGGGAAAACTACCCGACCCTGGGTGCTATTATGGCATTCTTATAAATAATGAAAAGTACATTGTAAAGAAACATGCAATGTTAGGCTCAGAGATACTATCTCTAATTGGCCAGAGCTCTGAACTTTACTTTCTTATCCAAAAAACAAGAAAGGGAAAAGAGTTCATTAAGCCAGATGATCTAGTTGATTTCACAAAGGTTGGCATTGAACGTTTTATTGCTCAACCTAAGGAGTGTAAAGTATTAGACTTAGAGGACTGCTTTAATAAAGGCAGGGTTCCAGTAATCACTTATCAATATGTGATAAAGATTAATACCAAAAAGTTCACTGTTTCAGAGGAACTAATGACAGGAAGAGAAATTCTGGAATTAATTGGAGGTACTCCAGAAACTTATTTTCTGAGACAAAGAACTAAAGAGGGGAAAAATATAGTTGAAGCGGATGAGGTAGTTGATTTCACAAAATGTGGAATTGAGAGATTTATAGCTCAAAAACGCAACTGTAATGAAGGGTTTGTTTCAGACAAATCCTTCAAGTTACCTTCAGAAGATGAGGACTTTCTAGAAAAGTTGGGCTTACAAGCCAAGGTTGTTCAAGAAGGAAATACTCGGTGGTTGATTATGTCTAACTATCTATTACCTGCTGGCTATAACAGGGAAAAGGCTGATGTAGCAATTATGTTGCATCCTCAGTATCCTCAGGCACAGATTGACATGATCTATATTCATCCAAGCTTACAAAGGTTGGATGGTAAAATGATAAATGCTTTGATGAATCAGTCGATAGACGGCAGAGTCTTTCAGAGATGGTCTAGACATCGTACAGCGGAAAACCCATGGGTTCCTGGTGAAGATAATGTTTCGACACACCTTGATTTAATGATGGACTGTCTTAGAGCAGAATTTAAAAAGCGATAGATGGTTAGTTTGAGAATGACTCAGGCACAGCATGAATACTTAAAGGGTCACCTATTTCCGGGTGACTCTTTAGAAGCTGTGGCTTTAGTCTCTTGTGGAAGGTTTTGCCATGAGAGTCATAACTATTTGATGATAAGCGAAATATTACCAATACCTCATGAATTATGTGAGCGAGAGGAAGATCATGTAAGGTGGCCAACAGGTGTAGCAGATGAGTTTTTAGATATAGCTGCTAAGAAAGGCCATGGTATTGTAAAGCTTCATTCGCATCCTGGCTACTATAGGCGTTTCTCAGAGGTGGATGATATATCTGATAATGCTTTTTTCGATGCTGTTTATGGCTGGTCTAATGACCAAAAACCTCATGGAAGTGTGGTAATGCTTCCGGATGGAAGCATGTTTGGTAGGGCGATAATGTCAGATTTGCGATTCGATAGTCTATCTACGATAAGTGTTATAGGTAGAGATATTAAGTTCTTCAATGAGTCAGCTTCCTCAGTTGATGAGAAAGTTTCTTTGAGAGATATTCAGGCCTTCGGCAAAGGTACCGTTACTACATTGTCAAAGCTGAAGGTTGCAGTCGTAGGTTGTTCAGGTACTGGTAGTATTGTGTCCGAGTTACTGTACAGGTTAAAAGTTGGTAAACTCAATACAACAGATCATGATACGATGGAGCTTAAGAATCTTAATCGGGTGCTAGGCTCAAAAAGGGTGGATGCACAGAATGGCAAGAAGAAGGTGCATATGATGCAAGAACATCTAGATGCGATTGATCTTGGTGTTGATGTGAAGGTGTTTGACGAAAACCTCTTTGATTCTCCATCTGCTATCGCAGAGGTTATTAGTTCAGACATTATTGTAGGATGTGTTGATAAAGTTGATGCAAAACAATTACTGAATCATATTTCAACTTACTACATATGCCCCTATGTGGACGTTGGAGTAAAACTTGAAAGTGATGGGAAAGGGGGAGTTGATGAAATTAGCGGGTCAATTAATTATGTGTTTCCTGGCGGTCCGTCTATGATAAGTAGGGGGGCATACTCATTGAAGATGCTAGAAACAGACTCGCTAAGCAGGGCTGACCCCGAAACGTATAAAGAAATGAGAAAGGAAGGATATATGGTAGATGTTGATAACCCAAGCCCCGCAGTTATAAGCGTCAATATGCTGATTGCATCGCTAGGAGTCAACGATATTCTAGCTAGAGTCCATGGCTTTCGATATTCTGGTAATGAAGATTTCGACATCACGATGTTTTCATTATCGGAGTGGGATATGTTTCACAAAAAAGACGATTCGGTGGATAAGTATCTGAATAAATCTGTCGGACTTGGTAACATTAAACCTTTTCTTGGTATGCTGGAATTAAACAAATTCAATAATGAGTTTGATTAGAAAGTGGTTTGAGAAAGCACTCTCTTTTCTAGGCTATAAATCTTCAACCTCTTTCCGCAAGATTGAGGTTGAATATTTTCCTGAACAACTCGAAAAGGGAAAAGTCTATGTTGAGGGCGATTGGTCTGCTTCCTTTATCTGCCCGTGTGGCTGTTCTGAGTTGATCGAATTAAACCTGATAGATGATGTGCGCCCTGTTTGGGAGATAAAAGGGGGAAGCCTTCCTACAATTAAACCTTCCGTTTGGAAGAAAGAAGGGTGTAAAAGCCACTTTTTTGTTACTAATGGAAAGGTAGTTTGGTGTCAGGCTTAATACTTTAGAACCTCTTTTAGCTTGCTGTGTCCGCTGCGGCTTACGGGTAGTTGATTGCCGGTTTTTAAAAAGAGGAGGTAGGAATCCTTTTCATAAAGTTCGAGTTTTTCGATTTGCTTCACGTTAACGATGTGTGACCTGTGGATGCGCACAAACTCTCCGGTTGGCAATCTATTTTCCAAGTACTTCATGCGAAGCAATTTTAGAAACTTACCCTGTTCTGAATGAATGGCTACGTAGTCGTCTTGAGCCTCGAAGTGTGATATGGATTCAAGTGGCAGGATCTGAATTTTATTACCCGTTTTCACCACTATACGATCGAGTGACTCGTCACTTTCAGATCTTGTTTCTTGAAGAGTTTCGAGTTCGGCTTTGGCAACTCCTTTTGTGCCGATTTTCGTTTTGGCTTTTTCAACGGCCTCACTAAACCGCGATTCGGCATATGGTTTCAATAGGTAATCAGTTGCGTTTAGCTCAAATGCTTTTATGGCGTATTGATCGAAAGCGGTACTGAAAATTACAACCGGAGGCTCTTCTAGTAACTCAAGCATTTCGAAACCAGTGATCTTAGGCATCTGCACGTCTAAGAAAATCATGTCTGGCTTATGTTCTTGGATCGACTTAAGGCCCTGAAAACCATCGCCACACTCGTCAATCACTTCAATATCATCAAACTTCTTTAAGTAGGCCTTGATGAGGTCTCTTGCTAAACTTTCGTCATCAATAATAATGGCTCGTATCATAAGTCCGTTTCGATTTGAGGGATATCCAGTCTAACGGTGAATAAGTTATCAGTCTTCTCAGTAAATACCAATTGAGGCACGCCATAAATCAACCTTAGTCGTTCTCCGACATTTTTCAAGCCTATCCCTTTTCCTTTCTTGCCAGTCGCTTGCGGATCAAATTGATTTGAAATCTCTACCCTAAGAATATTTTGGTCTTGCCAAGTCTTTAAGCTTACCGTTACTTTTTCCAGGCTCTCATAGATTCCATGCTTGATGGCATTCTCGAAAAGTGGCTGAAGAATCAGGTTAGGAAGTTTAAGATGAAGCGACTCTTTGCTGATATCGGTTTTAACGGATAGGCGGTCGCCAAAACGTACTTTTTCAATGTCTAAGTAAAGGATGATATTGTTTAGCTCATCCTCCATGGTATTCATTTGATCGTTATCTTTTTCAAGAGAATACCTGAGAAACTCAGAGAGCTTGATGACCATTTCCCTTGCCTTTTCTGGAGAGATGATCGTCAATGAAGCTATTGAATTAAGGCTATTGAAAATAAAGTGAGGGTTGATCTGAGACTTCAACATCTCCAATTCAGAACTCTTGAGCATGGTCTCTAGCTGAGATCTTTCGTTCGTTTTTTGGTTTAGGTCGTCATAATAAAGAATGAGATAATAGACCAGTATGATAATGGAATAATACATAAGACCTAGTGCTGCTCGCCAAGGAATGGACTCGTTGAGAAAATTTATGTATTCTTCGTCAGCCAAAATGCTTGTAAGAATGCTTTTGGATAAGAAAATGGCGAGTGAAACGGATAGTACTAAGGCTGCCAAATGGCTCACAACTAGGTTGAGCAGTTGAGACTTTTCAAAGGAGTTGTAGCGTACATTAAACCAATAAGCCAAGCCTAAGCCAAAGAATATGCCGTTGAAAACGAGGCTATCTAAGGCGGCAGTCTTTGCTTCAAAGTCGTAGAAATAGAAAAGCGCAAAAGCAAATAGGGCACAGATCACCAGCCAGGTGATGGAATAAATGATTATGCTCTTATTTCGGATGAAGGGGTGGTCCATAAAAAAATCCGCGCTAGGCGGAAATTACTTAAAATCTTTCAGCAAATAGCCGCGAGTTTCAATTTCGATACTGAAACTCGCTTCTGGAATAGACGAACTATTTAACTTCTCCGCCCCCAAAAAGCACTAGACCTTTGATAATTAATTCTTTACCATCATTGGCTTCGTTTTCGTTGATTACCTTTCGTTCATCTGAAAAGGCTCCGAATATGGCGGTAACCTTCACTTTTACATTCATATCAGAAGGAACTCTTATATCGCAACCGCCAAACAAAACAAATACATCCAAAATATTCGTGCCCCGGGCTAAATCTGCGTTTACTAAGTTTAAATCTGTTCCTCCAAATATTGAAGTGAGTTTACCTCCCTTAAATTCCTTTGATGTGACCTTCTTCTCAGATCCGGAGAAGACTGCAATTTCATCGACATGGTCGAAGTCATTGTCAAAGCTTTTTTTTTCGTAATCATTGTGACGATTTCGCTTTAAGATCAGCGATAAACCAACACCTACTAGGGCTAGAGGCCATAACTTGAAGATGTCTTCGATATAGAAATCCCAGTAATAGTAATCAGACATTCTGTCGACTAGAAATATTGACCCTATAATGATCAGCGTAATTCCTGCCCCAACTTTTTCTCTAACAGTAGCTAAGAATACACCAAGGATGATTAAAAATGTGTACCAGCGGAATACGTAATCTGGAAGATCAAAATTGAAAATGTTCAAATTGTCTAAAGTGAGGAGTAAACCGATTACCAAAAAGGCTGCTCCTAAAAAAATTCGTCTATTCATTTTATTTTCCATGACAGTTCGTTTTTAAGCGTTGTTCTATTTTGAGTTTTGACTTTGGGCTATTTGAGGGACCAACCTCAAGACCAAATGTTGTTAGTTGTTTTTGACTCTTCAAATGTACGGGGCTATTGGTGCTCTTGGGTTCTACTAATCGGTAAACAAGCGCCTCCGATCGGTAAATGGTCAAGGCATTCGACAGAAGTTTTTATGTCGGTGTCACCGTTCGGTGAATAACTACGTTTTTCTTTCAGTATAAAGGCTTCAATGCCTAATTTTGATCAGCTGAAAAACATCTCATTCACATGGAATACAGAATTGAAAAGGACACAATGGGCGATGTTCAAGTGCCCGCAGACAAATACTGGGGTGCTCAGACCCAGCGTTCTAGAAATAACTTTAAGATAGGACCAGAGGCAAGTATGCCGCTGGAAGTGATCTACGGATTTGCCTATTTGAAGAAGGCTGCAGCACATACTAATTGCGCATTGGGAGTGCTTGCTGAAGATAAGAGAGACTTGATTTCTGCCGTTTGTGATGAAATCCTTGCAGGAAAGTTAGATGATCAATTTCCTCTCGTTATCTGGCAAACAGGTTCTGGAACACAGTCGAACATGAATGTGAACGAGGTGATATCCAACAGAGCACACGTTATAGCGGGCAACACCCTTGGCGAGGGCGAAAGATTTGTTCATCCAAATGATGATGTGAATAAGTCGCAATCATCTAATGATACTTTTCCTACTGGAATGCACATTGCAGCATATAAAATGGTGGTAGAAACTACTATTCCTGGGGTAGAACAACTGAGAGACACATTGAAAGCTAAGTCAGATGCTTTTATGAAGGTTGTCAAAATTGGGCGTACCCACTTAATGGATGCTACACCACTGACATTAGGCCAAGAGTTTTCAGGCTACGTTTCTCAATTGAATCACGGCTTGAAGGCACTCAAAAATACATTAGAACACCTCTCAGAATTGGCCCTTGGAGGAACAGCCGTTGGAACAGGGATTAATACGCCAGAAGGTTATTCTGAACTTGTTGCCGAGAAGATCGCGCACTTTACTGGTCTTCCATTTATTACTGCGGAGAATAAGTTTGAGGCTTTAGCTGCTCATGATGCACTCGTTGAGACCCATGGGGCGCTTAAGCAAATGGCAGTTTCTCTGAATAAGATTGCCAACGATATTAGAATGTTATCATCAGGCCCTCGCTCTGGAATTGGTGAAATTATCATTCCTTCAAACGAACCGGGATCATCTATCATGCCAGGCAAAGTAAATCCAACACAGTGTGAGGCCATGACGATGGTTTGTGCTCAGGTGATGGGCAATGATGTGGCTATCTCAATTGCTGGGGCGCAGGGTCATTATGAATTGAATGTATTCAAGCCAGTTATGGCCTACAATACACTACAGTCAGCTCGTTTGATTGGAGATGCATGTGTTTCTTTTGAAGAGAACTGTGCGATTGGTATCGAACCAAACTATAAAAGTATACAACAGCACGTCAATAATTCGTTAATGCTAGTAACCGCCTTGAATACTAAGATTGGTTATGAAAAGGCAGCGAAAATAGCCAAAACAGCCCATGAAAATGGAACAACGCTGAAAACAGAGGCTGTTAACTTAGGTTATCTTACGCCAGAAGAGTTTGACGAATGGGTAAGACCAGAGGATATGATCGGTAGTTTGAAAAGCTGATCATATTGTTATAAATTGTACATAGAATTAACGTTTACTCGATGAAATCTCAGAAAGTATTTTTAACACTCTTAATAGGAGTTTTTGTAGCCTCAGTTGCTTTGGCTCAAACTTCAGAAGGTAGACCACTGACTAAAAAAGAGGCGAAGGAGTGGAAAAAGCGCAAGAAAAAGATGTCTGTGGAGGATTTTAAAGTCCTTTATGACCAAAATGTTATTCAGAAAGCACGGATTGCTAGCTCAGCAGGAGAGATTCAAAACCTAGAGAGACAAGTGTCGAGCAAGGATGACCAGGTGAGCGACCTCCAGAAACAAGTCACGCGCATGCAAGCGGCATATCAGGCCGGTCAGCGAGAAATTGAAAACCTCAAGGACCAATCGATCACTCCAGTTTATAATCCTGAATTGATAAATGGTGAGGATTTTAGTGTAGGAGTGGTATTTAAAGTGCAGGTTGGTGCTTTTCGAAAAATCGATCTAGCTAAGTATGCCGAGACTGCAAAAGACTTTGATCAAGAAGGCAACGAATTAAGAAAGTATATCATTGGAAACTTTAGAAACTATGATGATGCAAACGTTCTGAAGAGATACTTGAGAGAAATGGGCGTTTCTGATGCATGGATTGTTCCTTATCGTGATGGTAAAAGAGTTCCTTTGAAGGAAGTTATAGCAATAGAGAAAGTATCTAACAACTAAGTTGTGATCATATTATTTAGGGCAGTGTCTAATTCGGGCGCTGCTTTTTTTATGCCCTATAGTGCAAATTTTTTTTAATTTTATCTAATGCAGAAGCGATGGCTATTTGAAGAAGGTTATGACGAGGCTATTGTCAAGCTCCTGCAGAATGAGGTGCAGGTTAGTCCCATAATAGCAAAATTGCTTTCTCAAAGAGGTGTTTCTTCATTTGACGAGGCTAAATCCTTTTTTAGACCATCACTTGATCAGCTGCACGATCCATTTCTGATGAAAGACATGGATAAGGCAATAAACCGCTTGACTGATGCCATTGGAAATGGCGAAAAAATACTGGTTTATGGTGATTATGATGTAGATGGAACGACTTCAGTGGCCACTTTCTATGGTTTTCTGAATGCTTTTTATGATCAACTCGCTTATTATATTCCTGACCGCTACAAAGAAGGTTATGGAGTCTCAACCGAGGGGATACAATACGCAAAAGACAACGGATATTCCCTGATTGTAACTTTAGACTGTGGCATCAAGGCGGTAGATAAGGTAGAAATGGCTAATAAATTAGGCATTGACGTCATCATCTGTGATCACCATATGCCCGGTGATGAGCTGCCTGCGGCTTACGCTGTTCTAGACCCAAAGCGTAAAGATTGTGACTATCCATATAAGGAATTATCGGGATGTGGAGTGGGCTTCAAACTACTTCAAGGCTTCAGCATTCAATCCGGAATAGAGTTAGAGGTGCTGTATGAGTTTTTAGACCTTCTTGCGGTAAGTATAGCCTCCGACATTGTCCCAATTACGGGAGAGAATCGAGTAATGGCCTATTTTGGGTTAAAGAAGCTCAATAGCGCCCCAAGACCAGGGTTAAAAGCATTGATTGAATTTAATAAGGTTCAGACTAACCTTACTATTTCAAGCGTAGTCTTTGGCATTGGGCCTAGAATCAACGCTTCTGGTAGAATGGGTCATGCAGGATCAGCAGTAGATTTACTACTTTCAGAAACCGAAGAAGCTGCGGTAGGGCTTGCAAATACAGTGAATGATAAGAATGATGCCCGACGGGATTTTGATAGTGCTATTACCGAAGAGGCAATTGCCATGATTCTTTCAAATGAAGGCTTTGAGCAAACCAAGTCAACTGTTTTATATAAGCACGACTGGCATAAGGGAGTAATAGGTATAGTTGCTTCTCGATGTATCGATAAGTTTTATAAGCCTACGGTAATATTGACAGAGTCAAACGACATGGTGACGGGATCTGCTAGGTCTGTGATGGGCTTTGATGTATATGAGGCGATCTGCGAATGCTCAGATTTGTTAGAGCAATTTGGTGGGCATATGTATGCAGCAGGGGTTACGATGCCAATCGCTAATGTAGAGCCTTTTAAAAAGAAATTTGAGGAAGTGGTTGCCAGCAGGATCACTGATGATCAATTGGTTCCGTGTTTGAAAATCGATTCCCTCATGAGACTGGAGGAGATAGATCAGAAATTTTATAATATCATTTCCCAAATGGCACCTTTTGGCCCACAGAACATGCAACCAGTGTTTGTTTCCGAGAATGTATATGCTACAAATGTTAAAGTTTTAAAAGAACAGCATTTGAAGTTTATCGTAAGGCAAGAGGGTACGAATGTTGCTTACGATGTAATCGGCTTTGGCTTTGGGGAGTACTCCGATATGATTGATAGTGGAATGCGTTTTCATATTGCATATAGTGTAGAGGAGAACGAGTTTCGTGGACATAAATCACTTCAACTCTTTGTCAAAGACATCAAATTTGATTGATTAGATTATTTTTACTGCAATGAAGTTATCTGCCGAAAACCTAGTAAAGACATACAAGAAGAGAAAAGTAGTCAACGAAGTCTCTGTTGAAGTTAATCAAGGTGAGATTGTTGGGCTTCTTGGGCCAAATGGTGCAGGTAAAACGACTACGTTTTATATGATTGTTGGTCTTGTTAGGCCAAATGAAGGTAAAGTGACGCTGGACGGTAAAGAAATTACTCCGCTACCGATGTTCAAAAGAGCGCAATTGGGTATAGGTTACCTGGCGCAAGAACCCTCCGTATTTAGAAAGCTTACGGTAGAACAGAACATCTTAGCAGTGCTAGAGATGACGAAGCTTTCCAAACAAGCGCAACGTGAAAAGATGGAATCTCTACTCGAGGAATTTAGTTTGACCCATGTGCGTAAAAACCTTGGCAGAGTCCTTTCAGGGGGAGAACGTAGGAGAACAGAAATAGCAAGAGCCCTTTCCGTTGATCCTAAGTTTGTATTACTTGATGAACCGTTCGCTGGAGTAGATCCTATTGCTGTTGAAGAAATTCAAACCATCGTGGCAAAGCTTAAAGACAGAAATATTGGTATCTTAATCACCGATCATAATGTGCAAGAGACACTTTCAATTACTGATAGAGCCTATTTAATGTTCGAAGGTAAGCTGTTAAAGGCTGGTACTGCGGAAGAATTAGCGGCTGATGAGCAGGTGCGAAAAGTCTATCTCGGGCAGCATTTTGAGTTGAAACGTAAAATCTAGTGAATTGGCAATACTAAATTCCTTTCTTACCTGGGTCATGAAGAAGCGCATGCACCAGATTGATCTGTTCATGAAGTACCCTCATGAGGTTCAGGGAGAGCTATTTAAAACCTTAATAACAACAGGAAGAAATACTGAGTTTGGGAGAACCCATGGTTTCGCTGACGTGCACACCGAAGATCAGTTCAGGCGGTTGATTCCAATTTCATCCTACGAAGAAATTAGTCCCTACATAGAGAGGAATATGGCGGGAGAGCAGAACCTCTTGTGGCCATCAGATGTGAAATGGTTTGCCAAGTCTTCGGGCACAACAAACGCAAGAAGTAAGTTTATCCCAGTTTCTTATGAAGCACTTGAAGAGTGCCACTTTAAGGGGGGGAAGGATATGCTGTCTATTTATTGCAATAATTTTCCAGACACTAAGATTTTTGATGGAAAGGGCCTTACGATAGGAGGAAGTCAACAGATAAATCAATTTGATAGCAATAGCGAATCCTTCTATGGAGACGTATCGGCAGTAATTATGTCGAACCTGCCGTATTGGACCAAGTTTGTCCGCACGCCAACGCTTGATATTGCTTTGATGGATGAGTGGGAGTCGAAAATCGATAAGATGGCAGAGCATACTATGAACGAAAATGTGACTAGCATTTCTGGCGTGCCTACTTGGACAATTATTCTTCTACAGAAAGTACTAGAGCTAAAAGGCGCAAGTCATATCCATGAAGTCTGGCCCAATTTGGAAGTATTTTTCCATGGTGCTGTTGCTTTTGGGCCGTATAAGAGTTTATTCAAAAGCCTCATTCCTTCGGCAAATATGCGTTATATGGAAACCTATAATGCTTCTGAGGGATTTTTCGGTATTCAGTATGATCCAGCAGGGTCAGAGGATATGTTACTGATGCTGGACTATGGTATTTATTACGAGTTTATTCCTTTTGCAGAGATCCATAAGGAATCTCCAAAGGTTATTGGGTTGAGTGAGGTAGTAACGGGAGAGCAATATGCGTTGCTGATCACTACCAATGCAGGATTGTGGAGGTACAAAATAGGAGACACTATTCAGTTTACTTCTGTCGATCCGTTCAGAATAAAAATCTCTGGAAGAACTAAACACTTCATTAACGCTTTTGGAGAGGAGGTCGTAGTGGAAAATGCTGAGCGAGCCATTGCTGAAGCTTGTGAAAAGACGGGAGCACAGATTAATAATTTCACGGCCGCACCAAAGTATTTTGATGAAGAAACAAATGCTGCGCATGAATGGATTGTTGAGTTTGAGAAGAATCCTGATGACTTGGATCGCTTCACAAAGGCACTTGATGAAACACTTAGAAGTATTAACTCCGACTATGATGCCAAACGGTATAAAGACATGGCCTTGTCTCTACCGATTGTGCACGAGGCAAGCCCAGGTACCTTCTACCAGTGGATGCGCAAAAGAGGAAAGCTAGGAGGTCAACATAAAGTGCCTCGCCTTTCCAATACGCGAGAATATTTGGATGAGATTTTAAGTTTAATGTCAGTCAATTCCTGATACGAATTGGAGCAAGGAATTTTTTTTGACAGCCTCAGTATTGCTAGAGGCAACTATAAACCCCCAGTTGAGCACATTCTAGTAAATTGTACTTTTCTAATACGATACAAAGATCGTATTTACTATAAATACAGCGTCTTAAATTGATGTTTGGGAAGGGTTAGAGATTAGCCAGCCAGCTCAATAATTATGTAAGAATATCAATAACCTTAGGTTAGTGGTAATTTTAACTTTTTTAGGGCTGTATCCTTGATAATTTTAAACCCTCCATTTTTCAGCCTTTGGGAGGAAAGCAGGGCTATAATCTTTCGGAAGAATCAAGAGATGGAAAAGGGTGTTTTTATACAATCTAAGTTCAAGTCATAAGTGCAACACGGATATTTAAAACAGATGGGGCTAGCCCCATCTGTTTTAGGCTCAATATTTATATTCGTCTTGCATGAAAAAATACAAACAGTTAAGCCAAGCCCAAAGA
>Ga0208414_1000434_pt1 | contig 42287 bp, 37 predicted proteins | sample AntAceMetag02UKE_FD_184770 | JGI IMG/M metagenome (GOLD analysis project Ga0208414, IMG submission 184770) | Saline lake microbial communities from Ace Lake, Antarctica - Antarctic Ace Lake Metagenome 02UKE (SPAdes) (version 2) | ecosystem: Environmental > Aquatic > Non-marine Saline and... | reverse complement strand
CACCCCAGCAACCAATGCCAACGCAACCATCAACTCGAGCAGCGTAAAAGCCTTCAATTTTCGCTCACGAATCGATAATCTCATGGCTCACGATCCTCCAGCATCTGAGTGATACGATCTCGAGATTCCTGCCGTAATTTCTCCCTTTCATCCTCTTCCGACCATGTCGGCCGAAGCATGCGAAATCGCTCCGTAAAAAGCTCTCGATCCCCCATCCCTTCGGGTTGAATCCGCACCTCGAACGTGACCTCGAACAAGTCGGCAATCAGCGTGGGCGCGACTTCGGCAATCCATGAAACCTGACGCCCATCCGCAGTCTCGAAGTCCCCCCCCTCCTCCACTTTGTCCAAATCCGATTGGTAAAAGAGAATCTCTCGAGCAAACCGGACATCCGCATTAATCTGCGTCGATCTTTCGGCCAACTGATACCCATTGAGCACATTAACGTAGGCGGCGCCTAAAACGATGGCCGCAATCGCAAAAATCGCGAGAGACGCCAATACCTCTAGAATCGTGAATCCACGGTATTTCATCTCAATACTGATCCTTTTCGCGCAAAACCTCTGCACACGTCCACGGATCGATTTCTAAAACAATCGGCGTTTCTCCCGGCAATATCAGCTGGGCTCGAAACGGAGTGCAGGTTCCGTCGTCGTAAAAATTCACCCAATCTAATGGGCTCGTTTCGATGAGACGCCCTCCGACCAGAATAGAGCTCTCGCCCTTACGCATCCCGAGGAAATTCAACTGCAGTTCACCCTCAAAAGGTATCGGGAACGACTTCTCTCCCCTATCGGTGCTCGCAACAAAAGCCTTCTCTTCCGAATTAAAACTAAGCCGCACTTCCGTTTGGTTCAGCAAGGCAAACTTCCTCGCCTCCCCCACCGCCCCCCAAAATATCTGCTCAGGCGTATCAGGTCGGTCAGCCAACAAACGAGAAGCCCCCACCGAGAGCACTGCCGCGAGCATCCCCATCAAGGCGATGACGACGATAATTTCCAATAACGTAAACGCAGCCCTGTGGTGCAACCAGCCATTAGATTCGGTGCGGCGCACGAAGTGATTCTTGGTGAAATTGGCTGCTATTGCCAGTTACCGATATCGTCTTCGGTCCCAGCCGTTTGATCAGGCCCCTTTGAGAACAGGTCGAAGGACGACTTATTCTTCACCCCGGGAAAGCGGTATTCGTAAGGCTGCTGCCAAGGATCCAGAGGCACCTTCCCGCTGGGAATATCCAGATACGGCCCTTTCCAGCGTTGGGCGCTCGACTGTGGTTGCGAAATGAGCGCCTGCAGGCCTTGGGATGTCGTTGGGTAGGAACCCATATCAATCCGGAAAGTCGTGAGAGGCAGACTCAGGGTCGATTTTACAAATAGCGAAGCGCCCGCTTGCTGCCCCCGATCAAGGTCACCGCCTACATTTTTCACGAGGACTGCGACCAAGAGTCCAAGAATCGCCAACACGACCATGATTTCTAGCAGCGTAAAGGCCCTTGAGCTTCGGATTAGATCGCGATTGTGAGAAACGGATGAGGTAAAGGTCATAACTACAGAGAAATAGAAACGACCCATCGTGGATGTCGAGACAGGCCTCTAATCGAATAGATGTTCTAAGACGGGAAATATCAGAAAAGGGTCCCTCGAAAGTCATGACATCCACTCCCGCTCAGCCAAGTTGGTGCCCCCGGCGGGAATCGAACCCACATTAGCCGTTTAGGAAACGGCCGTTCTATCCGTTGAACTACGAGGACCCTAAACTCCATCCTTGAAGAGAAACTCCCCGTGGCAAGTCGCAGATCAGTTACTCATCCAAAATCTATGTTCTCTCTTTTTCCAATCGGAAGCGTTTCAAATTCCACCCATCGCCTCGATTTAATCCCAACCCATCGGGGAATGTGCCGCAAAATGCCAATTGACACCTACCCCAGTATCTTGGTTTCCTCTCCACCTTTTTCCAAAATGAGCACTTCCGAAGATACCCAACCACAGTCTATCAATCCTGGCGAAATTTCGTTTACGACACCACAGGAGCTGAAGGACTACACCACCGATACCGGGAAAATCCTTCCACGGAAATATACCCACCTCTCTGCAAAGCACCAACGTCGCATTACCAAAACCGTAAAACGTGCACGTAATCTCCTCTTCGCTCAGTAGACCGTTAGTCAGTATTTACACTTTTGCCGGGAGCTTGATTTTCAGCCCCGGCTTTTTAGTGCCCCGAGCTCAATGATTACCCGCATTTACCGTCCAACCCCCCACAATCTCAAGTTGCTGGCTAATCGACTGAAGCATGGGCGTCTAGTCGCTCTTCCCACGGAGACGGTATATGGGCTGGCGGCAGACGCTTTAAACGTAAAGGCCTGTAAAGCAATATTTACCGCCAAAGACCGGCCAAGTAATGATCCTCTCATTGTTCATGTGCGAACAAAAGCAGAGGCCAAAAAATTGACCGTCTGGAACGATGTTGCGGAAAAACTTGCCCATAAATTCTGGCCCGGCCCGCTCACCCTTGTTTTACCCAAACGAGGCATTGTTCCCGAAATAGTGACCTCTGGCATGCCCAGTGTCGCAGTAAGAATTCCCGCCCACCCAATTTTTCGACAAATATTAGAACTTTGTGGTCGGCCACTCGCCGCCCCCAGCGCCAACCCTTTCAGCTATATTAGTCCCACCACGGCTCAACACGTGAAGGACAGTCTAGATGGGAGGATTGAGGCAATTATCGACGGCGGGGCCTGCCAAGTGGGATTAGAATCAACCATCGTGGATCTACGTTATCCCGAAAAACCCCAGATTCTCCGTCCCGGTGGCACGCTTGAATCGGATCTTACTGCCTGCATTGGCAGCTTGAGGTCCAAGCCTCGCTTCAAACCACCTACCCAGATCACCGCTTTGGCTCCAGGTCAGCAATCCAAACACTACAGCCCGAAGACCCCCCTATTTCTTCATCATACCCTGCCTGAACCCCTTAATGACGAAGTAGCACACGTCCATTTTGCAAAAGATGAGAAATGTGCCGGAAGAAATCGCTTCTACCTAACTGAAAGCGGAGACGGTGCCCAAGCCGCTCGAGAGCTATTCAAACTGTTGAGGAATCTCGATCAAGGATCGTGGAAAGAGATTCACCTAGAACTTCCACCTCCTGAATCAGCATGGTATTCAGGTCTCTATGACCGGATGCTCAGAGCATCCACTCGGTAGAACTGTTAAATCCGCTCTCTTCGTCTGAGCTTAACCGTTATCGTTCCGGGGTATCGTCGTTTTTGGACATGACTACATAGTAATCTTTATAAGACTTATCGTAATATTGAGCATAATAGTAGCCAGACACCGCTAGATTGAGGCCATTGAGAACTGCTCCCAATATAGGAACGTTACTCTCCATTAATTTCTTTGCCGCAAACTGAGCCGCTTTTCGACGAACCTTGCTAAAGAAGATTGTGAAAATCGATCCGTCCATTAGAGGGAGAACGATCATCGCATCACTCACCGCCGCAAGGGGTGGCGTATCAACAAAGACCCGGTCATAGCGTTTTCTTAGCTCCGTTATCATGTCCTCAAATCCTCGACTGTTTAATACATGAGTGGGGTTTTTCGCCCGTCCCCCAGTCGTAATCACATCAAGATTCGGAAAGACGTTTTTCGATAGAACATCATCTAAGGACAACGTTCCACCCACAATGTCGATCACTCCCTTGGTATTCTCTAGCCGCAATGATTTGTGAATATTCGGCTTACGAAGATCACAATCAACAATGACCACCTTCTCTCCGTGAGCCGAAAATGTGAGGGCCAAATTAGTGGTCGTAAATGACTTACCTTCGCCCGGAATAGTGCTGGTAGTGAGGATACACTTCGCGTTCTTGGACTCTGCTTTCAGTCTAAGCGCAGAATGAAGAGTAAGGAACGCCTCAGAAACTTGCCGGTCAGCGTTGTTGGAGACCACCTGAGCTTTCTCGACTGGATCCATTTTCTTGATCTGTGGAATGATACCCACGAGCGGAACACCAATCACAGATTCAATATCAAATGAGCTCTTAACTCGGTCATCAATGAAAGCGACGAAGAAAGCGAATCCCAAGCCCAGTCCGATTCCTCCGACGAATCCGAGTCCAATATTTAGAATAATATTGGGGGAAACAAAATTACCCTCCGCAGATGGCCGCGCACGATCAATAATCCGAGCATTTTGGTTATCCATTGTCGCCCCCAATGAAGTTTCCCTCATGCGAGACTGAATATTTTCGAGCAACGCTTCATTGAGCTTCAACTCGCGATCTCTCGCATCATATTCGACGGATGCCCTGCTCAAGGCCAAGGAATCTGTCTCTTGCGCCGCTAAATCCTGTTGAGCTTGAGCCAAATTTTGTTTTGTGGCTTCATATTGAGATTCGAGCTGATTCACTACCCCTTGGATCGCGGAAAACAATTCTGTCTGGGTTTGAGCAAGTTTCTTCATTGCCTCAATCATACGGGGATGCTTGCCCCGGTATCGTTGTTGCAACTCAGCAATAGCGATATTTTCAGCTGAAATCTGCTGCTTCAAAGAAGCGATGTGAGGGTCAGTAGCAACGAACGTAAGATCCGCAATCGACAGGAGATTATCTTTCCGGCGTTGCAGCTGGTTCCACCGGACTTCAACTTCCTTTAATTCAGTCGATACTTGGGTAAGCCGCATTCCTAGTGACTTTAGGCGGTCCGTTACGATATCTCTTCGTTCATCGAGTGAAACGAGATTATTTTTCTCTCGGTAAGCTTGTAACTCGAGGGCCAGTTCCTCGACCTTCTGCTCCTGCTGCCGGGCCCGAACATCTAGATCATCAACCGCCTTCAAAGCCTCTTCAATTCGCATTCGATTATTGAAGTTAATGAATTCCTCGACGAAATAATTTGCGACTTTAGCCGCAATCACTCGATCAGGATGTCCATATTTAATGGCTATTACTAAACTGAGGCGTTGAGGAACAATTTCGCGGTTTTTAGATATGATGCCTAGAGGCGAAACGGGATCACTTTCATCACCCGAAGAGTAGGGAGCTAAAAATTGACGCAGATCATCGCCAGTGATCCGTTCTGCAACCTTCTCGATGATGTTGGCACTCTCCAGCAGTTTGACCTGCGTGTTCAGATCTTCCGCTCCTCGGATATCTGTATTCACAACAGCTTCAACCTGCATCACGGTGGCATCTTCTCGTAAAATATGGACCGTAGCAGTCGATTCATAAATCGGCGTGGCGCTACTCGTATAAACGATTGCCGATGAAAGCACCACCAAGAAAACAACGATTATATACCAGATGCGCTCTCTTAGTATAAGAAGGTAATCCTGGAAGCTTCGATGGGCGGCCCCATCACTTTCACCATATCCACCGTAGCCGTAATTACTGCCGTAATTACTGCCGTAATTACCACCATAGTTGCTTGATGATTCTGAATCTCCGCGAGATTCTTTATCGGAAAGGCTCATTTGTTAAATGTATTTAATCTACAGGAAGCGCTCAGGCACGTAGATGAGATCATCGGTTTCTAATACCCACCGTTCCTCAGAATCACCCTCAATGAAGTCATTGGCATCGATTGTGAATGTTTCAATTTTGCCAGAATCTAACTTCCTAGTGAGGGTGATTTTTCGTCGTTCGGCCAAACGAGTGAATCCACCCGCCCGAGAGATAGCATCTAGTAACGTTAGCCCCTCCTCTTGGGGAAAGGCAATCTGCCCTGGAGCTGTGACGGAACCGAGAACGTTCACCGTTCGACGCGAATACTCCAATACAACCACGTTTACCTGAGGATTGACCAAGTAATCACGATCATAGAGGAGTCGGAGTTCAGACTCCGCTTCCGATAAAGTAAGTCCCCTTAATACCACGCTGCCGACAAGGGGAAGAGTCACTGTATCCTCCCGAGAAATTCGAACTTCTCGATCCATGTCAGATTCTTGAAAAAATCGAATCTGCAGTAAATCAAGCGGCTGGAGAACATAATCACCCCGCTCCCTTGCCGATGGCTCCTCAGAACTACCTAGATCACTTGAATCGGCGGCCTTCGCAATTAACGAGACGGAAACTGCTCCTATCAGAAAACCAAATATTTTTAGAACACGCATGGGAAAAAAAAAGGAAGAAGACCGCATCGGTCTTCTTCCCATTTCTCAACTTTTAAGCTGGAAATTACTCAAATCAGTAGCGGAGACGGGCAGACAAACTGAAGATCGTGTTATCAAAATCCCCACCAACTGTTCCGCTAGCGTTGTCGCTGTAGTTAAATTTGCCGTGAATCTGCAGATACTCGTTCACAATATACTCGCCACCCACTGAACCCTGAACATAGGTGTCGGCATCCTTGGAAAAGTAATCAATCTCACGGCGGGAAATACGGGAGGTCAGAGCGAACTCAGGGCTGATCGACGATCTAAAACCAACGAAGACGTCGAAGTTTTCTTGAGATTCACCGGCGCCTGATGTGCCAAAGTCATTGGAGACCCCAAACGTGAGCTGAGTCTTCGCTGAGTAAAGATAGGTGAAATTAGATAACAAACCAAAGGATGTTCTGTCTGCCCCGGTCTGGAGATTCCGATCAGTCACACCCAATCGCAAGAAACCACTTAACTTGGGGGTAAACTCTCCCCGAGCACCAACAGAGTAGAACATATCATCAGAACTGGTGCCGGCAAAGTCTGAGTCAGTCTCTCGGTAACGAAGACCGAGGCTCAAGTCGACCTTCGGAGTCGTCTCCCAGAAATATCGGAGAGGAATTTCGGTTCGGGTTCTATCAGCGAACGTCGCAGCACTGTAATCGGTGTCAGTAAAATCAAAGCCAAACAAAAGAGAAGACTTAGCAGAGAAATCCATCTCGTGGTCACCACCAAAGTTCAGCACATCGCGTCGGGAGAGCGTTGGGGAACGAGAATCAACCGTATTTTGATTCAATTGCTTGAACGATGCTTTCATCTTCGTGATGGAACTTCCGTCGTCATGTTTCGCGTCGAACGCGACATCTGAGAGATTAGTGTCTAGGTCTGAACTATCGCTGTAAGAATCAAACGTTTCGACGTAGCGGAGATTACCGCTCAACAGCGCGTTCTTTCCGAACTCATAGGACAGTCCGGGAGCGAAGCGAAAGATGGTTTCATCTCGAATCGGATTGTTCGGGTCCGTCTGTCCCGCCGCGACGAAGTCGCTGCCGAGTGTCACGTTGTCATTGAAGGTAATACCCGCTGTTGCCGTGACAAAGATTTCCGCACTGCTTCCGACCGCCATAAACGGTGCAGCCATCGATTGGCCGATGACCAACGTGCTGATAACTACAGTTGTGATTAATTTTTTCATAGATTTGGAGTGATAAGTTCAGGTATCAAAGAGTTTGCTCGTCTTCGATGGAAGGAAATTCTAGACAGAGATTAGGTTTTTTAAGCGCCATCCGTGCCAGATACGACCAATGACCTGAAGAAGACGAAGCTCCCCGCCGTGTATCGGTTTGGCAAGACCGTAATTGCAAAATGTTTGAAATCAGAAAGCCTCCAACTCCTTCACGTTCAGCCTAAAAGTGGGTCTTCACGTTTTATTGTGGGTAGGGTGGAATAAAATATTTGGGAAGCAGCTCTAGTAGAAGCAGAAGCGTTAGAATCGACGATAAATGACTCCACCAGCAACAATTTCTTCTTAGCTGCTATCTGTTAACTGGTTACGAAATTGGTCATCAAAATCACCCACTCTATTCCGTGAAGACCCCTAAAATTACCGATGACGCAAAAAATTAACGAACTCCATGAGCGTTCATCCGCGACAGAACAGATTAAGTATCTGACAGGTTACCGGAAGCTTCTGCCTCTATATCTGCTCAACTCCAAGGACGGGATGAAGATTCAGATTTTTCCCGTAAAATTGGCCGTCTGGATTTTGACCCTCTCTGTTTCGGCCTATCTCGGTGGCGGTCTAGCACTTTATTTAAATGATCGAATCAACAACGATTTAAATAACATTTCCGTTCTTGATCGCCTCTATCCCCCCTATTGGGAGCGTTACTCTCAAGCTCGGGGAGACAGCTATGTTGAAAACGCGGTCAAAGGGCTCGAAAATGGTAATTTCTCTCAAGCATTTCATCAAATCCGAGTAGGCCTCGCCCGATCACCCGCCAACCTTAAGGGCCGAACCCTACTTGCAGACATGTTCGTGGCAGCCGGAAGAAATGATCTGGCCGAAACAACCCTGCTGGACGGCATGGAGTTCCATGCGGCTGAGTCCGATTATTTGGAGAAAACGTTGGCTTTCCTGTTCCGGCTCAAGCGAGACGAAAAAGTCATCACACTCGCAAACGGTCTTTTACCAGATGCCTCTTCGGATGAAACCAACCGATCCGGCCTGAACAGAGCGGAAGAGCTTTTAGCCTCGTCCCTCGCTACCGCTTATATTTATCGGGGCAACTTTGATCAAGCCGAAGAGGTTTTGAGCCAATTTGGCCTAGCTACGTCAAGGGACGGTCGATACCTGCTTGCGACAATCGAATGGGAGCGGGGCTACAAGGATCTAGCTCTCGTCTTAATCGAACAGTTGGCTAAAGAGTTCCCTGCTGACCCGAATCTCTACCGTTCTTTAGTCGGGTGGCAGCTTGAGCATTCCCTGTCGGATACCGCCCGCCGGACCAGCCTCCTGCGAAGATTAGCTTTCCCCCAGCATTATCAGCCCAGAGTAGATTTGCTTTATTCCTACGAAGCCTCCGGTGATGACTCCTCACTGGAAAAGGAAGTCAGTCAATTCGTTCGAGATTTTGGGGCATCTTCGCAAGCCATGCTCGTTTTAGGCGATTTCGCCGCCAACACCGGCCGCCCAGCGATCGCCCAAATCGTATTCTCCCATGCAAAAGAATCGGAAATTCCCCTCCAAGGTCCTGCATTAATGTTGGTCGAGTCCGAGATTGTTGCCGGGAACTACGAGTCTGCGGTGGTCCGAACGCGGGCTTTAATTGAATCATACCCCGAGTGGGAATCTCAATTCGCTCCGGTGTTCAATGGGTTGCGAGCAATTGCAAATTATGCTCTCGGAGATCGCGAATCCGCGAGCCTTTACCTCGATAGTTTTCTCAATCTAAAGACCGTCAGAGCTGACAACTTGGTCGCAGTGGCTAAAAGACTCAAATCGGTGGGTGCGAAGGCCGAAGCGAGGCGAGTTCTTGCTCACGCGGTAAAAAGCGATCCCCTGAACCAAACCGCACTCGCTCAACTAATCGAATTCGATTTATCCGAGCCTGATTCGCCAGATCTTGGCGATAATTTGCGAAAACTCATGAAAATGCGCCGACCATCCCCGGGACTCATGCAAATGGCCTATAATCGGCTCGGACATGACAGGTTCATGTTTATTGAAGATCGGAATATTCTGCTCGATGACATCGCAAGTAAACTAAGGGGACAATCGGGGTAACCCACCTCCAGCTTAACAAGACAAGTTCTCTACCAACAGGGAACGAAGTGCGCCTAGCACTCGAACGTTTTCATCCGGATTACCAATGGTAATACGGATCCATGCTGGCATGCCGTATGCCGCCACTGGCCTCACGATAATCCCGACCTGCTGAAGGGACTTAAAAACCGCGGCGCCATCACCCACCTTGACGAGGAGGAAATTAGCAAAACTAGGGACAAACTCTAAGCCTAGTTCGGTCAGCCCACGGCTCAATTGTGCCAATCCCTCGGAATTTGAGAGCCGACAAGATCGAACCCACTCATCGTCGGTCGTCGCTCCGATCGCCCCCGCCTGAGCCAATGAGTTCACGTTGAAGGGCTGTCGCACCCGCTGCAACAGACCTGCCATTGCCGCAGAAGCTCGGGCGAACCCAATTCTCAGTCCCGCCAGCCCATAGATTTTGGAAAATGTCCGTAGGACAATTACTTTCCGACCCGCGGCGATGAGGGGGTTCCAATCGACCAAATCTTCCAAATACTCGCCATAGGCCTCGTCGATAACCAAAACAACATGATCAGGTAGCGAAAGCGCCCATTCCCGCAATTTGGCCGGCGGATTAGTCGTTCCGGTCGGATTATTGGGCGTTGGCAGGCAAACCAGCTTAGTCGCCGGCGTAATTGCGGCCGCCATGGCATCCAGGTCATGCACGTGATTTACCAACGGGATTTCTATCGGTTTCGCGCCAAAAAGAAGCGTCACCAGCTTGTAGACGATAAACGCTGGAGTGCCCATGACCACCTCATCGCCCGGCCGAAGGAATAAGTGCCCCAAGAGCTCCAGTAGCTCATTCGATCCATTTCCCACTGCGATCTGTTCAGCGGTGACATCAAATTTCTTGGCCAGAGTGTGTCGCAACACCCCACACCCGCCATCAGGATAGAGCGCCACCCGCTCCAAAGCTTGCCGCATCGCTGCCAAGGCTTGGGGTGAACTCCCCAACGGATTTTCATTCGATGCCAGTTTGATCACCCCCGCGGGGTCTAATCCGAGCTCGCGCGCGACGTCATCTATCGGCCGCCCCGGTTCGTAAACAGGCTGGGTCAAAACGGACGGATTAACCAAATCGATGAGTTTCATTTCGAAGAAACAACACCAATCGACTTTGTCACAAAAGCGAAATAACTCTAAATAATGCGGATCAAGCGGTGCCACTTCATGTTCGTCGGGTTTCTTATCGGAATGACAGCCTACCTCGCCGCAGCCCCACTGGAACGCGGCGAGATTGAAGGAGCACAGTTCGCTATCGCATCTCCATCACCCGACAAAAAATGGAACGAGAAGTTACTACTAATTGCCCACGGTTATCGTCCCGAATCAGCCCCACTTGTCGCAGATCTTTTTCCCCCACAGGCCGCCTATGCGACTCTTCTGAACGAGGGGTGGATGGTGGCAAAAACAAGCTACCGTCGCAACGGTATCATCGTCGCGGACGCAATTTTCGATCTCGACAACCTAAACTCCTACATTTCGGAGAATTACGGCACGCCAAAACAAGTGATCGTGAAAGGTGACTCCATGGGCGGAACGATCGCTACCCTTCTCTCCGAACGAGGAGGCCCTCACTGTCATGGTCTAATCGCGATCGGCGCGGCCCTAGATCTTCGCGAAAATAACGGCTCCAGCGGCGTGTCGATAGCACCGGCGGTTCCACTTCTTTTTGTTTCCAATCGCTCCGAGATCTCCGGCCCCACCGCTTACGTTCGCCAGGTCAATCAATTGCCCAACCCCGCGATCACGTCTCCGGCTCTCTTTCGGATCGATCGCGATGGGCACATCAACGTAAACCAAGCCGAAAGACTCTTCGCTATCCGGGCGATGGACCGTTGGCTCGAGCGCGGACGCAATGCTCTCCCCCCAGCAGCAAAATCGAATGAACCATTCGATGCCACTCATCCTGCGAAACCAGTCCCTTCGAAAATCACGATCGATTCAGATCGTCGCGGACTGGAGGCCGAAGTCACGGAGATCTCCGCCATCTACGGCAACGTTTGGCTCAATATCCAACCCGAGGATCTCGTTCAGATCGGCCTCGGATCCGGACTTTGGTTCGAAATGACGGTGGACGGTAAAACCTACCGAGTTCGATCCGGCAAAGATTTCAGCAGCGTCGAAAAAGGCCAATGGGTTATTTTCCCGAACGCCGACGGCTTTTACTGGCTTTCCCGAAATTCGGCCAACGCCGCCGAAACCGCGGGTTTAAAAGTGAGAGACAAGGTCCAGATCCGCCGCTACGACTCAGCGGAGTAAATCGCCTCGAGGCGCTGTCTTCTGGTCTTCGAACTAGCTATCCGCGACGGGGGACGACGACGACTCCCATCCCAGCGGCTTTCGCTGCTTCGATCCCTGGCACTGCATCCTCGAACACCAAACAGTCTTCCGGCGGCACCCCCATCCTTCTCGCCGCTTCTAAAAACATATCTGGGGCTGGTTTTCCACGTCCTGGTGCCACATCTGCCGGGGTGATCACCACAGCAAAAAGATCACTCAAACCCGCGTTCCTGATGGTTGGCAAAGCGACTTCGACCGCCCCACCGGTAGCGATGGCGACGGGATACCTCTGAGCAACTTCACGGGCAAATGAAACAACCTCCTCGATCACCTCAACCTCGGCCATCATCGACGCGAATAGCGCCTCTTTGCGGCGATCAACTGCATCCGCATCAACCGTGATGCCATAATATTCAGCCATTTTCACCGCGACTATCGGAGTAGGCACGCCGCCCAACGAATAAAACAACTCCTCATCCAATGGCCCCTCAATTCCAACCTCCCTCATCGCCGCATCCCATGCTCGGTAGTGCACCGGCATGGAATCAATGAGAGTCCCATCGAGATCGAAAATGTAGCCGCCAAACTCGCGGTCCGGAATTTCTAGTTTCATCAGGTTAATGGAGAAATAGAATAAGCCGTTCCGTCGCAACGAAACGACCACAATTCCACCCCACTATTAGTCGAAAAATTAACGACGCATGCCACGCATCAGGCGACTCTTCGGCTTCACCGGAGCAGCTTCCTCGATTGCCGCTGCATCAAACAGGGCCGAATAGATGTAATCGAAATCATCGATCTTCTCGCGCTTAATCGTTGAACCAACGTAGCGCTCAATTGATCGCGCGTTCCGCACATCGTCTTCCGTCACCAACGTGAACGCGTCCCCCGTGGATTGCGCCCGCCCAGTGCGACCAATGCGATGCACATAGTCTTCTGCATTCTCGGGCACATCGTAATTAATGACATGAGATACGCCCGCGATATCGAGCCCCCGAGCCGCGATATCCGTCGCAACCAGCACCTCAAATTTGCCGGACTTGAAGCCCTGCAATGCTTCCACTCGCTCGCGCTGACTCCGATCCGAGTGCATCACGGCGACCGTATGTTTCTCTTTTTGTAATCTGCGAGCAATGCGATCCGCCCCCATCCGAGTGCGCGTAAATACGAGCACACTTTTAAAGTCCGTGCGACGCATGAGCTCGAGCAACAGGTCGAACTTCTGTGATGCCACCACGGGGTAGAACGCATGCGAAATAGTTTCCGCCGGCCGACGTTGCACGCCGATCTTCACCTCCACCGGATTAGACAAAGCCCAATCCGCCAACGATGCGATTTCAGGCGGAATCGTCGCCGTAAAAAACAAGGTCTGACGGTTCTTCGCGCAACGCTGCACGATCCGCTTCACATCCGGTAAGAAACCCATGTCCAACATGCGATCCACTTCGTCCAACACCAGAATCTCGATATCATTCAGATGGGTAGTGCCGTCTTCCAAAAGGTCCAACAAACGGCCCGGCGTCGCCGCACAGATATCCACTCCGCGCTTCAAATCTTCGCGCTGTTTTCCGTATCCAACTCCCCCGTAAATGATGGTCGTGGTGAGATCGGTGAACTTCGAATACTCCTGAAACGCCTCCTCCACCTGCAATGCCAGCTCGCGAGTCGGTTCTAGCACCAAGCAACGCATTTTCCCGTGCGAGCCCAGTTTCTGCAAGATCGGCAATGCGAACGCGGCCGTCTTGCCCGTGCCCGTTTGAGCCGAGCCGATGACGTCGCGGCCTTCCAAAATCAACGGGATCGACTGCGCCTGAATCGGGGTCGGCTCTTCATAGCCTTTTTGCGCTACCGAGAACGCTAAAGCATCGTTCAATCCGATTTTCGAAAATGCGGTGTCCTGTGGTGGAATATCTACCGGGGTTTTCGGCTTGATCGACTCACTGTGCGGATGCTCAAAATCATCACGCTTCGGGCGCTCGCGGACTGGTGCACTCGACCGATCATTGGGACCACCTCGGTTTCTCGCTCCCCGAGTCCGGTCGCCCCGCGAACGGTCTCCCCGTGGACGATCGCTACGCGGCCTGCCCTCGCCTCCACGATTTCCTTCGCGACTACCCTCACTACTGGGTTCCCGTTGCGGACGTTCCTCACCGCCGCCTTCCGGTTTCGGGCCAACCTCCCGGCGCTTGCGTGGGCGACGTTCGCCTTCGGCTTTCGGTCCATCACTGCGACGGCCGTCCTGGCCACGCTTCTTCGGAGAGTTTTCTGGGGGGTTCTTGGTTGGACTGGAACTCTTCTCTCCGCCCTTTGGGGCCGGCGAAGTAGATCCACGCAACGCCGCAATGATCTTCTTAAACATAACTATAAACACTGAGATGTGCCGACGATCTCCGCGATTAGCAACCACGGAGATTTGCCTTCTCTCAATCAGTGCCTCACGTCGATCTTGATCCGAGCCCAGAGTCCGCTCTACTCCCTTTTCTCCCGTGCCTCCCCGTCATCGCTCGCTCCCAACCATTCCTTCCGCTCAACTCCGAGCGTTGCGAAACCGACTTAAACTCTCGGTCCGTGACGCCGGCTTAACGGATCTCAACCCTGCCCAAGGCGCCTCCAATTCCACTTTCTGGAGCCTGGAACCCACTCCTCTGGTCATTCCCCCTCAAGAATGGGAACGGCTAAAATCAGCCGTCAGCCAGCGGGCCCGCTTGATCAACGCCTACCTGTCCGACCTCTACGGAGAACAAGAAGCCCTCCGCGCCGGCGTGATTCCCGCAGACATCACCCTCGCCGACCCTTACTTTCGGCGCCCCAGCATCGGCCTTACCCCCGACAACGCCAACCCCGCTTCCCTCATTCGGTTTGATCTCGTCAAAACCGCCTCAGGTTGGGCGTTCCATGATACCCACACCAACGCCCCGGTGGGACTCAGCTATGCGATCCAAAATCGCCGCTTCCTCACCCAAGAAGCGAGTGACTACTACCGAGCCCTGCCCGACTACCGTTCGATCATCAATTTCCCGCTGGAGCTCGTCAGCACGCTTCAGTCACTGGCCCCCCAACGCGACCATCAGCCCAACATGGTCTTCCTTACCGCCGGCCCGCGTTACCCATTTTATTCAGAACATTCGTTCCTCGCTCGCAAGATGGGCCTGCGCTTGGCTCAAGGCGATGACCTCCTCGTTATCGATAATCACGTCTTTTTCAAAACCGTAGCCGGCCTCGAGCGAGTCGATCTCATCTATCGCCGCCTCAACGACGCGCACATCGATCCCGTCGTTTTCTCAACATCTCGAGAATCTGCGGGCATTCCCGGGCTCATGCAGTGCATCCGTGCCGGCAACGTGGTTGTCGCCAATGCCATTGGCGCCGGCGTTGCCGAAAACCGAGCCCTCCATGCATTTCTACCCCGTCTCGCCAGATTCTACTTTGGCGAACGTCTCCTGCTCCCTTCCGTCGAAACCTACTTGTGCAACGATACCGACCAAATCGATCAGATCCTAGACCAAGCAGACGATTTACAGCTCCTGCCCACTCACTCCCCCCGACCTGATCAACCTGCGGTCCCTCCGTTCGTCCTCCGAGGCTCCAAGCTCCCCGCCGCCGTTCGGGCATCACCGCACGCATTCGTCGCCCAGCGACCGCTCAAATCGCTTTCCCTCGAAGTCTCCCCACGGCGGCCCATCCCATTCAAGTTCAGCGCGTTCGTCCTGACCAACGGCCCAAAGATTTCTGTGCTCCCTGGTGGCCTCGTGACCATCGGCTCGGATAATACCCCTCCCGACCGAGTCGGGAACACCGCCGACGCCATCGTTCTCGTCGGCGACGCCGACACCGCGGGTACCCTTTCCGACTACGAATCGACCGTCACCGCGATCGCCGAGTCCACCATTCCCAGCTCTCGGGCTGCTGAATCACTCTTTTGGCTCGGCCGCTATCTCGAACGCGCTGAATCCACCGCGCGCATGCTGCATATTCTCGACGACGTCGTACTCGAAGAGATCCCCTCCTCGGACCGTCGACGTTGGTTGCCACTTTGGCGGGGTCTCCTCGAGGCGACCGGCCATTCGAATCTCAAAATCACCGCCCGCGTCGATCCCCGCACCACCCTGACCAGTGACCTCATTTGGCGCATGACCCTCGGCAGTAACCACCCCAGTTCCCTGCTCAATTCGGTCAGCGCCGCCAATGCCAACGCCCGGGAACTACGCGAATTCGTGAGCCCCGAAGCAGGCAATGTGCTCAACCGCGCCCAGTCCACTCTGGCCAATCTCGCCAAGCAGTCTCCTGCCGCTCGCACCAAGATCGCCCGTTCGGCTCGCCTCGCCGCTTCGACTTCTGCCATTCAGACTGTGCTCGATGCCGTGAACGCCTGCCTCGGAGCGGCCGACCGCACCATGCTCCACGACGCGGGCTGGCATTTCATGCAACTCGGCCTGCAACTCGAGCGCGCCACCGTGACCACCAGCTCCCTCCGCCATGTCTTGGCCGCCGCCGCCGTCAATAACGCCGCTCACGATTCATCTGGCGCCGCCCTACATTTCCGCGACAACCCGGAATTGTCCGCTCTTCTCCGCATGCTGGGCTCCCAAGACGCCTACCGCCGCCTGTTCCGCACCCGCAGTCAGCCTCTCTTCGTCGCGCAACTCTTCCTCCAACAACCCCACGCTCCGCACAGCATTCTCCACAATCTGCAGCGAATCACGACGAGCCACACCGCCATTAGGTCCCTCGCCGAGCATCCCCCCGCCGACCCCCTCGGCGATCTGCTAAATTCGACGACCGAATCTCTCACCAAACTCGACCTTGGCCTCCACTTCGATCCCGGCGAGACTCCCGCGACCAATGCCCTCACCCCCGAGGAGACCGTGGTGGGTGTCATGGCACACCTTGATTCAATCCATCAGCTTCTCGGCGATCACTACTTCAGCCACCAAGCTCGCATCGCCACCGGCACCGTTCAGGCCGAACTCGCGCTGCATCAGGCCAACGTTAAATAGATCGGTCGTTCCGCAGATTTGACCCCGCCCGGTTGAGCTCCCTAGCTCATCCATCATGCCCCAACCTCAGATCTCCGTTCAACTCTGGTCGCTGCGCGACGACACGAAAATCGATTTTGCCTCCACCATCAAGGCCGTCGCCGAGATGGGATTCCAAGGCGTCGAAACCGCCGGCTGGGGCAACTTAGACGCCGCCGCTGGCGTCGCCGCCATCAAAGCAGCGGGACTGCAGGTCTCCGGCATGCACGTCGGCATCCTCGACCTGCGCAACGAGTTCAATCGTGTCATCGACGAAGCCATCCTCTGCGACACCAAACACATCATTTGCCCCTTCTGGCCCAAGGCACACTACCGCACCGCCGCCGCCTGCCGCCAAATTGGCGAAGACCTCAACGAGATCGGTCACCGTCTCCGCCATCTCGGTTTCCATTTTCACTTTCATAACCACGACGGCGAAATCGCTCTCGTCGAAGGCCGCCGCGTATTCGACTGGATGCTCGATGCCTCCGCCCCCCAAAACCTAGGCTGCGAAGCCGATGTGTATTGGCTCAAAGTCGGCGGCAAAGACCCCGCGACCTTCATCCGTGAGCAAGGACGTCGCATCAGCCTCCTTCACCTTAAAGATGAGAAGGAGATCGGCTCCGGTCCCGTTGATTTTGCCTCCGTTTTCACGGCCGCCGAGTCCGTCGACTCGATCGAGTGGTATGTCATCGAAGTCGAACAATACAACCACGCCCCCCTCGAGTCGGTGCGGCGATCGCTCCAGCAACTCCGCGACTGGGGCAAAGCCTGATCAATTAAACTCGCCCACCCCATGCGCCCCCCGCAAACCTCTTTCAACGTCGCCGTTATCGGCGCGGGTGCGATCGGTCTCGATCACATCCGTAGCTTTCAACAACACCCCGCCGCCAACGTCGTTGCCCTCGCCGAAGTTTCTGCAACTCGCGGCCAGGAAGCCGCCGACACGTTTAATATTCCGGAACTCGTCACCGACTATAAAACCCTCCTCGCGCGCTCGGATATCGATGTCATCTCCGTTGCCCTGCCGAATTACCTCCACGCTCCCGTCGGTCTCGCCGCCCTCCGCGCCGGCAAACACGTCATGGTCGACAAACCCATGGCCACCAATGCCAAGGATGCCGCCAAACTCGTCGCCGAATCCAAACAACGTGGAGTCACCTTGATGGTCGGCCAAAATATGCGATTCAGCCCCGAGGTCCAAACCGCTCGCCACCTCATCAACCAAGGTAAACTCGGCGAGGTCTACCACGCCAAGACCGCCTGGACCCGCCGCAGTGGCATTCCCCGCATCGGCTCCTGGTTTACCCAGAAACAATTCGCCGGCGGTGGCTGCACCTACGACATCGGCGTGCATGCGCTCGACCGTGCGCTCTTCCTCATGGGCGAATTCGATGCCGCCGCGGTCTCCGGCCAAACCTACGCCCAATTCGGTCCCCGGGGCAAAGGAGGCGGCAACTGGGGACAAAGCGAAATCGATAAAAAAGCCAAGTTCGATGTCGATGATCTTTCTGTCGCCCTCATTAAATTGAAGAGCGGTCGCACCGTGCTCCTCGAAGCCTCCTGGGCCGCGCATCTGCCCGACGACGATTACTTCGGCTCCCAGGTCTTCGGCACCAACGCGAGTATCATGCTCAATCCCCTTCGCCTCCTTCGGCCCAGCAAGCAGGGGCACATCACCGAGCACATCAAAGCCACCGCTCCTTTCGCCAACGAAAACCGCATGGTCCACTTCATCGACGTGCTGTTGGGTAAAGCCGAACCCTACGTGAAACCCGCCGAATCACTCGCCGTGCAGAAAATTCTCGACGCGATCTATCAGTCCGCCGCCACCGGTCGCGAAGTTCGTATTCGATAACCAATTACTCTTTTCAATGTCATTCGAGATTCGCCCAGCCCGCCCCGCCGACGCAGCCCAAATTCATCGCTTCATCAACGAGCTCGCGGCCTACGAGAAACTCGCGCACGAGGCGGTCGCCACCGCCGAAGACCTGCGCAAACAATTGTTCCCCGCTACCGGCGCCCCCGCGGCACGATGCGTGATTGCTTGGCTCGATGATAAGCCTGTCGGCTTCGCGCTTTTCTATTACACCTTCTCCACTTTCGTGGGACGTAAAGGTATTCATCTCGAAGACCTCTTCGTCTCCCTCGAGCATCGTGGACACGGTTACGGCAAAGCCCTCTTGCTCCACCTCGCGCAAATCGCCCGCGACGAAAATTGCGGACGCTTGGAGTGGGCGGTGCTCGATTGGAACCAACCCGCCATCGACTTTTACGAGAGCCTCGGCGCCGCACGCATGACCGACTGGACCACATGCCGACTCGATCGCTCGGCCATCGATAAACTCACCGGATAGTTCCACCTCCCGCGCCGCGATATCCTTCGAGCGAAACTCGCTTCCTCCCGAAAATGCCACCGCATTTGGCGGCATGCTTGATGGTCCATTCTACTGGGTCGCTGTGTTCACCATGGGCCCGTTCACCGAAAACCCTGCCGGGGTCCGCCCCCTCGACGCTTGGCCGGGTGGTCAGCTCCTCCAAAAAATCGCGCCCCAAAACGGATTAGCTGAAACCGCGTTCTTCGGGCCCGTCTCTCCCGGAATTTTCCATCTGCGATGGTTCACTCCGTCGGTGGAAATCGATCTGGGCGGACACGCCACCTTAGCCGCCGCTCACGTTTTATTCCCTGAACGAGGCTTCGAAAAGAATACGATTACTTTTTAGACCCTATCCGGTGACCTCGTGGTGTCGCGCGCTGCCGAAAAACGAATTGCACTCGATTTCCCGAGCCGCCCGGCCACTCCAGTCCCGTCCCGCCCGCTCAAATCCCCACCGGACGACTCGGCCCCCTCGGTTTGACGTGAGACGATATCGTTTGGATTGGCCGCTCTCGAGATTGGCTGGGCGTGCTGAAAAACGCCGCCACCCTCGCCAAAATCACCCCCGACTTCGCAGCCCTCAGCGCGTTAAAACGGCCGCCGTCATCATCAGCGCTTCCGGCCCGGAATCTGATTTCGTCTCCCGTTTTTTTCGCTCCCGGTTTCGGTGTGCGCGAAGACCCTGTCACCGGCTCAGCGCACTGCGCCCCCATTTCCGATGGGACTCACCACTCACAAAAAAATCCCCTCCCCCCGCCGGGCAACGCCCGGGCCGCGGCGGCCGCCTTTCGGGCGAACAACGCGGCGAAAGCGTTTCAATCGCCGGTCACGCCACGTGCTATATCCCGTGCTGAATCGTGTCAGCGGGATTGATCTCGAAGCCTATAAAGACTCGTTGCTCGAGCGTTTTGGGCACCCGAATATTAAGGATAACCTCGCTCGTATCTGTCTGGGTAGCTCCTCGAAGCTGCCTAAGTTTCTGATTCCGACGATTACCAAAAACCTTAAACGCGGAGGGAGTATCGAATCCGCGACTCTCGTGATCGCGGCATGGTGTTACTACTCCGACAAGGGGTGCGTAAGGACGGAAGAAAGCTTGAAATCGTCGATGAGATGAAAGGGGAACTCCCTTTCCTCAAATTGAAGTCGGTCTCTCGTGCGCTCGGAGACAACGAGGTATTTACGGAGAAATACACTCAGATGGTCGATGCGCACTATGATTTTGCCAAGACGAGCAAGTCCGATTCGGAGCCCCTCCTATCCATGCCCCCGAAAGCCAAAGCTGCTTCGAAAGACAAATTCCAAGAATCCCGGATCTCGGATGCTGCCTGCGCAATCCCCAGGCCAAGGACGCGCCGAAATACAAGGACTCAATCCTCCTTCTTATCTTCACCAAGCGCCTCTACGAGGTCTGACCGAATCGCCACCGAATTCGGCTCGCGCACGAAGGTCTTGCGGCTAGCCGCGATGGATTGGCAGAAAACCAAAGTGAAGAATGGGAGGAAAGCAGGCGACAAAGTGAGTCCTTGATTCTCAGCAATTGAAGCCGGTGGTTTGACAATTCAAGCCCCGCACAAACCTTAGGCAGTTGGCCTTTTGGCTAACCGGTTTTGGTCCGCCTGCCTTCAGGCGCAATTCAGGTTTAATTTGGAGGGAGTGTCCGTGAAAGTCGTGTTTTTATGAAAGTAACCCGTAATCAGATTGTTGCTCGAGGACTCGCTTGTCGGTGCCCCAATTGTGGAGGCCGCACCCTCTTTCGAGCGGATAAACGCTTCTGCGTAAATCGGGATTGTTCGCAGTGTGGCATGCCTATTGAGCGGGAGCGGGACGAAGGTGGTTATCTCTGGGCGTTGGCGCTCAACTATGGGGTCACCGTGGTGTTGTATCTGTTACCCGTGTTGTTGCTAAACGTCTTTGGGGTTATTTCGGGATTGGTCGCAAGTATTGCTGCGGGGATAGGGGCGATCGTGGTGCCGATCCTATTGTATCGACCGTCCCGAAGTTGGTGGCTGATGAACTACTACTATTTTTTGCCGCATCATTTGCCGGCGAATCAACGGGAGTTAGCCCCAGGCGAGGACGCCAATACCTAGGTTCGACTGGAAAGAGCGGGTGACGCCCCTTTCGATGAGTGACCTAGACCTTCACTCGATTCCGCTGGATCCCGAAAGGCTGATGAATAAGGCATCTCTCCACTCATTGTTGCCCTACAAGAATGCGCCATTAATTGCCCCCCCGTGCTCCTAGCATTCGGGGCGAATTCAAACCATATCTGCGTAAACTTTAATCTGGACGGCACAACTCCCCGTAGCTTGCTGCGGGGATGGATGCCGCCCGCTGTTATCGGGGCGAAGCCCGTTCAGTGATACCCCGGAGCTTGTTCCGGGGAGAGTTCATCTGGCCACGTTCTACCAAAGGGAATCTTTTCGTCTGAAAAATCGGCGACCACGAGTTGCACCCCATGTCATGTCGCGCAACATCCGGCATGACTCCCCGACTGACCACGATTCTAGGCCCCCTCGCCGCTGTCGCCATCGCTCTCTCATCCGCCTCTGGCCAGTCCGGTGGCGGCGCTCCGGGTAGTGGACTCGCCAACAGTTTTTCGTTTACGATCGATTCCGCCGGCTCCTCCGATTTCGAGTCGTTCAACGGCGACGCGTCGGTCACCACTTGGGCCGCCAGCGTCAGCCACTCATTCGCCCACGGCAAGCAAGGCGACCGGGTGTTTCTTGGGGCAGAAACAAAACGGCACGACATATCCGCATCGGCTGGAGTCCCCCTTCCCGACACCCTCGAATCTTGGGCCATCACCGCCGCTTACCTCAAACCCATCAGCCGGGAATGGAGTGTCTTTGTCTCCACGAAACCCGGTGTCTACCACGACGGCTCTAAGGTCAGCAGTGATGCCATCAACGTCCCGATCTCCGTCTTCGCCCGCTACTCGACTCAACCCGAACTCGCTTGGACCTTCGGTATCATGGGCGACTTCTTCAACCAAAACCCAGTCATTCCGGTTGTCGGTGTCGATTGGCGATTCGCTCCTGGATGGCGCTTCAACGTGGGCTTCCCGTGGGTCGGCCTTGGCTACGAACTGGGAGCCAATTGGGAAATTCGCGGAGGAGTCCAGATCCAAGGTGGCGGCTACTGGGTCGAACAACGCGTCGCTCCCGGCGTTCGTGGCACCATCATCGACTACCGTGAAATCCGGGTAGCGATCGATCTCGTGCACCAACTCTCGCCTGCCTTGGAACTACAATTTTCTGCCGGAGCCAATGTAGATCGCAATTTCGATTACTTCGATAGTAACTTCGAACTGAAGGGCGAATCCGCCGGCTTCTTCTCCGTCAGCGTCCGAGGGAAATTCTAAGTCAGCAAACTTGATTCCTTGGCACACCGGGTCTCTCTGCGCCTAAGCTAGATTGTTCTCGAGTACCCAGCGGACCAGGCTCGCGACTTCCCGCACCCCGAGTTTTTCCATGATATTCGCGCGGTGTTTTTCCACCGTGCGCGTGCTCAAGTCCAAATCGGAAGCCACTTCTTTCGAAGAGCGACCCGCCGCCACGAGCCGAGCGACTTCAAGTTCGCGGACCGATAATACGGACGGCGGTTCCGTGCTCGCCGGAGGCAAAGACGACGCACTCGCCGGTTTAGCTTCCGCTTGCACATTCGACGCAAAAAACATGCCTCCAGCCATGACCGTGTCGATCGCCTGCAGCACATAGGCCAACGGTGCCGTCTTATCGACAAACCCTGCTACGCCCAAATTCATCAGCTGCGAAGGCAACTTCGGTTCCGCAAACCCGGTCAGCACCATCGTCCTCACATCTGGATGCACTTGCCGCAATTCGCGCACGATTTCGAGCCCATGCTTACCCGGCAGATGCAGGTCGACCAAAAGCAAATCAGGCGGGTTATCTAAACAGGCCTGCAAGCCGGTGATACCATCTGAATAGTCGGCTACATTGTTCCACCCCTTCCTTTTAACCAACGCTCGACGCAGAAGCTGCCGAAATACGGTTTCATCCTCGATGAGGATAACGCTGGGGGATTCTTCGGTGGGGGAGTCGGTAGAAGCCATAACTGAGACCGTGAGAGTGAGAGCACATATCGGGCCGTCGCAAGCGCCATATACGCACTTCTACCCACTAAACCACGACCTGCATCGCATTAGTAGCGGATAAACTATAACTGTGCTGTTCGGACTATCCCCACACTGCTGCTCCCCCTCCTGGGCAGTTAATCCGTAGTCTTACGCTCACATGAATGCCATTTCCCCCTGGGCCCCCATCGCCTACGCTCTACCATCGTCTGGCCGATGCCGTTCAGGTGCTAATCGAAAACGGCACCCTTCGTCCCGGTCACCGCGTTCCTTCTGTGCGCCGTATGTCGCTGCAACGTGAGGTAAGTGTCTCAACTGTCGTGCAAGCCTACACGGTGCTGGAAAACCGTGGTTTAATCGAAGCCCGCCCTCAATCCGGTTACTACGTTCGTGCCCAAGCCGGCCTCCGCGCGCCCAAGCCGCAGGTCGCTCGCCCCATGGCCCAACCGTCCGCTGTCGGGGTATCCGATCTCGCGGCCGACTTTATGGCCTACTCAACCGATCCCGACTACGTCCCTTTCGGCGCCACCTGCCCTCACTATTCTCTATTCCCGAACAAGAAACTCGCCCGGATACTCGGCGCCGTCGGTCGCGACGATCCCGCCATGCTGGGCCGCTACGCCATGAATTGGTCGTATCCTCCGCTCGCACGCGAAATCGCCCGACGCTACCTTCAAACCGACACCCCGCTTCCGCACGATGAGATCGTTATCACCATTGGCTGCACCGAGGCACTCAACCTCTCCCTGCGGGCCATCACAAAACCTGGCGATACCATCGCCATCGAATCCCCCGCCTACTTTGGCGTGTGACAGGTCATCAGCGCGCTGGGTTTAAATGTGATCGAAATCCCGACCGACCCTCGCAACGGCATCAATCTACCCGACCTGCGAGAGGCCTGCGAAAACTGCGAAATTGCTGCCCTCGTGGTGACACCCGCATTCCAAAACCCCCTCGGCTCGTGTATGCCCGACGCCCGCAAAGCCGAGCGCTACCGCCTCCTCCAGGAATTTAATCTTCCAGCTATCGAAGACGACGTTTACGGCGATCTCCATTGGGTCGAACGTCGCCCCAAGCCCCTCAAAGCCTGGGATACCGATGGCCGAATTTTACTCTGTAGCTCGTTTGGTAATACCCTCGCACCCTCGCTCCGCATCGGCTGGTGCGTGCCAGGCCGATACTTGGAGAGAGTCCGCCGGCTTAAACTCACCAACACCCTCGGCACCCCGATCGTGCTCCAAAAAACCGTCTCTAATTTTCTCCGTAATGGAGGCTACGACCACCATTTGCGATCGATTCGGCGCGCCTATCGTGAACAGGTGCAGCGCTTTTCAACCGCGATCGTTCAACACTTCCCGCTCGGAACCAGAATAAGTCGGCCGCGTGGCGGATTCGTCCTTTGGCTAGAACTCCCCCCCCAACGTCGATTCCGTCGAGCTCTACCAGGACGCGCTTAAGGCCAAAATCAATATCGCTCCAGGTCTTCTTTTTAGTTCCCGGCCGCACTATCGACAATGCCTGCGGATCAACTGCGGCATCCCTTGGGATCAGCCCATCGCGAACGCTCTTGAGATTCTCGGGCAATGGGCCAGCCATCAGCCTCAAAGCTGAAGACCCGTTCAGCTAAGGAGTTCACCCCGGGAGCAACGACAGACTAAACCCTATTGCCAAAAACGGTCTAGACTCATTAAGCTCCGAAAGCTGTCTTACTCCCCGTCAATATCTCGCCTTAGCAAACTCTCCCGGCCTGTCCGCGACATCCGAGAGGGGGCGGCTTGGTTGAGCCTCATACTGGGCCTGTTGGCATTAGCTTCTCCTTTGTCTGCCGTATCTTTGGGCGAGTTGCAGCACACCCGAAATTTAACCCCCAAGAAATTCGCCAATTTCTTCGAGTTGTTCGACTTCGAGCTCCATAAAGAGGTTCAACCGGCCCACGAGTTCCTCATGAGGAAACGCGGAGACTGTGACGACTACGCGGTGCTGGCCGATCTCATCCTACCGGCCCACGGCTATGAAACCCGTCTCGTTCACGTGCGCCTCGCCGGACAGATCGCCCACGCCGTTTGCTTCATCACCGAAGATCGCGTTTACCTCGATTTCAACAATCGCAACGTATTCTTCTCCGTCGCGCGGTCCTCGGCCGACCTTCGCACGATCGCCGATAAGGTGGCTCGCTCCCTCGACGCCAATTGGACGTCGGCATCCGAGTTTGTCTTTTCCTACGAGAGCGATCATAAGGTTGTCACCGCCACCGTGGTTCGAACCGCAGATCCCAGCCTGGACCCTCCGCCTCGCAAAGCCTCTGCCCCTAGCTCCGGCTTCCAAGTCGACTAACGCGACCTCATCTCCCTCTCCCCGTTCAACTCCCGTCCCCGATGGATAAAACATTTCGCACCCTTCTTGTCCTTTTCGTAGTCCTCGCTGCGATACTGATCGGCATTGTAATCGTCGCTCTCGGCAATACCAACCGAGCCATTCGAGCTGCGTCATGGGTCAACCACACTCACGCCTACATCACCGAGATCGACTCCGCGCTGGGAGCCCTTCGCGAGGCCGAAGGTGCCGTTAACGCCTTCCTGCTTTCAAACGACTCCGGCAGCCAAGCCAACTACCGTCGCGCCTTCGGTGAACTAGCCGAACACATTGCCGTCGCCAAGGCCCTCGCCGCTGAAGACCCCACGGAACTTCGCGAGGTTGAGCAGCTGGAGAAACTTCTCCTCGAGCGAGCCGAACGCGCCCGAACCCTCATCGCCGCCCATCGCGAAGAGGATCAAAAGGCGATCGATCGCCTGATCAGCGCCGATGCCGAGGGCTTCGCTTTCATCGCCATCGTCCAAGCCTCTCAAACCATCAATACGCGCCAAACTCGCCTTCTCACCGCGCGCGATAAAGCCGCATTTGAACAAGATCAACTCGCCCGCAATACCGTCTATTTGGGCGCCTTTTTCACCCTCCTCATTCTGGCAGGCACTTCTTGGTTTATTCGCGACAATTTAGCGGCCCGCCGCCGCGCCAACCAACTCCTGACTCAATCCAACGAACAACTCGAAACCAAAGTAAAGGAGCGCACGGCCGAACTCCAAGCCTCCAACCAAGACCTTCAGGCCCAGAATCTCGAATCTCGCTGGTCCAACCAAGCTCTAGAACACCAACTCCGCTACGACGGACTCATCATCAATTCTCTCAGTGAACCAATCCTCGTTATCACCAAAGCCCTCAGAGTATCACGAATCAATCCCGCCACTCTGCGCACCACCCAGCGCGACAGCGTGCAGCTCGTCGATCACCCCATCGACTCCTTTATCGAACTCTCCCCCGAACACGGCGACAACAACCCGTTGGCCGACGCGTTGCGATTCGGGTTCGATCTGCGAAACTGTCAGGCAAATCTCATCGTCCCGGGCAAACCCAAACAACCGATTCATCTCAACCTCTTTCCGCTTCGCGACCGCGACCTCGTAGTCGGCGGTGTGATGACCCTCTATCTTGAGTCCTCCCCCGTTACTTAATTTTAATCACCTCAAATTCTTACCATCGTGCCCAAACACATCCTAGCCATCGACGACGAGGCCATCATCCGCGAACTCCTCACCGAATTTTTGACCGTCCTCAACCTGCGGGTCACCGGCGTGAGCACCGGAGCCGAAGCGCTCCAAGTCGTCGCCACCGACCCACCCGATCTGATCATTACCGATCTCCAACTCGAAGAATCCGATGGGCTCGAGTTCATCGAAAAATTCAAAGAAACCTTACCCAACGTTCCGGTGATCCTGCTCACCGGCATGCTGTTTGACTCCAAAGTCGTCGAGCAACGGATCAAGGCCAAGGTAAGTGCCTATGTGCCCAAGACCACCCCGCTAAGCGAATTGGCCAAAGTCATCCGCGGCCTACTCCCCGATTGACGCGATCCTTCGCGCTCGTGAGTAAGAGCCATGCCCAAACGCGTTGCTCTGCTCCTTTTTCCCGACGTTGAGGTCCTTGATTTCGCCGGCCCTTTTGAAGTGTTCTCCGTCACCAATGAACTGAACGGCGGCGCCCTTTTTGATCTCAAGATCGTTGCCCCCGCCCCGGGCCCCGTTCGCGCCCGCCATGGACTCACCGTCGTCCCCGATCACACCCTCGAATCATGTCCGCCTTGCGAGATTCTCATCATCCCCGGCGGCCGCGGATCCCGTGATCTCCTCTCGCAGCCTCAGGTCCTGGAATGGGTGCAGCAACGCGCCGACGCCGCCGAACTCGTATTCTCGATTTGCACCGGATCCCTCGTCCTCGCGAAGGCAGGCCTGCTCGACGGATTGACCATCACGACCCACCACACCGCGATCGATATGCTCACCGATCTCGCGCCGCGCTCCACTGTCGATCCCACCAAACGCTTTCACGACAACGGCAAATTCATCACCGCCGCGGGCATCAGTGCAGGTATAGATGCCGCCCTTCACCTCATCGACCGACTCGTCGGCCCCGAGGCGGTTCAGCGGACTATCCGCGAAATGGAATACACCGTCCAAAAATAATCCGAGGGGTAATCACCGCCCGTGCGTATCACCCCGCACATGACTAAGCTCGTCTCCCTTTTCTCTCTCACCCTGCTCCTCGGTATTTCCGCGTTCGCCGACCATCACGGCGCTAAATCAGCCGAGACCTATCCATTAAAAATTTGCGTCGTCTCCGATGAGAAACTCGGCGAGATGGGCGACATCGTTCATTACAGCCACCAAGTCGCAGGACAACCCGACCGCGAAGTGCAATTCTGCTGTAAGATGTGCATCTCATCGTTCAAAGCAGATCCCGCCAAATACCTCGCAAAAATCGCCCCCCCCGACCTCGGTCCTAGCGCTGCGGCAACCGAGACCGCCGGGGCCTGTTGCGCCGGAGACGCCTGCAAAGTCCCCGCCCCTCAAGCGGGATAATCCGCTCCTCCTCTTTGTTTTCGCCGATGCGCTTCCCGTTCCTCCTCTTATTCGCGACGGCCGTCGTCGCCCCGACCACGGTTGGGCTTTGGGCTCAATCGCCCGATATTCCCCTCACGCTGGCGGACTATTTGACGCGGTCACAAACGGCCAATCCTGATCTGCAGGCCTACGCCAATCGCTATGAGGCCGCGCGTGAACGCATCCCTCAAGCCGCCGCGTTGCCGGACCCGACGTTGCAGATTACTCATTTTGTCGAATCGGTGCAGACCCGGACCGGCCCGCAGGATAACATTCTCATACTCGGCCAACGCGTCCCATGGTTTGGACGATTGTCCGGGCGCCAGGATATCGCCAGCGCTGAAGCCGAAGCCATCCACTACGCTTTTGCAGCCCGCCAACTCATGCTCGCTCGTCGGGTGGGCACGGCCTTCTACGACTACGGTTATCTCGGCAAGGCCATCGAACTCACCACCCAAAATCTCGCTTTATTGGAGCAACTCGCGCCCATCGTGGAGGAACGAGCCCGCACCGGTGGCAGTCTCAATAACCTGCTACGTCTCCAGGTCGAGATCGGCAAACTCCGCGACCGTTGGCAAACCCTCCAACAGCAACGCACCCAACTCTCCGCCCAACTGGCCGCCTTGATGGCCCTGCCAATCGCTGAGGTGTTGCCTTGGCCTGACTGGACCCCCTCCGAAAGCGCGGGCGTGGTGGATCCAACCCGTCGCGATGCCCTGCTTGCAGCAGTGGAAATGGGAAATCCCGAGCTGCTCATGTTGGAACGTAAGGTCACGAGTGCCGGCGCTCGGGTGGAACTCGCCCGACTGGAGACTCGCCCGGATTTCACGCTCGGCGTGACTTACATCCAAATCGGCTCGCCGACCGTTAACCCGACCACGCCCGACGCCGGCCGTGACCCCTGGGGTGTCACGCTCGCGGTGAATCTCCCGGTGTGGAACAGCCGCACGACGTCAGCCCGTCGCGAAGCCACCGCCAATCGGCGTGCCTCGGAAAACGAACTCGCCGACCGACGCAATCAACTGCGAGCCGACACGATCTCCTCCCTTTCAATCTTGGACGATGCCACGCGTCGCGTGCGTCTCTATCAAGACGAGTTGCTCCCTCTCGCCCGCCAAGCCGTAGAAAACACGAGCAGTGATTACCAAGGTAATCGCGCGACCTTGCTGGAGCTCATCGATAGCGAACGCTCCCAACTCGATCTCGAACTGCGACTCTGGCGCGCCCACTCCGACGCTGCCCAGCAACGCGTCACCCTCCAGAGCCTCGCCAACCGGCCTATCTAAACCCCAGCCCTCGGTTTCAACATTTTATGCAACGCAAGATTCTCTTTGTCGCCGTTCCGGCGGGTGCCCTCATCATCGGCCTCCTCCTCGGTCGTTTGTTTTTTGGCGGGAATGACGACGCTCATGCACCGCATGATCCTTCGACCGCAGTCGTGTCCGCCTCTCTCACCGAAAAAAAGGCGGAAGTCTGGACGTGCTCTATGCACCCGCAGATTCAGCAACCGGAACCGGGAAAGTGTCCGATATGTGGCATGGACCTGATCGAACTCGTTGACAACTCCGGCGCAGACGATGGCCCTCGAACGCTATCCATGAGTGAGAGTTCGCGAGCGTTAGCGGCAATTGAGACAACCGAAGTTCGTCGAGAATTCCCCGTCGCCACCATCCGCTTGGTGGGGAAACTTGACTACGACGAGACCCGGATGAAGTCGCTCACGGCGAGGTTCCCGGCCCGCGTAGACGAACTTTTTGTGAACTACACGGGCGTCGGAATCGAGGCCGGTGAGCATCTGGCTCGGGTCTATAGTCCGGAATTACTCTCTGCCCAACGTGAATTGATCACGTCCCACCGCATAGATCCGAACAGTTCGATTACCCGCGCCGCCCACGAAAAACTGCGGCTTTGGGATCTGCTGCCCGACCAAATTGATGAGATTCTCAAGCAGGGGGAACCTCAGGATGACTTTGAATTGCGCTCTCCCATTGGCGGAGTGGTCGTAGCCAAAAACATTAACGAAGGTGACTACGTAGAAACCGGTGAGCCCCTGTTTCGTATCGTGGATTTATCGAGGCTTTGGCTGCACCTCGAAGCCTACGAATCAGACTTGGCGTGGCTACGATATGGGCAGGATGTCTCGTTCACCGTAGAGTCGTTTCCCGGGGAGACTTTTACCGGCAGAATTGCCTTCATCGCCCCGGAGGTTGACCGCAAGACCCGAACCATCGCTGCTCGGGTCAATGTAGCGAATAGTGATGGGCGACTGAAACCAGGCATGTTTGCTCGCGGTAAAGTGCAAGTGCGTTTAGCCGACGCGGGGAAAGTCTACATGTCGAAATTTGCGGGCAAATGGATCAGCCCCATGCACCCGGAAATCGTCAAGGATGAGCCTGGCCAGTGTGATGTTTGCGGCATGGATCTCGTTCCGGCTGAACAATTGGGCTTCGTCGATTCAATGTCGACGGAACCGCCTTTGATTGTCCCCACATCGGCGGTCTTACGCACCGGAAAACGCGCCGTGGTTTATGTGGAGAATCCGGAGTCCGACCGTCCTAGTTTCGAGGGTCGCGAGATCGTCCTCGGATTACGCGCCGGGGATAATTTCATCGTTAAATCCGGACTTGAGGCCGGTGAGCGGGTGGTGTCTCACGGTGCCTTTAAGATTGATAGTTCTCTCCAAATTCTGGCCAAGCCGAGCATGATGAATCCGAGTGGGGGCGGGCCCGTCCCCGGTCATAATCACGGTGGCGCCAGCCCTCTGGACGCAGCGACTGATCCGCACGCTGGTCACAAGCTTCCGGGAGAGGTCGAGATTTCGAGCGATGAATTGCCGACCTTGATCCAATCCTATCTCGAGATGCAGGCCGCGCTGGCCAGCGACGATCTCGATGCGGCGAAGACCGCCGCAAAATCGATGATGAACACCACCGGACATGACGGTGCGCTGCCCGATCTCCTGCACGCCATGCTTTCCGACAATTCGTTGGCCGAGTTTCGAGCGTCTCATTTCGGCAAGTTATCCCAAGCCTTCGTTGCCGCGGCCCAAGCGATGCCGGGCGCCCTGGATCACGATATGTTGGTGATGCATTGCCCCATGGCTCAGGACGGAGAGGGAGCCGATTGGCTCCAAGCCCAAGAGCCCCTGCGCAATCCCTATTTTGGCGCAATGATGCTCACGTGTGGAGAAGTGACCGAGAGTATCCCCAGCACCGCAGCGGAAACCCCCAACCATGCCCACTGACAAACCCGCTAACCCGATCAATCGGGTCATCCGTTTCTGCCTCGAGAACAAACTCGTGGTCGTTCTGTTCACCGGGTTGCTGATCCTGTGGGGCGTCATGGTCGCGCCCTTCGACTGGGAAATCGATTCGCTACCGCGCGATCCCGTGCCGGTCGACGCCATTCCCGATATTGGTGAAAATCAACAAATCGTTTTCACCCCATGGATGGGACGCTCGCCCCAGGACATTGAGGACCAGATCAGCTATCCACTCACCACCGCGCTGCTCGGACTCCCGCAGGTAAAAACAATCCGCAGCTACTCGATGTTCGGGTTTTCCTCGATCTATGTCATCTTTAAGGAGGAAGCGGAGTTCTATTGGACGCGCAGTCGCATTCTCGAAAAGCTCAATAGCTTGCCTTCCGGCACCCTGCCCGATGGGGCCGTCCCGCAGCTCGGTCCCGACGCCACCGCTCTCGGACAAATTTTCTGGTATACGCTGGAGGGCATGAAACCGGACGGCACGCCTTCGGGGGGTTGGGACCCGCAAGAGCTTCGCAGTGCGCAGGACTGGTATGTGCGCTACGCGCTACAGGGCGTGGATGGGGTGGCCGAAGTCGCGTCCATCGGCGGTTACGTCAAAGAATACCAAATCGATGTCGATCCGGATGCCTTGCGCGCCTACGGCATTCCCCTTCACGAAGTTTTTGACGCCGTGCGCGGGAGCAATCTCGACGTCGGGGCCCGCACCATTGAGATCAACGCCGTCGAATATGTCATCCGAGGACTTGGCTTCATCGAAAGCCTCGATGACCTGCGCAAGACTGTCATCACCTCACGGGACAACGTGCCCATCACCCTTGGCCAAATCGCCGAAATCGAGTTTGGTCCCGCACTGCGTCGCGGTGCCCTCGACAAGGCTGGGGCTGAGGCCGTGGGGGGGGTTGTTGTCGCGCGTTACGGAGAAAATCCGTTGGCCGTCATCAAAGGGGTCAAAGCAAAGATTGCCGAAATTTCTTCGGGCTTACCCAAGAAGACTCTCGCCGATGGCACCGTCAGTCAGGTGGAGATCGTGCCTTTCTATGATCGCACTAAATTGATCAACGAAACGCTCGGCACCCTCGAAGATGCCGTGCGACAACAGATCCTGGTGACCATCATTGTGGTGGTACTCATGCTGCTTCATTTGCGCAGTGCCGCCCTCATTTCCGGGGTGCTGCCCCTCGCGGTTCTATTCGCGTTTATTGGCATGAAACTGTTCAAGGTCGACGCCAATGTCGTGGCGCTTTCGGGCATCGCCATCGCCATCGGCACGATCGTGGACATGGGGGTGGTCTTGATTGAAAATATTCTCCGACACCTCGACGACGCTCCTCCCCATGAAAACCGCTTGGAGATCGTTTACCGGGCCTGTTCCGAGGTCTCCGGCGCCGTCGTCACCGCCGTGCTCACGACCGTCATCAGTTTTCTTCCGGTCTTCACCATGGAAGCGGCCGAAGGGAAACTTTTCCGTCCCCTCGCCTACACCAAAACGTTTGCTTTGATCGGCTCCATCGTCGTCGCCCTCACGGTGATACCACCGCTGGCGCACTGGTTGATTGCCGGAAAATTTCGCGCCAAGTGGTCACAGGTTGGCCTGTGGGCGGGCATCGCCGCCGTAGGGTTGGTCAGTCCGTTTCTGATCAGCTGGTTTCCTTGGTGGTTGGGAGCCCTCCTCGTCAGTGCCGCCACCTTTCACTTGCTGGGCGACCGGCTGCCTTCTCTCGTAAGGCGAAGCATTTTGGTGAGCTTCAACTTTGGGGTAGCGATCTTGGTCGCTTTCTGGCTCGCCGCGGATTGGAAACCGCTCGGGCCGGAACTGCACCTGCATAACATCATTTTTGTTTTTGTCACGGTGGGCGGTTTACTCGGATTTTTCTGGTTGGTCATAAAATTCTACGCCCAACTCCTCGCGTTTTTTCTGCGGATCAAACTCCTCTTTCTCGCGGGCAGTGCCTTGATTGTAATCGCTGGATTCACCTCGTGGTTGGGTTGGGATAAAATGTTCAGCTGGACGCCAAACTTTGTGCAGAAATCCGATTCCTATGTGACGATGGCTCACGCCATGCCGGGCCTCGGCAAGGAGTTCATGCCATCACTCGATGAAGGTTCCTTCCTGTTGATGCCGACCACCATGCCTCATGCCTCCATCGGCGAGGTCATGGACGTATTGCGCAAGCAGGGCATGGCCATCAACGCGATTCCTGAGGTCGAGTTGGCCGTCGGTAAACTCGGTCGGGCGGAGAGCCCGCTGGACCCGGCCCCGATTTCGATGATCGAGACCATCATCAACTATAAGTCGGAGTTTATTACCGACGAGGGTGGTCACATTCTCACCTTTGCCTACGACGATGAGACCGGCGATTTCCGCCGAGACACCGCCGGCGAGTTAATCGTCGACGACGACGGCCGTCCCTTCCGCCAGTGGCGCGACAAGATCAAAAGCCCCGACGATATTTGGGACGAAATCATTGCCGCCGCCCGCATTCCGGGCACCACCTCCGCACCCAAATTACAACCTATCGCGGCGCGCATCGTCATGCTGCAAAGCGGCATGCGCGCGCCCATGGGGCTGAAGGTCTACGGACCCGATTTGGAAACCCTCGAAACAGTCGCTCTCGACATCGAGGCTCTGCTCAAGCAAGTCCCGTCCGTGAAAGCCGAAGCGGTGCTGGCCGACCGCATTGTCGGTAAACCCTACCTTGAAATCGACATCAACCGCGACGCCATTGCGCGCTACGGCGTGAAGATCAAAATGGTGCAGGATGTGATCGAGGTCGCTATCGGCGGCAAAACGATCACGCAAACCGTCGAAGGCCGCGAACGCTACCCGGTGCGGGTGCGCTACCAGCGCGAATTGCGCGACACCATCGAGTCGATCGAAGACATTCTCGTCTCCACTCCCGACGGCGCCCAGATCCCCCTGCGTGAACTCGCCACGATCAATTATGTGCGAGGGCCGCAGGTCATCAAAAGCGAAGATACTTTTCTCGTGGGCTACGTCATCTTCGACAAACGCGACGGTTACGCGGAGGTCGAGGTCGTCGAGCAAGCCCAGGCTTTACTCCTCGATAAAATCGCGTCCGGTGAACTCAATATTCCGGCCGGAGTGAGCTACAAATTTACCGGCAGTTACGAGAACCAAGTGCGGGCCGAGAAGCGCTTGAGCATCGTGCTCCCCATCGCGCTATTTGCGATTTGGTTGATCCTCTATTTTCAATTCAAACGCGTCGCCACGACGTTGCTGGTTTTCTCCGGCATCCTCTTCGCGTGGTCCGGCGGCTTTATCCTTATTTGGCTCTACGGGCAATCGTGGTTCCTCGATTTCAGCCTGTTCGATCACAACCTGCGCTCTCTCTTTCAAATGGGCACGATCAACTTAAGTGTGGCGGTCTGGGTAGGCTTCCTCGCCCTCTTCGGTATCGCCACCGACAACGGCGTGATCGTCTGCACCTACCTGCAACAGATCTTTGGCGAGCGGAAGCCGCAAACCATCGCCGCAATCCGCGCTGCCACCATTGAAGCAGGTAACCGCCGGGTGCGTCCGGCCGTGATGACCAGTGCGACGACCATCCTGGCGCTGCTGCCCGTGCTGACGTCGGTCGGTCGCGGTTCCGATATCATGGTGCCCATGGCGATTCCCTCCTTTGGCGGCATGCTCCTCGCCATCATTACCATCTTCGTGGTGCCCGTGCTCTACTGCTCGATCGAGGAGCAGAAGCTACGCTGGACCACTTTATTAAACCCAAAATCCTAAAATTATTATGAAATCAAAATTAATATCCTCGTTCCTTTTCGGCCTCGGCCTCGTTGCCTCGGCTCTCTCCGCTGCCGCGCATGGCGCAGAGTTCAAGCCGGAGTTTGTTGATAGTCTCGTTCCCGATTATCTCGCCCTGCAAACGGCATTGGCCGGTGACGACCTTGCTGCCGCCCAAAAGGCCGCCAGCAACCTCTTCACCACCGCTCAACACGGTCCGGAATTCACCGCCTTCACCACGCCTACCTCCCTCCTCGTCCAAGCCAAAGATATCAAGGCGGCGCGAGCTCAGTTCCTGACCGTATCCATGGAAATGCAGGATCTGGTCGATCATGTGGGCACGACGGGAAAAGTGAAACTGTATGAAGCCCACTGCCCCATGGCGTTCGCAGGCAAGGGCGGTGATTGGCTGCAGGCCGACCAAAAAATCGCCAACCCCTACTACGGTGCGATGATGCTCCGCTGCGGTAGCATCAAGGGCCAAGTCGCTGGTGAAAAATCTGCGATGCCTGCAGCCGGGGCCAAGCACGACCATAGGAATCATTGATTCGGAATGCGTAAGCCGACAACAGACCCATCCGGCCGAAATCAACCGAAGGCGCACCCCCACCCTGATTTCGTTTAAGTCGGCTTCCCGCTCCGCGGTACCCGCCACGCGGAGAGGAAAGTCGGACCTTTGATCCTCAGTTCCCCCCCCGTAGTAAAGATACCCTGTAGGAATTTCGCCATGAACTCGAATGACAAGCTGCTGCCGGTTGCTCTCGTCGACGCGCTCAGCGGGCAACGCACTGCATTCAAGGCGTTCATCACCTCTCGCGTGGGTTCAGCTTCCGACGCCGAAGACATCCTCCAAAATAGTCTCGCGAAGGCCGTTCGGTCAGCCGACACGCTGCAGGACCCCGGCAAAGCACGGGCGTGGTTTTATCAACTGCTACGCAACGCGATTATCGACCACCACCGCTCGCGTTGTGCAATGTCTCGGCGCGACGACTCTCTCGGCGAACTCATGATCGCGTTGCAAGAAACCGCCACGCCGCCCGCCGCGTGGGAGCCTCAACTCTGCGTCTGCCTCGATAGGGTGATCGACACCTTAAATTCGCTGCACACCGAATTACTCCGACGGGTCGATCTCAACGGGGAGTCCGTGCAAGTCGCCGCCGGGGCCTTGGATCTCACCCCCAATCATGCGAGTGTGATACTCCACCGGGCCCGCAAAAGCCTACGGACCCGCCTTGAAACATTTTGTGGTAACTGCGCCGACTCCGCCTGCCTCGACTGCGATTGCGCAAATTCCGAGACAGAGGTGTAAGATCTACGCAGGGCGCCCGTCTCCTGAGTGAAAGACCCATTATGAAACACGAGCACGATCCCCAAAACCGCGACCATGGCAGACACGAGTCTGCCCCTGGAGCGCACTGCCGCCACCATGATCACGAGATATCGGACCATGATGTAACAGCCTCCGCCGCCGCAAAATATTACTGCCCCATGTGCGAGGGAGTCGAATCCGACCAGCCGGGCGACTGCCCCAAATGTGGCATGCGGCTCGAACGCAACCCCGCCTATAAAGCGTCCTCGGCCCCCCGCACGTGGACCTGCCCCATGCACCCGGAGGTGCAACAAGATCACCCTGGGGCCTGCCCAAAATGCGGCATGGATCTGGAGCCACTGACCCCGGCGGCAGACGACGATGATGACGACGCCGAGGCCCGGGATCTCGGGCGCAAAGCCCTGATTGCCGGTATTCTGACAATCCCCATTCTGGCGCTGGCCTTCGACAGCATGATTCCCGGCATGTCGTTTGACAGTCTCCTGTCTCCTCGCCTCCAAGCTTGGCTGGAGTTGTCGTTTGCGACCCCTGTCATTCTGTGGGCGGGCGGCCTCTTTTTCGTCCGTGGCTGGCGCTCCCTCATCAACCGCAGCCTGAACATGTTTACCCTCATCATGCTCGGGGTGGGCGCAGCTTATGGCTATAGCGTGGTCGCAGTCCTATTCCCCCATCTCTTTCCGGACTCCTTTCGTCAAGGTGGAGGGGTTCAGCTCTACTTCGAGGCGGGTGCGGTCATCACCACCCTGATTCTTTTTGGCCAATGGATGGAGTCCCGGGCCCGTCGCCAAACCGGCCAGGCCATCAAGGGGCTGCTCGATTTGGCCGCTAAGACCGCTCACCGATTGGACGACCAAGGGAAAGAGCACGATGTGCCGGTCGACGATTTAAAAAGTGGCGATCTGCTGAGGGTGCGGCCCGGGGAAAAAATTCCCATCGACGGCCTGATTGAAGAAGGGAAAAGCACCATCGACGAGTCCATGATTACCGGAGAACCTGCCGCCGTCAAAAAGACGGCCGGGGACACCGTAATCGGCGCCACGGTCAACCAAACCGGCAGCTTCGTAATGAAGGCTGACGCGGTCGGCGAAGATACAATGTTGTCACAGATCGTGAGAATGGTCGCCGATGCGCAGCGTAGCCGGGCTCCCATCCAAAAGTTGGCCGACCAAGTGGCCGGATATTTTGTTCCCGCGGTCGTAGTGGTAGCGGCCATCACGTTCGTCGTTTGGATGATCTGGGGTCCGGCACCCGCGATGTCCTACGCCATCGTCAATGCTCTCGCCGTGCTCATCATCGCGTGTCCGTGCGCCCTAGGTCTCGCCACTCCCATGTCCATCATGGTGGGCGTGGGCAACGGGGCGCAAAACGGTATCCTGATACGAAACGCGGAAGCGATTGAACGGGCGGAAAAAATCACCCACCTCATCACCGACAAGACCGGCACGCTCACCGCCGGAAAACCTCAGGTGGTCACAATTCAAACAGCGGACGGCACGAATGAGGCCGACCTGTTGCTTCTGACCGCTGCGGTCGAACACCAGTCCGAACACCCGCTGGCCCGAGCCGTGGTCAACCGCGCTCAGGATGACGGGCTTGAGTTACCTTCCGTCGAAGATTTTGAGAGCACCACCGGCGGCGGCGTGCAAGCGACGGTCGAGGGGGTAATCGTTCGCGTCGGTAAGCGGAAATTTATCGAAGATGCCGGAGTCAAAATCGAGCCCACGCTCGCCGAGATGGCGGAAAAGTTGCAAGGCGAAGCCAAGACTGTGATCTGGGCGGCGCAGGGCGAAACCCTGCTCGGGTTGATCGCCATTGCCGATCCCATCAAAGAAACATCCCGCGAAGCCATCGATGCCCTGCATGCGCTCGGCATCAAGGTAGTGATGTGCACGGGTGACAACTCCCGCACCGCCGAGGCCGTCGCGCGCGAATTGGGCATTGATGAGGTGCACGCCGAGGTATCGCCGGAGGACAAGCAACGCATTGTCAACGCGCTCAAATCAAAGGGACATGTTGTGGCCATGGCCGGCGATGGCATCAACGACGCACCAGCGCTTGCGGCGGCCGATGTCGGTATCGCGATGGGGACCGGCACGGATGTCGCGATCGAAAGTGCGGGCATCACCTTAGTGAAAGGCGATCTGCGAGGCATTGTCGGCGGGCTTCGGATCAGCCGCGCGGTGATGCGCAATATTCGGCAGAATCTCTTCTTTGCCTTTATCTACAATGCGGCCGGAGTTCCGATCGCAGCGGGGATTCTTTTCCCGTTCTTCGGCATTCTACTCAGTCCCATGATTGCCGGCGCAGCTATGAGTCTGAGCTCCGTCAGCGTCGTGCTCAATGCCCTCCGGCTACGTCGCTTGAATCTATCTTAGCACACCTCGACATCCCCTATCGAAGGGGGAACGGTCACATGACCCAGCACGGTGGGTGGGTGGGGTGAGCCAGCTCGCGAACCGAGCTCCGGATGTCTCTTCGTCTTGGTTGATTGCAATGGGTATGCTCTTCGTCGGACCGGGTGCATAAATTCTTTTCTGGAGCCAGAGGGCCTTTTGCTGGACAGGAGGCAGCGCGGTGATCTACACGAGTTGAAGGTTCGATTACATGGGTAAGTTATTCAAATTCGTCGCGATAGTCCTACTGGCAACTTGGTTGCCGGTGACGCAGCATGCGGCCTTGGAGATGATGGGAGTTTTACCCGACCACTCTGAGCAGGTGTCACATCATCACGATGACGGGCATGAAGAAAGTCCGGACCCTCATAGTTCTCATGACGCCACCCATGACTGGCATTTCGTGGAGAAAACCATCGCGAAGTCAGTAACCGGATTACTCAAGAGCCCGGTGTTCAGCGCCCTGTTCACGGTCACTCTGCTGTGCGGTTTATTTGCTGCGGTGCTCAAGCTCCGAGCAGAGGTCTTCACGCGGATCGAGCGGCAGATTTTTCAACGACCTCTGAATTGGGTGCCCGACCGGCACTTTGCGAGACGCGCCGTGGCTAGCCCACGGGCACCTGCATTTATCGCCTGACCTGTCCCTGCGCGGACTCGTCTCGTTTCCCGATACCTTGGCTGTGCCTGCGCGCGCGGCCGGACGGTATTTGCTCCACTGCATTCATCAATTTTCCCCTGTCTTATTATGTCCAAAGATATTTTGTGTCCGCGATTACGCGGATACAAGTCCCTCGCCCTCCTGCTGTTCTGCGCGGGGGGCCTGACGGCGGCTCCCTCTTCCGGCGAGCCCCTTTCACTACCGGAGGCGCTGGCTATGGCGCTTGTCCAAAACCCGTCACTTAAAGTCTATGCTTTCGAATCGCGTGTCGCCGAGGCTCGCATTCTTCAGGCGAGTATAAAACCCAATCCTGAACTTTCAGTTGGGGTGGAGGACTTCCTCGGCACCGGCGCGCTTTCCGGCGTCAAGGGTCTCGAAACCACCCTGCAACTCAGTCAAGTCATCGACTTGCGCGGCAGTGTCGCCCGACGCGTTGAGACCGCCGAGAGTGAGCGCGCGCTCACTGATGCCGACTACGAAACCAAACGCATCGATGTGTTGGCCGAAGTTGCCCGACGATTTACCGAGGCCGCTGCCGATGGCGAACGCCTCGCCGCAGCGACGCGTGCCCGCAAATTAGGCGAGCAAACGGTGGCTACGGTAAGTCGGCAGGTTGACGCCGCCGTTGTTTCTCAGATGGAGTTAAACAAGGCGCGGACGGCCCTCTCCCTACTCCGTATTGAAGAGGAACATGCCGAACACGAACTAGCCGCCTGTCGTTATTCATTGGCTGCTGTGCTGGGGAAATCTGAACCCACGTTTGGCCCGGTGCAGGCAGACCTGACGACCTTGCCGGAAGTGGATAAATTCCCCACCTTGGTGGCTCGTCTCGAACAGAGTCCGGTGTTGGCCCGGTTCGCCATCGAGTCACGTTGGCGGGAGGCGCAGGGCCGACTCGCTCAGAGCCTGCAACGCAGCGGGGCGAGGGTGAGCGGTGGCCTGCGCCGGACAGAGGCGACCGACGATTGGGGCTTTGTCGCCGGGTTCTCCATTCCGCTTCCCGTGCGGAATCAACAGTTGGGCGCAATTCGTGAATCCCGCGAGCGCCGGGCCCAGCTCGCCAGCGCCGTCGAAGCCGAACGCTTGGAAATGGGCGCGGTGCTTTTTGAGGTCTATCAGGAGATGCAGCATGCGAGATCCACCCTCGATCTATTGCAGGGCGAAGTCATCCCCATGGCTGAAGAGACTATGAAGCTGGCTGAACAGGGCTATCAATCCGGCCGTTTTTCCCTCCTGGAGTTATTGGATGCGCAAAAAAGCGTTATCGCCCTTCGTCGTCAGGTGGTGGCCAACGCCACCGCTTTTCACCTCCACGTGATTGAAATCGAGCGCCTCTTGGGCGCACCCATCCAAGCGCCCACCGCCGGCGAGTGAACCACCAATCTTAAAATTAAATGAAACTTAGACTTCCTGTTACAATTCTCACGATCCTAGCCGCCAGCAGCGTGGGCTTTTACTTCATCTCTCAATCGAATTCGACGCCCGCGGCGACGGATTCGAGCGAACACCTCACCGCGGAAGCGCCGCCTGAGGTGATCAAAGGGCCGCACAACGGTCGCATGTTAACCAACGGTGATTTCACCTTAGAATTAGCCATCTTTGAGGATGATGTGCCGCCTGAATTCCGGGCTTGGTTTAGCAAAAATGGCAAGACCCTGCCTCCCTCGGAAGTAGATTTAACCGTGAATCTGACGCGCCCCGGCAACAAGGTGGACGTCTTTGCTTTTGCGCCGGTCGATGACTTTTCACGAGGTGATTTGGAGGTGGGTGAACCGCACTCGTTCAGCTACGAAATCATCGCGAAACATGCCGGCAGCACCCATCGTTGGGCCTTCGATGCCCCGGAGATGCAGACGGTCATTAACGCCGACGCTGCCCTGGACGCAGGCGTGAAGATTGCGCAGGCGGGTCCGGCGACCTTGAGTGAATCACTCACGGTTTACGGACGAGTGGAACTGAACGCCGACAAGATTGCCCGAGCCATGCCCCGGTTCGGGGGCATCATTCGCGAAGTCCGCAAGTCACTGGGAGAGGCGGTCAAAGCCGGGGAAGTCCTCGCCTTGGTTGAGACCAATCAAACGCTTGCTACAATTGAAGTCACGGCCCCCATCAGCGGGATTGTGATTACGCGTAATGCGACTGCCGGCGAAACGGTGGGGGATGGTGCGTCACTCTACACCATAGCAGACCTTTCCGAGGTTTGGGTCGAACTGAATGTCCCCAAGCGGGAGCAGACCCGAGTCCACGCGGGACAAAGCGTGGTGATTCATCCCGACGACGGAGGTGATGCCGCCACGGGGCGCATTGACTGGATATCTCCCGTGGGTCGGGTGGAGGCGCAGACGATATCCGCGCGCGTTGTGCTGAAGAACCCGGATGGTCGTTGGTGGCCCGGCTTGTTTGTGAAAGCTGAAATTGCTTTGGCAGAAAAACCGGTGGCGGTCGCGGTCAAGGAATCGGGCATTCAAACCGTTTTTGACTTCACGGTAGTGTTTTCCCAGCACGGCGAGCTCTATCAAGCGCGGCCTTTGGAACTGGGACTGCGCAGTGGCGGCTGGGTCGAGGTGCTCAAAGGACTGGAGTCCGGCGAGCGCTACGTAGTCGACAACAGTTTTCTAGTAAAAGCCGACATCGGTAAATCCGGTGCGTCACACGATCATTGAGAACGGAAATCGCCATGCTTGAAAAAATTATCAAATTCTCGATCCACCACCGTTGGTTGGTGTTGAT
>Ga0208414_1000432_pt1 | contig 42595 bp, 62 predicted proteins | sample AntAceMetag02UKE_FD_184770 | JGI IMG/M metagenome (GOLD analysis project Ga0208414, IMG submission 184770) | Saline lake microbial communities from Ace Lake, Antarctica - Antarctic Ace Lake Metagenome 02UKE (SPAdes) (version 2) | ecosystem: Environmental > Aquatic > Non-marine Saline and... | reverse complement strand
TTCCATTAGCTAAAGTAACTGCAGCAGCACCTGCGGCTGTTGTAAGTTCTGTAACTAAGTTTGTAAGATCAACTGCACCTGCACCAGATAATGATTGAACACCACCTGTAATAGTTGCTCCGTAAGATGCATTTACTGAAATTGCACCTGTTGCACTTTTTGTAATTGATTCAAAGCCATTTTCGGATCTAACCGGGCCTGAAAAAGTTGTATTCGCCATAATTATATTCTCCTTGTATAGTAGTTAAACTTTGTAGTCTCTATACCGTCTGCCTAGCCAGTCTACAAAATTAAATTAATTTCTAGGTGTTTTTATTATACACAAAAAAAGGGGGGCTCGAAAGCCCCCCTTTAAGTAATACTAAATGTATTATAATTTATTAACTAGTTGCTAAGTTTCCATTACCAAAGATTGCTCTAGGATCTGAGAATCCAAAAGAGTATCTTTCTCTAGCTTTAAATCTAACGTTACCAGTATCGAAGTCACCTTCAATCGCAGTTTTGATTGGTGATCTAACGAAATGTTTCATTCCATTAGGCACATCAGTCATTAGGAAGAAAGAATCAGTATCAGTTAAAAAATTATTAATTGAATACCCTTCTGGAACCATTCCCATTGAAGCGATTGCATTGATGTCGTTATCAGCTGTTCCAACTCTTTGAGGAGTTTTCATTAATCTCTCAGCAGTAAATTGTAATTCTTTTGGAATTATCATTTTTCTACCTTGAGTAGCGATTCTTAGACCTCTTTCGTCTACGAACCCAGCGATGTCGATTAACGACTGCTCTAGTGAAGTTTCGTTAAGGTCTGCAGCTGTAGCTAGTACATTCGAGAATGTACCACCTGTTGCTAGTGGGTGAACGTTAGAAATTAACGATACCCCGTCTCCACCAGTCACAGCTATAAACTGTGCTTGGTTAAGTACGTTCGCTGCCTTAACTTGCTTCGTGTTTGACATAGATCTTGCAAGAGCTCTTGTGTATCTTGCAGCTAATCTGTCATACAGGTTGTCTTCGATTGCTTCTTCAGTGATCGAGAACGCTAAAGCGATTGTTTCGTGATTGTATCTAGCTGTGAAAGTTTCACCTGCTTGATCAAAAACTACTCCAGCACCTTCTTGTTTAGTTGGTGCAGAAGCGAAACCGCTTAACATTACTTCTTCTTCAAAAGCTCTGTCAGATGTTTCAGTTACGAAAATTTCAGCATGCTGATTTTCGTATCTATTGTACTCCAGGCCGAATAAAGCATTCAAACCTGGCTCTAACTCTTTTACGAGTTGGGATCTTGATATTGCCATGTTTTATCTCCTTATGCTATACCTGTGCCACTTCTATAGAAGTGATTGTTGATTCTAACAAGAATGTTTGCGTTAGCAGAACCTGTGTCAGAGTTTTCTGGATCTTGCGAGATATCGATTGCTTGTACAGCAAAAGTGCTTGCAACACCAGAAACACTAACGTCAAGTTGTTGTTTTGACATTCCTGTTTGTGTAACACCTGTTGTGTTAGTAACAGAATAGTTCTTGAACAAATCCGCTCTTGCAAAAGTATCGTCAGCATCCATTAAGAATACTGCATCTGGATCATCAACGATAAACGCTGTGATATCAGAAGCTGCAATTCCACCAGGGTAGAAGTTGCTGTACGTAGGCTTTTGCGTAGTTGGGTCTGTGTAAAAACATCCGTTAAAAACACCCACAACAGCATCCGAAGTGTTCGGGCCATGTCTCTGAATATTTCCAGTGCCTAATGGTTCAACCATTTCGCCTTGAAAAATTGCAGATGCATAACCTGATGCAATCGTATATCTGTTTTGGGCTCCAACAAGAGGTGTTCCATCTAGTTTTCTGTAAGGTCTAAGACCGAACTTTTCTACTTGATTTGACATATTTGTTTTCTCCGTTTTAACAGTTTATTTTAATAACCCGGTAGGTATTGCAAAAAAATTATTTTTTACGACTACCACCAAAGGTCACTCTTGACTGTCTATCAATATTGATAGGCATGTCAGGGTGCTGCTCCTTCATAAGATCATTGTCCACAGCGTTCATTCTATCTTGAGTAAGTTTTGAAAAATACTCAGCACGTGAAGCCAAAATCTCTTCCGGTATCCTTGCCAGCACAAGGCCTCCAATTCCAATACACCCCTCGTATTTGCCTTCGGTATAGAAAGGATATCTGTTAGTGCCGATCTCGTTTTGAACTTGTTCGGCTTTTACAAAATCCCATCCTTCCCTTAATTTTTTAGATACATTAGCTGTATCCTCAAAACCTTGAACGGTAGTACGGATCCATCTATGGGCGTAACCGTTCGGTGCGGGTGGTGCATCCAAACTGGATGGTGGAGCCCAAGTTTTTTTAGCCTCTTTCGAAACTTTAGTCTCTGACTCCCGTGAAGTCCTATTAATTGTATTCATACTATTTATCCTCCTTCACGTATCTAGCGTATTCCTCTAGTGGCACCCCTAATCTTTTAGCGATAGCTACCTGCGACTTGGTGAGTTTCACAGTTCTACGTCCTTGTTGGCTACGACCAGCTGAGGCAACCGTTTGGACGGGTTTCGGTGTCTCTTTTTTAGGCTCGTCATTAGTGTTACCAAAACTCTCAGGAAAATATCCTTTAAGTCTTGAGTTAACTTCATTATAGTACTGATCACTGTCTACTTCAATACCCTCTTGAGAAATATTATTGTGTATAGTGATTGCAGCATTAGTCATGACCTCATCATTTCCAAACCACTTATTCTTTTCGGCCCATTTTTTAGCCTTAGGTGTAATTTGTGGTGCTGGTTGCGATGATTCCGCTGTTTGAGGTTCGGCTTGTACGTATTGTTGTTGTTTACTTTTTTCTTCCTCAGCTTTCTTTCGCTCTTCACGATTATTTATCTCTAATCTAGCTTTTTCTTTTTCGACAGCTAGTTGAGTTAATCTATCATTAGCTTCCATAATTTTAGAAGCGTCTTGGCTTTCGATTGCTGATTGAAGGGCTACTTTGACCTGTTCTCTTTGAGCATCTACTCTAGCACCTAATTCTTTTAGATACTGATCGTCAGTAGAGTTTAACTTTTGGAGATTAGTGTCAAATTTCTTTTGTATTCCCCTAGCGTATTCAAGAGCTGCTTGTTCTCTTCTTTCAGCTTCTTTTCTTTGGAAAACAAGTTTATCAATTCTTCCTTGATAATCTCTTTTCGATTCGTTAAGGTTTGGTTTTTCTTGTTCTTCTTTGTTTCCAACACTGTCCCCTGGTTCTTCAGAAGCTTCTACTTTATCTTCAATAATTTCTATTCCAGGTTTTTCTTTATTGTCTTCAACAGGTCTAGAATGATCCGTATAACCTAAATCAACCTCACCAACATTTAAACTTGGTGTGTCTTCTTTTTTAGATACTTCTTCTACAGATACATTTTCTTCTTTAACATTATCGGTATCTAATTCTACCTCATGTTCTTTCGCCATAAGTGCTTCTGCACTATAGTCTTTTACTTCCGCCATTTTTATTCTCCTTTATTTAAAATAAATGGAGAATATCTTCTGGCTTACTTATCGTTCCTATGATCTCGTCATCATTGAGTATTCGGTGTTCACCGAACTTAGTTTGAAATCTACTTCCAGAGTATCTGCCATAAATAACAAATTCTCCTTCTTTACACCAAGGACCCTTAGGAAATTTTTCTTTATCCTGATAGCAAAGGTCACCCTGTTTAACGACTAATCCAACAACAGTTGTCATTTGGATTTTGTCTTGGGTTCCGTCTGCTAAGATAACACCGCCTTTTGTTCTTGCTTGGCCAGACCATGGTCTAACTAGCATACGGTATCCGACTGGGTTAGGTATGATTTCAAGATACTCTTTAATGCCTTTGGGATCTGTTGGAATTTGTGATTTGACCTCATCTTTATTTTTTTCGTTTCCGAAATCAGTAAGTTTAGGTTTTATCAATTGTACCATCGTTATCCTCCTTTTGCAGGTTTTTAATATCCTGAAGCAGCGTTTCTAAAGCGCTGAGTCTGCCCCGAGCATACATTATTTTCTCAACCGTTTCAACCCCGTAGCAAAGGTGATGTTTAATATCTTTAATCGATCTATTTATGACGTTAACGATTTGTTCTTTTGTGTGATAATCAAGCATTAATTTCTTTTAAGAGCTATTTTATTTTTACCTTGTTTAAGTAACATAAAACCATAATCATTAACTATAACTTTAAGAATTAAGTCCATATTATATTTTGGATAATCATCAAATATAAATACAGTTCCAGGCTTAGATCTTTCAGCAAAAAATAATACTTCTTTTAAAACATCTATTGTTTTATGAGGTCCATCAAAATGAACTAAATCATATTTGTTTATAACTTCTTTTTCATTTCTATAAATTGGAACACCATCATGGAAACGTTTCATAAACTCATCATCTCCCATAGGAAATAAAGTAAAGTTTTCGTAATCAATATCTTTAATTAATTGTAGCTTCATACTGTTTGTGTAGTCACAAGTATAAGCACCCGAATCATCATAGTGTTCGTAGTTTAAATTACCATATGGATCAACTCCAAGGTGCCAATGATTTTTATTTTTTAGTGTATCTAAAATAATCTTGGTTCCCGCCCCTTGTCTCACGCCTATTTCAATTGTAAATAAATTATCAGCTTCTAAAGATTCACACGCTTCTTTTAGGATTTCGTATTCTGTGCTGTCCCCTTGGATCATAGGGTTTTTATATATTAATTATAAGGTTTGTAAATAGATTTAATTACGCCTTGTGCCTGTAGTTTTTTAAGATCGCCTTTAGATAGTTCTGAATAGTTGTGCTCAATTTTTTTATTTAATTCTTTTCTCTCACTATCATTAATTTTTTTGTTAATAATTTTTTTAATCCAATTCCACATTATTTTTCTTCTTTCGCATTTTTCAATATCTCAGAATAATATTTGTCTACTGGTATTTTAAATTTATTTGCCATAGTTGCAACTTTGCCATACTCGGCTGCTGTTATAGAAGGAAACTTTTTCTTCATTTCTTCATAGCTCATTTTATTTTCTCTTTATCAGATCTGTTGCTTTAAGTCCATAAACGCTCGCAATGACTCCAACAAAAATTGTTTGATACCAAAACGGTAAATTTCCAAAGTGTAGAAAGAATAACTCCATTTTCTCCATATGTGCAGGATTATCTGACCAAACGGACCATGCTAACATAATGATCGGCATTGAAAGTAAAATTAAAATAAATTCGTCTTTCCAGTCTGAGTTTCTACTTTCTAATAATTTACCTTGATACTCTGCTTCACCACTAGCCATTTTCTGAGCATGATTCATTTGTGCATCTGCCATAAGCATTTTAGTTTTCTGCTTATTCTTATAAATATGACTACCCGCTTGAACAGCTAATTTAATTGCTGAGAACCACATTATTTACTTCCTTTGTGATCACTGTTTTTCATAATACTACCATCAGGCATTTTATGATAACCTGCTTTTATTTCTTTTTTACTTCCATGTTTCATTTTAATAGGAGGTACATTTGGATTAGGTCCTCTTTTTGGTGGTGGTCCATATCTTACTCCTCCAGATAAACCTCCAACTTTATAAGCTTTGAAATTAAAAAAATTATCTTTTGGTAATACTAGATTTGGATCAACTGGTTTAATAGGTGTGGTAGGGTTAATACTAGAATTATTATTTCCTTCACCTCCTCCTATTTTAGGTCCTGTGTTTTTAGGCCCTGTTGTTAACATCTCTCCACCAAGAAGATCATCCTTACGGGCTGTTTTTAAATTTTTATTTTGCCAAGAACCTTTTAATACTTGATTAACACCAAAAGAAAATGGACCTATTGTTGGAACTTTTCTTGGCCCAGGATTAACCTGTACAGTATTATTTTGTGTTTTAACTCCACCCCCTGTTCTAGGGTCTCCGTCAGGTCCTCCGTAACCGCTACCTTTGTTTCCAGAAGATAAACTTTGATCATTTGCTGCTTCACTACCAAGATCTCCAGTATCAACAGCATCTCCTTTAGAATATTTCTCCACACCATAAATGTTACCATTATTTTTAGATGCGTAAAAAACTTGCTCACCTTTTTTCTTGCCATATTCTTCTTTCATGGCAGTCATAATTTTTTTACCTTTATTAGTAAGTGGCATTACTTCCAGCCTTTTTTAGCTAGCTTAGGCTTACCTTGTATTAGTAGTCCGCCTTGTGAGAATTTTTTCTTTATTTGAAACCCAACAAAATCTTTACCTATTGAAGCAGATGTTTCTGCTTTTGTTTCATCAGGAACATATCCTGGGTTTTCCCCTCCTTGAAACTTACTTTCTTGTTTTTTTAAGTTGATACGAATTTTACCTTTTCCATCTTCCTTAAATAAACTTTTAAGATCAGAGCCTCCTAAAGTAGTATGGTACATACCTTCTTTATTTCTATTATAAGTTTTTTTAGGATCGTTTACTGATAAACCAAAACTATAAAGATTTTTATTATTAGTATTTTTCTTTCCCATTATTTTCTCCCTTGTTGAAGTGCTCTTTTTCTTTGTATCTCAATTTTTTCTCTAGCAACTTTAATTCTTTCTGCTGCTTGATCTTCATTGTTTTCTAATTTCATTTTCTCTAAATCAATTCTTTCATCAATTTCATTTTCTCTAATCTCATTACCATTCATATCCTGCTCTGCTTTTCTTTGTATATCTACAGCTTTAAGATCTAGTTCTCTTTCTTTTAATGCAACTAGTGGATCTTTCTGTTGACCCATAGCTTCACTTTGAGCAAATTGTGTAGTTATCTCTGCAACCATTCTTGCAATCATAGAAGCAACTCTAATCTCTGCTCCTTCTGGATCCTGTTCCATCATTTGTTGCATATTAGGATCTTCTTGTATCATCATACCTACTTCACCTTGAGCTTTTAGTGAAACGTGCTCCGAGATGTGTGCTTGTAGAGCTGAATATACTTGAGGGTTAATCTGAACCATTCTTGTCTGCATAAAGGCTACATGAGCTGCGATATGTGCATCATGATCTTGAGTTGGGAATGCTCTTAATGGTTTTTGCATTATCGCTTCCATATTCTCGGTTGCCGGATCTTTAGCAATTGGTTTTTCTTGTGGAATAAGTAGTTGATCTATGTCTTGAGTCCCCAATGCTTCATATACTCTACGATATGCTTCTCTAAGGTTGTGCATTTGTGGATTAGACATAGCAATTTTTAAATTTTCATTAGCAAGAGTTACTCTTTGTGCCATACTCATGATATTAGGGTCGGCAACTGGGATAATATCTACTCTGTCATCAAAGTCAGTCTGTTTTACTGCTTGATCTGCACCATATACTGAATATGGGTAGATTGGAGGTAGATAAGTTCCAAATACTTTTGATAAAAGTCTAAATTCTCTTCTCATAGAATAGTAACAACGTTTATGAATAGCTGACATGACACGTGATCCACGCTCAAGTAAAGCAACAGTTGTTCCAACAGCTCTATTTTGTGCATCCCCTCCTACATCCATATTAGTTATGGCTGCAAATTTTTGCCCTGCATCAACAACAAATCCCATTAATTGGTATAATGTAGCTGAAGGTTCTTTAAATGGTAGAATTTGAAACTGATCTTTTATATTACCGCCTGGTGCATCTACATCTCTGAACTCTCCTGGCTGGAAGGGTTGGTCGTCATCTCTAATTCTTATACCTCTAGACTTAAATCCAGCAGGTAAGTTAGATAATGTTCCAGCATCTAACAATTGTCTTAGTGCTTGAGTAGCAGTTCTACTTAATCCACCAATCATATGCGTTAAACCAAAACCATAAAAGCCTAATCCTGGTAAAAATTTAAAATGTACAAAATATTCTTTTCTTTTTTTAGTTTCATCTGCCATATCGTAGTTACGGTAAATAGATAAAATCTCTCCTGAACCTTCATCAATAGTTACAATGTAAGGAACTTTAACTTCTTTTTCTGAATTATTATTTTCAAACTCTTCTAAGTTTAAATCTATATGCATCTCAAGAACTGAGTATGAATATTGTTTATCTGTTGAAGGTGTAACTCCTTCTAACTCTTGATACTTCTTTTCAATCTCTGTGGGTCCTGCTGCAGTAGGTTTAAGTTCTACTTCTCTATAAAATCCTCCTGCTTGTTTCTTTAAAATTTCGTTCTCTCCCATTTTGATAACATGGGTAATTCTTTCACATTCCATTAGATCACTTGCATAGTATGGAACTACTAAGTCTTCTGCAGGAACAAATTTAGATACCGCTCTTTGCATCACTTCATCATAATAAACTTTTTTAAATGCAGATCCTGCTAGTGCTAAATAAAATAATAGTTGATCAAATTCTGGAGTGTACTCTTCCATCTCTTCAGTGATCATGTAATTCATAAAATCTTGCACACGTTGTGCTTGATTTACTTTTAGGTCATCTTCCGCCCCCAGAACCCTAGCTCTTACGGGTCCTGAGGATGGAAGTAATTCTTTGTAGGCTTGTGCTTGAAATTGAGTTACTGCTTCTGATAAAAGTGGATGAGTCACGGATGCCGAACCTTTAAATGGTCTCGTCATCGTTATGTGTTTGATACCCAATAGATCTAGATTACTAGTATAACTAGTCTCCCAATCTGTTCTTGAGACTCTATCTTTCTTATAATCATCTAATAGCTGATTAGACATTCTTTGAAGAACGTCATCACCCATGTCCTCTGCTAAATTTTTAAAAAATTCGTCAGACGCACTTATTGCTTCATCAACAGTAGTAGGTTCCTCTCCCTCTATCTCGATGTCTACTTCTTCGGCATCAGGAGTGATTACTTCTTCTTCAATTGCTTTTTCAATTTCAGCCATTAATAAATACCATTAACAGATAATAGTCTTTTTATTCTTTCCTGCAAGTACAGCTCCTTGGCCTTTACCAGAAACTGCCATACCACCTGAATAAAGTTTCATCATCTTACCTTTTTTGGCACCACTGTTTTTAGCATTAATAGATCTAACTTTTTTATTGAAATCATCTTGTTTAGCTTTTCTTTTTTCAGCTCTAGTCATTGTATCGCTTGAAGAACTTTTATCAGATTTATCTCTGTTTTTATAAGTGATTTTATCTTTATAAAGTTTATCACCTTTTTGAATTGAACCATCATCTTGAACATAGATTGATTTTTCATTTCCTTTAGGCTTAACTGTTTTAACATCGCCAACGCTTCTGCTAGCACCCATGTCTTTAGTTAGGTTAGAAGGTCTTGCTAAAGTTTTTTCTCTAGCTTTTGAGCTTGAACTTTTTCCGCCTCTTCCTGAGTCAACATCAGCTGCGGCTGTCTTTTTAGCACCCATTAACTTAGACGCACCAAATAGTGCAGCTCCAGTCATAGCGGCTTTCTTTAATTTATTTCTTAGTCCCATGATTTTTTCCTTTGTTAATAATATACGTATTTACGTTCTTTATAACTTTCAACCTCGTCCTCGTCAGAATAAGTAGTTACGAAAGAACCTTGCCGGTATCTTATCATAGCTTGGGTGGTACTGTCCACATAATCATCATGCTCTCCATGAGGAAAAGCTGCACATTCCTCAATAACTTCATGAGCCCAATGTTCATCTCTTGGATACCAAACTTGTTTAGATTCGAATATAGGAGAACAGGCGTTGACCCGTGAGTGTTTGTCCTGCCCTCGTCCTGGAGTGTAATCCATAACAGGGATTCCCATTCTACGAAGTTCTTGTAATAAACTTTGTCCACTAGCTTTAGCTTCAATAATAATTGTCTCTGGACTCCAATACTTATATTGATCTAACGCTACCATTTTTAATTCTGGAAAATCCCATTTACCTTTAATAGCATCAATTAACATAATAGCATCAGGTGAGCCATCGTGAGGCTTGAATATTCCCCAAGTAGTAATAGCTGAGTAATCGGCTGTCTCTTTTTTACTGAACGCAGTATCATAAGATTGTATGACATGTTTTAACGCAGGAAGATCCTCGGACCACGGTTGCCACCATTCTCTTTTTAATATTGCGCCTTCCTCTGAAGTTGGATTTTGCATGTACTGTGCAGACCAATTTCTAATTGATATAGAAGCTTTAACTTTTTCTAATTCCTCTAGGTTCCAATATTCAGGCCAAACAGGTACCGGATTTTCTTCGTCACCTAAAAGAGCTGGAAAAGAAATTTTCTCCCACTTATCTGCCTTAGGTTCATTTTCTGATTTTATTAATCGACCAGTCAAATCATCTTGAGCCCATCTTGTCATTACAAGTACGATTGAGCCTCCAGGTTGTAAACGTTGTCTGGGGCCAGACAAGTACCAATCAAAAGTTCTCTCCATCGCACTATCGGACATTGAATCTTGTTCCGTGTGGGGATCGTCAATAATAAGTAAGTCCGCCCCTCGTCCTGTGATAGAACCGCCAACACCCGCTGCAAAGTATTCCCCACCTTGATTGGTCTCCCAACGTCCTTTTGCCTTACTATCTTCTCTTAGTCTAACATCTCCAAATATTTGTTTATAGTCTGGACTGTCAATTAAGTTTCTTACTTTAGCACCGAACCTTCCTGAAAGTTCTGCATTGTGTGATACCTGCATAATTTTCATCTTAGGGTTCTTTCCTATCATCCATGCAGGAAAGTATATGGATGCAAATTCTGATTTAGTATGACGGGGAGGCATATTAACAATGAGTCTCCCTTTTTTATTTTTTGATATTTTTGTAAACTCATGAGCAATATGTTGGTGGTGCCCCCATCTATCTGGGTCCCTATCAGTTTTACAAATAAAATCTGGCCACATATTTTTTACAAAATATAAAAAGTTATCCTGACATAATTTTATATGTTTAAGCCACACTTTTTCGAGCCTCTCTCGTAGCTGATCGGTGGTTAATAATTCTGTATCGGTCATCTATATTTACTATACACTCGGGTCCCCCAAAAAGAAACCCCTGTATTCTACAGCGACCCACTACATGTATCTGGCATGCAATGTTAAGGTAAAGTAAGTAACAGTCGGAAATTGACGGTTAGAAAATCGTTAAAAAAAAACTTTTGTTTTTTGGATCTTGACTGGTACCTCTAAGGGACCCGGGCCGTTAGGCCCGGGGTTAGGGAAAATTGTTTACTTTAAGTAGCTTAAAAAAGCTTTTTTTAATCTATTTCGCTCAGCGACTGTTATTTTTTTAGTCGTGTCAGCGAAATTATTAAAGCTATATTTTCTAAATATAGCCCACGCTTCACGGGCCTCGCATGGTGTACCAATTGATGACGCCATCAGCTTGCATTTTTCATTATGGTCCATGTTAAATACGGCATGACATAATTCATGTAGTACTACATGAAGCAAGTAGTTATAACCTCGATCGATTGCTTTTTCAGTGATCCAAATGTTTAGAGATCCGCCAACACCTAAAACATTTTCATGCCCTTGTGTAGGGTTACCGATCCGAACATTTATTCGAGGCAATTTAATACCTTGGTCTTTAGCTTCGTATAAAATACTAATTACTTTACGTCTTAAAATATACGTTGCATCATTCATTTTATTATTTTTTATTTGTTTTGTTCTCATTTTATTTTCCCGTTTTGTTAATTGTTTATTCTGTTAATCTATTCCACGTAAATAAGATAAGCAAGAAATAAATTAAAGTTATCCACACAATTCCAGGTTGTACCCTCTTTAGAATTATTCTAAAGAAGGACGGCCAGGACTATTAACAAACCAACCACGCCTGGAAAGAATACTACGATGCGAATTAAAAAAGCTAAAAAAGCATCCATTATAAACCCGCCTTTTTAAATTTCTTTTTGCCGTAGGTCTTCACCTTCTCAACAATCACGGTGACCGTGTCCAGCTTATAGCATAACAGGCAATCCTTGCATTTTTGGCCCGTACAGTTTTGCCGGTCCTGATGCTGAGACTCAGGGACCGTTGAAAATGTTTTATCAAAATACGGCGGGATCTTATCCAGGATGTGATTGATCCGGGGCGTTGAATAAATCAAAATAAAATTCTTAGGCTTATCATTTTTTTTGAAATATTTGGCTACTATGTCGTATCTTTTGGTCCATAGGCTGAAGTTACAATGCGGGTTTTTAATCGCAATATTTACGTAATTAATTAAATTGATTTCGTTAATCAATTCACCGTGAGCGTTGAAGCGAAAAAAAGCGCTGTTTATAACTGGCAAGCCGTCAGGATGCAAAACCTTAGCCGCTAGTAAATCAGTGTTACGCTGAAGAGCTGGCGCCATGTTTTTTCTAAATGTTTTTAACATCTCGTTTGAATAACAAAAAGTACAAATATTATTCGGATCTTGTTTATTATAATTTTTATTACAATAAGAATTTGTAATTGTATTTGTGCTGATGGCCTGAAAGCCTTCCAGCTTTCCGGTCATTTTTGATATATGAATCATGATTGATCCCCCTCTATTATTTCTTTAAGGTCCTGTAGATCCGCCCCGCCATCGCTGAAGTCGTCACGACTCAAACCCAGGCCAGCCGCTTCCATTGCTTCGTCTAATTCTTTTGGCGTAAGCTTATCAATCACGCTGGTATCAATTGCTTTTTTAAAGCCGAACGGGTCGTTATTTTTTTTTATTTCTTTAAAAAAATTGTTACAGCTTTTTAAATAATCTTTGCTTAAGTCTTTATGATCACAAGCAAAATAATTAAATAAATTATTTTTTTTAGATCTTATTTTTTTAGTCATTTTACATCCTTAGTTGGTTAATGCATCTTATTAACATGGGATGTAATAGCTGTCAAATCTTTTTTTAATTATTTTTAATTATTTTTATTCTTTATATATATAGAAGAGTCCCGGCCCGTGGTCCTGGAATTATTTTTTTTTAAAAAGTTTTTAGCCCTAGCCCTAGCCCTATATATCTCCATATGGATAGTCAGATATTGATTTTATGTTAATGTAAACAAAGTCAAAATTCTCCATATACAAGGTTAGTTATTTTTTTACTAATGTTAATGTTAATAGAAGTGAAAATTCTCCATATGCAAGGTTAGTTATTTTTTTTCTAATGTTAATGTTAATGAAAATGAAAATTCCCCATATGCAAGGTTAATGGTTCAATGTTAATGAACCATGTTAATGACCTTGCCATAGGCAAGGTCATTAAGTCATGCGTGAAGCGTGTTTATTTTTTCAAGAAGTTTATTGCGTCAATCAATTTGAGTGATGAGTAGGCATGGTGCACGTCTCTCGGTTCACGAACCACGAAGATTTGATATTCTGAGCAAGGTCTGTGCGAGAGGTCTTCTCGCAGGATAAAAGATAGCCCAGCGTTTTTGTGGTGTGATAAGTGCCAGTTGATTTGATACTTAGATAAGCCTAAATTCTTGACACCATTAGACTTGAGTTCAATCCAAATACTTTTACCATTTACCAACCAATAAACATCTGGAATACCATTAATAGTGTTAGATTCTATACGGAATAATTGACCTTTTAGCTTTAGTTTTTTAATACGTTGCCAAAGATTATTTTCTGGTTTTTTCATTATGCTATTAGGTCAATAACATAAAAAAAGAGGCAACTCTAGTCTCCCGTTGTTGCCTCTCTAATCAAGATAATTGGTTGTCGGTGTATCCCAATTATCAAGAATTCTAAAATATTTTTAGCTCTATTCCACTAGCTTCTAGATTATCTAATAGATTAAGACCTTGAACAATACCCTTTGCAATTTCATCATCTGCACAAAAACAAAGTATATTTATTTTACCATTTTTTAGATCATATTTAACTACACTACCCTCTGCAAAATTAGCTCCCTTATAGCTATCATCAGTAAGCATATCTTTGGTAATATATTGGTCATCAAGTATCATTATTTTACAATCTTTGTTTTAAGTTCAACGCTTTCACCCTCAACAATAAATTTATCATATAAGTGTGGGTGCTGTTCTTTAAATGATTTGACATCAAATCTAGTGGTATTCTTTTTAGCTATCTCTATATAATAAGATTTAGACTTATATTTATTAATAATTGAACCACCTAAACTATCAACTATTTCTAACGCCTCTGATTTAACATCAATCCATAATTTATTATATGTTTTTCTGTTATCGTTTAACTCACACGCTTTGAATAATTTTACATTCTCAATAGGTGAAAGTGTTTTTGTTTTTTTTATTTGTACTATTTTTTGTGTTGTCATTTGATTTACCTCTTGGTTAAGTTGTTTTTTTATGTTTAACACTCTCTCAATTTAATGGGATATAATAAGAAGTCAAGAAGATAATTAATTATTTTAATACCCTATGCTCATAACATAGGGCTATTTATTTTTTAGCTTGTTAATTGTTTAACGTCTGATTGGGGTATTGAAATTGCTATTTTAGACCTTTTAGCAATAGTTGAAATATGTTTTAATATTTCTGTACCAATCATATCAGAGTGTAATAGATCAATAGCTTCCTCTTGATCTTTTGCTATTTCGTGCAACTCCTCACCTTTTTTAGTTTTGTAAAATGCTTTTTTTGTTTCCTCGTGGCACTTACTCTCTAAAAATTTAGTGAAATCAGAGTTCATAGAATAGTCTTTCTTATTGTCATAATCCCAACTAGGTACTCTGTCTGGCCCAGAATAAGAACTATTATTATCCCAACCACGATTAGAAGCCCAATCTTTCAGTTTGGTTTCTAGTTTTTGACAAGCGTCTCTTAATGTAGCTCTTTTAGTATTGAGTAATTTATCAATACTTTCAAAAAAGGTGTTATAATCCTTTTCTGCCTTTTCAACAGCTTTTAGGTCTGTCTCAACCCTAAGCATTTTTGTGAAGCTACCAAAGTTTTTTTCAGTATTCTCCCTTATCTCTGCAAGGTGCATACTCTCAATAGCTTTTATTTTAGTATTATATTTTGTATTAAGTTTATTTTCCCAATACTCTTTATTATCTTTGCTTATTTGTTTTGTGCTCATTTTTATTGCTCCGTTTTTATTGTTAGTTAATGAGTGCCCTCAATGGCTAACTTCCAGAGGACACTCTGATTGTTTTTATTTAATGTTTTAATACTAATAAAAAACAAACAAAAATTTTGTAAGTGGCTTTTTTATTTGACCTAAAAAAGTCAAGCAGGATAAATTTAAATACATTCCTATTGTTGTACACCACATAAGTTATCTATCTCTGCTTATGGCAAAGTGTGGACAAATCCTATTAATAAAAGTTAATAAGTACCATACGGCTATGTCATAAGGTTTTTCTTTAGTTTTGCAAAAATCAAAAGACACGTCTTGCCCTGCCCAAGTTTTATCAAAGGGTGTTTTTGCTTCTTTGTTAAGATAAAAATCTTCATGTCCATTATCTCCAACACCATTAAACTTAATTATATCTTCTGTGCTTTGGTCTTCAATTAAATGACCAACAACTGTTTTGATATAGCTAAATTCCTCTTTGATTTGTTTCCATTCTGTATCGGTAAAGTCGTTATATTTATGCCAGTAATTAGTGTAGCCCATTTTAATTGCTCCTTTTTTTAATTGTTAATTTATACATATCCCATGAAGATATGATATTATAAAATAGATGTCAAATAAAAAATTATAGTAAAAAAGCTAATAAAACTGCGACTATTACAAAGGGTAAAGGGTAAAAAACTAGTGCTCTGATAATAAATGCTAAAAACTTATCCATAGCACCAGAGATATACGTTAAAAAAATTAATACAAGATTAAATTAAATTTTTATTTCTTTAATTGATTGAATTACTGCCGTTGGAATTATTGTAGTATTACCAATATTATCAAACGTAGGTTTATTTTTGGTTTCTATATAATCAGTAAAAATTCTTGTAATACCTTTTGATTGAGATAATAAATAACCTTTAGAAACACACGTTGGTAATTTTTCTTTGTTCAAACTTTTAGTATCTGACCAACCACTATCACCCTCAATATCAAGCCACTTTATTTCTACAAAGGGATAATCTAAAATATTATTGTCTAGATTTTTAAAATTAAAATTTAAAATTTTAGATCCTTTTTTTATTTTTTTAGTTTTCATATAATCCCATATGTATAGTCAGCTTTTCATTTAATGCCATATGGATAGTCTATTATTCATTTTATCCCATATGCATAGTCTATTATTCATTTTTATTATCTATTAAAATTGAAACAATACCAACAGATGAATTTAAATGACTATTATGAACTTCGTTAAACACTGTCATAAAATTACCTTCACTCACTAATTTTGTCTGGCGTAACGTCAATGATATTTTTGGCTTCTCCGATTTTTCCTTCAAGTTCGGATAACCTTTTTTCAAGTTGTTCACGACTCATTCCCTCCAATCCAACATGGGTTACTTCTTTCTTATCTATAAAAAATCCTGCCATCTGTCCACTACGATATTCTGCATTTATAGCATGGCCAAATTGTTTCTTGTCTTCCGCCTTTTTACTTAGACGTTCAAAATTTTTATACTTTCTTAATTTATCCCCTTCATGCTTCTTTAGTTCCTGGCTATATTTCATTTCCATATAACGCACAACATGAGGATTTTTGTTTGGATCGGTAAGTCTACTTGCAATCTCGGTGGGTCCCTGAGGTTTATCGGATGTATACCCAGCTCTTTTAGCGGCTTCTACTTTTGATATCTCTCCCCAATTACCAACATATATATCTACAAACGCTTTTTGTTTAAGTGTTAGCTCAGAACTTGATTTCAAAATGTTTTTCTTTTTTGCCATCTTGACCTGTTATATCATATTTTTTCCTAGTACACTTCCTTACAAATATATTTTTTATTTTTTTTTAGCAGAAAATGGCCTCTCTGTATTTTTTTTCCCAGAACTACTAGGAATCTTCCCAGTGTTTTCCTAGTGAAAAATGCTCTAGAAGTGTTATATATCAACGTTTTTCCTAGTTTCCCAGTAAAAAACCCCTACAAATATTTTTTTTATTTTTTTTTTCTAAGGAAACGTACTAGGAATTCAGGAATCGTGAGCCGTGGGTCGTGGTCACTGAACCATGGACCAAAATAAAAGATACCCTAAGCGTTCAGTATCTATTTTATTAACGTACCACGGTAGACTACAAACGAACCTTTGACAAACAACTAATAATTTAATAGTATTAACGCATATCAGGATATGTTTATCATTTGCATAACCTTTTGGTTAGTTAATTTAAGATTGCTGCAGTTTAGAGATTGCTCCCTGGACTGCAGTTTAAATTTTAATCCCTAAATCTTTCTTAAAATGATCTACATAAACATTATCGGCAAGCATTATTTGTCTACGCTTATTCTCAACATTACGTCTTAGTTCACGTCTCTTGTCTAAATCTCCTTCAACCTTTAATCTTTGAAACAACAAATCATATTGATGCCATAAGAAATGTCTTCTCTTAAATTTTATATCTCCACTCTTTAACGCTTTGTAATATCTATATCGAACGTTATCAGGTTCCCAACCGGCCCACCAACAGATCTGTTCAAAGTCTAATGATTTTGCAATCCAGAAATGAGCATCACATTTTTGTAAGCTTGACTTACGTTCTCCAGACATAACTTTAGTATCTTCAAACGCATTCAATATAACGTGCCTCCATAACTTCTGTTCATTGCAAACATGATTGTCTGCAACAATATCAGCAGCTATGCTAGTGCCCATAAGTTTTAATAAGTCTACTGAGTAGATCACGATAATGGCCTTTCGATTTTTTAAATTTTAATCGAGTGGCGACCTCAAAGTGTTCGTGTACATCATCAATTAATATTGTGATGGCTGCGCCTTGCAAATTTTCTTCTGCAATATGGTCGGATAAATCCTGGAAATCTAGTTGTGCTTCTGCTTTTGTGTAGTTATCAGCCATTGTCATTAACGGCTCCTCTACTAAAATCTTTAAGTTGAATTACGTTGTCTTTGTATTTATTTTTTTTTGTTTTAATTAATTGTTTAGAAAGTTCTTTGTCCTTGTGTAGAAAATATATGTCAGATGAGTCATCTAAGAATTTTTGATCCATTGAAGTGTAGCCATAGTTTACTCCATGGAGTAACGCAAAGATTAGGTGTTGTAATCTATTATATTCAGTATCGTTAAATTTTTGAGCAGCACTAACTAAAGTTTTAGTTAAATCAGTGATACCATCCTTTTTCTTTGCCATTAATATAATCCCACGCTTTCTTAAATAATAAAGTTTGTTGAGCTTCTTTTTCTATGCCGCTTGGTCCGTGATACGTGGTTCCTGAAGAATTGCAAATGATGCACTCAGTGTAATTTTTTTTATCAGTAAGAAGTATCCAACCCAACCCCTTACATCCCTTACACTTAGAGAGTTTGCCTAGCTTATTAGTATTAAATTTTTCCATACGTTGCAAGTGTATAGTATAAATTAATATGGGTCGTGGGTACAAGAGAGGTAGAAATTATTTTTTAGATCTAAGATATCTTTTTAAAATATAATTAATTAAGTCTAATGCTTTAGAGGATTGTTCGTATCTTAGGAACATCATTCTCCAGCCGGGCCTTGTCTTCATTCTAGTCCTTACAAATTTATCTCTAGCGTCTGCTGCTTGTTGTCTTTTCTCTAATCCTAAATATATCTTACCTATTGGATTGTATTGTTCCCAAAGATCAATGGCAACTGAGCTCACATCTAGCCATCGACCAACCTTTTTCATTTTGTTTATTTTAAGTAGATTAATATTCATTAGTTTAAAATTTTTTTACCTAACCGTTCTAAAAAAGAATCATCCATATCCATATCCGCATCATTTTCTTTTTTAAGTCTTTTTAAATGATTAGGTAAATTTTGTATATTAAACACTTCATCTGCTCCTGCTTTTAATATTTGTCTCATAACACTTGGATGAGACATTCTACGTTTAGCCTTAGCAATGATCTGCCTAACTCTTTCTCTAGATACTCCAAAAGTTGTACCAATTTGTTCTAACGTTTGTTCATGGCCATCATCAAAGCCAAACTTCATTTTAAGCATGGCAGCTTCTCTAGGTTCAAGGCCCATCTCAATTGCATAACGAATATTATTCTTTGCATCCTGTTCAATCATTTTCATCTCTTGATTAACAGTTGGGTTAATAAGCGCTTTAAGACTTTCTTCTTTAACTTTAATTTCAAAAGATCTTTTATTAAATCCTTTCATTTGTCTAGGTGTAAAGCAATCTTCAAACTCCGCCCCTAAAACTTTTAATAGTTGGCTACATGTATAAGATAGCTCACCATTATCTTTAACGGGTTTAAGTTTACCACTAATTAATTCTGTTGTTCTTTGGTATTCTATTTTTTGTGCTTCACAAAATTTTCTAACACTAACATATCCCTGGTCTTCAATTAGTTTTAGTATTCGTTCGTTTCTTATTGTTATTTTAACTCTATAATCATTTGTCATTTTTTACCTCTTGGTTATTTTCTGCTAAACTTAGCAAACTGAGATAGCCCTGCAATAACTTTTTTTATAGGACCCTCCCATACTAATTTTCAATAAACTCCTTTCTTTTCTCATCCCTCATCTTCAAGAATTTAAATTTTGCAATCTTTAACATTTTTTCAAACAAAGGTTCTGCTTTATATGTCTTAGCTATATTCATTACCTTACCATTTACGGTAAGGGTAAGAGTGTTAGTAGCATGATCTAATTCAATGGTGAAAAGTTCTTTTGCTTTAACTCTACTATCAACTCTCTTTAAATCATCTTCCGTTATCATATTTTAAATCCCCGTTAATAGTTTTCTTTTAAAGACTTCTATTGGAGTTTTGTTTTTCTTAGCTTCATACTCAATATGATTATGTATTAGCTTAGATACCATAGCTCCTGGCGCTCTGTATTTATCTTCACATATTTTTTTTAATAATAAATAATCTTCTTTTTTAACTGCTACTGATCTCCATTTATTTATGTCCATTATATTAACTCTCTTCCATCTGTTGGTGTTTTAATTTCCATATCCTCTGTTAGTAGTAAAGGTTGGTTAGCAACTTGTTTCTTAAGTTCTTTGTTTTCTTTTCTAAGTGCAACTACCTCTTCACCTAAAGCTTTGATACCATCATTAGCTTCTTTTACTATGTCTCTCCATTCACTTGTGTTCATATGTACCCTATTGTTAGTTACTTTTTATTATGATATCTTAATTACATGGGATGTAATTAAAAGTCAATGAAAATAATTTTAATAATTTATGTTTGTTCAATAACTGCAAATACCTGTATGCCTCCCCTTCAAATTGAAAAACCTTATGAAGATATATATACCTGTCATATAGATGGGTATAAAAAGTCTATAGACATCCTTCAAGAAATTGGTAAAAAAGAAGTAAATGAACATGAAATTTATACAAAATTTGTTTGTCGAAAAATATTAGAAGTTTAATATGATTAAATTTATTCTTATGTACACCTTTTGCTTAACTTACCCAAACAATGAAACAAAGTGTAATCAATACCTTATAAATGATCTCTCAGATGCCACCACATGTAGATCTACAGCTAAGGCTATAGGTACAGCTCAAAAAGGTGAGATCGAAGCATTAGGGGGCTCTATGGCCTCTTATGATGTATCTTGTTTAGCTATTAACAATGAGGGCTTGGTTATTGACCAGACCTTCGAAATATCCTATAATATCTTATGACAGCTTATCGTATCAAAGCATGCATGGGAGGTTTGCAATTAGACCAAGTAGTTGAAGCAAACGATTGTAAAGAAGCGATACTTAAGGTGTCCGAACAAGTGGAGAATGGCACCGTTGAAGTTATTAAAGATGGTTTCACCGGCAACTCCAGACTTCACGTAACATACGAGGAGATCGTAAATGTTAAGTAAAGAAAAAGTGGAGCTTATAAAAAAGCTTCAACACAAAGAGCATCAATGGACAGCTAGTCTAATGACCCATGGTGGTTGTACTACTGAAATGTTGGCAACTGAGAGTGAAATTAAATCTCTTAGAAATCAATTAAAATACCAAGATGTTCAAGAAAATTTAGCTGCAACAGGTTAAGTTTTTTTAGGTTTTATAAAATCAAACTTTTTCCCTAGGGATTCTTTCGGCTTAACGAACTCATAGTGATTTATTATAGCTAATAGTTTAGGCCTTTTAACTGTACTATAAGGTAAAAATAATTTTGCTAGGTACAATGCTTTTTGATGAGAGCACCTCCATCTCCATTGGTCCTTCTTACCTAGAGATCCTTTACCAATACCTTTGAAGTGAATGCTTCCTACTCCAACAATATCATAAAAGTTTTTAATACAATCTAAATCTGTCATGGCAACTTCCATTGCAACATTCCATTTTAAATAAGTCTTACCGTTTGGTTTATTACATTTATATTTTGCGTAATTAATACTACCTTCACCATCAAATAATCCTGCACAATAAGCAATCAAGTCATTGTTATTATTAGGCATATTTCTATTTTGCATCACCCCAACTCTTTCCAAGTCCTACATCTACTACAGACTTAACTTTAAAATCAATTGACTCTTCCATTATTTTTTTAATATCTTTTGCATGAGCATCATCTTTAATATTAAAACAAAGTTCATCATGTATTTGTAACATAGGTAAGTGTCCTGCATTATAACAATCCAACATAGATTGTTTAGTTTGATCAGCTGAGGATCCTTGAATTAATCTATTCAAAGCTTTGTAAGTAAAGGCTCTCTTAATATTATTTCTACCATACTTAGCAACAGCGTCTTCATACTTCTCCGCTTGGTGGAGACCAAAATCTCTTGTCTCCCATTTATCAAACCTACACTTCCTACCTTTTTTAGTTCTGATAACTCCTTTTTCATCTGCAGCAACTTTACATCTATCTGATAATTTTTTAATGAATGGAACCTTCTTATTGTATTTAACAATCAATTGATCCGCTTCATCCTTAGTAACTCCTAAAGATAAGGCTAACTTATTCTTACCCATTCCATACATAATACCAAGGCCAATAGTTTTTGCTTGAGTTCTTTCAATACCTACTAGGTCTGCAACTGTCTGGTGGAAGTCTGCATCACCATTCCTATAGGCTTCTACTAATTCTTGTGCCCCTTCATATCCATTGTCTCCAATAGATGCTGCATAGTGAACCGTCATTCGTGGTTCTTGTTGCGAGTAATCAAATGAGCCCCATTGGTAGCCCTCTTCTGGAATAAATAGAGACCTAATCTTAGGACCAAGATCCTTGTTCCTGGCTGGCACTTGTTGTAAATTAGGATTACTCATAGATAGTCTACCTGATACAGTCCCTCCAAGATCAGATCTTAGTTGTTGTATCTCTCCATGAATTCTACCTTTGACTTGGTATCTTAGAATAGAAGATAAGAATGTGCTATGAAATTTATTGATCTCTCTTGCACTAACAATAAGTTGTGCTATTTTATTCTTATTATTTATCAACCAATTTTGTGTAAAGGAAGGTTCTTTTGTTTTTTCAGTTCTTGGATAGTCTAATTTCTTTTTGTCAAAAGCTTTGGCAATCTGGCGGGGTGCCCAAATATCTATGTCTATTCCTGTTTCTTTTTTTATGGCCTGTAGTATTTCTTTTTCTTGGCTCATCATTTCTGTTTTTAATTTTTCAGCTGATTCCACTTGGACTCTCACACCTCGTTGACGCATTTTTATTAGTACCGGAATTAGTTGTTGTTCTAACTCCCACACCGTTTCTAAACTCTGTATTCTTATCTCTTGTTTAAATCTTTGCCACAACTTCAATGTAAGTTCTGCATCTTGTTCTGCATAGTAACCAACATGTTCTGCAGGTAACTTCCACATCTCTGCTTTAGGATCTATACCGTGAGCTGCTGCAGCTTCTCTTAATTCTGTCTCTGCTTTTATTTCTCCAAGATAATCTACTGATAATGCATTCAATGAATAAGAAAATCTATTCTCATCTATTAGTGCTGCTGCTATCATGGTATCTATAATAGGGCCGTGAACCGTGATCCCTGATGCTTCTAACCAACCAACATCATACTGAGCATTATGAAATACTTTAGGACAAGGAAGTGCACATACATCTTTCATATATTTTTTTACTTGTTCAGGTATCATGTTACCTCCACCTAAATGACCAAAAGGAAAGTAGCCCTTCCAACCATCAACAGCTACTGCGAAACCAACTATCTCTCCTTTACCTAAAGCCCAACCAGCTCCAAGCTTTTCATTAATACCATCGTCTCTAGTCTCTAAGTCAATTGCAATCTCAGTTGCATCAGATAAATCTTTATACTCTAATGGTGTATTCCACATTGATTTCTTAAACGTTAGGGTAAGCTGTAGTCCGTTCATATAATTTACTTTTGTTTGTTTCTAATGATCTTAAAAATTTAAGTTCTTTGTTGTGTTTATCTAAAATAGCTTCATTCAAATTGTTCTGATAAATACCTGCATCTACTGTAATATGATCTTTGCTTGCATTATGAATTACAGATTTAGGTAACCATATACAATAACCATTCTCTAATCTTATTCGAATAGCTTTTCTAGTTTGTGTGACTAACACATAATCTCTAATTGTTTTCATTTCTTTTTATCTCCCCAAATACCCATATCTAATTTTTTCTCTTCTAGATGTTGTATCTCTAAATCACAATAATGTTTTATCTTCTCTATATCTTCAACTGTTTTACCTTTAGTTAAATATCTACAAACATATTTTATTACATTTGCTTGAAATGGATTAAGGCCATTCTTTCTAATAAACGTCCATGGTTGAATTATAAATTGTTTATAGTGCTTGCCTCCTACTTGTTTAGCATCGGGAAAATTTTCATCGAACATATCTTTATTTGTCATTTTTCTCCAGGACATAAATTAAATAATCTGAACCTATTGGGTAGTTAAACTTATAGTCAGTTCTCAGTAGATGTAAAGTTTTTCTTGCTCTTGTTGCACCGGTATACCAGACCTTACGTTCATCACTTTTTTCTTGTTTATTCTTGTTAGCATAGTCAGATGGATAGTTACCTTTACTATATAAGACTACATGATTTGCTTCTCCACCTTTAACAGAATGAATAGTGTCAATTGTAATTAATGGATCTCTATCTAATTCTTTCTGTCCATAACGTCTTAACAATCTAATAAAATGTCTTATTTGTTTTGGTTTAAAATTTCTTCTCAGTATCCAATACCAAGGTTTATTTTTTTGATTATCTTCTAGTGTTAGGCCACACCATTCTTTTAATGTTTGGAAATCATAATCTTTAAGATCTGGTTCTGCTCTCCAAAATTTATCAGATCTAAATTCAGGGTCTTCTAGCTCTCTTATATACTTAACCATATTACGTGCTGCTTTCTTATCTATCTTCTTATCCTTACTAAGAGTAGTCCAAGCTTTAATAGCTTCCCATTGTTTTTGATCAAAACATTTTGTGCCCTTATTATCTTTGTAATATAAACCTGCATCCTTAGCTAACATCCTAAGTTCATTTACAGTTTCATTAATACGTCCTAAGATATACCAATCTTCTTTTAATGCCTCAAATGGTATTTCTTTAAATGATAAATAACTTTTTACAGATCCTTTAGAATCTCCAGACTGATATTCTTTCTCTTCACTATCTCTTATCCCTCTTCTAATAACTTGTGAGAAACTATGGATAGCTTCTCCAAATCTTTGAGTCTTTCTTAATTTTACTTTTCGGCCTGGGAAAAATTTTGTAAAATATTTTGGATCAGCTCCATTCCATTTGTATATTGCTTGATCATCATCTCCTGCTAGATATATTCTCTCTACCTTAGGTGCCATCTTATATAACACTGACCACTGTAAGGGTGTGCAATCTTGAGCTTCATCTAATATTAAAACTTTAAGAGAAGGGAAGTCTACTTCTGTTATTGCTCTTTGAATCATATCATCAAAGTCTATAAAAGATTTTTCTCCTGCATTAGCTTTATAATGTTCATAAGTACTTATCTTTCTTTGAAAAACTGTAAGTGAATCTTTTTTATAACTCTCCATTTTGTAAGCTTCTTCTGGAGAGATTAATAAATTTCTAGACTTACTATAAACTCCTAGAGACCAATCCTTATACATAAAGTTATTATCAGCTAATCTTTTATCTGAAGACTTAATTACTTTAGTTTGTAAGGCAAAATCAATTGTACAATCTTTAGGATCAAAAACATCTTCTGTAAAATATCTTCTACAATAAGTGTGTAGAGTTTTAAATCTTGAGAAGTCCTCTGTACTATAATTTGGAAAAGACTCCATTGTTCTTTTGACGGCAGTGTTCACTGCTTTGTTAGTAAAAGATAAATAAGCTATATCACTTGGACTAATACCTTTTCTTAAATAACTTTTTAATACTCTCTCAATTAAAGTATATGTTTTACCTGTACCTGGGGGACCAAAAATCTTCACCGTCTTATGGTAAAGATCTTTAAGTACCTTAAGTTCTAAACTTTCCTGTGTGGTATGCGTCATCCATTTCCGATGGGGTTTGATTAGTTTCTTTTTTCTCAACTACTTTATATTCAACAAACTTAGGCATCATAACTGACCATACATTTTTAACCCCCTCATGATAATCTAATCTACTACAGTTTAAAAGATTCAAAGCTTCACTAGCACTCTTAAATGTTTTATCATTTCCTAAAAATTTCTCAAAAGTAATTTTTTTAAAATAACAAATATTAGTTTTAGAATCTAATACAACATAGTTATCCTGTAGTTTTTCAAAGTCATCTTCTTCAATATGGCTCTCAAAGAATTTTTTAAGAAAGTTATATTTCTCTTCATCTAATGTATCTTTAAATTTCATCTTCTCATTCTCTACTGCTTTCCTAACTAAAGTAGCCATAAGCATTTCAAAAGGAGAAGGACCCGACTTAGGTTTAGGTAATGTCATCCAATAGATTCCATAGCGTAATAGTTTAACTCTAAAAGATTTCTCATCTTTCATATCCTCTGGATTAATTATTATCTTCTCATCTTGAAACTTAAATGTATATTCAATTGATTTAGTAGATCTAACAAACTCTACATCTTCAAAGTCATCAATCATATCTGGAACTTGAGAACCAATACCAAGCTTTCTCAATTTACATAAGTCTTTATTACATATAGGTGTAATAGCATTAAGCTTAGGCGGACATTTATAATTATAATCTTTTTTAACAACTGATTTAGCAACAGATGCCTCAACTTCTTTTGGATCCATCGGTGTTACAAATAACTCTTGATTTCTTTTTTGTAATATATCACTCATATCTTTTGCATTAATATTACCGTCAGCTTTTTTCATCTCCAAAACACCAACGTTGTAAAGTAAATCATTCCTGTGACTACCAGACCATTTATCCATAATCATTTTTTGAATACATGGGGGATAATGTTTCCAATCACTCTCTGGTTCATATTCTTTTACTTTTAGATTATTAAGTTCTTTTAAAGATATTGTTTTATTCTTAACCATTTCTAAGAATGCACCAATCATTACTGGTGTATTCTGATCATTATAAGCAAACTCAGTTGTAGCATTCATATTGAAGTAAGGCATATTCATACACTTATTCATTGGAAATACTTCTAATGCCTGAAAGAAATTTTTATTCCATTCATTTAGTTTTTTCAAAACATCTTTAACTGAATACCAATCGTCTAAGAATAAAAATAAATGTAGGCCACCAGACTTAGATCTTACCGGGACCAATGGTAATTGATTATCTCTTAATATATCTATAACTTTTTTTTGTGAATAATCTTTGTAACTTTGTGGGTCTATATCTATACATCCCCATTTGCATACATCACCTTTCTCTGGCTGTGTTCCTATTCTTTGTTTACCTTCTAAATGATTTTTCCATAATTCAAGAGTAATTGGTTTATGTATCGTAAGACACTTAACCTCAACCTTACCTCTATCATCTACCTCTCCAGTTGGAGAAGTAGTGAGATAGAGATTAGAATTACCCTCAAATATTTTTAAGAGTTTTTGCTCCATGATAATTTAAAATGGAACAGCTTCTTTATTAGCTTGGTTGTTACCTTGAGCTTGAGTCTCCGAAGAGAAATCTACTTTTCCAAAGATATCACTTGTCATAGCAGACTTATAAAAACCTTGAGTTGCCTCTAAAGTTTTTAAATGTTTATCTGGAGACATGATGTCAGCAAACTCTACAACCCAACCAGACCAAGTGTAATCTCCTTTAGATTCCTTAGTCGTAGATATTTTGTAGACTTGAGAAAAGCTAGGTGGATTGTAAAATCCATTCTTACCTTTTACTCTTCTAGAACCAATCATAGAATTCCACATCTTAGATTTTTTCTTCTGTGTTGATTTCATTGTAAGCAATGCTTGTTCAACAACATTATAGTTTTCATCTAAGATATAAATGAAATGGTTTCCAGTGTCCTCAACATAATTACCATTTGGCAATCTGTCTTTACCATCCATTTCTCTTTTAGTTTCACTCATGACAGCAGGATCAGTATGAATCTTTACAGGTCTTCCTGTGCTTTCACCTTTATCTTTCCACTCGTTGAATGTGTTTATGAATAAGCATGGTGCAGCAAAAAATCCTGTTCTGCCTTTCCATACTCTTCCAGATGTTTCACTCCAGATATCTCCAAGGGATGCAGTTTCATCAAACCTAGGATCTCTATCATTTAACACTGGTGAACTAGCATATAATAATTTTATTATAGGTAGTTTGGTATCTCGAGCTGTTACAAACTCATTACCTTGTCCTGCCATACCTTCTAAATCAATAGTAGAGGGTAGGTTATCTTTTTTTGTCGTCATCGCTTTTTTCTCTATGTCTATTTTTTCAATCATGATTATTCCTTCGTTATTATTTTAGTTTTATTTGCAATATAGACCCCAAATAAATCAGCAGGCACATCTTTACCATGATCCTGAATCTGCTCTCTAACAAATCCTTTAAGGGAACTTGGGTGTACAGTTGTTTTCTGCTGAACTGGTAGGCCTTTATTTTTTAGCTCTTCAACAATTGATTTAGCTTCATTGTCTTGTCTCATGCCAAACTCCATAATAACTTGATTCTTGATCAAATCACCATGACCGTTTTCACGAAGCCAAGAAAAAGCTTCCTCAGTTCTTGATGCAGGTATTCGAGCCTTGTACGATGGCTTAACTTCAACGGATGACCCGTCATCAAGTTTAATCATTTGTACACCTGCTTTTTGCATTAAGTTTGGAATTGTTTGTTCAGAAAGAATATCTTCAACATCACGTAACTTTTTTAGTTCTTCTTCAGTCGTTAATATTTGTTTCTGAGTCTCCAATAACTTGTTGCAAGATTTGGCAATGTCAGCTGACATGCCAGTGTCTATCGATACGATAGATTCTGCTTCTAAGTCCATAAGAACCTCCTTGGTCAAATCAATATATTATTTATTTGATCTTTGCAAATAAATAATTTAAATAATTTAATAATGTATAAATATAAAACAGAACCATTTAAGCACCAAAGACATTCATTAATGGAAGGGGCTAAACCTCATAATTTTGCTTATTTTATGGAGATGGGAACAGGTAAAACAAAAGTTGCTATAGACAATGCAGCTTACTTATTTCAAGATCAAAAGATAGATTATGTTTTTGTTATTGCACCAAACTCTGTTTATCAAAATTGGAAAAAAGAAATAGATATACATTGTCCAGAGGAGACTAATATTTATATTTGGAAAGTAACTAAAGATAAAACATTTAAGATGGATGCTAAAAAACTTACATTTGTTTTAATGAATGTTGAAGCATTATCTCATGCTTCAGGTAAGAAATGGTTAGAATCTAAATTACAAAAACATGGGATGAGAAGTATGATTATATTAGATGAGAGTACTTCTATTAAAAATTTAAGGGCTTCTAGAACTAAATCAATAATTAAATTAGGACAACTTGCTAGATATAAAAGAATACTTACAGGCTCTCCTATAACTAAGTCACCCTTAGATTTATTTTCTCAGTGTGCTTTCTTAGATAAAAAATTATTAGGTTATGAAAGCTTTACAGTATTTAAATCAAAGTATGCTGTGATGTTTAGTATAGAAAGAGGAGGGTATAATATTCAAATCCCTAAGTACTATATTAATCTTGAAGAGTTAGAATATAAATTAAAAAACTTTTCCTATCGAGTTAGAAAAAAAGATTGTTTAGATCTACCTGAGAAAATGTATGTACAAAGATATGTAGATATGCCAGAGGAACAAAGACAAGCTTATGACAGATTAAAGATTACTGCACTTATGATAATGAAAGATGAAGAGGTGTCTTACAATAATAAGTTAACTGAATTACTAAAACTACAACAGGTGACAAATGGTTTTGTAAAAACTAATGAAGGTAACATTATTGATTTTAAAACAAATGCAAAACTAAAAGAGTTGATGAATATAATAGAAGAGACTGAAGACAAATGTATTATCTGGGCAAACTATGTTCATAACATTGAAAGTATTAAAAGTAAGTTAGCTGAAACCTATGGTGTAGATTCTGTAGTATCTATCTATGGAAAAGATTCCGTTGAAGATCGTAATCAAGCAGTGGAGAAATTTCAAAACGATGACAAGTGTAGGTTCCTAGTTGGTAATCCAACAGTAGGAGGTTACGGCTTAACCTTAACTGCCGCTAAGTATGTAATCTATTTTAGTAATTCTTATAACCTAGAGGTCCGTCAACAAAGTGAAGATAGGGCTCACAGAATAGGACAGAAATCTCAAGTAACTTATATTGATATAATTTGTAGAGATACTATTGATCAAATGGTATTACACAATCTTGAGAATAAAATTGAATTGTCTGCTAAGACTCTTGGTGAACAGGTACAGAAGTGGCTTTAGTGTCATGGTATTTTTGAACTCTCTCTAACCATTTATTTTCATACTCATCTAATTTTGATTCATTCATTTTAAATTCTTGGTAAAGTTTATCTTTAGTACATACACATATAAGTCCTTGTGTAATAGGACCATATTGTTTCTTATGTGCAAGTGAGTAAGCGGCTATCTGATAATAGTAGTCTTCAATATATTCTTCTCGTTTAGGTTTATTAGATTGTTTAAAGTCAATGATAGTTGGCTTATCATCATACAAACCAACAACGTCTGTTGCACCAGCCCATCTATCTTCATAAGCTAAACTAACTTCATTACCCCATACTTCTTTTAACTTACCTAAGTTGTCTACAATTTCATGAGCCATGAGTCGTGCATGTGCTCCCTTATCTGATAGATTTAAGTAACCTTTACCATCAATATAATTTTCAAGTACATAATGCATCTCAGTTCCACGAGTTGCAGCTTCAGTAGTTATACGTTGTGCTTCTGCATACCCTACTTTTTCTCTCCAACGATCTAAGCCTGCTTTTTTATCTTCTGATTGTGTAGCTGATAGTATAGTTGTAACTGATGGTATTTTTATATCACCAACATTATAGTGTCGTGTACCGAGATCCATGTCTCTAGTATATTTTTTATATTCGTACTTCCTCTCTAGCTTTAGATCGGTAATACTAAATTTATTATTTTCTCTTATAAGACGCACATGGTCTTTTATTTTAAATTGAATATGAACGCAACAACTATTCCTACTAAAGTAACTATTATAAATGCAGTAGAAGAAAGCATTATTCTTTCTAATCTGTTTATATCTTTATGTATAGCATCTATTTTTTTGTTATTTTCTTCTTGCATAATTCTGCATAACTTCTCGTGGTCATCCATTCTTTGATGAGCCAATGTATCTTTACTAGAAGTTTTTCTTGGCACTGACTATCCCTCCCTTACTAAAAAGGTTTAAGGCCTGTGCTAGTTCTGTATTTGATTGTTGTGTACTTCCACTCATAGGTAGATTAGATGGCGTGACATTTGGTAAAGGTATGTTACTTGTATTGCTTTGACTAGCTATATTTGTACCTGTACCTTGTTGCTGACGTAGATCAACTTGTATAGGATCTTCTTTAGTTGGGTTATATGTTTCTTCCGTAGTAAAGAAAGTATTATCCGGCATTTCACCTTTAAATATTTTATCAAGGTTATCCTTATTTGATTGTATGTTAGCCTGAACCATAGAGTTTTGTTCTTCATCAATTATACCTTCTGATACTAAGGCTGAACCAAACTGGCCCATGAATCTTGAGAATTGTCCAAAGTCTCTACTCTTAGCGCCTTTAGTTCCATCAATTAAAAATTGCATTAATTTTGGATTAGTAAATACTCTTGATAATGCAAATGGGGCTGCTACAAAAGCCATTGCAGAACCAGGGTCAATTACACCTCCCCCTGCTGCGGCTACTGCACCAAGTTGTGTTAAAGCACCCATTTCTTTTAACTGAATAAAGATTGTTCCTCTACCCGCTTTAGCTCCAGGAGCAGTGATTGCACCGTCTGCAAATTTAAGGGCATTAGTAAATTCTTGTAAATGTTTTGCTTGTAATTCTGTTAACAAACCACCTTTTTCTATAAATTCTTTAAAATCTCTTTCAACAAAAGTTCTTGCTTTATCTGATCTTAAATAAATATATTGATCTTTTAAGTCAGTAGAATCATCTATAAATTTTTTAATGAACTGTCCTCTAATACCATCTTTAATTTTTTCTGCTTCATTAACATCTAATAATCTTCTACCGGCACCTTTTTGTCCTGCAACAATTCCAGTATCAGTCATATCTAATTTTCTTAAAAAATCAGCTGATACATCATTTTTACCTTTAACTAATATTTGATCTAAAACTTTTTTCTGGCCAATATCTGTTTTAGAAATACGGTGAAAGATTCCATCATTAAACATATCTTTACCCATTTTTGTTAAATTACTTAATTTAGTATACTCTGCTCTTAGTGCTTGAGGTAAAGGCATTTTATCTAATTCAGCTTTTAATAATTTTTGAACTGACCTTCCAACTTCTTGGTATGCTGGAGAACTTCCTCCCGCTGATAAGTTTCTACTCAATTGTCTATATTCTTGTAAGACCGTACCAAAAGTAGATGTGTCATCTAATGTACCTAATTCAGCAACTAATCTTCTTGCGTCCTCAGTTCCAGCTCTTTGGGAAATACTTTCTAATCTTCTACCTTCTTTAGCTAACAATGCTTTTAAACTTATTGCAGATTCTGATTTTCTAGTTCTTGCATTAAAAACATAATTTTTTCTTACACCGCTCCATGATAAATCAATTCCATAACCTGGCTTTGGAATAATCCTACCATTAACTGTTTGTTCAGTAGCTTTAGCTATTGATGGGTATAATCTTTTAAACCCATCATCTAAAAATCTATTATAGGTAACATTACTTCTAGTAACTGCTGATTGAATTAATGTATTTAATGTATTTGGATCTAACACATCTTTATCAACACCTCTAATAACTTGTTCTACAAACTCATCCATAGAACCAAGTAATCCTAATCTAGCTCCTTCTTTTGCAGTAAGCATTTTACCCCCACCAAAAAATGATGCTCCGATAATACTTTCTAAAGTATCTATCATATTGTTTTCGGTAACAAGTGCTGGTGTTAAAGTACCTTCTTCTACTCTTTTAAAAAAATCTGCCCCTCTTTCCGTTATTAACATTTCAGCATTCTTTGAGGCTCTTTTAGGATCCTTTAAAATTTTAACTTGCTCTTTTGTAAGTTGTCCACCAATTTTAGTTTGAGTTTTTGTAATCAAGTCATCTGTTATAGGTGCACCTTTTCTAGCTTCATCTAACAATGAGTAATAAGCTTTTTGTCTTAATATAGTTTGTGAAGCAGCTCTACCACCTTTAATCATTTGAAGTTTTTGACCAGCAACTTTATTGTAAGCTTTACCTAAAGCACCTGCCATACCAAAACCAAGTACCTCACCAAATCCACCTTGGAACGCACCTCTTGCAACTTCTTTTACAATATCTTCTTTAGGATCAAAAGCTTGTGCAATAGCGGCACCTGATCCACCCCCAGCTGCAGCACCAACAGTTGCTCTTCCAATTTTACCAACTGTACCTGCACTTATATTTAAAAGGGGTCTTGCTATTCTTGCTACTCTTGCAGCCATAGTTGCAGTTAAAGCTAATGAAGATCCACCAGAAAAAGGAGCTAAAGCAGCTCCAGCTATTCCACCGGCAATCGATAACCCTACTTCAGTTACAATTCTTTTAAATGAGGGAGAAGATAAAAAAGACTCTGTGTCTTGGTTATACTTTCCTTTTTGTGCATCGCTTAAAATATCTTCTGGAGTAATAAAAATTTGGCCATCATCTAGATCTTGAATACCAGTTTTCTCATCATCAAGGTTTCTTGCTTGAAGAAAAGTATCAATCGCTACCTGTTCCTGAGGAGTAGGTTGCTCTCCTTTTATTTCGAACGTTTGTCCTGCTTGTACTATCTCTGCCATTCATTAATCCGTAGTTATTTTAATTGCACCTGATTTAGTTTTTTCAAATCCAACTGGTGAAGTAAAGTCTATAAATTGCGAAACCCCACCTTGACCCTCAATTATTTCAATAGCAGTTTGGAAATCGCCACCAGTATTTTCTGATATATCTTGTGCTGTACCTAAATATTTTTCAAGCGCTTCTATTTTAGCTTCAAATACTCTTTCAGTATCTCCCACTTGTGGAATCAGCTCTTTAATTCTTTCTCTTTCTTGGTCTGATACTTGTGCACCTGAAACTGCTTTTGTTAAGAAGATTGTTGCTTGATCTATTTTAGTTTTAAATCCTGCGTATGATTTTGCATAATCAGTTCCTGCTGCTTTACCAAAAAATCCTCTTAGTCTATTTAAATCTCCTGGTCCAACCGGTTTACCTAATTCTACATAATCTGTTGCGATATCACCTAATAATCTTCTTGTGCTTTGAAACCCTCTTCTTTCTTCTAATTCTTTAGAAGTAGGTTTTGATACAACTGTAATTTTTCCGTCCCCATCTATTTGAGCAAAAGTACCAACAGGTAATCTTTTTGCTTTTAATTCAGCAGGTGTTAAATCTCTAATAGATTTTCCAGACCCTTTTGCTTTTTCAACAGCTAAAATAGTGGATGGTAGTTTTGCAACACCTTCACCTAATGAAGCTAAAGTAGAACTTAGTCCTTTACCTTTACCTGCTAACAAAGGAGCAGCTAGTGTTGCTGCATAAATAGCTTTTTCTTTTGGTGATAGTGACCCAAGGCCACCTTCTTGAAAATGTTTTATAGTAGGCTTTAGTGATTTAAAATATCTAGCCTTAAACATTTTTCTAGTTAACACTTCATCCATAACTACCTCGGTTGTGCCATGTTATAAGCTGAGTAAGCACTTAAACCAGTTCCTATTGCTTGTGATAATGGATTAGAACCAGGAGACGTGGTTGCTGTAATACTACTCTGTGTTGTTGGTAAGTTAGTCATAATACCTTTTAAGAACTCTACTCTTTGATAAGGTTCATAAGCTCTTTGTAATTCAGTTTGTCTTTGTGCATCTAATCCTGCTTGACCAACACCTCTCTGTACCGCACCCGCTTGCATTTGTGCATTTATATCTGCTAAGGACATTGCTTGTTGTTGTGCACCTAGTTGACCTAACATTTGGCCACCCATTAATTGTTGTTGTCTTTGATTTTGTGAAGCTTGTAGAGCTGTATTAAATCCTGATGCTTGAGCTTGGCCCATTGCTGAAAGTGTTCTTCCTTGAAGTTCTGCTTGTTGAACTCCTTCTCTTCCTCCACCAAAAGCACCAGCATTGATTGCTTGAGCCCCTACTTGGTTTTGCATCATTTGTCCTTGTCTACCAATTTCATTTGTTACATATTGTTGATAAGGATTTAAAAATCCAGCTATGTTCGGATCTTGCATCCCTGTTTGTATTGAACCAATACCTCCAGTAACAGTACCTGCACCAACACCTGTTTGTCCTGCTTGGGTAATACCAGCTTGTTCTAATGGACTAAGACCAGCAACTTGAAGGCCTGGTAATGATATAGGGGCTTTAGCTAAATTTGCAGCTTCATCGTACAATGCTAATTTTCTAGACTCAACTCCTGGTGCTTCTCTTGCAATACTTGTTTGAGTTCCACTAGAAGATCCTCCACCACCTCCACCACCAAAATATTGTGGTAAGCCTGTCTCTATATTAATTGTTCCAGAGCCCCCATGTTGAATAAGTAATTTTTTTTCAAATGGATTAATGTGAGCTAACTCTGTATCCCCATTAACACCTTTACTAGAAATATCTTTATATAACTCTTTAAATAGTTTTATTTTTTCTTGTACGTTTAATTTTTTTATATTTATCATAATTCTTTCTCTACTTGTACATGCGTTGCCACATATCCTTTTGCTTTAAATAAAGGGACATAACCAGGCCTTGAAAAGATTTCCATTTTTTTACAACCTTGTCCTTTAGCCCATTCAGCAACTTTATCAATTTGATCAAACCATTCTTTGTAACGTTTACCAGTGACAATCTTAGCATCACAAACGCTGTAGTTAGGGTACTTCCTAATTTCTGTAACTCCAACACAAAGAACTTCATTATCCTCTGTAGTTGCAAGCCAAAGCTGCATAGTACCTTTTTTACAATAGTCTTTAATATGTTCTTCACTTACAAATCCCCCTGCTCTTATACAAGCTTTGTGTATTAATTCTTTTGCTAAAGGCCATACTTTATCTACCTCTTCTTTACTGAACTGAACTAGATTTGTTTTCATTAACTAAATCGTAAATTCTTTTTAATTTTTTTTGTTGATCGTAAAAATAACCAGCCCCTGCTTTTCTCATACTCTTATAGCTTTTAGGGTCACCTCCTGAAAGAATACCCGCACCAAGTACAGCATCCGCTCTAGATACAAACTCTCCATCAGCTAATTGTGCTAACATTGTATCCTCATCTTTATCACCATTACCAGCACCATCTTCAACGTAGCCTTCAGCTCTTACATAGTTACTATAATCATTTTCGTCATGGTCTGATTTAGAGGGTAAATAATTTACACCTCCTTTATTAAATTTTGGTATTGCTGTTGCAAGGCCACCTTGGTTTGCATAAAACATATCTGATCTAATTGTTTCATCCATCGTGGGTCTTGTATTTGTAGCCGGAACGAATGCCCCTTCTAATTTAGCAGACTGTTCTTCGTATGCTTTTTTATAATCTTCTTCTGTGAATAATGGTTTATCAGGTTCATCTTCTCCCACTAATAATGGAAGTAAACTACCTGCTGTCGCTAGTTTTCCAAAAGTACCCATACCTAAAAAACCTTTTCCTTTTACTGCTGGTGCAGCTTCTTGAATAACTTTACCAGTTGAATCTTTTAGTAATTCTTTTTCTGCAACTCCTGATTTCCCTACTAAACTTTGAAGACCTCCACCAATCATAGTGTCACCAAAGGCTACTGTATTAGCACCTACTGAACCAAAAGCTTGTGGTGCGAAAGCACCCATGTTAGGTCCCACTGTAGAACCAACACCTGCCATACCTGCAAGTTGAGTACCCCCTGCAAAAATAGCAGCATCTCTCAATGCTCTCTTCGTTGATTTTCCTCTAAGTTTTTGTACGCCAAATGTGGCTAGTGCTATTGTAAATGGATCCATAGTCTAATTTCCTAATGTTATCATATAATACCATTTTACTTACTAGGTTTCAACTCATCTGCAAATCTACCTTCATACTGATGCTCACCAATATGTACTATAGTATCATTAATATAGGCATGACATTTACCCCCTATATCTTTCCATAGTTTACAGAATGAAAAATCTTCGCCTAAGTATATCTTGGTCCGTGGATCGTGAATCGTATCAAAGAAATTCCACATGTTTGGCTTATCTACGTATTGACCATTTATAACAGTCTTTTGTACTATACCCTTATCTGGATAAGCTTTAATTAATTTATCAAAGACAGACCTTTTAATTAACATGCATCCTGTAGGACTATGGGTTACTTCCATAATACCTTTATCAACCGATATATCATTATCATTCTCAACTTTCATAGGATAAGTATTTAATGATTTTTTTAAATCATTGATTGTACTAATAGAACCTTTTTTAATTCTTTCTAATGCTTTATCCCACATCATTGTTTTTAGTGGGTAAGGTATAGATAATACATCTTTATCTCTCTCAATCATTTTTATAATTGATTCAGCATTAAAGTAAATATCAGAATCAATAAATAACATATGAGTAAAATTAGATTCTAAGAAACCTGCTACACAAAGGTTTCTACCTTGCGTGACTAGTGATGATTTAATTAATGAAAAAGTTATTTTAATTTTCTTTGCATGACATAACTGTTGTAACTCTAGTAATGCTTGAGTGTAATGTATTGAACATTCACTATGCACGGGGGTTGCTAAAAAAATAGAATAAGGTTTTGCTTCTTCTGTCTTAGTATTACTTTTCCATAAAGGTATTGTAGCTTTATTAAAAGGTTGTGAACTTACTTTTATTTCTTTTAATGTTTGGTAGGTATCTTTATTTACTGTTTCTTTCACTAATGGCTCCTTTCAAAAAGCTTGTCCATTCCATTCCTTTTTTATCCCAATTGTAAAATCTTTTATAGAATTTTTGTTGTTCCTCTAAATGGTTCTGTATATAATCTTCATGTAAATATCTAGCTGCAGTATTAATAGCCTCTCCTGTAGCGATACCCATTGTTTCATAATTATTTGTATAGTTTACATACACAGGCCATTCGGCACATGTTTCATACAAGGCTCCAAAGTTATTTGTTATTACATGAACTCCAGAAGCTAAAGCTTCAAGAGCTGAAGCACAAGAAGTTTCTTCAAATATACTAGGATATACAAACATATCGTAGTTAGGCATCATCTCTCTAATGTATTCATTGGGTTTGTAACCAATATAATTTACATTAGGTAATTGTTTAGCCTGTTCATATAAAGGTTTAAATTGTTCGTCATTAGCTTTTTTAAACTCATCGCCATAGACTTGAGTTGAACTATAGACATCTAGTATAATATTAGGGTTTTTTACTTCTTGCATTGCACGTAACAATACGTTTAACCCTCTCCAGGGTGTGCAGTGATGAACTAGTTTTATAGGTTCACCTTTTTTATAAATTTTTCTTATGGGAAATTCTTCAACACCATTTTTAATAACAACAGATCGATCAGTAGGGATATCAAAAAAGTATCTGAACTTCTCATAGTTCCAGTGACTGTTAAATACATACCAATCGTATTCTTTATGTTTTGATTTATCTTTAAAGAAAGCTTGTAAGTTGGGTTGATCCCAAGAATTCTTTTGCCAAAGTATATTTACTTTATTAGGATCTATTGGTACCTTACCAGGGATTGATGTACAAATTTGAACTTGATCTAATAACTCTTTTGAAACATGCTTATGAAGCATTTCCATTTGTAGTTCGGTTGCACCTCTAGGATCCATTATTTTTTGGTAGCAGCTCCCATAGTAACTTTAGTAACCTTAATTTCAAGGTCTTGTCTAAAGTCGTCCACAGTAGTATCAGTATTGGCATCAGCAACATCATTATCAAAATCAGTTTTACTAGCATATACTTTGCCTGTTCTTTTGTGCTTAATAATTTCTTTTGCTTCTGCGGGTATTTTAATTAAATCAGCCATTCTTTTTTATACCTTTATTAACAATTTTTGTCTAGCCTTTTCCCTGGCCTTTATAACGTTTGGTTCTTTTCTGTCTCTTCTCGTCTTTGTTTAAAGACTTCTTATGTTTTCGAGGACCTCTTTTTTTAGGTTTATCCCGCTCGTGATGTTCTTTAAATTTTTTAGCCATTTTCCTGTGACCTATCTAATAAAGCATAGCTTACAGCTCCTGTAATATCGTTAGCTGAACCTGCTTGTATTTTTAAAACATCATCAGCTTCCATATTTAAACTAGAACTAACCATGTTTGTAAAACTTTTATTTAATTGAGCATGGCTTATTTCTACATCTGATCCTCCAGATTTTTGTAAGAAAGCATCTACATCAACATTGGAAGCAGTCTTATGACTTGCTTGAATAGTTTTTACAATAATAGTTGCATCTGCAGGACAAGTTAAAATTGTCGTAATGTTAGTTGTAGTTAAATCAAATGTTTCGCTTTTGTATCTTATTGTCATGACATAAAGTAATTAAAGGAATCTTGTTCGTTTTTCAAGTCCTGTTGATAAGAAGTATTCAATTGGTTTTCAACTGTTGCTATTGCTTGGTTAATTTGTCTAAAACCTTCTGTTGTGTATTCTGCAGGTGGTTCAGGAACATATACGTTTATTTTAGCCATTATCTTTTTCCATCGGGGTTAACGTCTGCTCTAAAGGTACCAAATCTCCAAGTCTCGTTTATAGCAGTATTTTGTATTTTAATATTAGCTAATCTTCCTCTAGCACGGGTGTCTATTTTTTCTGTATTAGCATTTATTGTAAAAGGACCTAATTGAGAAGAGGTTCCAGAATCTACAGGATAATTTTTTAAAAATATTGTAACCACTGCATTTCCCTGAAGGTTTTTAAAGTCGGGTATAAATCTACTTAGCCTTAGCATATTCTCTCCATCACCCCCTGTAGGTAAATCAAAATCTCCAGATTGAATATATGCTGCAATAGCTGTTTCTGTTCCATTTAAAGATATTTCATTATTACCAATCTCATGAGCATAGTACAAAGATGCACCAAAGGTATTAGTTGCACCACTTAAATTTGCAATTGTTGGGGTTCCTGTTGATGTGTATTCTGTAGCATAGGGTACATCATAAGTGCTTGCATCTGCAAAAGAACTTCTAGCTAAAGTCATTGTAGACCAGTTGTTCTCTACATAATTATATACTACTGATCTATTATTTTGAACTGCTGGACTACCCAAAGGAGTCCCTGCTGGATAAAACCAAACTATCTCATTAAATAAAGAGTTGTGTGAAGCATAAATAATTTCATTAGAAGAATAGTTAATACCTTCATTAGATCCGGTGGTCGTGAATACAAAATCTTCCACAAGTGATGGAAGTAATTTAACCGTACCATCAAATACAAAGAAGCCTCCTCCTGTACCCATCCAGAAAACTTTACCATCTGCATAAACAGCAGCATGTTGTCCAATACACCCACAGTTAGATCCAACTTGTCTTATAGAAAATGTAAATGGCGGACCTACAAACTGCATTTGATAAGCAGCTTGATCTGTTAAAATTAAATTATAATCTTTACCTGAGATAGCAGCTATAATTTTATTTCCTGTATCCAATCTAAAAGTTCCTGCAGTATTAATTGAAGTAGGTTGATAAATATTATAATTTTCTTGATCACTAAATCTAATAAACATTGGGTCTTGTGTTGAAGCGTCTCCAATAGTTGTTTCTGTACCAAAGTGAACTACATGTCTATCTCTATCTGAAGTTATAGTTAATCTTGTAGAAGTTGGAGCACCTACCATAATAGTTGCTCTTTGGTCTAATGGGTTTGAATCACCTGGATTCCAAGTAAATGTTTTACCATCTTTAATCGTTGCAATTAATTGTTCTCCGAAGTTATCTAAAGACCATGAACCTGGATCTAGAATAATAGTTGAACTCGTTGTACCGGATCCCCATTCAAGTCTGCTCCAAGCACCTGTACCCCAACCATAACCATAAGTTTGAATGGTAGGTCCTATTTCTTCATAAGGATTTATTGTAGCTCCTCCAGCTGCTGTCATTCCTGTTCCAGTTTCAGTTGTTGTCATTTGAATTGTAAAAGAGTTTGTAGCTATTGTAAGAATTTCAAAAGTATTTGTTGTAAAGTCTGTTGTATTGTATCTTGTAACTGTTGCTTCTCTTACTGCAGTTGTGTCTACATGAACTGCGGCAGTTGTACTATTAGTACCTCTTGTGCAACCTGTTAAATCATTTGTAGATATACCTGCATAGGTTATTAGCTCATCCCCTATTCTTACCGTTCCAGAAGCAGAAAAACCTGATGCACTTGTTAAAGTTATTGTAGTATCAGAATCTGTTATAGCACCATTTAAAGTTGTAGTTTGTCCAGACACTGTTACAGAACTTAACGTAATATATTCTCCAACATCCAATGGATGTGATGTTTTATTTACAGTTACAATATTTGATCCGTTGGTGCTTGTAAAAGTTGCACCTGTGATTGCTGTTGCAAGTGGAGTGATGTCATAAAATTTATCTTCGTAATAAATGTATAATGCTTTTGATGTACCTAGTGCTGCGTATCTCCTACCTTCTAAATCATTCCAAGTATGTTGAGCACGTGTGGGTCCTGCAATAGTCTCTTGTCCAATAGCTGTATAGCCGCCTATTTTTTCTGGTTGTCCATATCTAAATCTAATAAAATCTCCATCTATCCATTGTCCTTCAGCACCTGACGGGGTATCTGCTTTATTAATTCCAGGTCGAATAGTTACATTAGTTAATGGCATGGTGTTATTTTACACCATTTTATAGTTTCATCCAAGTAGATGGTGAAGGTAAGTTATGTTCAGATTTAACACCCTCTTTCATAGTAAGTAGTATGTCCCCTGATATAGAAAGCCTTGGGGTATCTTTATTATTCTTACCTGTCTCATGAAACATCATCGAAGGAAAGATAACTACATTACCCGTTTCAGCAGGATACTCAGCTTTACCATAATTAGAATTATCCCATTCTGTAAAATAAGGATCTCTTTTAGGGATATTTAAACCTACCTTATGAGCATCATCATCAAGTAAAAAAAGATTACCTTGTTCATGAGCTTGTGGATAATAGACAAAACTAAAATGACTACTCATATGTCTATGATAAGAGATGAATTGTTCTTTAGTGGATAAAGTAGCCCAAGACTTTGTAATATAAACTTCAAATAAATCTAAGTTATATTTTTGTGCAGATAAACAACCCTCTATTACTTTTGATAACTCAATATATAATTTTTTAAATCTTTTATCTTTATGTAAGTTGTCATCTATTGATTGTAATTCTTTTGGTTTTACATCTGTAGTAGTTGAGTACTGAGAATTGGTTGGGGTAATATCGTTTAATATTATAGGAACTATTGTCTTGTTTATTTCTTCAAAGTTTTCTAACTTAGTTATGTATATAGGATAACCAAACCATTTAGATATATTTGCCATAAGGCACTATACTAATTTACTCTTAAAAATCTATATTTAGTTTCACCTACTCCACCCGAGCCCCCTTGAGTAGAGCCACCAGTTACTTGAGCAGATCCACCACCACCACCGGAACCTCTAGTTCCCGCTGATCCTGATGTCCCAGATCCAGATGAAGAACCTCCAGCACCTCCTGCAACATTCCCTGAAAAAGAAGCAGCACCTGTTGATCCACCAATTCTACAGTTATCTCCGCCACAGTTTCCGTTATTACCACCAACAGCACCATTTCCATTATTATTGAAGGTGCCTGTGGGCCCTGATGTATTTGTAGTAACTGATTTCGTGACACCGTCAGTATCTCTAAAATTTCCTGAAGTGATCACAGATCCTGAAATTGTATTTGAACCTGCGGTTCCTGCTGTGTTACTTCTTAAAGGTCCTTGTACTCCACCACCAGAAGCTGAAGCACCTCCACCACCGTTTAATGTAAATAGACTTCCTGCCGAAGATCCAGATAAAGTTGTATTAGATCCTCCACCTGCACTTCCGCTGTAAGTACCTGTACCATTAGCCCCTCCAGAACCAATACTGTAAGAAATTGTTTCACCCTCTGTAACACTAAATATTTTAT